>JACCDO010270929.1_pt1 | contig 32050 bp, 25 predicted proteins | sample 7446101 | NCBI WGS metagenome assembly JACCDO01 (sample SAMN15323440, study PRJNA562643) | freshwater metagenome | isolation source: river surface water | place: USA:Blue River Watershed | collected 2017-08-16 | reverse complement strand
TTTCGACATGAATATTTCCGAAATTCTACTTCTACTAAAGCTTTGAAAAGTATAGGTTAATACAATATTACAATTTTGAAGCTACAGCAAGCTTTAGCAAATTCCTACTAACGCTTCAAAACTATAATATACTTTAATATTACAAAAAATCAAAGCTTTAGTAGCGATAATTTCAAAAATCTTAGATTTTATGAAAAAGAAAAATCATGTTTAAAATTATAGGCTTGACGAATACTATAAAATAAATGTAAAACTAATAAATTTAGAAAAAACCACACACAAAAAAAATGTGTGTGGAAATTTTGATTTTATGAACCAAAAATATTTTTGGGAAAAGTCGTTTTTAATAAAAAATGACATGTAACGCAAAATACTGCTAAATCATAATTCATCGTAACGTAAATTACAGTAAATAATTAATTCATGTATAAGTTCAATACTATAAAATATTTTATGATTTTTTTAATAAATTTTCTCAAAAAAAATTTTGATAGGTTTAGGTTTTTAAGTTTGACCAAACCCAAAAGTCTAAAGTCGATCCAAAAATAAACGCAAATTCTAATTTAATTAAACTTTTAGAAGAATTATTATAGGCTAAAATTTAGACATGAATAATTCCAAAATTCTGTTTCTACTAAAGCTTTGAAAAATATAGATGAATACATTACTATAAAAACGAAGCTATAGCAAGCTTTAGCAAAATTTTACTAACGCTTCAAAACTATAATATACTTTAATATTATAAAAAATCAAAGCTTTAGTAGTGATAATTTCAAAAATCAGCTATTTTTATAAAAATCAAAAATTATATATAAAACTACAGGCATATTTGATATAATAAAATATTTGTCAATATATTAAATTTAGAAAAAACTACACACAATTTTTTTGTGTGTAGAAAATTTGATTTTATGAACCAAAAATATTTTTGGAAAGATTAAATTTTTGGAAAAAAAATCATCCGTAACGAAAAACACTGCTAAATCATGATTCGTCATAACGTAAAATACAGTGAATAATTATTTAATACCTAAAATTGATACTATAAAAAGTTTTATAAATATTTTATGATTAATAAATTTCAAAAAAAAATTGCTACGTTTAGAATTTATGATTTGACTAAACCCAAAAGTCAAAAATCGATCCAAAAATAAACGCAAATTCTAATTTAATTTAATTTTTAGAAAATATTATAGTCAGAATTTTCGACAAGAATTAAATCAAAATTTAGAATTACTAAAGCTTTGGAAAATATAGGTTAATATATTACTAGAAAAATGAAGCTGTAGTAAGCTTTAGCAAATTCCTACTAACGCTTCAAAATTATAGTATGCTTCAATACTATAAAAAATCAAAGCTTTAGTAGCGATAATTTCAAAAATCTTCAAAATTTATGAAAAAGAAAAAACATGTATAAAATTATAGGTTTATAAGGGACTAGAAAAAATCGAAAAATTTTGGAACTTTGAAAAAACCACACACATTTTTTTTGTGTGTAGAGAATTTGATTTTATGAACCAAAAATATTTTTTTTGAAAGACATCATTTTATAAAAATATATGCATAACGCAAAACACTGCTAAATCATAACTTGATATAACGTAAATTATAGGAAAATACAAACTTTATAGATACGAAACGCCTATAATACACTTTTGATGTATAAGAATTCTTTAACGATTTAAAGAATAATAAATAATGAATAAATGACAATAACATTAAAGATAGATAATAGAGAAGGTTCTTTAATAGAAAAACTGAATGAGTTAGGTATATCATTTACGCATGAAAACTTAGCTCATGGAGATATACAAATATTACAAGATAACAACGTTAAGTTTCTATTTGAACGAAAGACAATAAATGACTTATTAGCTAGTATAAAAGATGGAAGATATAAAAATCAAAAGTTAACATTGTTACAAAGCGGTTATGTAGCTGAACAAATGTATTACATTGTTGAAGGAAAATTGAACTATGATAGTAATACAAAAAATGCTAAGGATAAATCATGTTTAAGTGCTGTGATAAATACAATGTTACGAGATAAGATATCTGTATTCAGAACAAGTTCACTAAATGAAACGTTGGAATTAATATTAAGTATTTTTAATAGAATAAGCGACGATCCATCTAAATATTTTGATCCTAAACAAGAAACAGAACGTCAACAAGTTACGTTATCAATAAACGATAAAACTACTCCAGATGTGTGTTTTATAAATCAACTATGTCAAATACCACATGTATCAGTAAAAGGAGCTAAAAGTATAAGGGAACGATATGGAAGTATGAAGAACTTTATAAAAGAATGCGGCGACATGGATGAGAAAACGTTAGAGAAAGAGTTGTCTAGTATAAAAACTGTAGATGATAATGGTAAACAACGTAAAATTGGAAGTAATGCAATAACATCAATAATAGACTATTTATTTAAATAATTGAATCAACGTTTATTGATAGTAATTTTTCTTTTAACTGAACATGATCTAGGTTATGAAGTTGATTTAAAATAGATACTAACTCAGTATAAGCGTTTTTAATTTTTCTATAATTAAGTTTTGACTTTACTTTCATTTTAGAGTTGATTTGTTCTTTATTTTTGAGATAATATTTTTTTCTCGCTTCTTTTTTTGCATTTTCACGGTCTTCGTCAGTAAGATATTTTTTAGAACGAGGCATATATAGATTAAAAAGTAAAATCTTTAACTCTTTAATTTAAGGATAAATAATATGATATAATTTTATCCGTATTTTTTAATTTTGATTTAAATTGTACTGTACTTGTATATTTAATATTATTAATAAATTTAGAAATGTTGTTAATATATCTAAACATTAATGCATTGTATATTGAGTTTGTCTGAATTGTTTTAATATTTTTAGGTTTTTTTGTGAGTATAAATTCAGTACATTTTATATTTTCACTTGTTAGATATGAACAATAAAAGAAATACTGCATATAATTTTTGGAAATTATTTTAGGATCGATAGTTAACGATAATTTTAACGAAATATATCTTGATAGTTGTTTGAGTAAAATGTTTGCTGATTCTAAACTAGACATAACAAACGTTATAACACTCGTTGTTAACGGATCAATAGACAGAACTGATTTCTGTGAGAGTAGAAATGATTCAATTACATACGAAATATCTTTTGTAAAATCTACGTTAATATCAAATACAATAACGTTGAAACCTTCATTAAAAATTTGTGAGTTAATAATATCATACGCATAATCAGCAGAACCACGTTTTGATAGTATAGACATTTTAATTAATAAATATTTTAATTCTTATTTAAAGAAAATAACAAAAATTTGTAGTTAAAATAACGTAATGATTAATTTTTATAGTATGAAACGAGCCTATACATAAAAACCCTTAAAATGAAAAATGAATTAAAGTTTAAAAATTTTCTAAATTAATAATACAATGATGGATGGTAAGATCCTTCAAATACTTAATAGATATCGTGATCAGTCTACAAATGGAAAATATACACATGGCAATCAGATGATGCCTAGTACAGGAAAATTTCTGATAGAACGAAAAAATATGGAAGAATTTATGAGCGTGTGGTGCGATAGACTATGGGTTATGAAAGATGATTTTTTATCTGGAATTGGAGAACGTGCAAGTGAATATATGCCTATTCTAGTCGATGTTGATATAAAACTTCCATATGACGAAGAAAAAACGTATGATTCTCATTTATATACAAGAGATCAGGTGGAAACTGTGATTAAAATATATATGAGAGTGTTAAAAGAATTGGTTCATAATTTACCTAATGAAAACTTGAATTGTATTCTTTTGGAAAAATCAAAACCTACGATTAATTTAGAAAAGATGACAGTAAAAAGTGGTTTTCATTTGCATTTTCCATTTCTTTTTCTTCATCATACTAGTATTGAATTGCATATTTATCCTAAAGTTAAAAAAGAAATGGACGAATTAAAAATATTCGAAAATCTTGGTTTCTCTCATTCTGGAGAAACTCTTGATAAAGGATGTTGTAAGCCATCTATTCACTGGCTTATGTACGGTTCAAGAAAAGATATAAAATTAGAATTTTATAAATACTCAACAAGTTATAACTATAAATGCGAACAAATTTCTCTTAAAGATTGTATTAAAGATCATTATTTTTATACCTATAACGATGATAATTTAACTCTAACAGAACCATATGAATATCACTTACCACGTATATTATCTATTCAACCATTAAATAGACCAGATTTTAGATTAAAACCAAATATAGTATCACCAGTGATTGATAAAATGTTAAAAGCAAAAGATAATAAAGAAAAATACGAAGGACAACAATTATCAGATATAATTACACATGTTAAACGTTTGATGGAAATGATTCGTCCATCACGTGCTGATAATTATGAAGAATGGATATATATTGGATGGATGTTGTATAATGTATGTGAAGGTTGTAAAGAAGGTATGGATTTATGGATTAAGTTTTCAGAGAAAACAAGAAATAATAATTTTGACTATAATAAATGTGTATGGGAATGGAATTATAATATGGAACGTCGTGGAATGACCCTTGGAACACTTAAACATTTTGCAGAACAAGATAATCCAGAGCTATATAAAGCATATAGAGCCGAAGAAAATCAAAAACATATTGACGCATCATTAAAAGGTGGTCAGCATGATATAGCAAAAATGCTCCATGATATGTTTGGTGATAAATATGTGTGTGCAGATATTGAATCTGGTGTATGGTACGAGTTTAAAAATCATAAATGGTCTCGTATCCAAAAAGGTGTTGAATTACGTATTAAAATTATAACAGATATTCTTCCGCTTTATGTGAATGAAGGTAAGAAAAATTATGAGCTTGCTGCATTAGATACAGATGCAAATTCAGCGATTGCTTCAAGAATGAAACAAGTTGATAGAATTATTGGATCATTAAAATCAAATGCATTCAATAATGGAATTATGGCAGAATGTCAATATCTTTTTTATGATTCTAAATTTTTGGAGAAATTAGATAAAAACGAATACTATCTTTGTTTTCAAAATGGTGTACTTGACTTACATACTTGTGAATTTAGAGATGGAAAACCATCTGATTTTTGCAGTTTATACTGTAAATATGATTTTAAAGAATTTGATGATGGTTGCCCTGAGATAGCAGATCTCAAAGTGTTTTTAATTAAAATTTTTCCAGATCCACAACTTAGAAGATATTTTATGGAATATTGTGCAAGATTATTACGTGGTAAAAATTTCGCTAAAACATTTGTTGTTATGACAGGTGAAGGTGATAATGGTAAATCTGTTACAATCGATTTACTTTTTGAAATGTTAGGAATGTATGCACAAAAAATGCCTACAACTCTTTTAACAGGAAAACCAACACAATCGTCAGGTGCTAGTCCAGAATTAGCACGTACAATGGGTATTCGTTTTTGTGTTGCACAGGAACCAGATTCCGGAGATACAATAAATGGTGGTAAATTAAAAGAAATGACTGGTAATGATTCGTTTTATGCTAGAGGATTACATAAAGATCCTATTGAAATTGTTCCACAGTTTAAATTAGCGCTTATATGTAATAAATTACCACACTTAGGAGCAGGAGATCAAGCTATTTGGAATCGTGTTAGAGTATTGCCATTTGAATCTCGTTTTCCTAAAAATAATGCAGAAGTTCCACTAACGTGGGAAGAACAAATCGAAAAGAAAACATTCTATAGAGATGCGACAATAAATGAGAAATTTGATAATTGGAAACAAGCATTTATGTATATGTGCTTCCAAACATATAAAGATTGTTCAAAGAAAGGATGGATGCCTGATCCACCTAAAGTCTTAGAAGCAACCAATGCATATCGTGCAAATAATGATAAATTCTTACAATATGTGAATGAATGTATTATTCAAGATAATCGTGTTGGTATTAAATTATCACTTAATGAAGTATATAATAATTTCAAAAATTGGTATTCTTCCGAATTTGCAGGACAAAAAGCGCCTACTAAAAATGAATTGCGTGAAGATTTTGAAAAACGTTTTGGAAAGATACGTGGACAATTTTGGATTGGTTTTAGATTGAAAACATCAGAAGATCTTGAAAAAGAACGTAAAATTAAGGTATTACGTAAAGAAGACTTTACTGATACAGCAACAGATGAATCAGCTACAGAAGCTACAGATGATGAAGATTTTTAAAACATTACTAAAAATGTAATGTTTTTGATAAAAATCCTATTTTCTTTATATAAATTAAATGTCAGGTTATAATTCACAAACAGAAAAAAATTTCAGAGAAAGAACTATATATGCAGATAATGCACCAAATGAAGATTTTAATAGACTTACAGCAAACATTGTAAAAGCAGGAACTTTACAAACTGATAACTTAGATATTAGCAATTTATCTATAACTTCAGTAAATGCTTCAAGTGGTACTTTTCAAAACTTAACTGTTACAGGAAATTCTTCCCTTAATACTGTATCTGCTAGTTCTATCACTGCAAATAATATAACTGCACTTACTACATTAAATGCTCCATCTATTAGCGCACCTAGTTTATCTACTACTAGTTTAACTGTAAGTGGAACCTTTACAGGAGCAAATGCATCATTACAAAATGCAACTATTGGAAATTTAACTACCACTGGATCATTCAATCCAGCAAACATTTCTACTAACACTGTAGCAGCTTCTACATTTACAGGAGCTAACGCATCACTACAAAATGCAACTATTGGAAATTTAACTACTACTGGTTCATTCAATCCAGCAAATATTTCTACTAATACTGTAGCAGCTTCAACCTTTACAGGAGCTAACGCATCATTACAAAATGCTACAATTGGAAATTTAACCACTACTGGATCATTCAATCCAGCAAATGTTACTACTAATACTGTTGCAGCAACTTCAGTTACAGGAACAAATGGTTATTTTCAAACAATATATGCAAATACAGGAGTATTTACCAATGTTATTTATCAAAATGAAATAAATATAGATTCTCACACAACTTATGCAACTATTAAACAATTAACTGGCACTAATGCAAGTTTTACTGGAACTTTAAACGTTTTAGGTCAAACTACAGTAAATGATATTTCTATTAATGGAAATATGAGTGGTGCTAATGCATACGTAATAAATATGGCGGCAGAAAGTTTAGCAGCTCAAGGAGCGGTATTAGGTTGGGATGGTTTAGAAGTTGTTGGTGATGTTGCTTTATGGCAAAACCTTACTGCAACTGGAGCAATTGAATCAAAAGTCTCACTTACTGCACCAGTATTAAATGCAACTACTGCAACCTTAACTAATTTGAATGCAACTAACGTTAATTTATCAAATATCAATGCAAGTAAAGTAACTGCAAATACAGGTGTATTTACTTCTATCTCATCTACTAATATAACTTCTACTAACGAAACTACTCAAAATTTAACTGCTACTAACGTTTCAACAACTAACGTTAATTTTTCAGGAAATATGAGTGGTGCTAATGCATATGTAGTTAACATGGCTGCAGAAAATTTAGCATCACAAGGAGCGGTATTAGGATGGAATGGGTTACAAGTAGTAGGTAATGTTGCTTTATGGCAAAATCTTACTGCAACTGGAGCAATTGAATCAAAAGTATCACTTACTGCACCAGTATTAAACGCAACTACTGCAACATTAACTAATTTGAATGCTACTAACGTTAATTTATCTGCAATTACTGCAGGTACAGGTGTATTTACAACTTTAACAACAGTAACTTCAAATGCAACCACTTCAAATGCAACAACTTCAAATGCAACCACTTTAAATGCAACCACTTTAAATGCAACTGATATTAACTTTTCTGCAAATATGAGTGGTGCAAATGCATATACTGTAAATGCTGCGTCTCAAAATTTAGCAGTACAAGGTGCAACTGTCGGATTTAATGGATTAACATCTGTAGGAAATGGTAGATTTTTACAAAATTGTTCAGTAACAGGAACCTTAACTTCTACAAATGCAACAATTGTAAATACATTAACATTAGCAAATCCACTTGTTCAATTAAATGGTTTTGCAGGAACTGCAACATTAGTAGCAGGAACTATTGCAATAGCAAATACTAATATTTTATCAACCGATTTAATTTTAGTAACTAGATCATCAAAAAATGGTTCTACTAATCTTGGATATTTAGAAGCAGTAGCAAATGCAGGTGTTGGTTTAACAATTAATTCTTATGACGCAACCGCAGCAATCCAAACTAACGATAATTCAATAGTTTCATATATGGTAATTCGTTCAGCATAAAATGATAAATAGGTTAAAGAATAAAATACGTTAGATAAATGTCGATAGTTGACGATTTAGTTTTACGTTTTTATAGAATAGGATTATGGTTAAAAGATTTAGATCCAGTGTATCAGTATGCAATGATAAAATATATAGAGCAAGAATATGATTATTGCGATGATACAGAGTTAGGTGATTTTATAGAATTTATGGTACAAACCTATATATATGATATAAACGAAGAAGATTTGCATGATATTATTAGAGATGTTATAGAATATTCAGAATGCAACGAAGATCTTTTAATGCAATTTTCGAATCACATGTTAACATTTGTTGATGTTACAGTTTAATTTTTTCTTAATTTAAGATTAAGAAAATTTATCATAAATGAAGGAAAAGCATATAAGAGCATATTTAAAAACAGCACAGATATTTGCGGAATGTAGCACTGCAAAACGTCTTCATGTTGGAGCTATATGTGTAAAAGATCATAGAATAATATCGATTGGATATAACGGTACTCCTTCTGGATTCGATAATACATGTGAAGATGCACAAGGGAATACTAAACCAGAAGTAATTCATGCGGAAGCTAATTGTTTACTAAAGTTAGCAAAAACAAGTGGAGAAGCTAGCGGTTCTACATTATTTTGTACACATAGTCCATGTATAGAATGTGCAAAACTAATACTTATTAGCGGTATAAGTACAGTATATTATATAGAAAAATATAGGAATTCAGCAGGTATTGATTTTTTAGAAAAAGCGAATATTAAAGTAATAAATATTAACGATATATAAATGAATTTATCATATATGGAAGCTGGATTGTTGAGTGGAATAGTTCCAACTATTATATTATATCCACTTGATCAAATAAAAAATCAAGTAGCATCTGGTGTTAAAATTAGTCATGTTATCAATAAAAAAGCTATAACTTTTGATTTATTATCATGTATAATTTCGTCAGGAATATATTGGCAAACGTATAACTTGTCTAGAGACTGGGTTAATCCATATATGTCATCTATTTTTGCAGTTACATTATCGACTGTAGTTGATACTCCAATAGATTGGTATAAGCGAAAATATCAAATCGGTTCGTCAATTAATTTTTCAAAAATAAAATATTATGGTTATGGTATAATATCTTCTTATATATACAATTTAGTATGGATTAGTTACATGAAAAACACTAAAAATGCAGAAAGTAATACAATACTTAATACAAGCATCGCTTCATTATTGGCATCTATTTCAACTTACACACTTGATATAAAACGAACACAATTATTATCAAATTATAGTATATTTTCGATGAAGGGATTTATGACATATATAATGTATAAAGTATCATATTCAACGATATACATGGGAACATTTTTTTATTTAACCTCAAAAGTATTAAAATAATCTTTACAGAAAATGTAAAGATTTAAGGTTTATAAATGAGAATATCTTCAAATTGTTTTTTAGTAAATTTAGAAAGTTCTTCTTCAGTCCATTCTCTTTCAAATTCTTTTATGTTTTTTAAAACATGATCTTTGAGTTGTGCTAAAGTATTTTTTCTAATTTCTTTTAAAGTCATAAAAGGTACTGGAACTTTTTCTTTTTCAGGAGAAAACTTATCTTTTTCTTCTTGTGAAAGTTCTTTCCATAAGCCACCTAAATGAGATTGAATTTGTTTAGGATCTAATTCAGGATGATCTTTTTTAACTTTCTCGCGATTTTGCATAGAGAAAAGCATAAATCCTGTTGCTGGTTTTTTAGGAGCGTTTGGATCTTTTTTCTCACGCTTCTTTGATTCTTTTTTACCATTTTCTTTAGGAGTAACTTTTTCTAAAGATTCATAGATAATATTATCAACATTAATACCATCTAATTCAAAATGTTCGCTTAATGATTCTTTAACATTAGTGATAAATTGTTTTGTCAAATTATCTAATGTTTTAAAGTTGAAAGCACTATTAGAATTTTTAGAAACAGGTAAAATACAGAAAGACATTTTTTAGAATATGAAGCAAATATAAGAAAAAATCAATTTAGACATTATCTTTCAGCAAGTAGTATAGAAAATCCTGTGGTTTGTATTGCTTCTAAAATAAACGCAACGGGGATTCCTGTTTCTTGTTCTAGCATGAGTGCTACTTTACGCAAAGGATTTGTCTTTTTTCTAACAACATATCTGCATAGGGGACATTCTACAACTGTTTTTTCTTTTGTCCATTGTTTAAAGCACTTATCGTGAAATTTATGACCACATTTTATTGTTCTTACAGTAGATTCATCCAATGATTCAATACAAATTGCACAAGAGTCTTGCTCAATAACGTTATTAATTGTATGAATGCTGCAGTTTACTGAATCTTTAACCCGTTTATTTTTACAAGTTAATCCATTATTAAGTTTGTGCGAGCATTTTTCGTCTAAACAAAGTTGATGTTTTTTACAACGTGAACTTCCTTTGATTTTTTTAAATTTACATCGTGTTTTTCTTAAAGTTTGTTGTGAACAGAAATCGTTTTGGGACATTATATTTATAGTATGAATAAAACAATTTTGATATTTTAAGAAAATAAATTAAACTGTTAAATGGTGTTAAATGATGAAGCTCGCATTGTTGATGCTATGCAATATGGCGACATTGAAAGAATAAATTTTGGTGTTGATGTTTTTGAACGTCTAGGAATAGCTCTGCCACAAAGAAATAAAATGGGTCGCATGTCAAGAAGTGATTTTCTTAATTTGTCCAATGAACAATTATTTGCCATTGGTATTAAAAAATCTCAATTATACTTTGATGCTAAAATAGATGGAGATCTAATAGATAAATGTATATCATATCTTTCAAGTGGAAATCTCAAAAAAGCAGATTGGATTAATCCATTTGGTCTTTATTTTGCATCATATGTATTACATCTTTTATCAAGATATCAAAATGATAGAAATCTATCAGCAATCGAATATTCCAAATTTGAACAAAGATTACTAGAGTATAAACAAGAATCCGTTCCTTTTTTAGATTCTCTACGTTATTTTAGATACATTGTCTCTAACATTACAGGATATTCAAATTTTTCACTGTGTAATAATATAGGTACTCCATTCTTCATATACAAAGATATTTATGATGTGTCAATAAATTATACAAATATAAACCCAAATAGAGACTCATATAATAATTCATATGATAGACCATATATTAAAAATAATTCTAATACAACAGAAATTACTATTGATATAATTCCACTTGTAGATGTTAACATAAATAAAACAATTCGTATAACTCGTTTTGATACAGAATCGACTATATTAGATAATATCTCAAAAAATCATACATATATTATTACATATGATGATCAACTAAATATGTATGTAGAATCAGATGCTAAGTTATTATTTACTAAAGAGTTATATAATGCTAGTTGGTCATACATGCAAAAAGAAAATAGAGAACTGACAACATTCAATTATAATACATATAAAATCAAGATTGAAGAAGAAAATACAATCCAAACAATTACAGGTGTTAAATTATATCCAATCATATATTGGACAACACAGTTATGTTCTGAAGTACCAAAATTCAACACAAATGATAGAACTACAGAATGGAATAATATGAGTGAAGAACAAAGAAACGCACAATGGCAAGAATGGTTTAAAGTAATTTCTGAACATTTTCCAGCATTCACAGTCAAAGAATCGATTATTCTTATATTATTTTCTAATGATATATTTTTCTCTTGGTCCGAAATATTTGATCAAAATTTTAACGGATCATTACGAATCATTGATATATTAAATAAAATTCAAGTTGATGGAGTCTTTTTAGGATTAAGTGATATTGATCAAAAAATAATCAACGATTTTATTAATTATATAACTACTGATAGATGTAAGGATATTGTACATGATAACGATATCGAAAGATTACATAAACGTATAAAAAAATTAATAGGATTGACAGAAGAACCAACAGTAAATATAACAAAATGGTTTGACTATTATTCACAAGGTGTTATACAAGGAGAAAAACATAATACTTTTTTTACTTCAGACTTAATAGATATAAGATATACATTAACAACTCAAATAAAAATACCAAGAATCGATCTTCTTGAGATATTTAATGAAATGGACATGAACTATTATCTTCCATTTGCTCGTATTGGTAAATTTTTTAAAGTATTGAATGGAGTATATGTACCAGATGGTTCTTTAAGAAACAAATCAGATAATTGGTTAGAAGAAAGTGAAACCGAAGATGAATTAATTTTTTATATAAGAACAAAAGACGAGAAAAAATCGTATGATTCTATATTACGAGATGAAGACTTTTGCGAGATTAAGGTTCAGCATATTAAAGATGAACAAGATAGTTCAGTATTTAATATAGAAATAAGTGCAGATAATGGAATTACCGTCTCTGATATTATTAGAAAAGTAATATCAGTATTTAAAAGCAAAATACAAAATGAGATAGTATTTGTAAAAAAATTCGGTATAGGTAAATATTTGATAAAAGACATAAATATAAATGAATATGTTCTTTTTGACTTTGCAATGAATCATCCAGTATGTAAAAACGTTATGACAATAAATGAAAAACATAGTATTCATAAGAAAAAAGGTGGTACAAAATTATTAATGCATAAAAACATAAATTCAGATCATATAAGTTTTACAATTGATACAGTTACTGATATTAAAACAAATGAAGATGTTTCAAATTATTTTAATAATTATGTTAATTATAGCGAAAGAGATAAAGAAACAGTATATATAATAACTATAAAGGGTAATTTTTCAAATGATCAAATAAGTTTACATAAGAAACTATTTGAAACTGTATTGTATTGCATGTTGCAAGAATATAAAAATTTTTATGTAAATTTCTATAAACAATATATTAATGGAATAGACTCAGTTATTCAAACTTCTTTAAAAGTGGTTGACAATTCAAAAATTAACATTCTCAAAACTTATAAAGATAACAGTGATGTTTTTGGAGCAGAATATAGTAGATGGTGTGCAACAGTTAATAATTTATGGATTTTAAATAAACCAGTTGCAGAAATAAAAGATGAAGAATTTAATTCACTAGGTATAAATAAAAATGATATAATGGTATTCCCAAAAAATAGTGATCTGATATCTACTAATAATAAACTAACTGGAGATAAAAATCGTAAGCAGTTTTCATATGTTTGTAAAAATAGTTTCATAGGACTAAAACATAACAGGGGTACTATAGGAAATAAAGAGAAATATCCCCTATCTCCTTGTTGTTTTGAACAAGATCAACGTAATAATCAGTATTCTCTAAGATATCGTTATGAAAAAGAAAATAAAACAATTGATGAAATTGCAGGTTCTATAGAAACAACATATTATGATGCTCTGAAAATAGATCTTAATTCTGGAGTGTTAAAATTAAAACCTATATCCCATCCAGGGCAAAGAGCAGAATTATCGAGTTCAATATTATATTTTTTACAAAGTGCTGATTTAGAATCAATTACAATGAATAAAACATTTTATAGAGTAGGAATTAAATTATCTCCGCAAAGTATAATTGATGCAATTATTTTTGCATTTGCAAATAAGAAAAATCACCCACCTATTAATAAAGCTAAAATACTCGAAACATGTCAAGTATTGGCAAAAAATAATATGTTATGTCAATCAGGAATTAGTAGTGATTTAGCAAGTCAAATTATAAATGATGGTCAATTTATTGATCCATTAATATGGAAACCAGTATTAGAGCATGTATTCAATACAAAAATAATTATATTTCAAACTAAAGATGAAGAATTTGAAATTAAGAGACCTAATTATAGTCGTTTTTGGACTGAACCATCAAAACATTATGATAATACAATACTTATTTATGAAACATTGGGAAGTCAAATGTTTGAAGTAGAGTATCCGCATTATGAATTAATTATCTCACAAAATATGGACATACAAGAAGTAACTACAGTATTTGAATTTACTCCATTAATTCAAACTTGTGTGGAGATTCAAGAAAATATAATGACTGTTAAAATGTATGAACCAGTATTAGAGAAAAGTATTAATTCAATAGTTTATCAATCTGAAGATATTTTGGGAAAAATTAGACAAATAGGAGTATTGATTGATAAAGAAGTAATCCTAGTACATACAGATCCAATATATCCACTTGCAATATTAAATACTAATAAGTATACACTAAGAGAAAAATGTAATTTAGAAAAAGGTAAAAAAGTATTTTCTTCTTTATTTGGAAAGACTGATATATTTGGATCTTATGTTGACGACAAATTTGTGGGAATATTGACATGGAAATATAATATTTGTTATTTTATAAGAATAGATGATAATAACATAGATGAAATAAATAAGTTACAAAAAATAAATTACTGTCCGATAACATTAGAAATAAAAGAGAATACAATTTTTAAATTGTACAATAGTTATACATGTATATCAAACTCTTTAATATCGTATATGTTGTACTTATTTAGTACTAATTTTACAACTTTAGAACAAATCGACAAATTATATAATAATATGAGCAGTAGTGATTTATTTTTTGAAAATAATTCTATAATTGTAGAAGGACATGAATATATAAAACCAATTCGATCAATAAGTTTGCAAAATTCAAACTTTATTAGAAATGGGGATAAACTAATTATATCATCAGAAGATCTCATGTATAAATTAAAGTTTATCTTAGATAAATATATAAAATTTGACATTGGTACAGTATTAGACTATAAATGGATGAAATATATACCTAATTTTTATATAAATTCAAAAGATTTTAATTCGCAAGAAAATTCTAGTATATATCACACTATTAATGAATATATATTATCTCGCACATCAAAAAATATGAAGGATGCTTATATACCAAAATCAAGTTTAAGTCAAGATGTAAATTATAGTTTCTTTTTTCAAAATAGTAATGTATTGAAAGAGCGTTTGTTTATAGCTCATCCATTTGATAGTTTACATAAAGCCCTTATGGCTGTATATTCTTATAATGAGAATGAAAGTATACTTGAACCTATTGAAGATCCAAATGTATTTAAATATAATCTTCATATACAGCATTCTGATACAGAATGGTCTAGTTTAAAATTAATGACTGATTTTAATAGAGAAATTCCAGAAACATTTCAAATAGATGATGTTATAGTTAAAGTTGACATCGGAATCTCAAATATTGACGGAGTTGGAGTAAAATATTGGGCATTATGTAGATATTAATTTCTTATTTATCAAATAAGAAAAATTATTCTGAATCATCCTTTTCATTTTCTACAATTTGTCTATATTCTGCATCGATATCATCTTCTAGCTCTCTTCTCCAAGCTAATTTATTTGACTTAACATTATTAGTATTTGGTTTTCTCCATTGAATATCGATAGGCTGCATTTGTTTTGTCATGTTTGATCTTCCAATAAGATCTTTAATATCTTCTAGACTAGTAAATTTATCAATAGAGTAAATTAGTTTATTATTGACAGTAGTTTTCAAACCGATGTATTCTACTTTACAACTTTTTTGGGATAAATGAGAAACAGCATAAGAAATTGAATCATCTGCTGCGACAATTACTATTGTTTCTACCTTATCAGAAATGGATATCATGTCTACTGTTATTTCAACATCTAAATTAGCTTTACGTTTACCATCTTGACATTCTAAAAGTGGTTTTGAAACAACTCTAAATCCATTGGTTCTCATCCATTGTAACCATTGTTGTTGGCGTTCATTTGTATTATCAACTCCAGTATAAAAATATGTACGAACTGATTTTCTATTAGTAGAAGTTATAGTTTGTAATAGTTTTATATAATCTATTTCGATATTTAAGTATTGGGCACTATAAAATAAGTTGCTTCCATCTATAAATATAGCTATTTTTTCCATTTTTATATTTTAAATAAGGCGATGTTTTAAATTTCATTTATTATTTTTATTGTCTTTATTGTCTTTTACAGCAAGATGAATCTGTCTTTCCTTTACAACAACCTGTTTTTTCTATGTTCATTTTTTTCAAATCATCCGCAATATCTGAACATGATCCACAGTTTCCTTCACATGACTTTTTATTATCAGTATTAATTTCTTCAATTTTGACTGAACCACAATCGTTACCACCGCAACAATTTTCTCCCATACCACAGTCGTTTCCTTTTTTATTAGCAGAATTTTGTGACTTCTTGTCACCACCGCAACCACCGCCACAACATGAACCATCTTCTTTTGGACCTGTACATGCGCCATCTTTTTGTAAATTTTTTCTATCTTTCAATTTTTTATCTTTAGTTTGTTTTGCTACTTGTGATAACTGTTTGCATAATGATTTGCTAGAAGAAAATAAACCAGGTGAACATTTAATTTTTAATCTTCCAAATGCATTGTAATCTTCGATATCTTTATATGAAATGATAACTAAAACATCAATGTCGGTCATTTCTTTCAATTGTGAATCAATATTTGAATTTGGATTAGTATGTAAGTATACACAAAATTGTTTATAAGAAATGATTATATAATGTAATAGTTCATCTTCTAAACCAAGTTCTTTATCCATGTCTCTTAATATACAAAAGTTGAATGTTTTATCATCAAAATCTGGTAGTTCAAAATTACCTTGATTTAAAACTGCACTTGATGTACAAATAGTTAATAGCTCATTTGCTAATACTAAAAAATCTTTCTTATAGCAAGTTGCAAGATGTTGCAAAAATGAACCAGCTGAAACAAATGAACCAAATGCTTTACTAAATGAGTTATGAATTGGTTCAAAAATAGCATAGTCAATAAAGTTCACATGAGAAACTTCCATAAAAGAATTATCTCTTTCAAAACATAAATTTACTTTACTTTTTTCTATATCGAGTACATTATTTTTAATAAAAATGGATAAAGTAAAATAATTGCATTCGTATCCATCTACTAAGTGTACTTGAGATAATGGGATTTTATTGATGGAAGTAAGAACAATACAATCTTCTACTTGATAAGCACCTACTTCATGCATGATAGGATTATCATTGTTGATATATAATTCAAGGAAATTATTTTCTTTCGCGTTAATTCTTAAGCGAAGGGGTAAAGGCGAACAAGCTGCTAAATCTAAACTCATATCTTATTTTAAAATAAGATATATTTAAATACATGTTTTAAATTATTCTAATTTATCCATATCTTCTTGTGTTTGATTTTGACCAAAAGTACCCATTGACATGAGTGGTCCAAGAGTTGATGTCATTAAACCCATCATAGAGTCTATTTGACTTTTCATATGTGGATCTTGTCCTAACGAGTTTAATACGTTATTAACACCTTGTGACATTTTATTAAGATCTAATTTATTTTCTGATTCTAATTTTGAAAATTTTCCAAGCATTTTTTCATAAATACCACTTTGTAATAGACTAATTCCAGCTTCTAAAGGATTTGTAACTTTAGTTGGGTCAATTGAGTTTTGAATATCAGTAATAAATTCTGACATGAGTCCATCTTCCATACCAAGCATGGACATTAATGGAGTATTTTTTAAATCAATACGTGGTTTATCAAATAAATGTTTTGTAAACTCACGTTCTCCTAAAGTAGCAAACCCTATAACTTTTAAATGTTGTATTATAATATTTCTTACTTCCGGATCAGATTCAGTGAATATTTTTTTTATAGGAATATAGCATTTATCGCTAAATTTTATAATTTCTTTTTCGACGATTGTTAAATCGCCATTACAAATATTTTCTCTTTCACGTTTTATCCATCCAGCAAAAATAGCGACTTGCATTTCGATAGCTTTTTTCTTTCCAAAAGGAGTGTTTTCAAGTAACATGAGATAATATGCAATGCTTTTTTCTTCAGGAAATGCTTTGGATAGTTCGGCAACAAAATCCATAACATGTTCAAAGCATTTAGAATAGTTTATAGATGCATGTAAGGAAGGTTGTTCAGAAACAGGTTGTTCAGAAACAGATTGTTCAGAATTTTTATTATCAAGACTACAAGTCTCTAACTGATCAGTTATGATTTCAATTTCTTCTGACATTTAAAGAAATATTTATCTCTTTAAAATACATCTTTAAAGTTTATTTTCTTATAACAAATGACAACTCAAGGTCCAAATAATTCATCTCAATATCTTCGTCAAATTACAGAAATTGAAACTAATCCTAATATCAAAACAACATTTTCTGCATTAGGAACTAATCTAGAGCCATTTGTGTTAAACAGACAACTTGACTCTTATAAACATATTGTAGCAGTTATTGACGTACAAACTGATAATCCTTTATACAACGATGTGAAAGACTACATAGCAAAATCTGTAAAAAATATACCATATGCAAGTGATAAGATAATTAAAGAATATTCAACAAGTTCTACATCAAAAAACTTCTTATATACTATTGATCTAAGAAAAAATAAAGATAATTCATTATATGGAAAATTAGAACTTCCAACAGTCGACTCATGGATCCAAAATACATATTTTAACAGTATTATAGAAAATTCAAGAGGAATTATAGTATACTGTGATAATATATCAGACGTTCCAAAGTGTGTCTCGACAAGATCAATTTTTGCACTATCTGATAAAATAGACAAAGAGTTAAAAACATTTTTAGTACAAACATTGGGTAATTCAAATTATTTAAACTTATCAACAAAAAGTGACTCCATTTCAGGACTAAATGGAATGATTAAATCTATTCATAATACAAAATTAGTATGTTTTAATCATGATTATTAATTAAACTTTTACAAGAAGGACATATGTCATTGTTTGTAATGTATTCTACTAAATAAGGATATATTTCTAGTAAATGTTGTGGAATAGGAATTCTGTTTGCTTCGTTCCATTTATAAAAACATTCAAAATGACAAAAATGTCCACAAATACTAATTGGTTCTTCGTTAGACGAATCTAATCCACATACAATACAACTTAAAGGCGACTCAAATTCCATTATTTTAACTTTAATAGTTTTAAAGTTATAAATTTTCACTTTAATTTTAAAAAACAAAATAGTTACAACTATTAAATGTTGTCACGTTTACAACCTAAAACTACTTCAACATCTTCACAGCGTGGACCACAAGGAGCACAAGGTATTGCTGGTGCTCAGGGAAATAGAGGTCCTACTGGTCCAAGAGGTTATATTGGACCACAAGGACCTGGTGGAGATAATTTTAATATGTTAGCAACAATATATGATCAATTAGAACTTTATTACCTAAATCCAACAATTAATGACTATGTACTAAATTATACAAATGGAGAACTTTATAAATATGTAGGACTAGAAAATGGTACAATAGGACCAAATAATTCATATATTAACTTTGGTCATTTTTATAACGTCGATATTGTGAGAGGATATACTGGATCACAAGGAGAAATTGGACCAGTAGGACCACAAGGTGATTCATTAACAGGTCCACAAGGACCACGAGGACAAGACTTTAGAATATTTGGAACTGTTGAAAATTTTAATGATACATACTCATTCCAATTATCTAATTCTAATATTGGACAATTCTTATTAGTAAGAGGTGGAGATTTATATATGTTTGCTGGTTCGTACATGGGAGAAACTGGTCCTGAAAATAGTTATCTTTACGTAGGAGATATAACTAACGATTCAATGCTTATAGGAGAAACTGGACCACAAGGACCAATTGGTCCACAAGGAATTCAAGGAAAAACTGGACCAACCGGATACACTGGATATACCGGATTCACTGGCTATACTGGCTATACTGGCTACACGGGTTACACCGGCCCTACAGGACCATCAGTAACTGGATATACCGGTTACACTGGATATACCGGTTACACTGGATATACCGGCTACACTGGATATACCGGCTACACCGGATATACTGGCTACACTGGCTATACGGGATATACGGGATATACGGGATACACAGGATATACGGGATACACTGGCTATACAGGATATACGGGATACACCGGTTACACGGGACCAACAGGTCCAGTAGGAAAAGGATTTAATATTTTTAGTTATATTCAAACAATACAACAATTAAACTCATTAACTCCAAATGCTTCTCAAATCGGTGAATTTGTATTAGTATTAGGTGGAGACCTTTATGTTTTTAGAGGAAATGGAAATGGATCAACTGGTTCAGCATACGGTTTTGATTATGTAGGTGATATTACAAATGACGCTCAACTTATTGGTCCACAAGGACCACAAGGAGTAATTGGTTATACTGGCTACACTGGATATACAGGATACACCGGATACACTGGATATACTGGATACACAGGACCAACAGGACCATCAGTTACAGGCTACACGGGATACACAGGTTATACAGGATATACAGGCTACACGGGATATACAGGCTATACAGGCTACACTGGATATACTGGATATACAGGACCAACAGGGCCATCAGTTACAGGATATACAGGATATACAGGCTATACGGGATATACAGGCTATACTGGATATACAGGACCAACAGGGCCATCGGTTACAGGCTACACTGGATATACAGGCTATACGGGACCTACAGGACCAGCAGGAAAAGGTTTTACAATATTCTCGCAACTACAAAGTACAAGTCAGATATCAACATTACTTCCAGATACAACAAAGATTGGAGAATTTGTACTTGTAAATGGTGGAGATTTATTTATTTTTAAAGGATATGGTAATGGTACAACTGGCGCTGGTTTTGGTTTTGATTATATAGGAGACATTACAAATGATGCTCAGCTTATTGGACCACAAGGTCCGCAAGGCTCACAAGGTCAACAAGGTCTACAAGGTGAAACTGGATATACAGGCCCAACAGGCCCATCAGTTACTGGCTACACTGGATACACTGGATACACCGGTTATACTGGATACACCGGCTACACTGGATACACCGGCTACACTGGATATACCGGTCCACGGGGAGAAATAGGGTACACAGGATATACCGGCTATACTGGATATACCGGCTATACAGGATACACTGGTCCAACAGGACCATCAGTTACAGGACCACAAGGCCCAGTTGGAAAAGGATTTAATATTTTTTCCTACTTGACAAATTTTAGTGATATTTACTTACTAAATCCATCTGACGCAAGAGTCGGAGAATTTGTACTTGTGAATGGTGGAGATTTATATGTATTTAGAGGATTGAATAACGGAACAACTGGTTCTAGTAATTCATTTGATTACGTTGGTGATATTACAAATGATGCACAACTTATTGGACCACAAGGTTCACAAGGTCCACAAGGATCTCAGGGTATTCAAGGACCACAAGGATCTCAGGGTACTCAAGGACCACAAGGTTCGCAAGGTAATTCTCTTACTGGGCCACAAGGACCACAAGGAGTTACAGGCTACACCGGATATACTGGTTATACAGGATACACAGGACCACAAGGAAATGCATTAACAGGCCCACAAGGCCCACAAGGACCAGCTGGGTTTTCTACAAATACAGGTGCTACAGGACCACAAGGACCGTCAATTACAGGATATACAGGTTACACAGGATATACAGGATATACAGGTTACACAGGACCAACAGGTGCACCAGGATTTTCAAGTGGTAAGATAATATATTTAAATGGTTTTGATGGACAGGCATCACCAAATCCAAGTAATCGTGGTGAATATATAAGTACAACAAGTTTAAGTGCAGGAACTACAGGAACAATAGGTACTCTTATAAGTCCAGTTACTTTTCCACAAATATCAGGATTATATGGAGGAATATGGACACTTAATTTATATTTATCAACAGATTCTCCACTTAATGTTGCAGTACAAGTTAGACTTTATAGAAATTCTATTAGTGCATTAAATCTTATAGCTGAAACAGATGATGCTCTTATAAGAAATGGTACAGTTGAATTAAATCAGCTTCAATTATTAGTTCCTGATATCACAGATTGGAGCCTATCTGATAGATTATGTATCGAAATAATTGGATCGAACTTATGGGGACAGTCTTCATCTATATCTATTTATTATGAAGGAACTAAACATTATTCAAATTTAGTCTCTACTATATATCAACTTGTTGCTTATTCATATATTATACCTGCTACTGGACCACAAGGCGCAACAGGTTACACTGGATACACGGGATATACTGGTTATACCGGTTACACTGGATACACTGGATACACTGGCTATACCGGATATACTGGCTATACCGGATATACTGGCTATACTGGCTACACAGGATATACCGGCTACACGGGATATACCGGGCCAACGGGGCCAACAGGTGCAACGGGGCCAACAGGGCCAAACATATGGGGACAAAATGCTACAACGGCATATTACACAATAGGTAATGTAGGTATAGGAACAACAGGACCAACTGAAAAATTGCATGTAGCTGGAAATATATTATCAACAGGCCAAATGTATTCTAATAATTTGATGGTACAGGGAGATGGAACTCATGGATACGTACGTTCTACAAATACAAATTCAAATTTATACTTAGGATCAAATAATCAAAATCATGTAACAATATCATCAAATGGAAATTTAGGAGTTGGTCTTTCTGCTACTTATGCAAAATTTGTAGTTGGCGGAGATCTAGCAACAACTAGTGGTGTTATGAATTTTATAAATTCTGCACAAAGTACAAGATATGGTTATTTATATCATGATACTACTCACATGTACTTAATGAATCAAATGGCAGGATCTTTATATTTCCAAACAAATAATGCATATAGAATGACAATAAGTTCTGCTGGAAATGTTGGTATTGGAAATACAAGTCCTGGAAACATTTTTCAAGTTGGTAATGGTGGTAGATTGAGAATTGCTAATTCAAATTCTGATTATACAATCATAGGATCAAATGATACAGATGATTCAAATAATTCAAGAATCATTATATCAGGAATAAATCGTGGTTATAATAACGGAGGAATTGAATACGTTGGAGTAGGTGGTAGTTCTCAGCAAATGTGGTCAACTAATGGAGTGGAAAGAATGAGACTTGATACTACAGGAAATTTAGCTATAGGAACACAAAGTGCAAGTGCACGTTGTACAGTTTATTCAAGTGGTACTGATTTATTAACGTTACAAAATACATCAAGTGGAGATACATATACAATTTTAAAAATACAAAATAACTCAGGTCTTGGTTCTGGGGTGCTTTTTATGAACAGTTCTACACGTACAGGAGATGGTGGTGCTAATACATTTACAGTTAGAAATGATATAGGAAAATTACGTTTACAAGATTCAACTTCTTCAGGTATAACAATAAGTGGTGGTAAGATAGGTATAATAAATGATTCTCCGAATGCAACGTTACAATTTTCAAATGGAATTGAATCACGTAGAATAGTTTTCTGGGAGGATGCAAATAATGAACATCAAGTATATGGTATAGGATTGAATAGTTCAACATTACGTTTTCAAACAAGTTCAACATCTACATACTTTCGTTGGTACGGAGGGCAAAGTTCTACATCTTCTTATGAAGCCATGAGATTGCAAGGAAATGGAACATGGGTATTAAGTCCAGGTCAAACATGTAGTTTTTCAATTGAAAATCAAACTACATTTGCAAGAATTGTATATAATGAAGTACGTTTTTATGATAATACAACAGGTGATATCATGTTTTTAAAGAGTGGTAGAGTAGGAATAGGATGTGATACATCAGGTGGATACAAATTGGATGTGAATGGAACCACAAGATTTCAAAGTACAACATATTTTTCAGGATCTGTAGGAATAGGATTATCAAATCCTGCAGCTAATTTAGAAATAAGCCAAGCTTCAGTACCAACATTCTATATATCTCAAACTAATTATACAAATCCAGTATCAGATACTGATGTTGGTATACTACGTTTTTATAATCAAAGTGGGAATAGAGATAAATTTACTGATATTAGAGCAACAGTAAGGGGAGGTCAGTATGAACCTAGTATGACTTTCTGGACAAAACCAGATTGGTCAACGCCAAGTGCAAGTACTGCATATGAAAGAATGAGAATTACTGAAAGTGGAAATGTAGGTATTAATAGTATAAATCCATTAAGTAAGTTAGAAATTATTAATGGATCAACTTCTTATAATTCTAATGAAAGTGCTCAAAATGCATTTGCACTTTTAAGTTCAAAAACAAGTACTGGTCAAATACTCTATATGGGTGCAGATGAAAGTGCTGCACTTACTTATATACAATCTGTGAAATGGGGAGTTGCTACTAGTACTTTAGCAATAAACGCACGTGGAGGTGGTACAGTTATTGGCGGTACATCTGCAAATTCAAGCGGTCTTGTTGTTATGGGAGCAAGTACAGCAATTGCGAGTGATCAATTTGTTGTGAAGGAATCTGGTGATTCTAATAAACAATTAGTAATGGGATATCATACTAGCAATAATTACGGATCGATTCAAGCAGTACATTGGGGAACAAATTATAGAACATTAGCATTAAATCCACATGCAGGAGGTGTTGCAATAAATAAAACAACAGCAAATCATTCTCTTGATGTGAATGGTAATATAGGTGCAGGTAATTTATATTTAAGTGGTGGAATATCAAGTCCAGGAACAGTTACAACAAATAGTGATGTATCAATACCAAATTATCAAGATTTATTCAAGTCTAGTTCATTCAACGAGACACTTTTTTATATTATTTATAATAGATACACATTATCATCAGGAAATGTTTCTCTTAGATACAGTTTATCTGCAATGTCTCTTGAAATTGGTTATTTAGAAAATGCAATAGCTGGTTTGGCTAACGCATTAGCTAATGCATATGGTACAGTAGATGAAAATGGTGCCCTAAGTGATGCACCACCATGGATACGTCAATTTTTATCTGTTTACTTACCTAGAACTACAGCAAGTTTAGATAACTATATTGCTGCACAAGATTCAAGTTTATTTCCACCAATATCTTGGTATCAGGGTACAAGTGATCCTAATTTTTCTGTATTAGATTTTAGCGAATGGTTTACAGCATCTTATGGAGTTAGTATTTATGATTATTTTGGAGATATGCCAGATTATACTATATTAGATCAATACTATCAAATATATGCAAGTGATTATTTAATTCCGTCCATCGCAAATCCAAAAAATGTACTTGAAGCTAATCAGCAAGGAGGTAACTATGAATATAATATTACAGCAGCTGCATATAATAGAATTATAAATCAGTTTGGTATTGATTTGGCTCCGCAATTAGTTACTTATAAAAAACGTTACTGGTACTATTATAGAAGTTATAACGGAACATATTATTTAATCAATAATGGAACTGAAATTGTTGTAACATCCTACGATGTAAATTGGTTACCAAATAATTATTTACCTGCAAGATATGAATATGAATTTTTTACAACTGAAACTCCGCAAGAATATTTATCTTATCCACAGTTAACAGTATTTAATGAAAATGGAGAACCAATCATAGATCAACAATTACAACTACAAATTCAAAAACAACAAGTAGCACCAAAAGATACACAAACTACGCTAAAAGCAATTACAGACACATTTAGCATTGTTACAGCTACAGCAAATAAATCATTAGGTATTCCAACACAACAATCTGCTGCTATTACATATAATCTTAATACTTCAGGTGGTACATCTTCATTCTCTTTAAATCAACCTGCTGGTGTAAAAACTACTTTTACAGTAAATGGAAGAGGAGTTGCTAGGACAAATGTTAAGGCACAACCTGCTACAAAACAAACAGTTCAAACTTATTGGAGAAGTTAAATTGAATTTTTTCATTACAAAAATAGTAATGAAAAAATGTATAACTTTCAAAACATCAAAAAGATTTCAGATGCTGAATTATTATATTCTGTTATTGAAACTGATAACGATAAAACTTTGTATTTAAACCAATGGTTGAAATATACTATAGATAATAATTTAAGCGATTATTCAAAATTTCTCTTGAATAAATATGAAATTATAAGTGAAGATACACTAAAATTAGTAATGTTAAATAAAAAACTAACCATTGAATATTATAATCGCTTTGATAAACAACAAACCAATGATTTACTTTTAAGCTCAATGAAAGATAATTGGATTGATGAAAAATATTTTAATGCATATTACTATCTAGTCCAAGTTAATTATTTTGAGAAAGGAACAAGATTGCAAAAGTTAGGAAACTATCACTTTTATTACGCAATATTAAATGCTGCACTTTATATGACATTATCTTATTTTATAGCTATAAATAAAGGTCTAATCTATTTTGCATTTTCTGCCTTTTTTATGAATATTTTTGACTTCCCAAAAATCAACCTAAAATTCGGACAAGAATTAATTTTATTAAAAATGATGTTAATTTGTATGGCTAATTTAAGCCATGATATTTTCTATATATTAACATTTTTTACGTTGTTTATTAAAACGTTAATTGGAAAAGAAAAAACACAACTAATAATAACAATATCAGTACTATTACTATCTTATGTAGTTAGATCTCATCTAGATTATCATGTTTCGCAAGTTTATTACAATATAATAGTAGCTATATACACGCTAAAGTCAATTATATGTATAATATCTCAATATGAATAATTTTCTTTACAAACTTGGTAAAGAAAAATCAAAAACAGTGTCTACATCTTGGTTCATAAGACTCCATAGCACCAACTAAAGTTTTATCTTCAGAATTCACTATTCTTTTACTAAATGGCGCATCTTGACCACACTTAACACAAATAGCAGTAAGATAAGTTACTTTATCTACTAAAGGTATACTTAATGATATAGAATCAAATGGCTTGCGTTGAAAGTCTCCGCTTAATCCTGATATAACCACATGATTAACAGAACCATTATCATTATGTAAATGTTCTAACAAACCTGGAAGATCAGCAAAGAATTGACCTTCATCTATTAATATAACGTTGAAAGTCTTTAATAAATTTATGTGTTCCATCAAATTATTACATGTAATACCTTTTGTATTACTTAAATGTCCGTCATGATTTGATAACTTAGACTCTGATGTATAACGTTGATCAAATGAATGTTTAACAACAATAACTTCACGTTTTGCTAAAATACTTTTACGTTCATAATTCAATAGGAAACTACTTTTTCCAGCAAACATAGGTCCAATAATTAAATGTGAGTGAAGAGTCATTTTAAAATAAAGGGAAGAGGTGTTTAACTCAATTTATGAATCAACTGAATATAATTGTGATTTTATTATTTTCCAGACGTAGTCTGTTGATAAAAATGTAGTGATATATAATGATTGTTTTGGAAACATTCCTGTTAAGAGAATATAAAACCAGGCTTCTGTAATAGGATTTTCAATATCATTAAATGGAATTCTAGATATATAAATTTTAATCCAAGCTCTTAAAAAACATGTTAAAGCAGTGGAAGATAATGATAGCCATAATATTTTATTCATTTGAATATTTCTTTTCATTAGGAAAAGAAAACCTTAAGTATACATTTTTTCGGTTTTATCATCAATTATCTCATTTAATAGGTTATGTTGAGATATTAATTCGTCAATATTTTGTAAGTAATCTGTTTCATTTCTGAATAAGTGATCTACAATACAACTCATAGGCAATTTAAATGTCTTTATTGCCTTATAAAAATCGTTAAATAATTCTTGTGTTGGTTCTTTCACTAACTCAAAGAACGCATTCTTTATTGATTCTTTAGTCGGATAGTCAAATTTGATTATAAAATCTATTCTTCCTGGACGTAAGAGTGCTGGATCAAAACGACCTACATGATTTGCTGTTATAATATTAAAAACACTATTTAAGTTACTACATGTTCCATCTAATACGTTAAGCAATGCACTAAAACTTACGTTAATTTCTTTAGATTCTCTGTCTATAAAGAATGAATCAATATCTTCATATAAGACGACTGAATCATCTTTGACATCAGAAACTAAACTGATAAGTTTTTCGTCAGAAAGTTCTTTTGATAAACTCATGTAGTACATAGTTTTACCATATTTTTTAGCAAGAGCCTTTGCTAAAGATGTTTTACCACAACCAGGTGGCCCCCAAAATAATAAGTTTAGTTTATATGGTCTACCAAGTTTTTCATAACGTTCTTTATCAAGAATGAACTTATCAATGCGTTTAATTAATGATTCTTTTATTCCTTGATCAATAAAAATCTCATCGATTGATTGAACACTAATATCTTTAGAATGATACCAGTCATCTCTATAACAATTATAGATTGAGATTTTTCCTACAGGAGTTTTTGCTGTTGAAAAAACCTTTAAAACAAATTCTTTAAGCTCTTCAAACGAATCACTTTCCAATCGAATATAAATGTGTTGATCTGCACAGTCAAAACTTGGATGATAGTCCACAACTTTTTCGTTAACCAAAACTGATATATAAAACGAAAATTCTTTCTCGTTACATTTCCATTCAGTTTTTGTATTTCTATCAAGAATGAAACATTTTTCAAACTTAGTAAACGAATTATTAAAAGATAAATCATGTCCTGTTGATAAACAGGTAGCGAATGACTTTATCAATTTCAAAAATGTTATAGCTTCTTGATGATATAAATTTATAGCAGGCATTTTTAATTTTTAAAAAAATTATAATGATTATAAAAATCAATTTACGCTCTATAATGAACTTTCAATCTTAGTGTCCTTTGTTCTATTTATTATAGGAATTTCTGTTACACTTATATTTCTATTTTCATTTTCGTAGATTATAATGTCTTTCATATTATTATGTTCTAATTTTCTATCTGGAATAGTGATTTCAAAAAATTTATAATGTACTTGAGGTAATTTATCAAATGCAGATAATTTTTCTAATTCATTAATAATACTATCTTCTTCTTTTTCAAATTGTTTTGTATTATCTTCACTATTTATTTGATATAATTCTTCAGTTAACTTATATTCGTTATATTTATAAGAATAAGATAATTTGACTATAGTATAATATCTACCTAGTTCTCGTAATTGCTGTTTATATTTATTGTCGTTAGTTGATGATATAGCTTTAAGAATAAAAGCTTGAACTTTTGTAATAGCGGCAATAATTTCTTTGAAATGTTTTTCTAATGCATCGTATTTATATTCTTTAACGCGTTTTTCTTTCCTAATAGTTTCATCTATCAATAAATTTTTACTCCATTTATAATAACGATAAATAAATAGTTCGATTATATTGAAATTTTGTTTTCCTTGATTGAAAACATTAATAATAAAAGGATTATCAAATGAAAGCTTATTGAATATAATATCTGATTTATCTTTGAATAATCCATGTTTACCAACGACTGGAACAACGAATAAATTTTTTAATCTATTCAATACACCTTTATTCTTGTTATCAAGTTCTAATAGCGCTTCTAATTCTTCTTTTGTAAAAAAATCAAACTTTTTATTATCGAGTAATGAGTTAAATGTACTTGAATATATTAATAATAACTGATCAATTGTTTTTTCGCATGTAGGTAATGTAGAATTAAGATCGCAAAATTCTTTAAAATCACTCAATGAGCAAGATTTAATAACATTGGTCTGAATAAGTTGAAGATAGCGATTGGTTAAATTATTTTCATTGCAATCTTTACCGTATAAATCTCCAAGTAAAAATTTTCTAATATCTTCATTAGAACTCATATTTAGAAAAATGTAAGAAATTAAATTTCTTTTCTACAAAGTGGACATTTTATGATCCATTTATTGATTATACAGTTCTTGTGAAATAGATGATTACAAAGTAATTTAATTACGATATTATCGTGCATCGTTTCAAAACAGATAGAGCATTTACAAGATTCGCAAGAATCATGCGAAATATTTTCTTCATTGCATATGTATAACGTTCTTTTGTACTTATTATCGTTTATAATTTTAAGTTTATTGAAAAACAACAACGCATCAAGCCAACATAAAAAATTAAGTACAAATTCTTTGCATGTCACATTAGAAATATTTAAAATAAATAATAATAACGTTATACACCAGAATATTCCAAATCCAACAATAATTTGTTTAATTTTATAATAAGAAATTAGTAGACTTTGGTTATATGTTTGATTTTTTAATACTAATGTAAAATATTCTTTATACACAAATACTATAATTTTTAAAGAAATACAACTTATAAAATTAATAATATAAATATCATCAATAAAAATTGTTAACCACAAATAAATTGATAATGCAAATAGCATTTAGATGTAAATATTTTTTTCTTAAATACTATAAATGAGAATTGGTTCAGTCACTATGGGAGCTGCAGCTGGTGCTGCATCAGGTTATGCATTAGGAAGTGCATATTCAAATTTACAAAAATCAGAAGCTGAAAAAAAACGTAAAGCAGAAGAAGCTGAAATTGCAAGAAGAGCTGCGTTAACACAAGAACAACGTGATGCTGAAGATGCTGCAAACATGGCTGCAGCTGCTGAACGTCAAAGACTTATTGACGAAAACAAAGAAAGACAAAGAGTCCAAGCAGAAAAAAGTAATGCTGAATTTATGGCTGCTCTTCCTATAGTATTGCCAATAGTAATTTGGGTACTTGCGTTAATCATTAATTTTATGTTTATAGAAGATTATGATTTATTTAGTAACGTCAATAAGGTATTATTTTTTCCATTCTACATGATATATCTTTTAGCTAAAAAAATGAAGTGGTCATGGTCAGATAAATCATATTTATTCAATAGAAAAGACTATGGATGGATTTAATTTCTTAAAATTGATAATTTAAGAAATATTTTTAAAGGTAAAAAAGAAAAATGTCAGATACAGAAGATTATAACGAACTTGATCAACAAGAACAATCAGAAGGAGAATTTGAAGAAGTTGCTTCTGACGAAGAAGCAGAAACATTAACTATTGATGAAATAGCACAAGAATTTGTTGAAAATTATCAAGATGATTTAGATGAGTTAGTGCAAGCAATGGAATCATTAAAAGAACTTAATCTACAAGCAAAAGAAGTACGTAAAAAGAAAAAGGATTTATCTGAAGCAATTACAAGAAGATTTAATAGATTACCTAAAGAAGTAAAAGAAAAAGGTATAAAATATGAATCTGTTACATTAAAGATTAAGACTAAAACTAAAATACAACGTAGAAAAAAAGCAGATGCAAAAGAAAAAACTTTAGAATTATTAGGTGAATATATTTCCAGTAAAAAAGCAGAATCATTATATGAGAAATTGCTTGAAGTAAATATAGAAGCAAAACAAGAAGTAAAAACTTTGGATATAAAGAAATCAAAATAAGATGTCTTATTATAGTAATAAGACAATATCGTATGCTCAAGTTTAAAACCCACCAACTTATTTTAGAGTACAGGCTCGAACGAGCCTGTTATACTAAATAATCTAGTAGGTTTTGATCATACTCTGAGTGTATTAGTTATTTGGAACAATCGTGAAGTCATCACTAACTTTGAATTTATTTGAATTTGTTATAGTTGAAATTATTGAATATATTTTCTTATAGTCAGGTCTTCCAGCAAAAAATTCTAGCGATTTTTTTCTAATATTAACTAGTGGAATATCTTTAATAAAATCTAATGTAGGTTCAATGAGATGATCTAATTTTTTATCGTTTAGGTGCCATATAAGTTCAAAAATTTCACATGTAAAAGCATCGGATATATTATTATCTAATATGTATTTAGTAATATCATCAAAAACTAGTTCAGATTCAGAAATCGCAGAATTATTAGCTAAATATTTTACC
>JACCDO012346061.1_pt1 | contig 32070 bp, 33 predicted proteins | sample 7446101 | NCBI WGS metagenome assembly JACCDO01 (sample SAMN15323440, study PRJNA562643) | freshwater metagenome | isolation source: river surface water | place: USA:Blue River Watershed | collected 2017-08-16 | reverse complement strand
GGTGATAATTTTATCTATTTTAACTGGTGGTTTGAGCAATTTAATTAAGATCCCACATTAACATTAAATACTGCGATAAGATCCAATACAACATATGTATTATGTGTTCCACTAACACCTATAACTTGTATAAAACTTAAACTATTTAAAGCTGTAGAGGTTGCACTACCATTTCCTATTCCAACTGCACTAGTGCCCGAAACGGTGGATATTACAGTTGGTGTACCAACAACAGTTACGTTTCCACTAGCGTCACATCTAGCTGATCCAAAAATTTTATTAGATTTAAATTGAGTTGCTTGAGCAGTTGGATCAAGTGTTGTTGTAAATGTTGCCTCAAATGATAAATATGTATTATCTGGAATCTCCAATGTGTAAATAGTTTGAGTAATTGATCCAGATGCATTAGTATCAGCGAATTCTATGCTTATTCTTTCAGTTCTTGAACCATTACCACCATTAGAGGCACTTACAGATGCAAAGTTCTCACCATTTACCCAGGAATAGGTTATTAACTTATTTCTCGCTATTGCATGATGTGAATTACCACTACTATATACAAATAAAAATGGTGCATTTAAATATCTTGATTGAAAGACACCATATCCTGCTGAGTTAATACCCATCAATACTCCTGAATTAGAACCAACACCAGTTAGTGTGCCTGATGTAAACTGAATATAAGCGGCAGAACTATTACCACTATCCAAATGTAATCTAGAAGATGGTGAAGTAACATTGTCAGATCCTGTTATAGCCAATCCGTTAGATGTTAGTATCATTTTTTGTTCACCCTCTACTGAGAATCCTATTTTATTATCAACAGGGTGATATATACCAGTCATATCATCATTCCACCAAGTATAATCCGGAGTAGATTTAGTTGAATACAACCACTGAGCTCTTATGTAAGCTGAGGATTGTATAGAACCAAGTGATGAATTATTAAATACAGTATTTCTTTGTAGATTTATTCTATCTGTCCCGAAATTAGCGGTAGTAAAAGAGTTGTAAGCATCCGATGAGTTTAGGGGAGTAGGATTACCATTCACTCTATTCATAATTGTAATCTCTCCAGTTGATTTAAACTTAATTATACCAGATCCATCATTACCAAAATTATATTGATCTGACCCAGTATTATACCAGTTACTTCCAATTATATTATTAGCAGATCCCTTATGTATCACAAAAGGTTGTGAACCAGAACTTATAGAATTAACCTGGAAAACCTCATTTGGATTTGATACATTTATACCAACTTTACCATTAGCAGATCCAACTGAATTGACCATATATACTGATGATGAAGTTAATCCACTAGCAGAAGCCCATCTTGATAACGCATTCGTAGTACCACCACCCGATATATCAGAAAGTACCCAAGAACTTGTATTAGCATTCCAAACATAGGTCTTTCTATCAGCGGTATCATAAACCAATAATCCATCATACTTATATGGTATAGCTAATCTAGCAGCTGATCCACTAGCAACTATTCTAGAATCTATTGGTAAAGCTATATTTACATTAAATTGTTCTTGAATATTTATCGGCATAATTAGAAATTAAATTTATAATTTTGTGAAGGTGATATAGAAGAGGTCAAATACTTTCTATAAACATAATAAGATTGAGCGCTCCACTTACCAGTAGGGCTATTTAAGGTGTTTGTGGAATAAGTCCAAGCACCACTTGAACCATGTAAATACTCAACAAAATCATTTCCATCTTTTATAGATGATACAGTTCCATAAAAAGATGGGTAGCAAAAATATAGATATCCACTACCAGCAATTGATAAAGTTAGTCCTATTTTTGTATCAACTCTTTTTGTTAAAGATGGTACAACTGTAGAATTTAAGGTAGCCGTTGTGGCAGTATTAGTACCTGAAAATCCATAGAAGTAAGGAAACACACACTCAAAAGTCGCAGATGCGGTATATGATGAAGTACCGTCAAAAGGTGTACAAGAGAATGTGTAGAAATTTTGAATACTATTAGCACCACCTGCAATTTGAACACCACTTATAGCCTGTGTACTTGTATATGTATTTGATACTAATCCACTACCAGATAAAGAACTACCAGCCCCAGAAAAAATAGTAGTTGATTGTCTTATTATCCTCAAATTTGTAGAGGTTATGTTGGCACTTCTTTTTGTTAAGGTATAAGAGTAATTTACAGTATACCCGGATGATGTATCTCTTTCAAATGTATCATTATAGCTTAGACCACTAATTGATATTAAAGCAGTTGGTCCTAAATATGGATATATTAATGCACTTATCATGTCTATAAGTGAGACATTACTAAATGTTGAACCAACTCCAATACCGGTAATTGTAGCAACTACTGGATTTAAATTTGTATATAAAAGTGGATTCCCATTTAAATCTTGACTGGCTTGAACAGCACCAGCACCTGCTTGATATGTTTTAAGCTCTATTGAATTACCACTTGAAATAACTAAAAATAAATCAGTATTTGTAGAAGCTGATGCATTACCAGGTGCTGATGTAACACTATTTACATAGTTTTGACTAGGCCAAGTAAGGTTATTTATAGTTATACTAGCAGATGCTCCACTTTCAATATTAACTGTACCATATGTAGCTGGATTTACGATGTCTAAAGATAAATAATCTTGAGTACCTGAAACATATGTTGATTTTATATAAGGTGCTGATGTAAATAGACCACTTGATGTGCCTGCTAAAAATGAAACCTTTAAATCATTTGTTGGTGCTGAATCAGATTTAGTATTATAAAGAAAAATATCAGTATCACTAGCTAAAAGTCCACTAGACATAACATTTGTTCCAGACATTTGTTTTTTACCTAAAAAAACTTTAAGATCTTTTACATCAACTCTGTCTATACCAATGTAGTTAGTTGATCCATCTGATGTATATCTGAACGGTGAATTCTCCCAAGTTGAAACAATAGCATCTCTTATATCTCTTGGACTTATCTGTTTAGAGGTATTATCAAGTAATAAATTTAATACTGACGATACATCGGTAACTGATTGTGCTTCTGCTGAAGTTCCTAAACTAAAAGTATAAGTTTGAAGTGTATAAGACATCGAGTAGAATAAATTTTATTATATATATTAAAAATAATTATACCATCAAATGAGTTTCAAAAGAATTAGTGAAAATTATTTTATAATAGATGCTGATGGTGAACAGCTCTCAATGCAAATAGAAAGATTTCTTTGGCACCATTGTTCTTTTACTCTTGGAAGAGTAACAGAAAATTTAGAAACTGTAAATCTATTTAAAGTATTTAATGATATGAGGGATATAGTTATATTGTATACAAATGAAAAACCAGAAATACATGATATATTTCTACAGTTCAATCCAAATCTAAGAATTGATAGGGACAGATGGATAAATTTATGTGAATACTACCTTAAAAGACAACCAGTAAGTGTTAATAGAGTAGGAAATATGGGATTAATATTCAGAGTCCTCAAATAAATACTCTATTTTAATTAGATCTTTAATTTTGATTGTTTCTAACCCTAAGTCTTCAAATTTAACCCTATCAAAAGGAATCTCATTTTCAATGTTTAACAACTCAGACATTTCTTTTGAAAATTCATCAACATTAGATATTAAAACAGTATCAGGTATTAACTGACCATTTTCATCTTTTGCCTGCAATGGTTTACCATCTTCATCTTTCTGAACCCACTTATCAAATATTTTTTTCTCCATTTTGACTTTATCCTCAACTATTGAAGATAAATATTTAACTATACGTGTTATTTTAAAAGCAGCTTTGGCATTTATATCTTTATCTATCAAATCATTAAGAGATTGTAATGAATCATTTGATAGCTGTGAATTTTTAACTTTAAAAGACATAATTTTTTTTATTTTTTATATTTCTATGTTATTTATTTGTTTAAAAGATTCTATTCTATTTTTTGATATTTCATAGTAATTCTCATCTCTTTCTATACATATAAATTTTCGATTGGTCTCTAAACAAGCAATTGCTGTTGTAGAAGTACCAGAAAAAGTATCTAAAACAATATCTCCACTATTTGAATGTTTTAAAATTAAATTCTTAATTAATCCAAGAGGTTTTTGTGTAGGATGTTCAAGTCTTTCTTTACCGTGGCAAAGTGGAAAATTATAAATTCCATTATCATACTCAGAATTAAAAGTAGGATTCTTATCTTTAACAAAAGAGAAAAAATATTCTGAACAATTTGATAAATAATTTGTTTTAGAATTAACAGGAACAGGATTATTTTTCAACCACTGCCCAACTCTTGGTTGTTTAAATTTATACTTCACCGCAAAATCTTTAATCATTGTTGACTTCCATACATCATAAAATAAAATAAGTGTTCCTCCTTTTCTTAATACTCTATAGTATTCTTTAAATAAAGTATCTAAATCTATCTCAGTGTCCCAGTAACCAAAGTCGATTGATATTTGTGTAAACTTTGACATCTTACCTGAACTAAATCCCGATTTTTTAGATATATCATAAGGTGGATCAGTTAGTATAAGATCAATAGAGTTACTCTCTAAAGTACTCAAATAATTAAAACAATCATCAAAAATTAACACTTATACGATTAGATTTTAATTATATATACTACTACATGAAGCTTCTATTAGAATTTAAAGATTATAATGATTTATCTTTTGTAAAAGATACAGTTGATGATGTTATCCTATCAGAAATTGAAGAGTCAATTAATCCAGTAGTTCATCAATCAATTATAACAATATCAGATCGTGAAATAACTTGCCACGATTTAAAGAGAAGTGAATATAATAATAGTGAATTAGACTTCATAAGCTACTTAGTATCACTTAATGGAAGAATTGAAAAAGATCAATTTGATAGTATATCACCAAGAATTGAATCTATATTATCTTTAGAATTTGATGATAGAATAAAATGCATCTCACTACAATCGTTTCCAATAAATGAGTTTGTTATTTGTAATGAGTCGGATTATCAGATATTACAATCTGTTTGTAAATTTGAATACTCAATAGAAGATGAAATCTACAACATTAAAGATAATTCATATACATCTGTTGTAGATTTAACTACAGATCAGAATGAGAACTATGAGGGTGTAACAATTTGGATAAGAAAATATCTTAGTAAACTCGGAATAAATTTAAGTTTAATTAGAGAAAAAATTGAATCTAACTGTTTAAACTATACAATATCAACAGAATTCTTTTTCAACAGTTCAAGGCACTTAAATGGAAGATGGATACAAACTTTAAATTTAGATAAACCAGATGGTCAATATAAAACTGATGTGAATGTAAGAACTTGGATGAGAGATAACTTACCAATTCATTATGACACTTTAAATAATCTCAAAAAGATTGGTGAGAAAATAGAATTGATGAATCTAACATTTGAATTAGATCTAAATGAAGATCCTAATATAGAGGCTGAAAGATTTTTGAGGATGATTATCGATAGAGTTTTGCCTATTTTTGAAACACAAGAAACTAAAAGAATATCTGAATTATATCAACAATTTAGAAAATTAGAAGAATATAAAATAGATGCAGATTGGCAAAGCCAAGGAAACTATTTTTATTTATTTGATATAAATTATCAAGGAAAACATTATATAATACAAACTAAATATGATGTTAAAAATAACTTAGTTCAAATTGAATTAAGAGATAGAAAAATATTTGATGAAGTACCAATAAATGAATTTGCAAATACAATTTATTTAATACTTCAAGAAAATTAAAATAATTAAATGAATTTAATATCTATTATTAAAGGTATCTTAAATGTTCAGAAAAAAATAGAAACATTAACCTTACCATCACAAGGTTTATTCTATAAAGATGATTTTGAAATCTACATTAAAAAAGCTAATTTAGAAGATATAATTGAGTATGAACATAACTATGATAAAGAAGACTTAGGAACTGTAATATCAAGGCTGAAAAAAATTGTAGAAAAAAATGTAATTTTATCAAAAAACTACAGTTATAACGACATTAAAAGTATAGATGTAGTATTCTTATTTTTAGAAATAGTTAAATTTACTAATGGAAAACCAATAACTTTATACTTTTTTAATGACCACGTTGGTAAAGATGAAGAAATTAAATTCGAATCTTCAACATTTAATTATGCCGAACTTGACAGTGAAATTATATCTAAATATAATATAGATACAAAGGAATTTGACTTCGATGGTTATAAGTATTCAGTACCATCAATAGGTGTTGAGAACTCATTAACTAATTTTCTATTGAAAAAATCAAGAGACCCCAATTCTGAAGTTTATAATAACTACTCATATGACTTTCTTTACTTTTTAGGTCACAAATCACATCTAACATTTGACGAGATTGAAAATTTAATTCAAATATTTAATTTTGACATGGAAGAGGAAGATAAAAAGAAAATAAGGAAAATAGTTAAAAAGTTATCCGTAATAGGAAAATATTCTCTTAAAAAAGATACTCAAATAATAGATGTTACTGCTAAAATAGATTTAGGCAGTATTTGGAAATAATTTCATAATATATAATATTATGAAAATTCTAAATTGGAAGCTCTTTCTGGAAGAATTAGTTGGTGAAAAACCAATATCAAATTTACAATCATACATAGAGGGTATGAATTATTCAATGAGGGATAAATTATTCTTCACTGAAATAGTAAACTTTGATGTAATTGTTGATTTTGGATGTGCAGATGGAACATTCTTAGAGGAGTTATCTAAAATAAAGCCAAATGTTAAGTTAATAGGTTATGATTTAGATCACACAATGTTGTCTAAGGCCAAATCAAGATTAGGTAAAAAAGCAATATTTACGAATAATTGGTACGATGCAGTAAAATATACAACTGGTTATAAAAATCCTCTTTTAAATCTAAGCTCTGTCATACATGAAGTATATTCTTACTCAAGACCAGCTGTAATATCACAATTCTGGAATAATCAAGTCTTTGGTGGTGATTTTAAATATATCACAATTAGAGATATGATACCTTCTTTAGAAATGGATAAACAAGAAATTGGACACTTCAAAGATGATGTTAGAAAAGTTAGATCAAAGTCTGATAAATTTTATTTAGACTCTTTTGAGAAAAAATGGGGAACTATTAGTGATAACTACAGAACATTTGTTCACTACTTAATGAAGTATAGATTCACAGATAATTGGGATAGAGAAGTTAACGAAAACTATCTACCAGTTTCTTTAGAAACTGTTAAGTCTAAAATTCCAGGTGATTATAAAATCGTATATGAGGAAGATTTTCTTTTACCATTTTTAAAGGATCAAGTTAAAAAAGACTTCAATGTTGAGTTAACACATACCACTCACACAAAAATGATTATTAAAAATAAGAAATTTAAATGATTAAGTCTTTTCAAAAATTTAATGAGTCTAAAACCATATACTTTGAGGAAAGTGAAGAATTCTTTTCTGTTCAAGATAAACATAGAATGTCTGACTCAGTGATTAAAGACTATTTTACAGACCTTGTCGATGATGGATTTGAGATTCAAATAGCTGTTGACATGAAGGCTCAAAGTAAAATAGAAGATGTTGAAATGGGTGTTGATGGAATTAGACTTTCATACTTAATCAATCTATCAAAAAAAGTAAATAATCCCTGTGAAACAGCAAAATATAACATAAATCTGAAGAAATATTCAGACTTTATAGAACTACAATCAAATTACATAAAAATATTCGATGATTGTTGTGATAGAATATGCAAATCTGAAGATTTAAACATAAATACTAAATTCATATTAAATATACCTTTCTGGGGAGCAGGTGGCTCAAACAAGGAATTAGATGATTTCAAATTATCAGCTAGATTCTATAGTTATGTATCCACAAATGATCTTATTGAGGCAAAAAAGAAATTTGAAAGCACCGATACTCCTATAAAACAAGCCTATGATAAAATATCTAAGATGCTAAAAGATAAAGGAGTGTTAGAAGCTGATAGATTAATAGACACACAAGATGTTGAAGAACACGGATTTATTATGTTTGGATTTTTAACAAATGATGAGATAATAGTTCTTGCCGACTTTTATTATGAAAATCCACAAACCAGTAAAGATGGACTAGTAATTCACTATGAAGAAATCGAGAGAGCAGTCAGATACTATAAAGATGGATACTGTAGTGATTACCTATAAAAAAACCTCTGATTTCTCAGAGGTTTTATTTTTTATAGTTGAATATCATCAATCATTTTTAATAACTGATTCTTATCAGTTTCAAGCCACTTCATAATATCAAATACTTTATCACTGAAACCAGCTAAAGCAAAGACATTACTTTCTGGAAGTTGCATAGTACCAAGACCCGCCAAGTCCCAAGAGTAAACATAAGGACTGCAATTGAACTTCTTCTTATAAAGATTAAATTCAGAAGCAGGTGTAGTATGTCCAATCCATCCTTGCATATCAGATAGAATTATTACACGATCATACTTTTTATTCGCCTTTAAGAAAATATCTTTAAAGTTAGTACCACCACCAGAAAAACGGAAACTATTTCTAATAGTAAGAATTGAATCCATTGGGTTATATGCCTTATAACTTGCACTTGTGGCAAAAGTCATAACATCACAGTTATTAGCTTTTGCAATCATAGCTCCAAATAATGATGCTATCTCTGATGGACGACCACTCATAGATCCAGATACATCAAGAACTACCAAGGTCTCACCATCAAACTTAGGAATGTTAATAGCTGATATATCTAAAGCTTGATTCAAAGCAGTCATTACCTTTCTAACTTCAGATGAGGAACCTAACTTCGTAATTTCTTCATAAGCGGTTGCAAATCTAAATGGTAAAATACGACTTGATTGAATCATTCTTTGATCTGTTAGTATATCACATGCGAGATCTACAAATTGTGGAGCTTGATTTATAATATTTCTCAAGTTTCTAAGAAGTGCAAAATATCCAATCTTTTTAGTAGTAAGAAGTTCTCCCCAGGCATCTGACTTTAATTGAGATAATTCTTCTTCATTAGAAGCTTCTTGACCCGCCTTAGACAACTTAGACTCCCAAGTATCAGTAGACTTTAAATTACCACTAACTAACTGAGATAAAGCATCTTTATTAGATGTTGTTGGAACTGGATGTACCAAGTTTACAACATCTATCAATTTAACTTCTTTATTCTCATTTTTATACTTAGCAATCTGATAGTTATCAAATTTATTAAAAGCTGATGCAAATCCTTTTTTCAAAGAATTAGGAAACTTTGGTTTATTTCTATCGGTTTTATTCTCAAGATAGTAAGACATAATTTCAGTCATATCATCTGGTCGAACAACTACCTTATCATAGAAATTCTTAGACCACTCTTGGCCACCAAGTCTAGATGTCAATTCACCTGCAAGAGCATGTGTGATGCTTCTCATACCAAATTTATCACGAGCAAAAATGGCAGATTTAGCCGCAAACTTAGGATCTACTTTATTCAATAGTTGTTTAAGTCTATCTAATGTATCATTAGATGAACGATAGAACTGATCACTTACAAATGATGTTAAAAGAACTGATATCAATTCTAAATCATTTGATTGTTGATAAGCCTTACCACCTGCAAGATTTGTTGTAAGTGTTTTTTGTTTCTGTACTGTTGTGTTAAACTTTGCCATATATAATTATTAATTTTATTTCAAAAAAAAGACCAGATTCACATTAGTGAATCTGGTCATTGATATATAAATGTCGCAAACAAGGAAATCTAGACTGAGATGTCGTCCGGATCTCACCCAGAGATCAGGGACCGATATTCTTTAGGATTTACATCTTATCCTACTCTTTTATTTACAAGAAGTGGTAAATTCTTGAACCCTTTAAGAGAGTTATTCTATCCTTTTTTGCGATTGGTTTATTTGTTCCCCAATGCCCGATTGCTTGGATAAGCTTTCGGTCTTTCTGCGTTATTAATTGAATTGTATTTCGAAGTAACTCAATCTATCGCTATGTTTGCTATTAACATTCAATATAATTGACCAGAGATAATCTTTTAAGAGTGTTTTTCTTAACCATTTACGAAGTAACTCTCAAAATCACTACTGGATTATTTTTGATTGTCTATCTTTTATAATTAAAAAATAAAAAGTTTAAATGATGTTTAAAATTTTTTAAATTTTAATCATATTAGATGTAATTATATATGATGTCAAAAATTTAAAAAAAATCATATGTGGATTTTTTATAGAATAGCAGATGGTGGAGGAGGTGGAGGACCTGTATATCCCTTATTTCTTTTCAACTGCCAGTGTGCATCTTCCCACGATTTAATCTCAGTATCAAGTCTTCTTAAATCTTCTAATGACTCACTGACCTCTAGTTCTTTCTGAACTAATTGCTCCTTCATCTTCTCAATGTTTGATTTTTCAAAATCAATATCTTTTCTATCTTTTTTAATTTGCTTCTTTAAATCGTCAATAGTCTGTTTTTCTTTGTTAAGTGATTGAACCTTATCTTCAATTTTAGCCTTGGCCTTTTCCATTTTATCATCAATTATTAAATCAATTGACTTTTCTTTGGACTTTAATTCTATCTCCAATTCTTTTATCTTTTTATTCTCTTTCTCTATATTTTCTTTCTCTTCTTTAACAAAAGAATCAAATGATTCTTGTTTTATCTTGAAGTCTCTCATAAGACTTTCAATTTTATTATCCATTTCAGCTTGAAGATCATCTAGCTCTTTAGATCTATTGTTAAGAGACTCTTTGCTATTCTGATATTCCATCTCTAACTCATTTTCTTTTTTAAGAAAAGAATTTTCCAAGTCCAAAATTTTATTATTAAATAAATCTTCTCTTTCTTTTGAAATATTATCTAACTCAATTTCTCTATCTGATAAGGATTTTTCTCTGTTCTCTAAGTCTAAATTTAAAGAGTCTATTTCTTTTTTTCTTTCTTCAAATTCTATAATTTTCTCATCTATCTCTTGACTAAGTTTTAGTTTTTCTTTTTCCTTATTTTTATCTCTAAAAATAACATTAGCACCAACAACAAGAGATACAGCAAGTGGATCAAATACCAACATCAAAGCTATAATAAACCAATTTATAACCTCATCCATTGATTTACCAGTTAACTTAGCTATGTACTTCAAAGGGCCAATCTCTCCTGCAATATCTGTATTAGTTTCTAAGTCTAACTTCTTCAAGTCTATTTTGGTTATAGAGTCATTTAAAGCCGTTTCAATAAGTAAAATATCATCTCTTCTTTTTTGTGAAGACTTTAGTTGCTCTTCATAAACCTTTCTATTTGCAGATGAAGAGGTTGTTATTATATTACCATTTCTATCCTTACTCTGTACGAAATTATTGGAAACTCCCTTTGTTAACTCCGCTATGTTTTGATTTATTCTTTCTTTCTCAGATCTAGCATCATTTAATTGAGTCTGAAACATCTCTCTCTTAGTATCAAGAACTTTAACTTGTTTATCTATATTTTCAACTTTATTCAAAGTGTCTGAATAAGCTGATGATAAATATCCGTAAATGCCGGCAGATGTAATAGACATCAATACAAACAATGCTATAAAATAGTATGTTTTAAGTGCATTATTTAATTTTCCCCAGTACTGATACAAAAGAGATGCTAATACTAATTTAGCAATTTCAAGAGATGCCATCATTATCATAACCTGAATACTAGCTCCGGAAAACATTTTCCCAAGACCAGTTACGGAATAAAAAGCAGCTGATAATGAAACTGAAAGTGCTGAAATAACTACTAAATAAGGTAATAACTTTTTTTCCATTAACTATTTATTAAATTTTTAACCTCATCATCAACATAATCAATGTATTTAATCGAATCCTCTAATATTTCAGCATATAACTCAAGACTTTTTTTTATCAAAACTAAGTCATTACCTTTTAATAAGGTCTGAATTTTACTAGAAATTTTACTAATAGAATTAGTTGCTTTATTAATTTCAAACTCCACTGAGTTTAAAATATCCAGATTTTTATCATCTAATAAAACAGAAAGTTTCAATTCTCTATTATTTTTTAATTTATAAAAAGAATTGAAAACTTCTATTTTATGCTCAGTGAGATAATCGTAGTATTTGATTAAGTCCTTTTTAGTCATTAGAAATCAAATTCATCATAACTTTCTTCATCAACATCTTGTTTGTAAGCACCAACTACGTAAGTTTCGATTTCGGTCTCTTGTGGAGCATTTTGCACCGATGTTGAACCAGATGTCCAGTTATTGATCCAAGAAATTGGATTTTGAACTTTATCAAAAAGTGGCTCTAAACCAATAATCTTCATACGATTATTTGTTAACCACTTCATATATTGAGTTAAAATCTCAGCATTCAATCCAATCATTGAACCATCTTTGAATAGATATTCAGCCCATTCCAACTCTTCTTTAGCAGCATCTTCATACATTTTAATAACTATTGGCTCACACTCACTAGCGATTTGTTGAAATCCTTCTGTCCATTCTTCTTTTAAGGTTTTTAATAAGAATGAGGTGAATCCCATATGAAGATTTTCATCACGGTTAATCAATGAGATAATCTTAGCATTTCCTTCCATTTTCTTATTCTGTGCGAAACAATATGAACAAGCAAATGACACATAGAATCTAATACCCTCAAGGATATTGATAGATACAAGAGTCAAATAAAGTTTTTTCTTTTTATCATATTCAGATTCATCTGGAATAGAGTTAATAAGCTCATCATAGTAATGAGTAACTGATGTTGTTCTTTTAACAATTTCTTCATCCTTTAGGATAGTATCAAATACCTCACTTGGATTAGAATAGATATTCTTAATAATATAAGTATAAGAATAAGAGTGAATTGTCTCAAAGAATTCCCAAGTCTTGGCGAACAATTCCACTTCTTGATTAGAGCAATCTTCCAATAAATTAGAAATACCACGACTTTGAACTGAATCTAAAAGAATCTGATATCCTAAATTTTTAGTAAAAATGAATTTCTCATGCTCAGTTAATGATTGAAAATCAGCTTTATCCTTAGATAGATTAATTTCTTCTGGTCTCCAAAAATAGGAAATATGTTGCTTGAACATATTAAATATCTTCTCGTATCTGAATTTATCATATCTCTGAAGAGATAGGTCACCTCCAAAAAATAATGGTGATTTTGTAAAATCTAAATCTGCATTTAAATTAATTATTGATTTCATAATGTTTGATAATTTTGTCTTATTTATATTAATTTTATTCTTTAGGTTGTAATCGTTTTATTAAAATATCATAATGTTCTTTGTCTAATTCACTTCCAATAAAAAAACAATTATTTTTAATACAACTTAACTGTGTTGTTCCTATTCCACTAAATGGGTCATAAATTAAACTACCACTCTTAAAGTAAATATCAATTATTTTATCTACTAATTCTTGCGAATATGATGCCTTTAGTTTACACTTATAACCATCATTATTTTTAGCCTCTATTAAATTAACATAATTTTTATAGAACTTTTGACCAGTCTTTTCATTTAAAGAACTTACTTCCTTATTAGTATTAAAGTCATGTAAATGATCTTTTTTAACAAAAACATAAATTAATTCAACTAATCTACTTAATTTTGTTGGTGATGTTTGAAAAGGTATAGCATTTGATTTTTTCCAGGAAATTATATCAGCGACAGTTAAATCAGTCTCATTATGAATTTTAGAAACTAATAAAGTTGGTAATATAGGATTATCTTTAGAGTAGGAGATGTTATAACATATAACACCCTTATCAATAATAACTCTGGAAAACTGCTTAAACTCTGATGTTCTAACCTCTAAATATTCTTCTTCAGTCAACCCATCTATATCAGAATAACCATTATTATAATAACAATCTTTTCTACTTGAACATATATTATAAGGTGGAGATGTAATTATACCATCAATAGACTTATCTTTCATTCTATTTAATGTCTCTTTACAATCCTCATTATAAACTATATTTCTCATTTATTTTATTTAAAATTCTTTCAATTTTATCAACCTTTGTTTCACCTGGACTTGGAAACCAATAGTTTGTTTGGTAATTTTGAATAAGTTTTTTTAATTGTTTCTTGGCTTCTTTTGTATTCATTTGACCAACTGGTATTTTATATACAACTCTACCAGAGTTTGCACTAAAGGTCCAACTACTTGAAGAAAGAGGAACGACTGGTTCCTCTTTCTTTTTAAATAATTTTTTAATCCAATTTATCATATTGAACAAGCACCTGATTCACATCCATCCATTCCCATCTGAGAAAGATCATCTGTTTTCTTATCATCAGTATTAGCATAATACAATGTTTTCAAACCATACTTGTAAGCGTAAAGTACATCTTTAATAACACCACCAATTGAGATACCATCTGATGAATATTGATAATAGTGATTAGCTGAAATAGATTGGTCAATCCATTTTTGAATAATAGCACATATATTAGTATATCCACGATTATCCGGCATTTCATATGCCAATTCATATTTATTCTTCAACTTAATACATTCAGGTGCAACTTGCTTAACAAGTCCTGACTTAGACTTCTTAGTAATTACAAGAGAACGTATAGGTTCAATGCCATTAGTAGCATTTTGGACAACTGCTGATGACTCTGCTGGCATAATCGCTGTCAATACAGAATTTCTCAATCCAAATTGCTCAATATCTTTTCTTAATGTTACCCAATCACAAGAATAGTCTCTCTTAACCAACTCATCAACATTCTTATTATATCGATCAATTGGAAGGACTCCCTTAGAATATGTAGTCTTATCATACCACTCACACTTTCCAAATTCTTGAGCTAATTTGTTAGAAGCTTTCAATAAAGAATACTGAATATTTTCAAACAATTCATCAACATAGAAAAGTGCCTCTTTATCTGAATACTTAACTCCTTGTTTAGCCAACCAATATGCAAAATTAGTAACACCAACACCAACTGATCTTCTCTTTAACATCTTCTTAGCTGCATTAATTGGATAGTCTTGATTTTCAATTACATACTCAAGAATTCTAACAATGTACTCAGCTACTTTATGAAGTTCTGACCAAGATTTGATGTTACCTAAGTTAAATGCTGCTAATGTACAAAGTGCAATTTCAGCATCTGAATATTGTTCAGTTTCTTTCTTATTATCAATATCATAGATATTTTCTATTGGTGCGGTTGGTAAAACAATCTCAACACATAAATTGGACATTTTTAATCTCTCGATAAAAGGTGAATTAGTATTAGCATTATCAATGTTCATAACATACATACGACCTGTACCAATTCTCTCCTGAGCAAAAGAGTTCATTAGATCTCTTGCTTTAACAATCTTCTTAGGAACTTTCTTATCTGATTCATACTTTAAATATAGTTCCTCAAAATTCGGAAGACCGAATGCATCATACAATCCAGGAACATCGGATGGTGAAAAAAGTGCAATCTCACCATTAGATATAAATCGATTATAGAATAACTTTTCAAATTGTATTCCATAATCCATATGTCTTACACGATTATCATCAGTACCTTTGTTATTTTTCAATACAAGAACATCTTCGATTTCTTTATGCCACCAAGGAAAATAAAGAGTGGCAGAACCTTTACGAATTCCTCCTTGTGAACAAGAGTGTAAAGTTGATTGAAACATTTTAAAGAATGGAATAACACCAGTATGAACAACCTCACCATTTCTAACTTTTGAACCAAGTGCTCTAATTTGACCAGCATTGATACCAATACCAGCTCTTTTAGCAACATATTGACCAATAGCGACATTACCGTGGAATATAGAATCTAATGAGTCACCAACCTCAATCAAAGTGCAACTTGAAAATTGACGATTGGGTGTTCTAATTCCAGCCATGATAGGAGTTGGAAGTGAAATTTTATGCTCAGAAATCATATCATACAATTCTTTAACGTAGTCAAGTCTTGTAGACTTATCATAATCTGCAAAAACAGTCATAGATATCATCATAAAACAAAACTGAGGAGTCTCATAGGATTTACCAGTACTTCTATCTTTAACAAGATATTTATCGATAAGCTGTTGAAGTCCAGCGTATGTTAAGTCATAGTCTCTTTCATGTTTGATAAAAGAATCACACTTAGAAATTTCGTCTTGAGTATATTTTTTAAGTATCAATGAGTCATAAAGATCTACCTTAATGTTTCTGTTGATACACTCTGATAAAGATGGTAATTCTTTTTTAGTCTCAAAAACTTCTTTTCGAAGTAGATAGTTCAATAAGTTTGAAGCAACATATTGATAGTTTGGATTTTTATCTGAAATCAAATCAACTGCGGACTGGATTAAAACTTTATGAATCTCAGATGTTTTAATTCCTGGGTAAAATTGTAGATGTGAATTCATCGCTACGTCAGATGCGGAAACGCCACTTATACCGGATGTAGCCCAAATTAAAACCTTGTTAATTTTTTCAGCTTCAAAAACCTCGGTTTGACCATTTCTTTTCTTGACACTCAACTCGTTATTACGAGTGGATTTCTTAACATCTTTCGATATCATTTCTTGCATATTAGTATTTTTTATTTTTTAGAAATTTATATATTGTTGTAATCTTTTATTTTAAAGTTCATTTTTTGAAAAATTATAAAAAATCAATGTTGTTTAATTTATTTAAATTATACTTAAATTTGGTATTATTTAATATTTTTGTTACTGATTTAATATCAACCTCATATATTTTTTCATATGAATCAACTTTAAAAGTTGAAGTTTGATAATCAGTCTCTGTAACAACTCCGGTAAAAACTCTAACTTTTCCCAAAGTATCAAAGTGTGTAAATTCTAGCTCAGTACCAATATAAATATTTCTATTAGTAATTTCCTTTGAATTTGTGTTTTTACCAATGTGATCTTGTAGTTCAATAATAATCAAATTTCTCCACTTATTATCCAACAATTTAAACATATTGAAAAGGTTATCAGAAAAGTAGACTGATAATTCATTGAAAAGTTCAATGTTTGTAAATCCATCATCTTCTAAATTAATCTTTAAGAGATGATAGTAGTTATTAAAATCTGATTTAGATGGTTTTCTTCTATTATTAAGAAAATTAATATTCGTATGTTCCAAAAGAACATTATAAACTCTCTCTTTAACATTTTTTTGTCTTATGTAAAACTCATTATCATGAGACTCAACATAGAAAAAAGAAGACTTATCAACTTCAAACTTTTCATTAAAGTACATACCTGTATGATCTGGACCATCTTCATCTAATTTTTCATCTTTTTTTCCTTTAAAAATAGAATCATATTTTAGAGAGTGTTTACCTTGAACCTTATGCTTAGAAAGTATTACTTCTTCATCTTTAACTTTTTCAGAAGTCTCATCTAATGGTAGATCATCAGATTCCTCTGATATTTCAATGACAAAATCAATATCTACATCATCATCGCTATTTAAAGAATCACCAATGACATCATCAGATGGTTCTTCTTCTTGTGTTTCGTCAGATTCAACATAGTCAGTCTCTTCTAACTCTTCAAAGTTATCAAGCTCATCTTCTTCTTCATATTTCTTCTTTTTTGGCATTTTTAATAATTATTTTTTAAGCTTCAACGAATTGATCATTTTCTAAGGTTAAATAAGTTGGATTCAATGTTAATTTGATTTGACTCTTTAAAAAGTCACCATCTCTTTGTTTTAACAATTTAAATCTATAAAGATTTAACCTCTTCATTTCTTCCGTTCTTATTATAGCAAAAAAAGTGTCCGCAGTTTCAGCAATTGCTTTAGATTCTGGCACACTTTCTAGTGTTATATCAGATGCATTCCATGCATCCTTTGATACTTGTACACCCGTGATAATAGGACATTTATATTTAGCACCTAAAGCTCTTAATCCTTCCGCTAAATGTTTACCTTTAGTATAAAGATTATCACCAGCTCCTTTTATTGGAGCAACTAGCGTGATATAGTCAACTATTACCATATCAAACTTAATTCCTTTTTTTTGATTAATCTTTTGAATATAATTGTCAAATTCATTTATAGTAGCAGTTCCAGCGGCCCAGAACTTAGTATAAATTTTTCCAACTTTATTTGAAAATAAATCACCACCTTCTTTCATAGATCCAAGTGACTTAATTTTCTTTCGAATTAGATCGGTATCTTTACTAACTGTATCATAATCATTAATAGGAATTCTCAATCTCATCGATCCAAGTCTTTTCAAGACTTTTCTCTCACTCATCTCAAGTGTGATATAAAGAACATTGTATCCTGCGTCAGCTGTTTTAATTGCAAAATTTTGCATCCATAATGATTTACCATTATTAGTTTCCGCCATAATACAATTTAAAGTACCAATATCCCAGCCACCACCTAAAATATGATCAACAGTCTCAAATCCAGATCTAACTTTGAACCTTGAACTATCTTGCACGTGCAATTCAGGTTCATCAAAATCTGAACCCATATCATCATCATCAACGAAATTAGTAGATGACATCTCATCTACAATTGATCTTATTTTATTTGCTCTTTCTATAGCAGATTCAAAGTCCGAGATGTTATCAAAGTTTCTTGTCTCATCTATAATATCAACAGTACCAGCTTTAATTCGATTTGATAGAATCCAAGCATTAAACTTTGGTTCTATAAAATTCTTTTCATCATAATCTTTTAGATTATCAGTTAATAATGATTTTAAAATTTCCTTGGTTATTATTCCTTCTTTATCTTCTAAAGTCACCATATCCAAAATTTGTCTTGGAGTAGGTATTTGAGCTTCAGAATTTTTTGTCATGTATTCACGAATGATACCGAATACAAATTGAATTTCAGAGTTTCTAAAGAAAAATGGCCTTACAATTTCAAAATATTTCTTGTTCTTTAATATGTAATTAAAAAAAACTTTTTCTAATGACGAGGTCATACAGTTTAATATATTTTGATTTTATAGTGAAAATATATTTTATTGTTTGCTACTATTTCCTTATTTTAGGAAAGTTAGAAAATCATTATAAATTTTGATTGACTTATCATACTCATCATCATATCGATTGATATTATTCTCTTTTATAAGACTATCAGATAAACTCTTTCTATTTACTTCTCTTCTAATTGTATTAATACTCTCAGCGTATTCACCACCAACATCATTATATCTACCGAAATATTTAATGAATGAAAGAACATCACCTTTAATATCAATTTTATTTTTAGACACATAAGATGATAATCTATAACTTGCATAGTCATCATCATTGAATACGATATACCAATAAGAGAAATATAAAAATAAATCTTTATATTTAGAGACAAAATCCTTTAACTTATCTTTTAAATTGTCATCAGTGTAATCAATTGATTCACTTTCATATGAAAGATTAGAATCTTTAGTGAATTTAGCATATTGTCCAATCGAAGCATCACTTAAAATTATATTATATACATCATACTCTTTATATAAATTTGATAAAGTACTATTAAAATATTTTGTATATGAACCGTATTTTTTCATGGCTATGTACTGATCATTAATATTTCTATAATCACCAACCGAGTTAGAATATAAAAACTTATCAATCTTTTCTAATTGATCTAATAGAGGATTAAAATTACAACCTTTTATATTTTCAGACCACTTTTTTAAAATTTCAAAAGTGTACTGATAACACATTTTATGATATCCTTTATTATAATCTTGATGTTTCATGTAGACTATATTTCTACCATCTGATTTTAAATTCAAATAATCTAACATTGCTTTCGTAGCGAAGAAATACTTCTGATCTCTTTCATCATTTAAATATAATGAATGTAAAATAGGAGTTTTTGTAATACTATCATCTATTCCATAAGAAATATAATAAACTGAAAATCTATCTACTAAATTATCAAATAAGTCATGAGTATCACTATACTCGCTATTTGTAACTTCATAAAGAGTTTGATATTCATCATCTATATCACTCTTTTTTATAAAATTAACACTATTGTAAGTGTCATATCCACAAAATTCTTTATTGACCCATTGATCATTCCACCCATATTCTACCTTCACATAATTAGAATCCCTTAATTTAGAATATAAAAACTTTTTTCGACCATGTGGTCTACCTTCTTCATCAACAGAATCATAAACATTTAGTATATCATTTGAATCTACTAATCCAAATCCTTCTAATTCCTGAGAATTTTCAGAATCAATATATGCTTTATAATAATCTGAGTAGACAGCATAATCTTTATGAATCAGATCATTTTTATAATCTCTAACACAATCACTTTTTAAAAAGTAATCATCTTTGCCTGAAATCCAAACACATTCATTACTATCCAACCATCTTTGATAATGCTCAGACCATTCATGTCCAGGAACATTTGGATGACCACTTGTATTCTGAATATGATATTGTAACTTCGATCTATCTTCTATTTGCCAGGTACCTAAGATTCCACTATCATAATCTAATATAGATAAAGTATCCATATATGGGTATAGTTTAAATTTCCATTTTTTCAGTTGAACTTTACAATCATTTGTCTTGCCTACGAAATGTGCTTTAAAATCATCATCAGTTGCCTTTATAAAGTCCTTATACCAGTCAGCAAATTTCTCTACATCACTATCAAATCTTGTATAGACTCTATCCAAATAGTATCCATACTTATTTACACCACTAACTAGTTTCCAAAGTAAAGCTCTTCCCAATAGTCGGTTCTTATCATCAACTAATATTACTAATTGACAAACTTCTGGATTCTCAGTATAAATATTCAAAAACTCTTGTGTACTATCATATCTCATACAAGAACTATTTAGTTGACCACCACCAGGAACGTACTTATCCTCAAGATACCAATTTCTAATGTCCTCACCAGATACTAAATGTATTCCCTCTGATGCTTTCTTAAAGTTCTTATCCCAAGCATTTTTATATGAGTTCACAAATTTCTCAATCTGTTGGTCAGTTACTGCAATTTTATTTGCTGTTAAAATTTGTCTTACTGTTCTGCCAATTTTCGCACTATTTGAGGCTCTATCAAAAGGATCTTGACCAGCATCTAAAAATCTTTTAACTTGTGTATCATTGACAAATTTAACATCATCATTTTTATCTGATGGTTTTAGATAATTTACATTAGTTGTGATATCTTGATTTATCAAACTAAGTAACATTTTTGCTACAGGGTCTTTGTCTGAAAGTTTTGAAATTATTAAATGCAGATCTTTATCAATCTTTAAGAGTGATTCAAGTAAAGAAAAGTATCTAAAATCAAAATATTTTCTAATCATTGCTCTTTGATCAATTTATTATCACCTAAATTATCGTCTTCTGTATCGATTATATCAAAAGGTTTGACAGCAGTAGGTACATCAAGATTTTTAGTATCAAATCCAAATTTATTTTTAAATCTTTTAACCAACCAATCAAATCCATATTTAGTTAAAAATGTCATAACCCCCAGTGAAATTGCAGCAGCATTACCTATTAGAGTATCAATAGTTAGGTCATACTTGCCAACAATGGCACTAATACCATTCATGGCTGGAATGAGAATAGACGTATATGCTAACATATCAATTAACCCATTAACAACATATGGTGTGTTTCTAAATAACGACTTAAAAATTGATCCTAAAAACTTAAAACACTCAACCATTTTTTTAATTATACCATTTCCAATTCCTCTAAGCTTTAACTCCTCTAAAATTGTTCTAGCATCTTGTTTAGTTACTATACTTTTAATCATACCAGTACCACCACAGATATCACAATCTTTTGATTTATCTTTACAATCACAAGGTACTTCAGGATCCCCAGCTTTATTTTTAGATTCCTCTAAGTATGTTATAGTAAGAGCGGCTATTGAAACTAAAATTATATTCTCCATAGTCGGCTCAACATTAAGTGTACCATTTGTTATTAAACCTTCTACTATAGGATACATGACTCTAACACCAACACCAAATGTAAATACTAACCCATAGTTAAATTTTAAATCCTGAGAAAGTTTTTTCAACACACCATTTATTTGACTATCTTTATTATCAGATTCATTTATAATTGGATTAGCAATAAACTCACATAAATCTTCAGCAATTCTATATTGATTATAAGTTAAAACTTTCATTAATTATATATTATTTTTCATTTTTAATCCAACCACTCTTCTCACTAAAAATAAACCCGTTATCACTATCTTTAAGATAATCATATGATAAAAAATCTTGAACAGAATTTACGTAAGTTCCACTTAAATTATGAATCCATCCATTTTGTGTATTTGACCATTCATAATTTTCAATCTGATCCGTCTCAATTCTTTGACCATTAATATCATACTGTGTTACAACTTCTAATGGTTGTCCATCGGTATCTGTCAAAACATAGTATCTACCATCAGTTGGTTCAAAATTTAATAAATTATTCTTTTGACCATATATAAATGTATCCATATATGGAATATCTTTTGATTGTTCATCAAATTCATCTCTATTATATTCTTCAATATTAAATTTTAAATTAACTTTCATTGGAAACCAAGAAACATTTCCACTCTTTACATATTTTATTAAACATCCACTTCTGTTTTCTTCTTTATAAATTATATCATTCTTTTTAGCATATTCAATAAATTTATAATAATCAGAATCAAAAGCTGTATAAACTCTATCCATAAAAAGTCCTTTATCTGTTTTCCAAATAAGTGCTCTTCCAAAAATATGATTCTCATTGTTCAATAAAACTAAAAGTTTTACTGGAACATATTGATAAAAATCAATTAGACTTAACTCATCATTCATACAGGAGTTCATTAACGGATTTGAACTAGCACCATCATAGGTATAATTTTTAGATCTATATCCATCTAATATTTTATATCCTTCCCATATTTCAAAATTAAGGACCTTAGAGTCTAAACTTGACTTATACTGATTAACAAACTTTTCAATTTCAGAATCACTAAATTGTGATCCAAATAACTTTCTAATTAATCTACCAATTTTTATAGTAGTTCTATATTTTGAGTAAATTTCAGTGTTTCGACTTAGTGGTTGTATATAGGTTGTTAGTTGTTTTTCATCCTCAGTCTTAAAATGCTGTGATAGTTTCAATGATGTTGTAAAAGTAGCAGTATCTATTTCCTCACCAATGTTAATCAATGAAATGTCAGAAGGTTTCAATCTCAAATTTTGAAAAGCTTTTGATATAGGACTGTCTATTTCTCTCAGAACATAATCAAATTCTTGGCAAAATTGAAATGGTACTTCAATTTTTTTATAATTTTCTAAAATAAAATCAAAAAAGTTTAAAATTTTCATCTTATTATATATAAAAATCAATATTTTGAATTATAGGCTTTAATATATAATTAAAATAAAAACCTTTATATATGAAACACTTAAAGAAATTTGAAAACTTCTATCTATCACCAGATGTTGATTCTGATGAACAAGAATTTATTGACTACTCAAACAATCTAAGATCGGTAGTAGCCGGTAGAATGCCAAAAGAATTAGAAGATGAAGAGACATCAGATCACACTATTTCTGAATTACCGGATGAATACTCTGATGAGTTAAGAACAGTTGTAGCTGGTAGAATGCCAGAAGATGATGAAATGGGAGATTTAGGCAAAGATGAGGAAGAAGGAGATTATGATAGAGAAGATAACTATGACTCTTCTGAAGAAGAAGAAGGTGACCGTTTCATAAAAAGATTTGACGAAGCAAAGAAGTCAAAGCCAGTTTCATATAAAAAATCAGGTTTAAAAAGACCAGAATTAGCAGATAGAAATAAAAATAAGAAAATTGAAGGTTGGGAAAAAGCAATCGCTAAGAAAATTGAGAAATCAATGGATAAGAAAAAGAAATAATAATCAAAACCCACTTTTAAAGTGGGTTTTTTATTTAATATATAATTAATGATTATTATAAAGTATAACGAATTTATAATGGAAAGCTTCTATGGTGATATTTTCCAAAGACTGGCACAGTTTAATATACCAGATTTAAATTATTTACTCAATCAATTAATTTCAAAAGACAGAGAATCTGATAGAAAAGAACTATGTGAAGAAATAATAGATGTTTTGAAAATTAATAAGAAATCAACACCCGAATTAGAAGAAGAAGTTGAAAAATTAGCTTACGTAAAATGAGAATAATAAAATTTAATGAGTCGGTTAGTAAAGAGGAAATTGATGATATTCTTTTAGACTTTAAAGATAACGGATATGAAATAGAATCCGATATATTTGAAGGTGTTATAAACATAACTGGTAAAACAAATGACAATATAGATAGAATTGAATTTCTCAAAGATGTAATAAACTTAAATTCAAGGATAATATCTCTTGGATATGAATCAATTAATGAAAAATTACATGTATATACTGGTTATATTAATCAAAATCCTGAATGTAGATTTATGCTCAGATTCAAGGATGTAGAATCTAAACCTAACAAGGATGTAAATTCATTTGAAGAATTTAAAAACTACTTAGAAAAACATTTAGACTTAAAATTCTATGAATGGGACACTGAAGTTTATATTCCCGACTTAGAAGTCCGCAGAGCTGATATAAGTATAAAATTAGATGTAGATAAAGAAAAAAGACAGTTTTTGATTGTATTTGAAAAAGGTCAATTAAGTTATTTACAATCAGGCATAGACATATCAGATGTTGTGATGACTGGTGAAGAATGGAAAGCAGTAAATTTATGGTCAGCACTTGATTCAGAAAAAGAAAGGTACTTAGAACCGGAGCTTCAAAAAAGAGCTAAGTCAAAAATATTCGGATTTGACAAAAGAGGGATAGAAGCAGTAGAAAAATGTGTTAATGCTGTTAAGCGTTAATTTTCACATTAACCTTTTTAATAGCCTCTTGAAACCAATTTGGAAAATAATGACCAGAGTATTTTAACAAGTCAGAAAAAGATCCATCAATAATAATTGTATCAGCATAGTCTTCACTTGATCTAACCGCTCTACCAGTCATTTGAATCAATCCAGAAATTGTCTTCCAAGTATACCAATCTGGATTATTCTTCTGTCTTAATTTATTCTTTTGAGATGCTAAGCTTGGATAAGGAATTTTAGCAATCACTTGAAATCTAGCCTTATCATCATCAAAACTAACACCGGTATCCATACTTGGACTAACAATAACAGTTGGTTTATCGGTGGCATAGTGCTCTTGTAAAACCAAATCTTTATTAGAAGAATCATGGTAAACTAATCTCGGATCTTTAACATCACGAGCAATCCAACTAGCCAACTCAAATGAATTAGTATGTATAATACCTTTTTTATCAGAATATTTATTCAGAATTTTTTGAATAAATGGTACATAATTTCTAAATGTATCGTCTTTTGATTTATATGACATCTTACCTAGTGGCATATAATAAACTGGTCGATTCTTAACTGGGAATGGTGACTCTATCGAGTAGTAAACAGCCTTTTCAACATCCAACCCATTTAATTGACAAAATAAATTTTTATCTAAAATAGTACCGGACATTAAAAACACCATATCATACTTAGAAAATATATACTTGTCTAAATAATCAAAGGCCCAAATAGGTTCTAACGATAGTTCTTTTTGCTTTGTTTTTTCATTATAATTAGATTCTAAAACCCAATTATTAGGATTAGCCTTATACTCATTCAAAAATATTTCAATTTTAGATTGATACTGTTGCAAATCAGTAATAACTTGCATAAGTTTAATATCGGAATTTTTACCACCCAATACCTTATTTACAGCATTTTCTCTTTTAACAGACCTGACATTTCTTTTTTCAGCACTTAAAGTTTTCTCAACATCGGAAATAGTAGTAGCTATTTCACCTTGTAATTCTTTAAGAAAGTCAATATATCCACTTATGTTTGTGATTTTTCTTAACTCTTTAAGAATCTTATCTTCATTAGAAAACTTTAATTTTTTAACAACAAATTCGGTTATTTTAATTGATATAAAGTCAGACATCACATCATCAAAATCATGTGCCTCATCGACTATCAAAACATTTCCACCTCTAGAATCCATCATTTTTGTCATATAGAGTTGAAATAAGATATAGAGATAGAAGTTAGTCAGTGACATTCTACCCGATACATATCCGTCTCTAGCAGATGAGTGTGGACAAAATTCACAACTAGACTTATTTAGACGATTAAACTCATTACCCTGAGCACACGAGCAGGAATATTGAGCACACTCATAGTTCTCTTTACCCTTTAGATCATTAATTGATTCATATGTTTCAACATATTGATCTTGTAATATTTTACTATTTGTAATAACATCAAATTTAGCATTACCATTGACATTTTTTAAATACCAATCAGCTATCATCAATGCTAAGTGTGATTTTCCTGTGCCAACAGGAAGATTTAAAAGAAAGAATTTATTTTCCTTGTTCTTTTTATATTCAGAATCGATAAAGTCGATACATTCTTGTTGCTCCTTACGAGGTTGATATTTTAGTAAATCTTTTTTAAGTGACATGGTTTAAATATATGAATTTTATAATTCAGCTTCTAATTTTTTTATTTCATCCATAACAGCTTTGTATTCTTCTTTTTTGGCCATCATGATTTTTTTATTCTTTTTTCGGTCAGCATAGACATCATCTAGCATTTTTAGTGTTGGTGAATATCTCTTTTCAAATACAACACCATTAACACAAACAACGTGTTTATTTAGATCGATTTTAACTCTTTGATTTCCATTAAAACAATATTCACTTTCTTGTTCAGTTTTAACACCAACAAATGTCTCCGGTGCGATAAAGAATTGTAATTGAGTTGTAGGATACAATGATGCAAAGTCGTAAATTACACACCACTTATTCATACCAACAACTGGGTCTTTAACCCAACCACCTGCAATTCCTGACTCACCTCCTCTAACAGCATTCTCATCTTTAAAAAGTATGATATTTTCCATATCTCGAAACCTGTTTCTAAGAACTCCTTCAGTAATAGCAAGTGATCCAAGTGCATTATTCATTTGTGATACAATATCCACAACACGAATTTTAGCAAGGGCAGAAATAGCGAAAATAATAGAGATATAATTTCTAGCCTCATGTATTTTTTGAACCAAAACGGAGTCAACAGCGTTATAATACATAAAAGTTTCAAAGTCGTCTTCATAAAGCTTTTGTAAAGATCCAGTATATTTAATTTTATCTACACCAACTAGTTTATTAGATACAAAATCTAATGAAGAACTTTCTTTAACCTTAATTGATGTATCACATATCTCATACAATTGCATATAGTCAAAGATCATTCTATGTGCTGGGACTTCATATTCGGTTGACCAAACCTTATTCATTCTTTTAGTTGGTGAAGAAACAGCCGGATCAATTTTTATTTCTTTACCATTTATCCACTTTGATAATTTTCTAGATCTATTTACTAAGTATAACCAGTCATAGTTTAAGAAGTTCCAACCTGTTATAAGTGGCATTTTTGGAACCATTTTATAAAAGAAGTTGTACATCATGTCAAATTCATCTTCATATTTGATGTATTTGAACTTATATTCAACTTTTGACTTCTCAAAGTATTTATTACTATTGTTTATAATACGATCTTGCATATCTTCTGGCATATCCTTCAATCCCAAAAGTATTATTTTATCATCATATACAATTGATATTGATAAAACCTGTGTGGCCGCTCCTTCTTTAAGAACATTACCAGCAGGATCTTTTATATCAGCAGCTTCCGGAAATCCATCAATAATCTCAGTCTCAATATCTATAAAAAATATTTTAGGAAGATTAAATTCAAAAATCTCTTCTTTTTCCTTTTCAGGAAGTGCATCTAAAAACTCATATACAGCATATCTATCAGGATGATTTACTTCAATTTGCTTGACATGCTTACCATCCCAAGATTTATAATCAGGATGTCTTTGAGGATCATTTTCCTCACAAGTTACATATTTAAGTGGAGTTTGCCAATCAAAATATTTTAACTTAATATCACCAGATTTATCAACGTAACTAACAACTAGTTTTCTATGATTTATTAAATATTGAGTATCTACTAACATGAATTATTCTATATTAAAAAAGTGTTTAGTTTAAAAATCACAGTCGATATATTCAACTAATTGACCGGTTCTCTCATTTCTAAATTCTAAATCCTCTCTTCTATAAACCTGATATTGAAAATGCTTAGATGTCTTAAAAAGAGTTCTAATAAATGGTATATCTTCACTATTCTGAATCTCTTCTTCATTAACCATTAAGCATAAGCATTTTGTATCATCTTCTCCGACCATTTGAATTTGATTTAAGTCATCAGAATCTTTAAATGAGTTCTTTTTTCCAAAACAGATAAATTTAGTTATCATTTTTTCACCAGATTCCAAATAAGTGATAGAAAAATTATCACCTTCTTTTAAATCACTCAACTCTTCTTTGATATAAAGTCTTATCCATATATAAACTATTTGTTTCTCAACTTGATTATATTTTGGATCTTGGTCAACATCATCAGATAAAGATTTAGTATCTATATCTTTAACTTGTTGCACAATTAAATCATAAATTGGATCATATTCTATTTCTTCTCTATTCATATTTTTAAATTATTTTTAATTACTCAAAGGGGCTTTAATTGTATTGTGTGATTCATAATTTTTAACTATAAAGTCACTTGGTGACCAATTTTCAGGACTTTCAATAATACTAGGCTCACCAAGACTAATTTCTAAAATAGGTAAATTAAAAGGCTTTCTCATTATTTGCTCCTTGGCTTGTTCCAAATGATTCGAATAAAGGTGAACATCACCTAAATTACCGATTAATTCATCAGGAACCATGTTGACTTCTCTAGCTATTATTTCTAACAAGAGTCCATATGAAGCTATATTGAATGGCAATCCTAAAAAAGAATCTACCGATCTTTGATTCCACATCAAGGATATTTTTCTTGTTGGTGTAGGATCATAATATGAGTTATCAAAATCTGGAGTTATACTTTCATTGTACTCCATACCAGTCTCATAATTACGAGAGAACCAGATTTTATATCTTTCTTGATAAGTTAACTCAGTTGTATAGACTTGAAATCCATAGTGACAAGGAGGAAGTACCATTTTATCTAATTCGTCAACATTCCAGGCTGAAACCATTAATCTTCTTGAATCTGGATTAGTTTTAAGATCATTAATCAATTTTGAGATTTGATCAATTACTATTGTTCCAAACTCATTATACATTCCGTTGTGACCAATAACAATTCTCTCTTTAGAGTCCCACTTTCTCCATTGTGCCCCATAAACTGGTCCCAAATCTCCCCACTTTTTTGCAAAATCAGAATCTTCTAAAATTCTCTGTATAAAATCTTGCATAGATAAATTAAGATTACTCTGTGATGAAAATTCTTTAACTTCATCAGGAACTTGAGATTTATAGTTTTTGTATGCATCACCGTTCCATATATGACAATTATTCTCAAGTAAATATTTAATATTAGTGTCACCTCTTAAAAACCACAAAAGTTCTGTTACTAAAGACTTCCAAGCCATTTTCTTAGTAGTTAAAAGAGGAAATCCCTCAGACATTTTATGTCTTATTTGTCTACCAAAGACTGAGATTGTTCCAGTTCCTGTTCTGTCACTCTTTTTTGAGCCATTTTGAATTATATCCAATAATAATTCTTGATACTGCTTATCTAAATTATTCATTTTATTTGTTTAATTTTTTCTAGTATTCTTTTTATCTTATCTGGTTTCGTACCTATTATCTGCTTCATTATTTCTAAATCAATAGATTTGGCTATCTCATCAGATAAAATTTTTGTGAGTTCATCTTCAATATCTAATCCATATGAATTTAAATCTTGAATACTTTCTTTATTAGCCTGCACTTTCACTTAAAAGATTAGATTTTATTTCTTCAGAAGATAATAAACCTCTGCCAAATTTTTCTAGTCGATCTTTATATCTCTTTTTAAGATAGGACTGAATTGGTAATGACTTACCTTCATCATCAATTTTTACAAATTTTATATTAGTATGTGTTACAACATCTTGCTCACCAGTATAAACATTGTGCTTACGAACCTCAACATATAGTGTTACAGATGTTCTTCCAAACTCTAAAACTTTACCATATATTTTAATCAAAGCTCCTACTTTCACAGGCTTTTTAAAGACCATTTCATTTATTTTAATGGTCACAATTCTTTGTGTGTCACAGATTTGAGCAGCATAAGAAGCACCCGCATCATCAACCAATGACATTATCGTACCACCAAACATATTGTCATGCACTCCGATATCTCCCTTTTTACAGATATAGGTTGTTATTAACTCCATAATAAATATTTAATTTTATATGGACACATATTAGCCCATTTTTCATCAAACCAAAAAGTTCTACCAGTCTTATCAACACATGAAATTCCTTTTTGATAAAAAACCCATTTGTGAAATTCATCTGAGTCCAAATTAGGATTAGGATTTTCCCAGTCTCTTAATTGACCACCATTTAACTCATATGACTTTTGAATAACATATCGACAAGTATCAAAAATATCAGGATTACTTTTTATTACATTTCTTGCAGATTCAAATGGATTAACATCCATATAATGAAGTATTGTACTTCTAATATAATTACCAACACCGTCAAAGTATCTTTGATCTAAAAGAGCTTCACAAATTGGTTTATCAAATATTTTACTTGATAAGTTTGAAATAACATTCTCTTTAAATTTATCAAAGTCTTTAATAATATCAAATCCTCTTTTAGTGTTAAATCCACCTATTTTATATTTAGGACCCATGTATCCGCCATATAAAAGAAGACTCATACCATCCTCGCGATCAAGTCTCATTCTAGTATATTTTGTATTAGACCAAGATTCGGTAGGAACTAATTTCCAATTACCAGACATACCCATGAATACCGATATATTCATAGACTCACCAAGTCGATTATAAAAATTTAGTTGAAGTTGTTTTCCGTAGAAATCGGCAGAAACATTATATTGATCGTAATTCGAATCAATAGGATTATTACCCTTCTCAACATGGAAGAGTTTTTTAAATCTAAAATTTTTAGAGTTCTGATTTATAAAATCAGACATAATACGAATTTCTGGAGCTTCTGGCATAACTTTAATTTACTAAAAGTTATACAAAAAGACCCAGAAATTGTTTTAATAAATAACTTAATTAATCTCCGTGAAGTAGACAATTAGGATTTATATACCTATGTCCGGTTCCGTAAGTGTCCATATTATCCATTTTTGGACAATCACACTTAGGGAGTTCCCAAAATCTATGATAAGTAGAATCTTCTTTGAATTTCCAAAGTCGTTGTAATTGAAAATCAATTTGAGTGACAATATTACTAAAATATCTCAAATTTTCTTTATCATTAACTTCCTCCATAAGAGTCAGATAACAATTTCTGACTATATGAAGTTTATTAATCTTATCCACTGTTTCCATGTCTAATCCCTGATTAGCAACTAATCTTGAATTAGTAGTAGATATTCTTTTACTAAAAATATTAGAAATTGAAGTCCTTGATATCATGTTCATTAAATGGTTTTCTTGGTTCATTGGAGATCAATTCAAATCTTTTGCATTGATTTAAAATGTACTCAGAGTGATAGATATTTCTCTCATTAGCATGTCCAATAGTTAAGTGCAATCCAAAGTATGGTTCTCTTGGTAAACCAAGAGCTTCTCTAATACTCTCAGCATCTGGAGAGTAAACTCTCAACCACCAGTGAAGCCCTGAGCTTCTTGGTTCGGTCTCAATAAAAAAATCAATTTCTTTACCATTAAAGATCTTTGAAGCTTGATCAAAAATTGATTTTTCGAGTTTATCAGAAATGAATGTGACGTGTGTTCCTCTAAGATTTTTATTCAATTCAAGATTAAATCTCTTTTTTAGGAACCAAGCATAGTATCGATCCATATCGCAACTGGTCTTTATAAGAGCAGTTCTCTTCCAAGAAGACTGACTCTTATGCTTACGAGTTACATCTTCCGGTTCAAAATCTAATATACCCTTTACCTT
>JACCDO012434642.1_pt1 | contig 32075 bp, 15 predicted proteins | sample 7446101 | NCBI WGS metagenome assembly JACCDO01 (sample SAMN15323440, study PRJNA562643) | freshwater metagenome | isolation source: river surface water | place: USA:Blue River Watershed | collected 2017-08-16 | reverse complement strand
TTGCATTAAAAACGCACTGACGATACTGCGTCCGGGGTATGGGAACCAAATGTTGGGAACCGGCCCTTAGCTCCCATCATTTGGAGTTCCCCCCATTTGACTTTTTTAAGCTAGAATAAGAACCTCTGGAAAGAAGACAAGCTGGTGGGTATTCTCGAGTTAGAACTGTCCCTAAATATTAGAGTGATCTCATACACTGAGTCAACTTGTGTTATCTTACCTTAGTTTACATTCAATCCTTGGGAGAGTAAATTAAGAAATGGATCCATCCGTGTCTAAGATGTTTGAACCGGCTTTTCTTGGAAAAGTAAATAAAAAAGGGGAGCTTATAAGCCGACTTGAGGAGCTTCATATTCTACTTCGTGATATGCCACAATTGGATGCAGCAGAACGCCCTGCTAATTTCTCTAAGACTGCAGCTCAACTAATCTCTCCGCGGATTATGGGAAATGCTGATAAAGACCTAAAACTGCTTGCTTGTTGCTGCGTTGTGGATATGTTCCGCATAAGTGCGCCAGATCTTCTTTTTTCTGATGAAGAATGTGTGTCAATATTTGAAATCTTTGTTTTGCAGCTGAGGAGTTTAGCTACTTGTGAACCAAGCACTGGCAATGGAATCAAGGTCATGTACATTCTCCAAAGTCTAGCCACTGTAAATACTTGCGTGTTACCAGTTATTTTGGCGAGTTCCGGAGTAGCAGGAGCTAGTGAAGTCGTGTTGGGCATGTTTCATGCACTTATCTCTAGCATCCACGCCGATCACGACGAAGAAGGTACGAACATCTGTCATGTCAGTGTCTTCACTAATATCTTAAACTCGTTTATATCTGCATTAATCGGGCGCTTTAAGTGTGCTTTCTAAACATTTCGAATGCTAACTCTTTCGCGCACTTCTTTCTCTTACAGTTCTAAAGCGAATGACATCCGTGCTCGTCGCGTGTTTGGAGGAGTCCGAAGAGGTCCCTCAGGACCTTTTAGACGTGCTGCTGCTACCGCTTTTACCTTCATCTAAAGCTGAAAATGCTGCTGCTTATGGACTTGTGGGCAGAGTGCTGCAGGGTGCCCCGGCCAACACACAGACCGGCATAAGCCAGTTTTTGAATCAAGTTCTGGTCGGCGCACCTTCTGGTGGCAAGGGCAAAGTAACAGAGTCAGAACTTACTGATCATATCTATCCACTCATATATGAGATTCACAAGCTAGCCCCAGATCTGTTGCTAAAGGTGCTGCCAAGTGTGTGCACTCAGCTGCAGGCGGAGGAGGAAGAAGTGCGCTTAAAAGCTGTGAAGCTACTTGGTCGCCTGTTCGCGTCCACTTATGCAGAGTATGGTGCTGAGTTTAGCCGAAATTTCAAAGAATTTGTGGGGCGTTTTGTAGATGTTTCGACCATTGTTCGCCTGGAAATGGTGGATAGCTCGGCTCTAATCATACGCCGCAAACCCGTGCTTCGAGATGCTGTCGAGAGGCCTTTGAGAGAGCGCTTGCGAGATCCAGACGCTGAAGTGCGTCTGGGAGCGTTGCAGCGCATGGTGGAGTTGGCGCAAGAAGATCCATTGAAGCTAGCTGTAGCCAGCTTTCAAGAGATGGGTGCCCGTGTGAAGGATCGTCGCCCTGAAATTCGTCGCGCTGCGTTAATGGGAATGGCTCAGATTTACGCCAAGCACCTTGCCTGTGCGCTACCGCCGCTTAGCGAGCTCACTGATGCGGGAGAAGATCTGTTGGTGTCCCAGCGTGGTGGCCTCGTGGAGCGTCTTCAACAGGTGCCTGCCCTGGTGCTAAACTGCTGGAGCTTTCCGGAACCCGCCATGAAGCAACAAGTGCTCACACTCTTGCAAGAATATCTCTTGCCGCGCTCAAACAAGGGAGACGTTTCAACTTCTCAGAGTGCAAGCCAAAGTGCAAATATGCAAGATGCGGAGATGGATAGTCGCCGCGCCTCTGCGCTGTACTTCATGTTCGCGCAGCTAAATGAAGCAGAACGAAGCTTATTGGGAAGCTTGCTGCAGCACAAAGCTTCTGTGCGGAAGGAGTTGCAAGCATTTTTGACAGCGCGAGATGCTGTCTATGTCAGCACAAAGGCCGCTGCATCCACTACCTCAGCTGAAGCAGTAGCGCTGAAAAATTGTGTCTTGCGCCTCATGCTCGCACTACCCACTGCTGACAAAAAGGCAGTGGTTCTAGAGCGATTGAGCGCTATGAAAGATAAGAACATATTCCGCCTGCTATCACGTGCTGCTCAGCCGCTAGATACTGCAGCAGATGCTCTGCACGGTCGCGATGATCTCCGTGGTCGCGTGGACTCAAAGAGCCCTTTGGGTGAATACGTGGGGCGCTTGTGCGACGCCGCGGGATATCTGGTAGCTAATGAAGATATAATTGCAGCTCTCGTACGACATGCTACAGAAATGCCGCCAGAGAACAGCGCCTGCATTGCAGCGCTCTTGGCCATGCTTGCGAAGCAAGTTCCGCGTGCGTTCTCTGCAAGTGCGGATCCACTGGAGGGCTGGCTGGCAACGCAAGTTGGGCTTGATAAAAAGCACAGCGCGAGCGGAGGCATTGTGTTATCGCTGATATTCGCAACGTTGCAGCGTAGCGCAGAAGGTATCGCCGATGATGAAGGCTGTCAAAAGCTGTGTTCGGCAGTGCTCAAGCTAGCGTTGGAAAGCAGCAGCGAAGTCGTCTGTGGCGCAGCCGCCGAGGCTGCATCTGCAATTGCTCTTTTCTCAGAGGCTAAAGACTTTAATGATGATATCACAATGCGAGGTGCTCAGGGACGTCTCAGCGATAGCGGCATGAACGAATCCTCAAATGCAGTTCTGAAAACTCTGCGTTCGCTGACAATGGCGCGACAGCTTGATGTTAACAATCCGCGCCTATCATGTGGGCTCCATGCTGCGGCAGGATTGCTGCAGTATCCACTGCTCGGTGCTGCTAGTGTAGGCGTGAAGCAAGCTTTCTCAGCTCGAGTCGCGGCTAGTGCAAGCGTACGCAAAGCGCTCTGTAAGTTCATCCAGGACCAAGTGCTACGCGCTGGTCGGGCCTCATCAGTGATCGCGGCAGGTCTGCATACCTGGACGGCCGCCCTGCTAGGTGAGTTCGAAGTGGATGAGTTACAGCAAAAGAACTCCAAGCGCAATGGTGAGCATGACGACGATATCTCCGCGTCTGGGATATCTTCGACGTCCATCATCAGCGGCGGAGCTCCAAGTCTGCGTCGTTTGGCGGAGTTCTTGTGGGCTTTCCTCGACAGTGAGGGCGCCAGCTCAGAAGGCCTGCTTGTGACTGCTGCTGTCGATCGACTACAGGTCTTCGAGGCAGCAACCTCTTGTGCCTTGCAACTGTGTCGGCTCGCGGCTTTAGGCAAGTACTTGACTGTGCACGGTTGGAAACGTTTGGCATGGAGCCTATTGTACCCTGATGATGGCTTTCGACAGCGCTTGGCGCGCCAGTTATTTTCTATGGTGCAAACGTCCGGCGTACACTTGCGGTTCTTGGTTTACCCTGCTTTGTTTACCACGGATGAAGCGCTTGGATACGGTGCGACGCAAAGTTTGCTCTTTAATGTACGCCGCTTACGGCGAACTCACGAAATCATGTCGCGTCGCGCGCAGGCGGATGCAGATGACGACATGCAGCGTAAGGCTGCCGTGAATATGCCTGAGAATGTGTTGCCATATGTACTGTATCTGCTCTCCTATCACCCTGATTTTCCCAGCGACATGTCTGTGGAGTCAGAGGACGACCGGCGCAAGTTGCGCAAGATTGCCGCTTTGGTGCGCTCAGTAGTTCGCGTGCTGGTGGAGAGTCTGGGTTCTGAGGAAAACAATATCGCATTCCTCCTCAAGCAAGTGAACATGGTGCAAGCGCACTACGAGGATCGCCATGACAAAGAAAACATCGGTTTATACTTCGTTACACGCCTCGCCACAAAGATCCTTAGCGAGATGGTCCGTACGGACGACAATGTTCAGGAGTATCGCGGAGATGTATCTCTACCAATGGAGCTGTACCACTTACGCGCCGATGCCGTGCGTCCAGGCGAACGCGGCCCTACGGGGGACTTCTTCCATTCAGTGGTGCGCGATGGCATGGCAGAGGCGGAGATGGCCATGGATCGTGCGCTCGGTGCCGTGCGCAAGACCGGTCCCACGCGTCCTGGTCAAACGGCGGCCCAATCGCGCAAAAAGTCTTCCTCCGGTGGTGCGACTAGCCGCAGAACGACGAAGGCTGCGTCAGCGGAGCAGGCGGGCGACACTGAAAGTGACGCATCAGACAGTGAAAGTGATGCAGAGCCGAAAAAGCCCGTGGAGCGTAAGCGTGTCAAGCCCGCTACAGTGAGTGCACCCACGCGCGACGAAGGCATCCGCAAGCAGCCTAGACGTCAGAGCATGGCTACCGTCAGCTATCGCGAAGCTGACGAAAGCGAGAAGGAGACTATACAGTGGAACGAAATGGCGGCGCGGGACAGCTCACCTGTGCGTCGCGTGCGCGGAAGCGCGTCCCGCAGTGTCCCTGCAGAGGCTACGGATGCCGAGGTGTCTGTCTCTGAAGAAGATGAGCCATCCCCTCATTCTCCCAGTCCAAAGAAGAAGAAAAAGGCGCTTGTCCCTCGAAATGCCAACGCAACCAAAAGCATTGAGCAGGAGGTCAGCAGCAAGGGCAAGCAGAAGGCTATTACAGAATTCATGCGCGGCACAGAGAACGTGGACAGTCGTAAAGAGAAAGACGCAAAGCTTGAACAACGCGCAAGTATTAATACTGGCATAGCTGCTAAGAAGCAAAAGACTGTACGCTAATGTTGGAGAATAATCGAAAGCGGATCTAATAGGAATATGAGCTTAAAAAAATGAATAGCTGCTCAAAGAATACATAGTGCATTTTGACGATAGAAAATATTTGAATAAGGAATAACGTATAAATAAATGTGCCCTGGACGCTCAAGGTAATATATATTACATAATTTATGGTCCTCTTTCTGCAATTTTTTTGTAAATATAAGTCAACGCAGTGTTTTTTGAAAAATTGTGGGGGCATGGGAGCAGACGTAAGACAAACAAACGAAGTCTTCAGATGCAGTGAGGTGTGACTTTTCGGTAATTTCTTTGAAATAGGATTCCATCAAGTGTATATTGCTATTCTAGTTATAATGTCTAACTTTTCTACCCCTGCATTTTCGAAGAAAGGACGTAGATCTTTGACTAAAAAGTCTGGCCAGGAAGCTTATACGCTTTTGGGAATCAGTGAAGAATATTGGAATCGTCCAGGTGTCTGGGATGAAAAAGATCTCGCAAGCTTGCAGTGTGCTAATCGTGAATGGGCAGCTCGTATGCGAGCAGAAGGCTCTTTTGTGGAAGGTGAAAACTGTAAAGGTCATGCACCTAAGATACTATGGATAGGATGCAGTGATGCTCACGTTCCTGTTAACGAAATGATTGGAGAAGCTTCAGGAAATGTATTTGTTCATAGGAATATAGCAAATCAAGTTATCAGTACAGATTTCAACTGCATGTCTGTAATTCAATACGCAGTGGATGTACTACAAGTGAAGCACGTCGTTGTCTGCGGACATTATGATTGCGGTGGGATAAAAGCTGCACTTGTAAATGTAGATCATAGCTCTCCACTTGAAAATTGGCTCGGGCAAATACGCGACATTCATCATCATCATTTCGCAGAGCTATCTGCCATCAAGGATCTGCGTGGTCGACAGCGTCGTCTCGTCGAAATCAGCACTATGGAACAGTGCTTAAATATCTTCAAAACTGCGTCTGTTCAGCGACGCCGTATAGCCACTCAGCTGCAGTCTCTGGAAGCAGGTTCGCGAGTGTCCTTCATAGAGCCAGCTGTCCATGCTTTCGTCTATGAACCTGAATCAGGTGAGCTAAAGAAACTCGATGTAAATTTCGAGGAGCATATGCAAGCGTACAGTAATGTATTTGATTTGTATAGTATGTCAGATCCTCTACCATGTTCCTGTCAGTGCGAGCTTTTCCAATGTCATTCAGAGCCTTGCTCATTAGATGTGATAGACGTGGTAGAGCAAGTTCCTGAGCCCTCAGTGTTTGATCTTAGTAACACATCTCCCTCAAAAGAGTTTGCCCAAGATAAAAATGCAATTTTGGTGGGATATTTGGAATGCAAGAAACCGTAAAAGTATGAAGTGAATGGTTTGTGATAGAGAGAAAAATCATAGCCTTTAAAGAGTAGCGGAAAACCCACGTCTTTTGACATGACTCTTCGTAAATAAAGAAAATAGAGACATGTTCTATAATTCACTAAAATTACAAATAAATCGCGAAAAATGTAAATGTTGTTACAATGTGAAGACTATTCCAATATATCAAAATGAGCAATCGCTTACGGAACTGATGCTGTTGTCAACAACGCCAAAAGTGCCCGCAGGAAATGCCGCGCTGCAAAGCCGGTTATAGGGAGCACCGTCCATGCACTTAGCGCAATACTACAAGTGGAAGTAAATGGTAGAAGAGGCCAGAACAGAGCGGCGTCAACTAATACAAGTGGGTCCATAGTGAAGTGAATCATCGCGGTGAGGTATACCACTAAGCGCACAATGCGGAAAGCGCGCTTCCATCGCGGGGCTGCTGCTGCGTAAGACAATTTACACTTTTCGATATCTTTCTCGACTGCAATAAGCCTTCGCTCCAGTTTAGTTTTCTTCACAAATTCAAGCTGTTCACTCTTGATAGTCGCAATATCCGCAAGTACATTCAGTCGCTGTTCCGTAAAAATCTGTAATCCCCTTTCGCCTGCGAACAGCAGAGAAATAAATATGCGCAAGATCTCGAATACTAATGCCACACCCACGCACAAGAACAAATTAATAGGATCTACTGGAAATACCTTCATGGTATTTGGCAAATTTTAATCAAAAGCTTGTTAGCGAACAATGACACCAAAAACTAAGCTTCAAAAATGCCTTAAATACGAAATTTAAAGGAATGGCAGCAGGCAGTCCTGTAAGATGATTACGAAGACGTCTGTTGATCTCCAGCTGTTCTAGACTTCGGATCCTCGCTTGCTTCTAAAGTGGGACCGCATGCTGGGAACCGGGTCCCATTTCTATTTTATAGAGATTCACATTTGGGTGCAGCGTAGTGCTGTATCGAACTGGTGGTAGCAACAGAACAGTCATACATTTTGCTTGTTTTGATTGGTTTCGAAGCGCTTATCATGAACGCTCCTCTTCGTCGCGAAAAAGATGGATGTGTAACATTGAAAACAGCGCTGCATCCAATGACCCTATTTAAGATTTTGCCCTTGTGCGATCGTCTGAATGTTGGAAGAACTGAATTGTTACATGCTAAAGATGTTGCCCTAATTCTTCGTGAGGTGCAAAACTTTATGGACATAAGCTTTGGCTTGCACTCTCCTACTCCTCGAGCTTTCGTCAAGCTGCCACATTCACTATTCATAGATTACAGCCCAGAAGGCTCAACAGAACTTATTGTTCGTACAACTCTTGAATTTATGCGAGAGCTAGGATGGAAAGCCCTAGACTTGACTTCTGGGGATTTTGTCACAAAGCGCAGAGAAGAAGGGCTCTCATTGCTGATTCGTCTCGAGGCAATTTTAAAGCAAAAAGGACATTTGAAACGGCCCATCTTCTACTTCCCGTCAACATTGCGTCAAAAGGACGTCCTCGAATTTACTCAAGTTGTTACCACGCTTGGGGGAAGTGTCGTGAATACCGCGGAACAGGCGACGCACATGATCGTGGACGTCCCCGATATAGAGTCCATTCTGGCTATTACCGTTGATTTCGTGCAGCCTCTTGATGTGCGCCTGGCTCCGCAAGCATTGGGTCAGGCGTGGGTGCATTGGTGGTATTATCCGCTGTGTTATGACGAGTGGGTAAGTCAGCTAGATGTGGGTACCACGGAAGCTCACGGCGAGCACCCTGAGCACCCTCCTGGCGGTGCTAGTCTTTGGAAAGTTAACAGCCGTTTTTTGCGCGATGCTATGATTTTCAATGAGTGGGGTAAAGAATCTGATTATCTTATCGAAGAAGGCGACGGCGAGAACAGCAAAGTTAGCGACAAGACCCAAGACAAAGCCGTCTCTGACGCTCCCGGCACGGTGCCTCTAAAAAAGAAGGCTCGCAAAGGCAAGAATAAAGACAAAGACACTGTCGTAGAAGGCGTGGAAGGGGATAGTGTAAACCTTGATGCGGCAGTTTTGTTTGCGCCGCGAGGCGGCATTCGCCCTGGTGATGCGAATCCTGTGGTCGGAGCGCTGCCTGGCGCCACTGACAAAGCCTATAGCGACGCTCGAGCCCCCACGGACCCATTCAACCGCGAGACACAAGGGAATGTGCAGGTAGCCATGGTACTTCCTATGTCGCTCGGTAGCGAAGATGAAGAAGTAGAGATCCTTCCTGTGGCCCCCATCGCAGCCCAGCCGCAAGTCTCAGATTCTCCTACCTATCCCCTGGTGCCTCGAGGTGCGCCCAGCTGGTACACCCCTGCCAGAGTGTGCGGTCCGGAACTGCAATTTTTATCTGCGCTGCTGGGACTGAGCCCTTCCGCGGAGCAGATTGTGGCCTACGTTCGCATTCGAGAACACATGGTGGCAACGTACTCTGTGTCTCCAATGGCATATCTGAGCGCTACCGACGCCCGCCGGCGAGTGGCTGCAGACGCTGCTTTTGCGGTGAAAGTGCATGAGTTTTTAGATGCGCACCAAGTAATTAACTGGCAAGTGTTGCCAGAAAATATCCCACAACCCAGAGCTCCCTGTGCGAACACACCCTCACTTATCAGCGCGGTGTCCACGCCGGAGACGGCAGCATGGGATGAGGCTTGGGATCTTGCACTGCTGACTCAGCTACGCTCCTACTCCGCCATTGGTGTGAAAGATTGGATGGCCGTGGCAGCGGCAGTGAGCGAGCGCGTCTGCCGGAGCGTCACCCCCACGCAGTGCATGACTCGCTTCGCCCAGATGGATCAGGCGCAGCTGGCGGCTGCAGAGCAAAGTGGAGCGCGCGGTCTCATTTATAACCCGGCACGTGCTGCTGCGCTAAGCTCGCGCTTGCTCTCTGGGCGGCTAGCCGCCCTGGCAGCCCAAGTGTCGGAACTCGGAGAGGGAGGACTGCCAAAGCCAGCGCCTACAACAGAATCCTCATCGAGCCTCGCACCGTTACAGATTAACGTGAATGGCTTATCACTGAGCACCATGTTGACTGCAGTGCAAGCGAGAATTGATCTTATCAAAGAGGTAGAGCAGGGTCTTACGGAGGAGCGCTCGCGCATCGAGGTGGACCGGAGGGACGCGCTGCAGGTGCGTTCACGGGTCGCTGCGTTCAGCGAGTATCGAGCATGAGTAGAAGATAAACTTGCGACATTGTGAAAGAAATGTAAACTCTTGTAAAAAAATAGCATATGCATAGTAACTAAAAACTTATTATTGTATTACATTGCATACAGTTCTACAACGCCCTAGGCAGCACGAACAACTGTAACACTATCTACTTTAGCCTCCTTCTCTTCCATTTGTACTGCACATTAGAGCTACTATCTTTCTCTGGGCCACCCGCTTCAGTCTTGCTCTTTCGTTCATTGTCGCCCACTTTGCGTTTGCTGCCTTTGCCCATGCTGTTTCGTTGTTGCTGTAATCCTTGCAGTGCCGCTGCAAGCTTCTGCGCTCGGCGATCTCGAGCTTCAAGCTCTTTGTAAGCCTTTTCACGCTTGTCTAATACACGCTTCAGCTGTTCTGCAGATGGCGCTGTGCCTTCTTCGGCAAGACGCTCCAACTGTCCCTTGCGCAGTCTGTTAAAGCCGTGTGAGAGGAGTTCCGGAACGGTGTCCAGATGCTCCACGGGGTCAAAAGATGCTTGTTCCGCTTCATCCTCAACAAAAACCTTGTGCTTTCGCTTCTTGCCACCAGCTGCAGAGTCATCTCCGATAAGATGTAAGTTTTTCTGCAGCTTTTTTACTTTATTGTCATCCACAGCCTTTTTGTGCACGATATAACCAAGATCTTGTGTTTTTAGTTTCACAACAGTCGAAGTGTCTAAGGAGCCGTCACGTTTCTCTCTATGCACACCTTTGCTATCTACACTGGACTTATTCATCTTGAAATAGAACTCGTCGGGGTTTCTGTCGGCAGCCTTCTTCTTTAACACTTTGAGATAATCTTGCTTTTTGTGGTAATCCTTAGCGCGCTCAACATAGTCCTTGTGCTTTTCAAGAAATCCTAGCTTTTTGCGAGATTCAGGCTGTGCACGCTCCTTGTGCGTTATGCGCTTAACTGCATTACGCAAAGACGACATATCTTATCGTATCTTATCTTGTTTAAGAGCGAGCTTCGGTGATGTCTGATGAAAAAATACAGAAATGCCTCGACTTTGGTGTAAATACGAAAGTATAAACCAAATGAAAGACAGAAGCTCGCGACACGACCTTTTTTCCAGAAATATATGAAGCTTACAACTTCCCTTTCTTCACCTTTCAATCTTTTAGAGGTCCCGAGTTGACAGCGGGCCTTCGAAAATCAACAAAAAAAGGGTTTTAGAGGCTTTAGAGGCTCCGATACTTACATACGTGACAAAAATAATTATTAATAATAAATGGACGATACTGGTAAACTTATAGCTATTATTGGAGATGAGGATACTGTCACAGGCTTTGTGTTAGCTGGCGTAGGCCAGAAGAGTGTTGATGGATCGAATTTCTTAGTGGTGAAAACTGGTACGTGTCAATTCTTGCGTAGACTTCCACAACATGCCAATTAAAGAGATAATGTTTTTATGTGTTATTATGCGCCTGATATTCGTTTTACTATTTTTTCTAACGCGTGTTTTTATGAAAACGTAGATACTCCTGTTGCCGTCGTGGAATCTGCGTTCCGCGCTCTTTCAGCACGCGCTGATGTCGGTATTATACTCATCAATCAGCACGTGGCAAATAATATCAGACATGTAAGTAATTGATCGATTGCATGGTTACGTTTGATGTCATCGGTGATGCGCTTTACAAAACGTACTACTCTTTTAACTAATACATTTATGTGCTTTAATCTGTATTCCATTTATTGGCGCAGTTGTTAAATGAGTATACGCGTGCCATTCCTACTGTTCTCGAAATTCCTAGCAAGGACCAGCCCTATGATCCTGAAAAAGACTACATTATGCAAAGAGTAAATATGATGCTCGGATTGTCTCCTTAATCAATAATTTGTTTTGAAGTGCCTATAATATGCGATTGATGTAGATAGTAAAAGTTAAAGATATGCAAATATATTTATTTGAATATCTCTGTGTATATAAACAAGACTGTAAAAAAGTCGATTTGATATTCGACACAAACATTCCATTTCACGTGCTCGAAATATCAGCATATCGTATGCATTAACCACTGAGCAAAATATAACTCGATTGATGTTTCTATGTTGTCTTAATAGTAGGAGGTGGGCACGGCTGGTCTGATAGCGTGTGATCGTACAACTTAAATTGAGGTGTTCGCCAAGCTTGAGAACCTACCTTTACATGGAAAACGCGACAAACTCCTGCAGGGCCAGTAACAGCAAGATCGAAATCGAAAAGATTGCCACTTACTACCTGCGATGAGCCTCGGATAATGCTAACACTGACACCAGTCGCCGTGCCTTCCACTTCAGTCGCAGCAAACTGAGCTGCGGCATTTGCTGTGTGAAATAGATTTCATATAAAACAGGTTTGACGAATCAAAATTATGTTAGTTATTCATCATTAGTATATCAAATTGCAGATAGTGGAGTTGTGATGGTGGAATCGTAATTAAATTCATTCGACAAAAACATTTGCTAGCTTCACTATAGGCTTACTTTACGTACATTCATCAGACAAATTGGTCAAATCTAAGAACTTCTTGCCTCCTAAGAGAGCTGCGGAAGTCACTCCCAACAGCATGACAACTAAAAATAAAAGCGCATTCATTCTGATAGCTTGTAGCTGTTAACCCTAAGGCTGTTCTAGGACAGTCGGTTCCCCCTACTTACTGCCCACAGCAACCGAATTTCGACAAACAGGTCTAAATTTTGAGTTACTTATAATATCTTAGCTAGTGGTAGGCTAAATTCGATATAAGTATCTATCTTAATTTAAGTTTGTATAACTCTGGCAGGCGGGGATTTTAAGTCCAGATATGACAGGCACTTCTGATGCTGCTGCCGTAGGGTCAATCAGCCACATCTTAAAGACTGCCTTTAAAGATGTTTATGATGATAATAATAAGAAAGAAGAGGCTATTCGGCGCTCAGAAGAAATCGCATCAAAAAAGGAGGCTAGACGTCTAATAAAGGAGGCAGAAGCTGCTGCTGCAACTGTAGCTCAAAACGGAGAGAGTAGTGGCCTAACCCTAGAAGCGGGGGAAGATGAAAATAAAGATGATGATATTACAGCCCCGCTTATAACTGTATCATCTCCTCCCCGATTATCAAATATTTTACCAAACCTTAAAGCTGACCTGGATCGGCGACAGCAAGCTCTAGATGACGAACTTCAGGTAAAGTTATCGATGGCTAATCGCTTAAAAGAATACATGTTGCAAGAGAAAGAAAAAGCGCATGAAGCGGAACTAGAAGAGGAAGATAATCTTAAAAAACAAGGTATCATGATAGGTCAGCACATTCCACCTCTACCGTCAAAATTGGCTGTGTCCGCGGAAGAACTTGCTTCCTACGGAAACTTCAGCTCGAACTTGCAGGTGGCCAGAGAAATGGTCGAATCAAATAAAGTGAATATGCTGCGCCGCACAGGAAATCTGCCTATCAGCGATCTAGCCGAGCAAAAGAAGACAGAACGTGCGGCAAAGCTGAAGGGCGCTGCGGATGCGAATAAACCCCACTACGTTCAAGACACTTTCTCCATGAATATAAAGAAAGAAAGAGCCGTTGAGCGATATGCAGCTATAACAGAAGCGCGGCGCCTAGAAGAGAGCAAAAAGTATTCTCAGACCGGTGGAGTGAGGCCGCGATATCAAGCTCAGTATAAAAAGGTTCCTAACCAGCTTACCGGAGACGAGGTTGAAGCTGCCAAAACCATACAACGACGATTAGACCACAAGATGAATTATCTGCGGAACCCTCATAATATAGTTGAGAGTGTTGAACAGTTAATTACTACTAATCATAATGAGTATTCGAAGAACAACAAGGAGCTCACACGGCTAGCAGGAACCTCCGGCCCGGGATACGGCCCAAACGGAATTCCGTTGTCGGAGCTTGCGCAGCAGCCAGTCGTCAAGAAAGCAGCTGCGCTAACTTCTGAGGATTTAAAAGAGGCTGCTAAAGCCATGCAAGCGCTAGCTAACATGGGTCTTGGTATGTCAAAGGCCAAGAGAGCTTCTGAGCAGCGCCCCGTGTCTCCTGACAGCTACGAAGCCGAGAAGCTGTCGCCCGGGATCAGCAAGGTCAAAGGACATGCATCCGATCCACCTGATGATGACAATGCTTCCGGATCTACATTTGAAGGCGGCTTCGGCTTTGCAAAAGTCGATGAGACGAAGAAAGTAGCTCTGCCACTCTTTAAGGCGGAACCTGCGGAGATTCTTTTTAACGAATTTCAAGTTGGATCTACGTTAACCGCAACGATTACGTTTACAAATATAAGCAGAGTATCACGAATGGTGCGCATCATTCCGCCAAGTGCCCCACAATACAGTTTGGCTCCCATAAAGTATCCTGTAAATTCTAAAGCCGGTATGTGCGCGCCTGGGATGGCTGTGTCGACCATAGTGACGTTTTATCCGGAAACGCTTGCGGAGGTTGTAGACCATCTAACCGTAGAAACAGAAAGCGGAAGCTACGAAGTTCCTATAATTGCGCGACGTGACTCGCCGAAACTCAGTCTGCCAACTACCCTGAACGTGGGGACTTGCTTGGTGGGCGACGCGATGCGCGTTCAAGTCAAATGTCAGAACACGGGGGGACCCGGTAAGTTTCGCGTCGTGCGAGAGGAAGACTTTAATGAGCAAACGGGCAAAGTTGTAAACAGTCCGACTTTTGGGGGCGACACCAACCCCAATAACGCGGCATTGTCGGATGATGAGCCTGATTGGGAGGCACTGGGCTGCTTGCGCATGAACCCCTTCACTCTATATCCAGTGCGTTTCGACCTTCAAAAAATGGAAAGTGTTAATATTATTATCGAATTTGTGCCATTGGAGCTGCGTGAAAAAGACAATCCATTTACTTATCGATTCTTTGTGCTTTCGGACAATTTGCAAGTGTTCGAATACACTCTAGTGGGCCGTTCGCGGCAAGTGGACTGCTACATCAGTGAGGTCAACACAATTGCTTTCGATCATAAAAACCCTCAAGTACGGAGAGAAATCTTCTTTGAAGCTGCAAATATTGGTGTTGAGCAGTCACAGCAAATAGTCGTCACGAATGACTCGGGGTTGCCTGTGGAATATGAGTGGGTTTGGCTGGACCCTTCGTCCAAAAAAGGTCGGCCAATTACGGATGAGCGCGATCTTACCACGGCTGGACGTGCTAAGTTGGCTGATATTGAAGCAAAGCAAGTTGAATGGGCTACAATGGCTCCTTCACCTATGGGTTCTCCTGGTGCTGAAGCTCAAGATTTAGCGATAAACACTTTCGTTCCAAGCACTGCTAATGCTGATTCGCAGCGAGAGCAGCGTGTCATAATCGCAGGTTATCAGGTCAGTCCGCTTGACCAAGTTGAGAGACTTGGAGTGCAAGACAATAAAAAGCCGATTACCGCAAGCACCATGGGCGCTTTTACGCCACAAATACAAGCTCCTGATAGTCCCATGGGTGTGGCCAAAGGCAACGGGCTTCGAAACGATAAAGCCAACAACAAATTACGCCCTCTGTCCGGGACTCCGTTGGAGTCGCGAGCGCGAAACGCAGTGAAAGAACAGTCCTTTGAATTATCGCCTGCGCGAGGAGTTCTTGGCGCTGATGGTGCAGAAACATTCACCATCACGTTCGCACCCTCTTCTGTTCCACTTGTCACGATGCAAGCTGTTCTTATGCTCAAGCGGGTACCGGAAGTTGCTGTTCAGAATAATTATCAAGCTTCCAATCTATCGAAATTGCAGCACGAGGGTCATGGGCACTTCACGCGATTACTATCGTGGATAGACCAAATGAGTGAACGGGCTGATTTGCAGGCGTACCAACCAGTGCAGTCTACAGAACTATCGAGTAACCCTGCGAGTCCACCAATTATTAAGACGAAACTCGTTAACTTAAAAGCCGTATTAGACATGGTGTATCATAATGCGAGTGGATATGTGTTGCCCAGTGATGTTTTTTTCGTAGAACGTGGAGTGCGTCTTATTCTTGCCCACGTCCATTTGTGGCGCAAGCGAGAACTGGATCCTGAAGAAGACGATACACAAGAGGAACAGCCCACGGTGGAGAGCAGTGCTCATGGTGATGATCCTCTGGATGACGTAAAATTAGCATTGTTTATGTGGGACGGCCCCTCAGGGTCTGCTCCGCAGGCTGTAGAACCTGTTTCGCTAAAACACTCTCACATTGATCTTGATGATATTTACGCTTTGTATGCTGAGGAAGCTGAAAAAAAGCGAATTGATGCACTAGGAGCGGAATACAATCCGGAAGCAGAAGCGGCAGCTAAAGCTGCAGCTGAGGAAGAGTTGCTAAAAGCCCCAAAGCTGTCAAAACCTCTCGCCGTGTACGGAGAGCCGCTGGCATTTTCTCTTCCTTTGCTGCATGCGCTACGAAATGCAGGCTCAGATGAAAGTGCTTTTGATGTTTTGGGCGTACCTGTTGTGCAAGGAGAATTTGTGTCTGCAGAGGAACATCTACTTGCGCGCGTTTGGCTTGAACCAGAAACAGTGCTACACTTATTCGGGCATTATGTGAATGAGATTTTGGACTTACAGGTCAAGCATGAAGCTGTCGACTATTTGCGCGAGAAAGCTTTGCAGACTTTTTCCTGTTTAACATTTAATGCTGCGGGTGAAGGCAAACCGCAGGTTGTGCGCGTCACTCCCCCTTTGCTAAGCGTAGGTGGTCTTCTTCCAATTGAGCAGACGTGGAAAGGACAGGTGCGCCTAATAAACACTAGTACAGCAATGGCTGAAGTGGAGTTCCGCCCGGATCAAATGGAAATTGTGTGCCTCGGCACAGATGGAAGACGGCGAGAAGAAGATTCCATCGCTGATGCAATAGCAAAAGGCGGATCGCGACCATTGTTGTCCATTGCTGAGGAAGGCAGCCAGGTTAGTATTGCGGGTTTACAGTCTCATTTATCAATTGCGCAAGGTAGCCAAGTAGGAATAGAGGCTGGTGGATCAATTGTGTCAAAAAGTAGCTTAGCAGTTGCTGCTCAGACCTCTGTCATCAGCGAAGTGGATGCAGCAAAGATCCAGATTGAATTCGACCCTCCCCGTATCCTACTCATGCCTGAAGCCGATGCTTTGGTAAATATGTTCGCTACCGTGTTTTGTTTAGGCCGCTATGAAGTGAGCATCCCGCTAAGGTCATCTGCGAATAGTACTGCCTCTCAAAACCAAGCCGATACTGGAGGAGCGCAAATTGATCGTGTTCACTTAGCTTTCCAATCTACAGGCCCAAGTATTCGCTTTCTTGACCCAGAAATTGATTTGGGACTAGTGGGTGTAGGTGGAACAACATCAACAACTTTTTCATTTGTAAATGAAGGCGCCAGTGCAGTTGCATTCAATCTATCCGCACTATCTGAGGAGCAAATGAATGCAGTTGCTAATGAGAAGGCGAGTAGCATTGGATCTGATGGCTTCCCTAAGCAGCGTTCAGTACCTGAAGATGCGTTGGCTGTAAAGCTTTCTACGGAATCTGAAGCTGACATATCAGTGGCAGATATTAATGGAGTGAGCAAATTGCCGATTTTGGAAACGTCTGATAGTAAGATCGCAATATTGACGGTTGAACCTGTTAGTGGAACTGTAGCATCAGGAGAAAAGGTCACAGTTCGACTGAACTGCAAAGGTGGCACTAACCCACAACGTGTTCGGGGTTGTGTTAAAGCACGCATCGGCTCGGCTATGAAAGAAGTGGATTCTACTCCGGATCAATATATCGGCTACAGGTGTGAAGTGCAAGCACCAAAGACGATTTTGTACCCTATGGATATCAACGTTGGAGATGTTTATACGGGGGTTCCTGTATATTTTGACATCACAACAGAGAATATCTGCAACTTACCAACGACCTATACCTTGGAGAGACCTGCGCTTGCTGAATTTACAGACTTCAGGTTGACATTTGATAAACCGTCCGGACCGCTGGGTCCCAAAGAAAAGGTTCGGATTCGCTGCGAGTTTGTTGCATTGCAACCTGGTATCATTGATCACGAATTAATTGCCAATAGAATTAAAGGGGTACCTATCCCTCTGGGCTTCGTCATCAGTGGCAATGCTCGCGCTCCGCTTGTTGACCTCTGGCCCTTGGATGGTTCTGTAACACCCTTTGCTATGGGCAGCTCCAATTCGCAAGAAAAAAATCGCAGCATCAATCGTCGCAGCTCAAATGCTCTCGTTCCAGTACAGAATGGTTTATATGCAAATATTCCATGTATGCCTTTGCCTCTTGCCAATCCTGCTGAACCGCGCTTTCCATACAATTCACCCGTTCCAGAGCCTTTGGAATTCAAACCCATGATTTTTGCGTCGTCTGGAAAAGACTCAGAGCCGACAGACACAACAGAAGTCGCTCTTTATGAACGATGCGTTCGGCAATTCGCCATTCGGAACTTGTCTGCAGTCCCAGTGGCGTTTGAGCTAAGTGTTCTAAAGTATGCAGTACACGGCAACGTAGGCATTGCGCAGTTGTCAGATGCATCCGGTCAGGAGTCGACCAGATCAGGTGCGGAGACCGGAGCACGCACTTCTAACGGCAACGGTGTCACAAAATTAAAATCGGGAACTGCGTCCGTAAAGCCTCAAGGTCCACTTCTAGTTGCGCACGAAGATGGTGCCAACAAATTTCACAGTATTGGAGGTCAGAAGTTTGCTGAAGCTTCAGTGCAGAGACGCGAAAACCGCCTTTTCCTTACTTCAGGGTTGGGTGCTTCCTATCTTATCTACACAGATGCTACGCGTGTAGATAAGCTCACAGTGCCGCTGCCAGGTGGAGTCCCTCTTCCAAATGAACAGTCTAGTGAGCGCACCGGATATATTGATCCCTGGGGCGTCGCGCTTGTAACTGTTCGCACATTCAATGACATGCCTGGTAATTACGATGACACGTTGGTAGTGCAGTTCCGCGATTTACTGGGTCTTTCTTGGACAAAAGATTTGCAGGTTGCGCTTAAGATGACTGTATCTGGCTGTCCTTTAACGATCGATAAGAGCACCTACGGCATGACGAAGGATCGCATCGCTATTTACAATAGTGTGGATGATGCTCAAGCTAGCATTGTTCCGGACATCTCTAATGCGCGGGCATCCACTCGCGACATGCTCTCTTTTGGTGTCAACACTTTCGACTGTGAGCCCGTTGTCAGAGAATTATACGTTCAAAATAACGGGTCCATGCCTGGCAAAGTGTGTTGGCGATTATGTGGGGTGGCGAGCGGGCATCTCCATGGAAAAATTAAATCGTGCCCGCATGAAGGCGAAGAGTCTGCGGCAGAAGAAGAACCTCTTCAGCAAGAAGATAAAGGTGCATCATTGCTGTGCTTCTGGTGCGACAATGGTGTGGAACATGCTTTCAAAGTCGAGCCCTCGGCAGGGGTCATACCTGCGTACGGCAAGCTAAAGTTCAAAGTCACACTGGTACGTACAACTCTTAGCGGCAGTAGTTCTGAAGAAAATAGCGTAGATTCTGAGCCACTTCTGAAGAATAATTCGGAAACGACGGAGCTAGCCCAGTTGGTAGGTGATGTCACTTTCGTGGCCCCCGAAGGCGCCAATGCGGAAGCAGCACAAGAAGACTCCATGGTTTCTGGGGCGATAAACTCTTCTCCTTCTGTGAACAAAGCTTATCAGATTCAGTTATTACTGCAAGGTAAGCTAGTCTTCCCTACCATAGTGATTGACAAGCACGTTTATACTGCTGTCAGTAGCGAAACGATCGTGCGTATGGAGGAGGGAGGAATCAAATTCAAGAGTGAGGCAAACAGTATATTTGGTCTTAAAGATAATCGCGGCAAGCGCGGTGTGCTTGGAAGTGGCGATGATATCAAAGAATGCAGTAAGATTATATCACTAGTAAACCCGCTTGCTACGATGTTAGTTTGCTCTGTCAGCACGGAAGGGCAGTTTGCACTCAAGTTGGCAGCTGATGACTCCCGACCTAAAGGCGAGAGCGCAGGTCCTGCTAAAGAGACGCACAAAGCCCTTATGTCCAAGTCCGTGGGGTCTGTGCGCACCGCCGTTGGGGCTGAAAGCTTGGGTAGAACAATAACTTTGTTGCCACGAGCTTCTGTTTCATTTGTGTTAGCATTCCAACCTTCGCGCAACATGCGCGAGACGGTAGCCGCACCAAAGCTGGCGACTGCTGCTTCGTCTACAAACGAAGAACAAGGGCAGCTCATTGTATCATTCAGTACAGGACAGCGCTTATTTTTACCGCTGCTTGGTACCGTTGCGACTCCTTTTATTGTTGGGTCGTCTCCGAAGTTGCACTTCGGAGTATGCAAAGTGGGCTTTTCGACTGAAGGAACTATGCTGGTTAGTAATCCAACAACGGTATTGGCACGTTGGGTTGTAAAGCACGTGCCTGTACCAAATGATTCGCGCAACGCTCGGAAAAAGGAGAATGAAAAGGTTAAAATCAAGGTACCAGGGTATGAGTATCCTCCTCCTGAAATCGATGACCCAACAGTATTCCTACTCACCCCTAGTGCAGGGAGCGTCGAGGGACCGACTGTCAGTGTGACTGCAGCAATTGCAGCTCCACCCAAAGACCTTAATCGTGCAGGCGCTGATATAGAAGTGGTCCCACAGCGTCTGTCACAGACAAGCTGGGCCACAGAGACTCTGACTCTTAAAGACACCATGGATGGACGGCACGATAAGCAGGGACAGTTTGAGGCGGATGCCCGTTACCCGCTGCCGATTCAAGTGCAATTCCGCCCCAAAGACAACAAGGTGTATATGAGCCGCTTTAGGTTTAATTGTGAGTATGGAAATCAATTCGACGTGTTGCTATATGGAACTGGCACGTACGAGGAACACGAGCATATGCCGTTAAGTCCCAAGCCCGAATAGCAAAATTCCATAAATTCAAGACGATTTGTTCACGCAATCCTGTAATGACTGAATCTATTTTATTTTTTGAGTTCCGTAAATATTGTAAATAAAATTCTTTTTTTGTTACTTTGTTTTTATGCAAAAAAATTAATGTAAATAATAACTTATGCTTTTTTTACGCAAAATTAATGTGTTTACTTTTCTATTATATGATTATTATTTCTTGAGACTCAGCTATAATAGCACTGATAAGTGCAGGTGAGCAAATATTCTTAATGATAAACTTCGCAGAGTCGCTCTGCTAATTCAGCAAAAGACACAACAGATGTGATCCATTCTGCAATATATTTATAGACTCAATCAGTCTCGGTGACTAATGCACCATTTTCGTACACTCCCTCATATACTATGCCATCTGTGGCAGTGAATTTGCCCTTTCCGTGCTTCTCGCCGTCCTTGACGCAGCCTTCGTAACAAGAGCCATCACACCAAGTGTACTTGCCTATGCCACTGAGCATTCCGTCTTGAAAATCTCCGACATAAAGAGAGCCGTCGGGCCAAGAATAACGACCAGTACCTTCCCACTTGCCATTCTTATATGGTCCAGTGTAGGTCTCGCCATTCGCAAAAGTTTGGACACCTTGTCCATTTCGTTTTCCGTTTTGGAACATTCCTTTATAAACGCTGCCATTGCGTTTCGTTAGCTTGCCTTCGCCATGAGCCTTGTCGTCGAGCCACGCGCCTTCGTAAATAGAGCCGTCAGACGATGTGAACTTCCCAAAGCCATTTCGTTTGCCTTCAAGCCATTGGCCGTCGTAAATGGACCCGTCAGCTAAAGTCTTGCGACCTCGAAAATGAGCTTTGTCATTCAGCCACTCACCTTCGTAAACAGAGCCATCCAATAAAGTGTATCGGCCTCGGCCTTCGCGTTTACCATTCTTGTATTCACCTTCATAAACGTCGCCATCAGGCCAAACCTTGCGGCCACGGCCATGAGCCTTGTCGTCCAGCCAGTAGCCTTCGTAACTCTCGCCTTCTGGTGAGCTGAATTTGGCAGCTCCATTCAATTTCCCGCACTCAAATTGTCCTTGAAACACAGATCCATCAGGTAAAGCGAAATTCCCTTGACCATGCATCATATCGTTACGCCATTCACCAATATAGCACGAACCGTCCTTCCAGACGCAGTTACCTTTGCCTCGCATTTTCCCGTTAAGGAATGATCCTTCATAAACAGAACCATCAGCAAGAGTTTTTTTCCCTTGTCCGTGGGCCTTATCATCTTTCCATTCACCGATATAGCTGGCGCCGTTGGGCGCAGTGTATTTGCCTACTCCATTCATCTTACCTTCCCGGTAGGTCCCTTCGAACACACTGCCATCTAGCAAGGTATACTTTCCTTGTCCGCACATCGTGCCATCTTGAAATTCTCCATCAAAAACACTACCATCAGGCCAAGTATAGCGTCCTTTGCCTTCCATTTTATCCTCTTTAAACTCACCAAAGTAAACCTCGCCATCAACGAATGTTTGCATGCCTTTTCCGTGCTTTTTGCCATTAAGGTATTCACCGTCATAAAAGCTGCCATTATCTTCGATAATAGCATCATCTGCTGATTGTTTACTTTCGCAATGTCCAGATTCCTCATGAAGGCGCTCAGCATCGCTGTACGCCTTGGCAACTGGTATTTCCTTAGCAGAAAGATTATTTACTGCAGCTTGCGTTGCAGCTTGAGTAGCAACCGATGCAGGAATGATGACTGCAGCGAAATTGCACATGTTTAATCGCGTTTATTCTGGAGAGACTTCGCTGATAAATGTTAAATTTTCACGTTGGGTTCAACTTTCGGGGCTCCCTGGGACCCCGGAGGTGAAGTAGAGCATTTTTCTCTGAGCGCACGGTGACTCAAGGCCCACGTTCCCACATAGGTGGGAACGTGGGCCTTGAGAAATGAAATAATTTGGTATCTTCGTTGGCGCGTTTGCTGCATTCTACGGACGACCGCAAAGTCTTTAAAACGAGCATGTCGGCCTTTTCATCAATATCAGTATCAGGTTTTGCTAGAGAGGCCATGCCATGCATTCGAGGTAGTGCCCTAAACGAATTTGGAACTCGGATCAAACTTTGCGATATTGGTGCTAATATATGTGATGACATGTACTCTGGCGTGTATAATGAGAAGAAGCGGCACCCAAATGATTTGTTGGGTGTTCTACAAAGGTCAAGAAGTATGAATGTTCATAAAATTATCTGTACTGCAGGCAGCTTGGAAGATGCCCAGCGCACTTTGCGCATCTTGAGCACGCCTACATCTATTGCAGAAACTCTGGATGATATTATTTCTTCAAATGATGTTTCCCATCTTGAATCTTTAGAGGGTGTCCCGCGTTTTGCCGAAAGCTACGGTCTTTTTATGACTGTTGGAGTTCATCCCACGCGATGTAGCGCTTTCACTGAAGATGAGGAACCTGTAGAAAAGCTAATTTCGGATGAAACAAGTGAAATAAATGAAAGATCTAGTACTGGTAGTCGCATTGTAGACTCGTTGTTGTCTGTTATTCATTTCGCTAATTACGATGCGCGTTCCACAGCTGAAAAGCAAGATTCTCCTCAATTGCTATTGGGAAGGGGTCGAAAAACTGTAGTGGTAAGAAATTACTTGTAAACTGGACATTATAGATAGTATTTTTTGCAATGTGCAATCATTTTACCTTATATGCTAATATTTTTTCGTTACCCTTCTTCAATTATGCACAATGTAGGCTGTTGGAGAATGTGGACTAGATTATGCTCGCTTGCAATTTTGCTCCAAAGAATTACAAATGGCTGGTTTCCTTAAACAGCTACGGCTTGCATCTCATCCGATGGTAGATCTTCCTTTGTTTTTGCATAGTAGAGATACGGAAGGTGAGTTCCTACGGGTCATGCAAGAGCATCGCGAACTTTACGCTAAACGCGGGGGCGTCGTACATTCCTTTGACGGAACCGTGGAAGAGATGCTTGCACTGTAAGTATTATGCGTATCTGTACATGGAGCTATCTTGCATTGGAAAATATAGTTTACTAACCATTTAAACTCTTATGCTAACACTTGACTGACGCTCAATGGTAGCTGTGAGCTAGGTCTGCACATAGGCATCAACGGCTGTTCGTTGCGAACAGAATTAGGTTTGGAAGTTGCAAAGGCAGTTCCAGCAGAAAGACTTCTATTAGAGACAGATGCGCCGTGGTGTAGCATCAAGCCTACTCATCCCAGCCACGCACTTATCAACACACAGTTTCCGGCCGTGAAGAAGGAGAAGTGGATGCCTGGTAACATGGTAAAAGATCGCAATGAGCCTTGCTGCTTGCTTCAAGTGGCGGAAGTTGTTGCAGCAGTACGAAATGTGACATTAGAGCATCTGACAGAGCAGTGTTGGATGAATTCTGAGAGGTTGTTTTTCTACGACAAGTGATCTTGTCGTGCGGTGCAACGAAGCAACAGCATTAATAACATACATAATGCTGTCTGATTAATAATACTTGATATATATCATAATTGTTGAAATGATTAATTGTTACAATAAATTATATTACTTTGCAAATTTTTCTACATTTTCAAAAATATCACACAAAGGCATTCTGGGTCGAGAACGCCTTGCGATGACTTCTGTCAACTGCTTCGGTTCCGCTCTCTGGATGCTGTTGAAGTGAAGAAGACGGTTTGAGTGTGAATGGTAACAATGGCACTTGATTCGATTGCTGCATATCATTAAAAACCATATCGCTGTGCTCCAGTACATTATTCTCGCTTCGGTCGCCATATTCCTCCCACGAAGATTCCAAATTGTTCACAGCTTCTGAGCTTCTGTCAATCAATCTCATGTCGATTGCATCGACATCCCAACTCTCTTCTAACTCCTGCTCCTGATAATATTCATAGTTTGTTTGGCTATTTACGTTGGAGGAAATAGGCTCAAGATGGCCGAATGCGTGTAGGCTACGAGCGGCTCCAGAACCTTGCACAGAACTAGGTCGCGACTCGTTCGCCCAATCCTCAATCGAATCGGCAGGCTCGAAAATCTCAGGAATCTCTTCTTGATACTGCTCTTGGTATTGCTCTTGGTATTGTTCTTGGTATTGCTCTTGATACTGCTCTTGATACTGCTCTTGGTACTGCTCTTGGTACTGCTCTTGGTACTGCTCTTGATACTGCTCTTGGTATTGCTCTTGGTATTGTTCTTGATACTGCTCTTGATATGGTTCTTGGTACTGCTCTTGGTATGGTTCTTGGTACTGCTCTTGATATGGTTCTTGGTACTGCTCTTGGTACTGCTCCGTGTACTCATTTTTGTGAAACACTCGATCATAACTTCTGTTACGTTCAAGCAATGATTCGTCGATCGCAGCTGGATCGCTCGCTAAGGTTGGTACAAGCGCTGACGATTGTTTTCTGACCGCCTCATTCGTTTGCCTGACAGGATTATCTAGGAATGGCAAAACGGACACAGCTTCAAGTGGCGACCGCTCCATCACTTGTCGATTAAGCGGAGCCAGATGAGGCCCTGAGTCCGTGGACGACTTGTTTTTAAAATCAGGAGTGATTGTCAAGCCCACCTCCGTCTTCAGCATCACAGAATTGACTATAGCTGTAGAGGATGCAGCTGTATTCGCTTTGCCTCGTTCGAAAGCGGCGGGTAAGACCGAACTGACTGCAGGTCCAGGAGGAGATCGCTCCATTTTTTCAGTAGCGGTGGGTACAGGCTCCGAAAAGCGCACTTCATGCAAAGACCCCTTTTCTGTCCCTCCATGCATGTCTGGATCAGTGTCATCTGAAATATCATAGATTTCGGAGTGGCGACTGCTGTCATGGCTTGATTGGCTTATTGGCGCAGCTGAAGAAATTGCGCTTAGTCCGTCAAAGTGTTTTGTACTCCACAAAGTTGCAGATGGCGCGCTAGTTGATACATTTAAATCCACTAATAACGGGCTTTTCTCAAGCAATTCTGTGTTTTTCCTCACGCCGTTTTGATGGATAGCAACCATGGCACTGTGCTTGGGACTGGCATTCGCACTTGTACTTGGAGATACATGCAAATTAAAATAATCTCTGTATTTGTCTGCAAGTTGTGCTGCTTCTAGCTCGTCGTCAGGAGCTGGTCGAAGAACATGAGGAGTGCGAAGATTCTCATGGTTCTGTTGATCCGCTTGAAATGCTTGCAGCCGCTCAGGCGCTGCTTGTTGAGCGCGTTGCTGCGCAGCACCCTCGGCTTGGGCGCTTCCGCTTTGAAAGCGGGACGCCTGTGTGCGTTCACTCTCCTGCTGCATATTCTCATGCTGTAGGGGTTGCTCTATCTTCTTTGCGTTTACTTCCTCTAGTTTTCGTGAATTCTCCCGCATCTGCTCCCGCTCCCTTTCCGCGGCCTGCATTTTCTCTTTTTGCTTTATTTCTTTCTGTTCAAACTCTTTGCGTAAGCGCTCCTGCTCGTCAATGTCGCTTAGCTCCCGGTAGCGTGCGGTGCGGTCTTGAATGATTCGGTTCTGCGGCGGAGCCATGAGGGACTCAAGGGTAAAATCTGTGGAAATACCTGCATTTGAGACACTTTTCTTATCTGGAGTGCGTTGTATTAGCGATACAGACGCTGCATTAGCATCCACACCGCTTTTCCTCTGTGCGCCTCCCAATATCGTTGGCATGAAACCTGATATATTCGCCCATCCTTTCTCTTTTTCGCCTGGACGTTCTTGAGGATGCTGCATTTGTGCCCGTGATGATTGCTCCAGTTGAAGTTTTTTCAGATGAGAACGTGGCGTCACCAGATTAGCACGACCTTCAACTGCCGCAGCAAAACTTTTGCTTTGTTCTGTTGCGGTCGGCTTACCTTCCACTTTGCCTTCATTTCTGTTCGGTGTTGTGGTTATGTCGCCAATTGAAACAGAGCTAGTCTGGCTTGCCGTGGTCAAATTAGGGCCAGTTGCGGGAATTACCTTGTTGTTGCCTGCATTTTTATTGCGCCGTTCGAGCCAAACCTTTTTGTATATCCATGATAAGAGCAAGAGAGGTGACATCAGAACAAGAAGTGCAGCCGAGCCGAGCCCCACCGCGTAGCGGCTCAAACTTTTGATAGATCTTAGAGGGAAGATCAAGACATTATGAACTGTAGAGGTGATTCGGGCGGATAATATGCTTATAGCTGAAATTGGAGGCTCGGGCAAAATCACACCAGCGGTACTGAGTGCACCTCTGTGAGCAGATGGGCTAGGTCCCGCTCGAGAAATTCCCCGTGCTCTAAACCACATGGCTTTCAGCCCTCGCCACAATATATACACCACTAATCCATTAACTAAAATCGGTTGCAAAGCGCTTGCTAATTCGTCTCCTAACCAGCGGGCAAGCATTCCTGAAACTAATCCGTTATACTCCACCGCACCAGTGATGATTTCTTGTAAGGGCATCACGAGTACGGCGTAGATCTGCCAAAATATTTGTTCGGCAGACGCCTGAATTCGCTCCCAAAAGTCGTCCTCTACGAGGAAATTATACAGAAAATACGCCATGCCATGAATATGTTGATAGCACCACTCCGCTCCGTTAAAGAACAGACGCAATGTATGACGGCGTGTGGGGAAAACTTCTGCAAGCACCTGAATGCCAGGCAGCATAAGTGATATTTTCCAAAATTCCGACACAATTGTGCTCACAATGTTGAACAACAAGCTAACAAGCGCAACAGCAGATCGAAGCAATGGCAATGGCACATAAGTTTCCGCCGCAAGACGTGCCCAAATAATCCATCCAATGACATAATCGTCATAAAAGGTGTCCAAGAAATTCAGTGAAAGCTCCAAGGCGTGCTCCCATTGGCTGTCGTCATAATAAGTACTCGCCATTAGTAAAGCTCTGCGTTCTTGCTCATGCTCTGCATCAAGATTTTTTTCCTTTGTTCCTTGTGGAGATTCATTCGCTTTTTCAGGTTGATGACTCACTGGCGTTGAAGCTGGATTTGCCGATTGCACATTTCCACTCGGTGCACGCATAGTTCCTCCGACTGACCGCTTTGGACGCTCAAGTGGGGGTGGCGAGGAGAAGCGCTTTATTGCGAAGGTAGAGAACCATTGCGAGACAAGAGTCCACAAGTTTGCCTCATTGAGCGGCGGCTGAATAGTTTCATGTGATGCCTGTCTGTTTACTTCTGCCCGGTTGGCAGGGTGTCGGGCATCCCACACAGGAATATCATCAGCTCGCGCGGTATTTTGTGGCTGCTCAGCGGGGGGTGCCGATACTTCTTTTGCAGGCTCAGAAGGTTGTGTGCGTTTCTTGGGTGAGAGATTTTCAACGATCGTACCGACGGGTGTATCGCTAGTAAAGCTGCGAAAATTCTTGTATTTTTCCATCTGCACCTCCTTCATAAACAAACGCTGCTCACAACTTTTGTAGGCAGCAATCGTATCTGCATCTGCGGTGCATGGAGGACAATGCGCTGTGTCGGAAGGGTTTTGTGCATGTGATCCAGAAAGAAGCGCCTTGTCACTTGCGCGAGAATCAAGCGATTCGCGTGCAGCATGCTGACAATTCTCCAGCAATTGCGATAGCTTCGCTTGATCATTGCGGCACAACCGAAGTTGCGTGGATAAACCCACAAGCTCTTCATTCAACTTGGCAATGTCTTCGTTTAGTTTGCGCTCAATATTTTTTGACTCAGCCTTAAGCATAACAGGATCCAGATGCGCGTTTTGCTGTGCAGCCGAAATAACCTCATCTATAGCCCGGAGAAGTTTTTTTGCGTCGTTTTCAAAAGAGGTCGCTTTCTGCAACCCTGAAATATCTACATGTTGAGGTTCGAATAAAGGGAATTTCATACGATTAGAAATTTCGCGCAATACAGCGCGGGCCACTTTCGCTTCCGCATTCGCCGACGCCAGTGCAGCTACTGCGTTCGCTGACGATTCGCATGTTTGCAAAGGGCTTATTACAGGGCTCGCAAATGTAGAGTTCTCCTTTTCGGTTGGTCTTACTTGTGCCTCTGCAATGCCATGAGGTACCTGAGATGTTCCTGTATTCACTATGGATGATGAATCCTGTCTATTTTCCTCCAACGGAGTTGGTGAATTCTTCGAAACAATTATTTTTTCCATATACGCCATTTCAACTCCCGATTCGAATTCAGCCGCACGATCTTCGCGGCCCTGGTGAACGGAACTTGGCCTCATTTGCTGGTCGTCTTCATTATAGTATGTAGCTAGCTCAGTTTCGGATACCTTTTCCATTATAATAGACTGTTTCTTGTTCTTTTTGCTTCGATTAGGAAAGCTATCTCCGGCTGCAAATGCCCGAATCATGTCCTCCATTTTATTCACAACAATAGTTTCGACCCCAGACATTTCGCGTTTTTTCGCTGAAAGCGAAATAATCGGTTCTGGTTCCGACTGCAATGGAGTGCCAGCATGTAGCTCGGGCGATCGTGTTGCAGTTGAATCTGAGGTGGGAGTGTGGGAAGTAGCGCGCATATCCGCAGCTGCTGCTTCTTCTCGACGGAACTGAGCCAACATATCATCGATACTTAGATGTGGGATATCTGCATTTGCCAGGCTCTGTTGGTTTTCCGCAGCTTTTCCTTCTTGCGGATCGATTATTGTGGCTTCTACAGCTTGGATCGGGGGATTAGGAATAACTTCATTATCAACAGATGATGCAAAGCTTTTGGCAACGTGGCTGCTAGCGGAAATCGGATCGCCTGCAGTGCTATGCAGCGCTTGTTTCTGGCTTGTCACTACTTCCGGATCGTTTACTTCCCCTTCGCGCAATTTCTTCACCCGAGCAATAACCGCTTCGTTCGCAGCTCCAATAGTAGAAAATTTTGTGTTGGCATTAATGGTGGCTTGTATTAAGGCTGGCGGTTCAAAACTACTGCGAACGCTAAAATCAGGTTTGATGTTAGCCGCACGAGCTGCTTCAACCATAGCAGCCACGCGAGCAGCCAGAGCAGGATCGGCATGCGCTCGCGCACCTTCCATACCTTCTACTCCGAGCCCGTAGTCGCCTTCTTCATCGTCTGAACTTCCTGAGCTATTTTGGTTTGCTTCCCATTGTGCTCTGTCTTGAGCAGCTTGTGCACGCGCCTTAGCACGCTCATGAGCCTGCGCTCGCTCAGCTGCGTCCGCAAAAGCCCGCGCTTTGATTGCTTCTGCGGCTCTGGCTTCCGTTTCTGCTCTTGCAGCTGCGTATAACTTTGCCTCTGCTTGTGCCTTGGCTTCTGCTTGTGCCTTGGCAATAGCTTCTGCTTGTGCCTTGGCCTCTGCTTGTGCCTTGGCCTCTGCTTGTGCCTTGGCAATAGCCTCTGCTTGTGCCACAAGTTCAGCTTCACGTTGAGCAGCATTACGCGACTGAACTCTCGCCTCGTCCACCTCTCTCTGCAAGTTGGCCTCAACTTCATGCTTTAAGAGGGAAACAGGACGGCCCGATATGGCAATATCTATTGCAATTAGACGTTCCCTTTCTGCATCTTTACTCTGTTTAATTGTTAACAAATCCTTATCTGCTTTCGCTATAGCTTTCTCTTCATCTAACCTCTTACGTTCTTCGATTGCTTTTTTTTCGGATTCCCGTTTATGAGCAGCCTCCATTGAGCGGCGATCCTCGCGCTCTTGTACCTCCTTTTGCACTGCTGCAAGTGCTGCAGCATCGTCAATTTCATCTTCCAGTGCTGCGATTATGATTTTAGGAATTTGTTTCACGGGAAGTGGCTCTGTCGGAACGTCATTCGACATTTGATCCCTGAGAAATGACCGAATATCATCGAGATTAGCATTATCGGGAAAATGCTGCTTAGGCATACTATGAGGCTCTGTAGCCTCGATGACATAATCGCTATGAGTTGAAATGAAGTTTCCTAAAAGACAAAGTACTATTAAGACTATGCCATAGTTAAACAACATAAGCATGGCAGTCTAGCTTTCTATTTGAAAATATATACGACCACAGTTTAATATGCGTATTTTTTTTCCGGATTCTGACAAAAAATATGCTCAATCTTTATTCTTCTATGTAAGAATCACGTAGTAAAGTAGTTTGAAGAAATTTATTTCTTGTGATTTTTTTGGTCCAAAACCGTGCGTATGTACGTTCCTGAAAAGTGGTGCGGAGGTGCTTTCACATTTCAGTGTCCACCCAATTCAAGCTAATTCGTTGCTTTCGGGAAAAAAATAATGACGTCTACAGTGCAGAAAATAGGAGAGACCGGCTTTTGGATTGCTGGAGCATTGAGTCCAGAAGAGCTAATGGAATTGAAGAAGACGAATGGCATCAAAGGATATCTATACCTTTGTACAGACCAAGGGACAGATTTCGGTGTTACACCAATGGGTATGGAGACGTGTAGTCAAGCAGGGGTGTTCGAAGCGAAGAATAGTGCCCATGCTTCCTTTGATCCAAGCAATCTTGCATTCAGTGTAAGTTGAAGGAATTCAATAACCGCTAAAGTTAACAAATGTCATATATCACATAGTCATATTCTAACTTGTGCTTGCTCTTCCCTACTTTTAGTTGCCTGCTGTTGTACCAGATCCGTTACAGGACAATTTACGATTTCTAGCGGCTATTCGAATGTTCGGAACATTCGAGCGCGCACTTGATATGCTACCTCGACCTGTGTTAGTGCAATGTAAAACAAACAGAAGAGCTGGATTAGTGCAAGATGTATACAATGCTGTCAAGAAAGGTCTTACTTTGAAACAGATTGTCCAGAATAACATCATGCAGTGGCACGGTAGTCCGAACATGATGCATTGGGCCGATATTGTGCTGGGCGCATATGAACGCCGACGCAATGACACGCTACTCTGTCGCCAACTATTTGAAAAAGAAAGTTCTACATACACATATCTTCTTGCTGATAAGGACACGAAGGACGCCGTGTTAATTGATCCTGTGTTGGAATGCGTGGACAGGGACCTCAAACTTATCACTCAACTTGGACTACACTTGAAGTACGTGGTTAATACCCATGTTCATGCCGATCATATTACTGGCAGTGGGCAATTGAAGCTCAAAATAGCTGCAGAGATAGAGGAGTTTAACAAACAGCGTCGCGAAAAGTTGACGGATGTCAACATGACACTCACGGATGAAGAAGCAGAAGCCTTGAAGGCGGACAAGCGCAGTCCTGTGTTAAGTGCATTGGCAGCGGCTGCAAATGCAATGGCTGATGTACAACTTAATCATGGTGGAAGTTTGACATTCGGCAACCATAAGATCATTGCGTTGAGCACCCCAGGCCACACATCCGGATGCATGTCGTTTTTGCTTGATGACTGCTCGCGAGTATTCACAGGTGACGCTCTGCTGATCCGTGGTTGCGGTCGCACCGACTTTCAGGAAGGCAATAGCAACACTCTATATGACAGCGTTGTCGGGCAGCTGTTTTCACTGCCTGATTCAACCGAGGTTTGTTGTGCACACAATTACGATGGACTCACTAGCTCATCTGTGGGCGAGGAACGTGCATGGAACCCACGCTTGGCTGTACAAGGGCCTGCAGGCCCCAAAACCAAGTCAGAATTCTGGACTATCATGGACAACCTCAAACTGCCGTACCCTAAGAAGATCGACATTTCTCTGCCGGCCAACATTAAGTGTGGACTCTAAGATGTACGTAAGATTCAAGTCACTATTCATAATTACAGAAACCGAAGTGCTACCTCAAAGTTTTCGCATTGCTACTTCATTTTGCCTGTATAAAAAATATAATTATCTCTAAAAACACTCTTTTTTCATAACATATTTCAAACGTTAGCGCTCCAAGCCACGACTAGTGCATATCGGATGGGCGTCCTTGACGGTCTTCTCCATAGCTAGCATTGTGCCGCCATGGAGACATGCAGCCCACAAACGTCGTTGGTCACACGGTTGCGGACGAAGTAGCCCGGCTG
>JACCDO010372727.1_pt1 | contig 32090 bp, 27 predicted proteins | sample 7446101 | NCBI WGS metagenome assembly JACCDO01 (sample SAMN15323440, study PRJNA562643) | freshwater metagenome | isolation source: river surface water | place: USA:Blue River Watershed | collected 2017-08-16 | reverse complement strand
GCGACGCCGTCGTCGTCATCGGCAGCGAGGGACGCGGGTTGTCCGCGCCCGTGGCGGCGCAGGTCACGCGGCGGGTGACGATCCCACGCCTGGGCCGGGCGGAATCACTCAACGCCGCGGTGGCGGCGGGCATCGTCTGCGCCCAGCTTCGCCGCACGCCTCGCTGACCGCGCACCCGCACCGAGTTCTCCAGGGGTGCACCCGCCGCCACACCAGCGGCGCTCTCGATCAGCGCAGGCCTTCGATTGAACCGGGTCGACTACCACGATCGAACACGCCGACCCCGTGTCCGCGGCTGCAGCCGCGGACAACTCGCTCAGAGCAGCCGGCCGGGCTCGTACTCGGACGCACCCCGGTGGCGGCGCGCCAGCGGCTTCACTTCGGCGAGGAACGCGTCGACCTGGTGCGGCGCCGCGCCGACGAAGCGCGCGCTTTCCGAAAGGATCGACTGCAGCGCGCGCTTGCCGAGACCGATGCGCCGATCGCCCGCGAGGCGGCTGAGTAGATCCGCGTCGCCGTCACCCGAACGCAGGGCCTTGGCCGCGGCGAGGGCGTGCTCCTTGATCGCCTCGTGCGCCGTCTCGCGGCCGGCGCCGTGCTTCACGGACTCCATCAGGATCGTAGTCGTGGCTAGGAACGGCAGGTTGCGCTCGTTCTCCGCGGCGACCGCGGCGGGGAAGACCTCCATCTGCCGCAGCACGGTGAGGTAGGTTTCGAGCAGGCCGTCGATCGCGAAGAAGGCGTCGGGCAAGGCCACGCGGCGCACGACCGAGCACGACACGTCGCCCTCGTTCCACTGGTGGCCGGCCAGCGCGCCGGTCATGGTGACGTGGCCCGAAAGGATGGTGGCGAAGCCGCAGATGCGCTCGCAGTTCCGGGCGTTCACTTTGTGCGGCATCGCCGAGGAACCGACCTGGCCGGCCTGGAAGCCCTCGGTGAGCAGACCGGCGCCCGCCATTAGCCGCAGCGTCGTCGCACAACTGGCCGCGGCCGCGCCGAGCTGATGCAGCGCGGAGACGACCTCGAGATCGAGGCTGCGCGGGTAGACCTGGCCCACCGCGGAAAGCGAGGCGTGGAAACCGAGGTGCTTAAGGACGCGGGCCTCCAGCTGGTCGACCTTGCCCGAGTCGCCTCCGAGCAGCGTCAACTGGTCGAGCTGCGTGCCGACCGCTCCCTTGAGGCCGCGCACCGGGTAACGGTCGGCCAGCTCCTCGAGGCGGGCGTGGGCAAGGAGCAGTTCCTGCCCGAACATCGCGAGGCGTTTGCCGAGCGTCGTCGGCTGCGCGGGCACGTTGTGCGTACGCCCCGTGATCATGAGGTCGCGGTGCGACTCCGCCTGGCGGGCCAGCGCGAGCAATGCCGCGGCGGACTTGAAGTTGACCAGCCGCAGCGAGCGGAGCACCTGCAGCTGTTCCACGTTCTCGGTGAGGTCACGGCTGGTGAGGCCGAGGTGGATGAACTGCCGCTGCGCCAGGTCGGAGAACTCCTCGATCCGCGCCTTCACGTCGTGGAGCGTCACCCGCTCGCGCCGCGCGATCGACTCCAGGTCGATCCGTGCACGCACGCGCTCGTAGTCCTTGATCGCGTCGGCCGGGATCGGCACGCCGAGGTCGCGCTGCGCCTTCATGACCGCGATCCAGAAGTCGCGCTCCAGCGCGACGCGCCCGTGCTGCGACCAGACTTCGCGCATCGCCGGCGAGGCGTAGCGTTCGGCGAGGACGTTCGGGATGGACTGGGGCTCGGGCGCGGGCTGCTTTTTCTCGTTCACGGCGGAAGCCGCACTTCTGGCGCGACCCGACGCGATGGCCAACGGAAAAACCGGCGAACGCTCAGGCCGGCGCAAGGCAGCGGACCACCATCTCGCGCAGGACCTCCTCCTGCTCGTCGTGGCGGCGGACGATCCCCTCGAAGGCCGCGACGAACTCGCGCTGGTTGTCGATCAAGCGGCGCAGCGACGGCAGCGGCGCGCCGCCGGCCAGCTTGCCCACGTACCATGCGTTCTGCGTGAAGATGTTGAACGAACTTTTCTCGGTCGCGCCCGTGAAGTGCGCCCCGTAGGTCGCCGCCGCACGCGGAAGCCCGTCGAGACCGCGTGGACCGACCCGCGCCTCGCCGGCGTCGACCAGCGCGCGCACCTGAAGCAGGATACGGTTGCGGTTCTGGAGCGCCGCCAACACCGGGCGGGAGTCGCCGCCGGTGAAGAAGTGCCGGTGCAGCGCCGCGAGCGTCCACCGCAGATCACCGCTGAAGAACGCCTCGGCCGCCTCGAAGAAGTCTCCCTCGGCGACGTTGGGCGTGAGCTCCGCGACATGGGCCTCGGCGATGACCGCGGCGGACTCCGCCGCCGCCCCGCCCTGCGCGTAGGATGCCAGCTTGCGCGTCTCCTCGACGATCAGCCGGGAGTTGGCGCCGACGCGCGCGAGCAGCAGTTCCACCGCGCCGGGCCCGAAGGAGACGCCGAGCTCGCGCGCCTCCATCAGCGCCAGGCCCGCCAACGCGTCGCCCGAACCGTCGGCCTCTCCACCCACGAGCTCGAAGTCGGCGTGCTTCTCGCACCACTTGGGGAACGAGCGGCGGCGGTCCACCGGCGCAGCCGTCACCAGCACGGCGGTTTCCTCCGGGTTCACTGCGTCAAGCACGGCCTGCAGGTCCTCGACCAGCCGCAACGTGCCCTCGGCGCGACCCGTGACCGTGTCGGCGAGGAAGTTGACGTCCTTCAGCCAGACGAGGCGCCGCCCTCCGAACATCGGCACCGTGGTCACCGCGTCGCGGAAGCGGTTCACCGCGGCCTCCACTTCCCCGACGTTGGCGGCGAATCCATTCACCTCCTCGCGGGAGAACTCGTCCGGCACCTCCGCGGCCAGCGCCGCGTGCCGCTCACGGCCGCGCCGCCCGACGAGGAAATCGTCGGATCCGCAGATAAAGGTGAACTTCCTTGCCGGCGCCATCTGAACGGAAGGGGAACGGCCTGGCACCAGCGGCGACGAGAAAAATCGTCCCGGAACGTAGGCGGAGTCCACCTAGGTCAACGATTCCTCGACTGCACGGGTCGTCCCCGCGGCTTCCGCGGCCTCCCCGCGGGGCCCCGCCGTGCAAACTCCCCGCGACCCGCGCGGTTCGCGCACCCCAGGCCTAGTTTCCTCAGATGATGGCTTCCTATGATTCCGATCAAGACCGGCACCCTTGAGTTTCTCGCGACGGCGGGTTTCGTCGGCCCCTCGACGCCGTGCCGCTGCCCGCCTCCCTCTTCGACTACGAACTACCCCCGGAACGCGTGGCGCAGACGCCCGCGGATCGCCGGGACGCCTCGAGGCTGCTCGTGGTCGACCGCCGCTCACGCCGTTTGGAGCACCGCCGCTTCGCCGACCTGCCGGAATACCTGCGGGCCGGAGACATCCTCTTCCGCAACAACGCGGCCGTTCTGCCCGCCCGCCTTGCCGCCCGCCGTCCAACCGGGGGCGCGGTGGAATGCTTCCTCCTGCGACCCGCCGGCGACGACTTCACGTGGCGGTGCCTCGTGAAACCCGGCCGCAAGCTGACGGTGGGGGCGACGTTCGAGCACACCTCCGGCGAACTGCGGGGAGAAATCGTCGCCCGCGAGGAAGACGGCTCCGCCGTGGTGCGTTTCACCACGACCAACGGCGAACCGGTGACGGCCGCCGCCAACCGCCTCGGCGAGGTGCCGCTCCCGCCCTACATCACGCGAGAGGGCGGGGCCGGACCGGTCGCGACCCGGGAACGCGACCGCGAACGCTACCAGACGGTCTACGCCGCACCGGAACGGCAGGTGGCCGTCGCGGCACCCACCGCCGGGCTGCATTTCACGCCCGAGTTGCTCGGGCAATTGACCACCGCGGGCGTGCGCACGGCGGATGTCACGCTGCACGTGGGACTCGGCACCTTCCGTCCGATATCGACCGAGACCATCGAGGAGCACCCCATCCACCGCGAAGTCTACGAACTGCCCGCGGCAACACGGCGCCTGCTGAGGGATCCGGACGGGGGCAGGCGAATCGCCGTCGGTACGACGACGGTCCGGACGGTCGAGGACTACCTCGCGCGGGAGGTGACCCACGACGGCGAGGGAACCTTTGCCGCCGAGGCCGGGATCTACCTGTACCCGCCGCGGACGTTCGCGGGAGTCGACGGGCTCATCACGAATTTTCACCAGCCGCGTTCGACCCTGCTTTGCCTTGTCGCCGCGTTCCTCGCACCGGGATCAACGGATGGCATCGCGTGGCTGCACGAGATCTACCGCGAGGCGATCGCGCGGGAGTACCGGTTCCTCAGCTACGGCGACGCGATGCTCATCCTCTGAAGCTGGCGCGCTTTCCTTTTCAATCCTTCCGGACAAGGTCCCTACCGTGACGAGCGACGAACTGCAGAACCTGGTGGAGGAAGCGACGGCCGACTTTGCCACGGACGATGCCTCGGCGGCCCTCGCCAAACTCAACCGCGCCACGGCCGCCGCGCCGGATTCCTTCGAGGCCTGGCACGCCCTGGCCGAGGTCAACCTGTCCCTCGGGCGGCTGGACGCCGCGCTCGCCGCGGCGGAGCGCGCCCATGCCCTCCGCCCGGCCGATCTCTTCATCAACACCACCCTCTCCCGGATCTGGGTCGGGCGCGGCGACAAGGCCCGCGCGGAGCACTTCGGCGCGCAGGCCAAGATCGGCGGCTGGCGGGAACAGCTGAAGAACCCCGCCGGCTGAGCGTCGGGGCGGCCCGTTGACACTACCGAAGCCGGCTCCGTAACTTGGAGGGCATGGAGTCCTCCGCCTACGTGCTGGAATTCGAGAAGCCGCTGCGTGATCTGTCGCGCCAGCTGGACGAGCTGCGGCAGCGCTCCATCGAGACCAACGTCGACCTCGCGGCCGAGGTCCGCGGCATGGAGGTGAAGATCGAGGCCACGCGGAAGGAAATCTACTCGAGCCTCACTCCATGGCAGAAGGTGCAGATCGCGCGCCACCCGCGCCGGCCGTACGCCCTCGATTACATCGGGGCGATCTGCGAGGGCTTCCAGGAACTCCACGGCGACCGCCAGTTCCGGGACGACCGCGCGATCATCGGCGGCACGGCCTTCCTCGACGGTGAGGCAGTGATGATCGTGGCCCAGCAGAAGGGCCGCGACCCGAAGGAACGCATCGCGCGCAACTTCGGCATGCCCCAGCCCGAGGGTTACCGGAAGGCCCTGCGTCTCATGCGGCTCGCCGAGAAGTTCCACCTGCCCGTCATCACCTTCATCGACACCCCGGGCGCGTTTCCGGGCATCGAGTCCGAGGCGCGCCACGTCTCCGAGGCGATCGCCGTCAACCTTCGCGAAATGGCCATGCTGCGCACGCCCACGGTTTCGGTGGTCGTCGGCGAAGGCGGCTCCGGCGGGGCGCTCGGCATCGGCGTGACGGACCGCGTGCTGATCCTCGAGAACAGCTACTATTCGGTCATCTCTCCCGAAGGCTGCGCGGCCATCCTGTGGAAGGATGGTGCGGCCGCCCCCAAGGCCGCCGAAGCCCTCAAGCTCAGCGCCGACCACCTGGAAAAGCTCGGGGTCGTCGACGAGGTCGTGCCGGAACCCAGCGGCGGCGCCCACAACGACGCGGCCCAGGCCGCCGGCGCCCTGAAATACGCGCTCCTGAAGCACCTCAACGACCTGCGGGCGATGGAAACCGACCGCCTGCTCGCCGCCCGGCACGAGCGTTTCCGCCACCTCGGCGTGTTCGAGGAGGCGGGCGTCGTCCGGAGCTAGGCGCGCACGGTCAACAGCTCGATCCGCTCGGCCCGCGCCATCGTGGGCTCGATCGTCACCAGCGCCCCCGAAAGGCGCACGTCGCCGGTGGCGACCTCGAAGCGCCGCGGCATCCCGTCGAGGAACTTTTCCACCACGGGGCGCACCTCGCGGCCCAGCACGCTCTCATAGGGGCCGGTCATACCGACGTCGCAGATGAACGCGGTGCCCTTCGGCAGCACGCGCGCGTCGGCGGTCGGCACGTGGGTATGCGTGCCGATGACGGCGGTCACCTTGCCGTCCAGATGCCAGCCAAGCGCCTGTTTCTCCGAGGTGGCCTCGGCGTGGATCTCGACGATGATGGCGTCGGCCTGACCGCGCAGTTGCGCCAGCATGCGATCGGCCGTCAGGAAGGGGCAGTCGGCCTTAACGTTCATGAACGTACGGCCAAGCAACGTGAACACCGCGACGCGGAAACCGCGGGCGGCGATCACGACGTGATCCCAACCGGGGCAGGCGCGCGGCAGGTTGGCAGGACGACAGACCCGGTCGACCTGCGTGATCTCGTTCTCCCAGCCGCGCTGGTCCCAGACGTGGTCGCCGAGCGTGATGGCGTCGACGCGGTTCTCGAGGAGCGTGCGCGCGATGGAAGCGGTGATGCCCGCGCCGGCAGCGGCATTCTCGCCGTTGGCGATCACGAAGTCGACGGCGTGCTCCTGCCGGATCCGCGGCAGCCGGTCGGCGACCACGTCCCGCCCCGGGCGGCCGACGATGTCACCGATGAAGAGCAGCTTCAGCATGCGGGGAACGTGGTACCCCCCGCCGGCCGCGCCAACCCTAAAGCCCGTGCCGCCGCTACGGCACGAGGTCGATCACGGCCACACGGCGCGCGAACTCCCGGCTGCCCTCGAGGAACGAGAGCTCCAACTCACCGCCGCGCGCGATCCTTGCCTCGTAGCGGCGCAGGTCCCAGCGCGCCACCGGTTCGCCGTCGATGCGCACCACCAGTTCGCCGCGCTCGACGCCGGTCCGCTCGGCCGGCGAGCCGGGTACCACGCCGGCCACCCGCCAGTACGCCGGAGTCTTCGAGAAGCTCAGCCCGGCGCTGCGCAGCGGCGGCGTCTCCACCGGCCCGCTCCCCGCCCGCGCCAGCACGACCTGGTCGCGGCGCTGGTCAAAGGTGACCGCGAAGTTCCGCAGGGCGCCCCCTCCCAGCGCCGACAACTCGTCGGTGAAGTCCACCCGCGGCCGAGCGAAGACCACGTCTCCCACCGCGATGTCACCGGCAAGGCGGCCCACCTCCTGCTCGCGCTCCCCCGCCAGCGTGCCCACCACCGTTCCGCGCACCGGACCGTAGGCGAAGGCCGGTCGGAAGCCGGCCGGGTTCAGGCTGAAGACCGCGTCGCTCCCGGAATCGATCAGCATCATCAGCGTCCGCCCCTCGAGGCCGACGCTCACGAGCGGGACCTTGCGGGCGTCGTCGAAGCGCACCGCGACGCCCCCGGGGCCGGGATCGGCGTCCGCCGGCCGCAGCCGCACCCGGCGCCCCGGATAATCAAGCGTGAGCAGCACCTCGCGGAAGAGGGGAAACCCCAGCACGCCGTCAATGCGCATCCCGAGGTGGGCGGAGATCGCCGCGCAGTCGTGCACGAGGACGTCGACGTCCTCGAAGCGGGCCGCGCCGAGATCGAGCCGGCGGAGCGAGGCGCGCGGCAGCTCGACGACCGCGCCCTCGGCACCGCGCACGCGCATCGGCGCACCATCGCCCGCCACCGGCCCGCGACCGGGGGAGCGGCGCGCCAGCTCGGGCGTGACGAGCGTGACCGAAGAACCGGTGTCGACGAGGAAGCGACGGGGACCGGACTTGTCACCGGGCGCCTCAAGCAGGAGCAGGTTGCCGACCAATTCGGCGGTGAGCGTCACGCCCGCCGCTGGCAGCGTGGTGCGCCCGGGCTGCGGCGGAGCGGACCGGAATGCGCCGCCGGAGCAACCGGCGAGCAAAAGGCCCATCAAGAGCGCCGGCGCCCAGCCGGCGCCGCGGCGGCGGCGCAAGCCTGGCGCGACCAGATTCATTTCACCGGCGCCGGCAATGAGCGGCAGAGGAAAAGCGCGGCCAGCGCAAGGACCGCGCCCGCCACGAACACGACGGGCGAGCCCCAGATCCAGAACGCCAGACCCGCCAGCACCGGCGTGAACGCGCGGGAAAGTGCTCCCAGCGAACGGAAGATGCCCAGCACCCGGCCCTGCTCCTCGGCCCCCGCGTAGAGGGAAATGAGTCCCGTCGTGGACGGATTCACGAGGCTGGAGCCGAACACGAGCACGCCCACGCCGGCATAGAGCTGCCACGGCGCGGCCGCGAAGCCGACCAGCAGGAAGCCCACGGCCGAGGCCGCGAGCCCCGCTGCGAGGACCCGCAACTCGCTCACGACCCGCAGCAGCCGCCGCACCAGCACGCCCTGCGTGACGATCGCGCAGAGCCCGAGGAAGCCGAGCAGCCAGCCATTGTCGCGGGCCGTGAAGCCGAACCGCTGCGCGGCGAGGAACGTGAGGGTCGCCTCCATCGCGACGAACGCGACGGAGAACACGAAGGCCACGAGGTTGACGCGGCGCAGCTCCGGACGACCGAGCCCGAGGATGGCGGCGAGCGGATTGCGCGGACGCGGCTCGGCCGAGGCGGCGCGCGGCCCGGGAGGGAGCGTCTCGCGGAAACGGGCCGAGATCCACAGCAGGTTGAGGCCGCTCAGCGCGAGCGCCACGAGCGCGGGCACCGAGAAGGGATTCACGCCGATCGCGCGCAGGGCGGGAAACTGCTCCGCGAGATTCCACCGCACGGTGAGGGCGCCCAGCATCGGGCCAGTCACAAGACCCAGCCCGAACGCCGCGCCGACGAGGCCCATCGCCTTCGATCGCTCGGCCCGCGTCGTCACGTCGGCCACCGCTGCGGTCGCCACCGAGAGGTTACCGCTGAAGGCTCCGCCGACGGCGCGCGCCAGGAGGAAGATCCAGAAAGAGCCGCTCAGCGCCCAGAGCAGATAACTCACCGCCGTACCCGCGACCGTGAACAACAGCACACCGCGCCGGCCGCGACGATCGCTCAGCCCGCCCCAGAACGGCGCGAACGCGAACTGCAGGACCGAGAAGACCGACGCGACGACGCCCCCGAAAAGGACGGGGGCGTAGCTCGCGACGCCGAACGCCCGCGCCGCCGCCTCGACCTGCCCCACCATCCAGCCGAGGGCCCCGGCATGACCCTCCAGGCCCAGGTAGTACGCGAGCAGATCGGGCCCCAGCGGGAAGGCGATGGAGAAGCCGACCAGGTCGATGTACAGCGTCAGGAAGATGACCCCGAGCGGCAGCGGGCGGGCGGGCGCGGACGGCGACTGGGAATCGGCGGAAGACAAGGGACTATACCGGTAGGAAAGGCCCCCGCACGGCGTGCGCCAAGGAGCAAACCGGGCAAAGGTTGCGGCGGGAAGTCCCGGCGGCAGACCGGGACGGTCGATCAGCGGTACGGAAGCGGGTGGCGGCTCGTGAGGGCGGAGACGCGCCCCTTCACGCCGTCGATCGCCGCGGCCTCGCCGGGCGTGCCGATGGCGGCGAGCACCGTGTCGATGCAGGCGGCGATCTCACCCATGTCGGCCTCGTCGAAGCCCCGCGTCGTGACCGCCGGCGTGCCCAGGCGGATGCCGGAAGCCTGGAACGGACTCCGCGTCTCGAACGGCACCGCGTTCTTGTTGCAGGTGATGTGGGCGAGATCGAGGGTCTCCTGCGCCTTCTTCGCCGTGAGCTCGGGGAACTTCGGCCGAAGGTCGACGAGCATGAGATGGTTGTCGGTCCCGCCGGAGACGATCTTGTAACCGCGGGCGATCATGGCGGCGGCCAGCGCGCGGGCGTTGCGCACCACCTGCGCGGAGTACTCCTTGAACTCGGGCTTGAGGCACTCGCCGAAGCAGACGGCCTTGGCCGCGATCACGTGCATCAGCGGGCCACCCTGCCCGCCCGGGAACATCGCGGAGTCGACCGCCTTGGCGTGCGCCGCGCGGCAGAGGATGAGGCCGCCGCGGGGGCCGCGCAGCGTCTTGTGCGTGGTCGTCGTGACGAAATCGGCGTGCGGCACCGGGGACGGATGGACACCGGCGGCCACCAGGCCCGCGATGTGCGCGATGTCGGCGAACAACAGCGCACCGACGCCGCGGGCGATCTCGCCCATCCGCGCGAAGTCGATCACGCGGGAATAGGCGCTGGCGCCGACGGTGATCATCCGCGGCTTCTCGCGCGCGGCGACGGCGGCGAGTTCGTCGTAGTCGATCAGACCGTTGTCCTCGCGGACGCCGTATTGGCAGAAATTGTAGAGCTTGCCGGAGAAGTTGGCGGGATTGCCGTGGGTGAGGTGGCCGCCGTGGCTGAGGTTCATGCCGAGCAGCTTGTCGCCGGGCTGGAGCACGGAGGTGTAGACGGCGAAGTTGGCCTGGGAGCCGGAGTGCGGCTGCACGTTGGCGTGCTCGGCCCCGAAGAGGACCTTGGCGCGCTCGATCGCGAGCGTCTCGACCTTGTCGACCTGCTCGCAGCCGCCGTACCAGCGCTTCCCCGGGTAACCCTCGGCGTACTTGTTGGTGAGGACGCTGCCCTGGGCCTCCATCACCGCCGGATAGGTGAAGTTCTCGGAGGCGATGAGTTCGATGTGGTCCTGCTGGCGGGCCAGTTCGGCGGCGACGGCGGCGTGAACCTCAGGATCAAGAATGCGGAGGGGAGCGGCGTTGAGCGGCATGGCGTGGAATGGGCGCGATTGCGCGGGGGCGCGCCGGCTGGCGCCAGACAAAAATCGGCCGCGCGCGGCCCGGGGGCCGCGGCGCTCAGGACCGCAGGCCGCGGAGGTGACGAAGCAGCGAAGGGATCGACTCGACCATCTCGTCGCGCACCGCCTCGTAAAGGGACAGCGGCCCTCCGAAAGGATCGCCGATCTCGCGCTCGACACCGCCGGCCATGAACTCGCGGAAGAGGTGGAGCCGCGCGGGCGGCCGGTCGGACTGGAGCCGGATCATCTCGCGGTGCGACTCGGTCATGCACAGCACGATGAGCGCACGGTCCATCATCTCCTGCGTCAGCGGCTGGCTGCGGTGCGCCGCGATGTCGAGGCCCACCTTCCGAAGCGCGGCGACCGAGTTGGCCGACACCGGATCACCGCGCCGCGCGACGACGCCGGCGGAGGAGACCTTCAGCCCGGCGAGCGGAGCCGCCTCGGCGGCGAGCGCATGCTGCAGCAACCCGGCGGCCATGGGGCTGCGGCACACGTTGGCGGTGCAAACCACGACGATCTCGGACGACTCGGGCACGGCTTGGGGAACGGAGACGGGTTCGCGGGGAAACGCAAAGGGGATTTCCCACCTACAGCCGCCGCAACGCGCGCAGCGAACGGTGGAGGTGCAGCGCCCGCTGCAGAACGGCGTCGATCGGCCGCGGCGTCGGCGCGGCAGCGGGCGGTGTATCCTCCTCGGCCAACGGCCGGCTCAGGCTGGCCTCGTCGATCCGCGGCTTGCCGGGGTTCTCCACCAGCAGGTCCATCACCGAGCCGGCGCCCTCCAAGGCGTCAAAGGCGGCCCGCTCGGCCGCGGGATCAGCCTTCACCGCGAGTTGCGGCTCGAAGCCCGGTCCGGCGATGCCGATGACGGCGCAGCCACCACCGTGCGGCAGGCGCCGCAGCGCGGCGCGGAGTTCCGCGCCGGTGTCGCGGTTGGCGAGCAGGAAGAGCGGGCTGCGGGCGCCGGCGCGGAACTCGGCCCACGCCAAGAACGCGGCCGCCGCGTCGCGTCCCGCCGGCAGGTAGCGGAGATCGAGCACGCAACCGCCGCCGGGAACCGGCGGCGAGGCGGGGAGGTCGGCCGGCAGTTCGCGGACCCTCACATAGAGCAGCCCGTCGCCAAGATCGCGCGTGAGCGGCGCCGCGGCCGCAGTGACGGCGGCAAGGCCCACGAACAGCCGCAGGACCGCGCGGAGAAACCTCATCGGCGGCTGAGCTGCCGCGCGCCGATGTCGCGCCGGAAGTAACGGCTCGCGCAGCCGATGCGGTCGCACGTGGCGTACGCGAGGTCGGCGGCGGCGCGGAGCGTGGAGGCGACGGCGGTGACCCCCAGGACGCGGCCGCCGTTGGTCACCAGTTCGCCAGCCGCATTGCGTGCGGTGCCCGCGTGGAGGATGGAGACGCCCGCCGGCAAGGGAGCGGGCAACGCGATCACGTCGCCCTTGGGGAAACTTCCGGGATAGCCGTTGGCCGCGACGACCACGCAGAGCGCGTGGACCGGACGCGTCTGGAGCTGGTAGCCGGCAAGCCGCCCCGCAGTCGCTCGCCACAGGAGGTCCAGCACGTCGCCGGCGACCCGCGGCAGCACGACCTGCGTCTCGGGATCGCCGAAGCGCGCGTTGTACTCGATCACACTCGGGCCCGAGGCGGTGAGCATGATACCGATGAAGAGCGTGCCGCGGTAGGCAATTCCCTCGGCGGCGATGGCGTCGACCGAGGGTCGCACGATCTCCGCGTCGATGCGGGCGAGCAGTTCAGGCGTGACGACCTCGGCCGGCGAATACGTGCCCATGCCGCCGGTGTTGGGCCCGGTGTCGCCGTCGCCGGCGCGTTTGTGGTCCTGCGACGTCGGCAAAATGACGTAATCGCGGCCCGAAACGACCACGAGGATCGAAGTCTCCTCTCCGAACAGGCAGTCCTCGATGAGGATCTGGCTGCCCGCCGCGCCGAACTTCCCGCCCGCCAGCATGTCGCGCACCGCCGCGTCGGCCTCAGCCGTGGACTGCGCGACGACGACGCCCTTGCCGGCCGCGAGGCCGTCGGCCTTCACCACGATCGGGGCCGGCCGCCCGCGCACGTAATCGAGGGCGGGGCCGACCTCGCTGAAAAAGGCCGCCGGAGCCGTCGGGATGCCGTGCTTGAGCAGGATGCGCTTGGTGAAGATCTTTGACGCCTCGAGCCGCGCGCCGTCGGCGGTCGGGCCATAGACCGGAATGCCGGCAGCGATCAGGCGGTCGGCCAAGCCGAGCGAGAGAGGCACCTCGGGACCCACGACCACGAACTCCACGCGCTCGCGCTGGGCAAGGGCAACGAGCCCGTCGACGTCGTCGGCCGCGACGGCGTGGCAAAGCACATCGGCCGCGATACCCGCGTTACCGGGCGCGCAGGAAACGCGCGGGCGAGCGGGCGAAGCCAGCAGGGAACGGACGAGCGCGTGTTCCCGCCCACCGGAACCGACGACAAGCACGGAGCCGGGGAGCGCGGGCGCAGCGGACGGATTCACGGCGCGCAAGTGTGGCGATGGCGGAGGTCAGGCAATGTCAAAATCCCCGCGGGATCAGGACGCGGCCCGAGATCGGTCGCTGAAGCGGACAAAATCGAGCGCAACGCCGCCACGCGACCAAGCGGAGAAGCCTCGTCGCAGTCGGAGTACCGCCGGCGGAAGCGGATTCAAAAGACCTCAGAGCACCTGCAGCTTTCGCCGGTAGAAAGCCACCACCTCGTCGGGATCGTCGGTGAAGAGAATATAGTCCTCCATCCAGGCGGGCGCGCGGCGCTCACGGATCATGGTGTGCAGCTGGCGGCGCAGGTCGCCCCAGAAACCGGCGTTGAAGAACACGTACGGCGTGCGCGGGCGGATGCCGAGCTTCAGGTTGCAGAGCTCGATGCCAATTTCCTCGAGCGTTCCGACGCCGCCGACGTTGAAGACGCAGAAATCCGCCGCCTCGAACCATTTCTGGCGGAAGTGCCGCGACGACTCCTGGAAGGTGTTGAAGAAGTCGACGCCGAGCTCGGGCGGCTGGGCCTCGAGCTCGAGGAAGCAGGCGCCGGTGAGCGCCCCCTTGGCGCGGGCCTGCTCGGTGGCGAGGCGCATCACCCCACCGCCGCCACCGGTGAGCACGCCGAGGTTGTGCCCGATGAAGCTGGTGAGCTTGTCGACCAGCGAGGCGATGCGGTCGGAGTCGCGCTGGTCGAGACCGACGGCGGAGCCGTAGAAGGCGAGGATCGTGGACTCGGTGAAGCGCTTCGCGACCTCCTCGCGGACGAAGAATCCATGGTCGCGCTTGTAGGTGTGGAGGTAGAGGTCCTTGGTGAGCTCGTCGTACCAGTAGACCTGGACCCCGATGGAGCTGAGGGTATCGAGCCGGCCGTGCGCGTGGCTGGAGAAGAAGTAGCCATGGGTGCGGGAGGCCCGGCGGAAGATGAGGCGGCGCAGCCGCAGGTCGCCGAGCCGGGAGAGCAGCTCGATCTGCTCCATCAAGTTCGGGAAGCTATCGAGCACGAGGGTGTCGGCATTGTCCGGCGCGTCGTCGAGCGCCTGGATCATGGTGCGGTGGCCGACGGGGCAGGCGTCGCCGCCGAGGACCTTGCGCAGGTCATCGTTGGCGCGCACGAGCACGGCCCGGTTCTCCATCGAGCCGCTCTGCCCTCGGACGACGACCTTGGTGCGAGGGCGGGCCTCGCCCCCCTCGCGCGGCGGGTTGCGATCGAGGCAGCGGAAGACGCCGCTGGCGGTGGAGAGCAGGCGGGTGCGGCGCTTGGCGAGGGTCTTGAACTCGGGGTCGGGGAGCTCCGGGGCGCGGAAGACGTCGACGGACACGACCGGGTTCACCACGGGTTGGTCGCCCGGGTTGTAGATCTCGAGCATGACGTTCGTGCCGAACGTCTTCACCGGATCGAGCAGGACCGCGCTGGTGTGGATGCCGAAGTTGCCGGCGCCCTGGTTGAGCACGACGTAGTGCTCGCGCAGGTACATGGAGCAGCTCGTGAGGACGCCGGAGCGCGGCGGGATGGTGAGCGGCGAGGCGTCATGACGCACCTGCACGCGGTCGAGGAAGGAGCGGCCGGCATGGCCCGAGACGACGCGCTCGAACTCGGCGCGCTGGAGCTTGGGGCTCAGGGTGTAGCTCTGGTGATGCGGGGTGAGGAAGACCCGCCCCTGCGAGTCGATGCTGATGGTGTTGGGCAGCTTGATGCGGTTCTCGCGCAGGGCGTCCCAGATCTCGGCCGTGGAGAGCTTGGCCGCCGCCGGCGCGTAGTAGAGCCGGCCGACGGGCGCGCCCACCCGCATCAGCTTCTTCCAGTACGGGGCGTTCGGGAAACTCGCGTCGAAGAGGAACGCATCCACGTCCATCTCGACCCGGCCGCCCTCGAGGCGAGGGCCGCGGCGGATCCGCATCTCGATGCCGATGCGCGCCAGCGAGCTTCGTTCCGAGAACCGCAGGGCATCCAAGTGGGATTCGAGAAGCTCCAGCTCGGCCGGATTCCGCGGCCAGAAGCCCAGCGTCATGGCGACGTGGCGCTCGTCCTTGTTTTTGACGGCGAGGATCTGGCCGTCGGGGCTGGTCCAGAACTGGTCCGGCATCATGAGGTTTTCCGCCACGATGCGTGGACATACCCCGCGCACAAGCGGGGAGAACGAGATTGCCTTAGCCCGCAAAGGAAGGCACCCCATCGCGCCTTGCGCGGCCGCACCGGCTTCCGCCGGAGTCCGCCCTTCCTTCCCATGAAACTGACCCACATCGCCACGCTCTGCCTGTCGCTCTCCGGCCTCGCGGCCGCCGCTGGCGCGCAGACCCCCGCCGCGCCCGCCGCGGCCCCCGCCGCCGCCCCGGCCAAGCCCGCGTTCACGGACGCGCAGCTGATCGAGGAGTTCGGCTGGTTCATCGGCAAGCGCGTCGGCCTGACCGAGCTGGAGTTCACCGCGGCCGAGCTGGAGACCCTCCTGAAGGGATTCCGGAGCGCGGCCGAGGGCAAGGACTCGCCCTACGAGCTCGAGAAGATCGGGCCGCTCATGGATGACTTCATGCAGAAGAAGCAGGCCGCCTACGTGGCCAAGCTGAAGACCAAGAACCTCTCGGTGAACACCGACTTCTTCAACAAGCTGAAGGAGAACAAGAACGTCGTGGAACTCCCCAGCGGCCTCCGCTACGAGATCACCGCCGCGGGCAACGGCCCGGCCCCGAAGGCCAACGAGACGGTGCGCGTGCACTACACCGGAAAGCTCATCGACGGCACCGAGTTCGACAGCTCGGTAAAGCGCGGTGAACCCGCCGAGTTCCCGCTCGACCAGGTCATCCCCGGCTGGACCGAGGGCATCCAGAAGATGAACAAGGGCGGGAAGATCAAATTGTACGTCCCGCCGCACCTCGCCTACGGCGACGACGGCCGCCCCGGCATCCCGCCCGGCGCCACGCTCGTGTTCGACGTCGAGCTTCTCGACATCAAGCCGGCCGCGGCTCCCGCTCCAGCCCCCGCGCCCGCGCCGGTGAAGAAGTAAGCGCGGATCCCGCGCCTCCTGTGCTCCGCGAGCCCCCGCCCCGGCGGGGGCTTTTGCTTTTGCACCCGTCGGGAACCGCGCGCCGAAGGCGTCGCCAACGTGCGCCACGACCCCGGATGAGGCGTACGCACCGGATTCGCCCGCCGGCCGGACGCCCCTTGGATGGCGGATCGTCACCATATACCTGTTGCGGAATATACTTTGGGACTCACATTGTCCCCTGATGGACCTGATCCGGATTCACGAATGCCTGTGCGACCGCACGCGGCTGCGGATCATCCATCTGCTCGCGGCCGGGCCGCTGTGCGTGTGCCATTTCCAGGCGGTCCTGCGCGAGCCGCAGGTGAAGGTCTCGAAGCACCTCAGCTACCTGCGGACGCGCGGGATGGTCGTCGCGAAGCGCCGCGGGAACTGGATGATCTACTCCCTCCCCCCGCGGCCCGGCCGGGAGCTCTCGGCCCACCTCGCCTGCCTGCAGGACTGCGCCCGCGAGGAACCCGTCCTTCGGCGCGACTTGCTGCGGCTTGCACGCCTCGCGCCCGAGGTCGCCGGCGCCGGGGCCTGCGGCTGCGCCGTCACCGCCAAGGCCTGAACCTTCCCGCATGCACACCGGCAAACCCCTCGTCCTCATCCTCTGCACCGGCAACTCGTGCCGCAGCCATCTCGCCGAAGGCATCCTGCGCGCGGCCGCCGGCGACTTCCTGGAGGTCGCCAGCGCCGGCTCGAAACCCGCCGGCTACGTGCACCCGCTCGCCATCCGGGCGCTGCGCGAGATCGGCATCGACATCTCGGCGCACACCTCGAAGCACCTGGACGAGTTCACCGCGCGCCCGGTCGAGACCGTCATCACCGTCTGCGGCAATGCCGACCAAGTCTGCCCCGTCTTCCCCGGCCAGCTGAACCGTCACCACTGGCCCTTCGACGATCCCGCGCACGCCGCGGGCACCGATGACGAGAAGTTCGCGGTCTTCCGCCGCGTACGCGACGAGATCCGCCGCGTGTTCACCGCCTACGCCGAGGGGCGCCGCGACCAGCTCAAGGTTTCCGCCAAACCCTGACCCCCCAACGACCATGGAATGCACCGATCCCGCCTGCGGCTGCGCGCCCGCTCCCACCGCCCCGACAGCCGTCACCGTCTCCGCGCTGCGCTCCGCGCTCGCCGCGGCGCCCGACCTGCCGCTGACGGTCATCTGGACCGACGGCGAGCCGATCGAGGCGCACTTTCACGTGACCGAGGTGGGCCGCGTGCAGCGCGACTTCGTCGATTGCGGCGGCACCGTGCGCCGCGTCGTCACGTGCCTGCTGCAGACGTGGGTGGGACCCGATACCGACCACCGGATCACCGCGGGCAAGCTCCTGAAGGCGTTCGCGCACGCCGAACCCGTGCTGCGCGGCGAGGACCTCCCGGTGGAGCTCGAGTACGAGACGTGCAACGTCGTGCAGCTCCGGCTCGCGGAGGTCCGCGCGGAACCAGGCCGGATCGTCCTGCAGCTGGGCTCGAAGCACACCGACTGCCTCGCGAAGGAGCTGTGCCTGCCGGCGGGCTCCGGCGAGGGAAGTTGCTGCTGAACCGGCCATGAAGGGTGGAATCGCCGCGGGCCTCTCGTTCCTCGACCGTTACCTGACGGTCTGGATCTTCGCGGCCATGGCGCTCGGCGTGGCGCTGGGTAACTTCGTCATCCGGGATCCCGCGGCGTTCTTCGCGCCGGTCACCGTCGGCACCACGAACCTGCCGATCGCCGTAGGGCTGATACTGATGCTTTATCCGCCGCTCGCCAAGGTGAAGTACGGGGAGTTGCCGCGGGTCCTCGCCGAACCGCGGCTGCTGGCGCTCTCGCTGGTGCAGAACTGGATCGTGGGTCCCGTGCTCATGTTCCTGCTGGCGGTGACCCTGCTGCGCGACCACCCCGACTACCTGGCCGGGCTGGTGCTGGTGGGGATCGCGCGCTGCATCGCGATGGTGCTGGTCTGGAACGACCTCGCCGGAGGCAGCCGGGAGTACGCCGCGGGACTGGTGGCGCTGAACAGCGTCGCCCAGATCCTCACGTACGGGGCCCTCGCCTGGCTGTTCCTCGCCGTGCTGCCGCCGTGGTTCGGGCTGGCCGGCCGCGGGGTGGACATCGCGATGGGCGAAGTGCTGCTGAGCGTGCTCACGTACCTCGGGATCCCGTTCGCCGCGGGCCTGCTCAGCCGGCTGGTGCTGATCCCGTGGAAGGGCCGCGCGTGGTTCGAGGAACGCTTTCTGCCCACCCTCTCGCCGCTCACGCTCGCGGCCCTGCTCTTCACGATCGTGGTCATGTTCATGTTCAAGGGTCGGGCCATCGTGAGCCTGCCGCTCGACGTGCTGCGGATCGCGCTCCCGCTCGCGGCCTACTTCGTGGTGATGTTCCTCTCCAGCCTCCTGATCGCGCGGCGGATGGGGGCGGATTACGAGCGCTCCACGGCCGTGGCGTTCACCTCGGCGGGCAACAACTTCGAACTCGCGATCGCCGTGGCCATCGGGGTGTTCGGACTCGACTCCAGCGTGGCCTTCGCCGCCGTCGTCGGGCCGCTCATCGAGGTGCCCGCGCTGATCCTGCTCGTCGGCGTCGCCCTGCGGTTCCGGCGATCCTGGCCCGGGCCACGCGCGGGCGCCTGAGGCCCGCCGGCGACCGCGGCCACTGCAACCGCGTCATGGACAAGGCGTCTCCGGGGCTCTTGCCTCGCCCCATGCGACCCCGGCCCCTCGCCCTGCTCCTGCTCGCCTGCCTGCTCGCCAGCTTCCTGCGGAGCCAGCCGTTGATCGTCAGTCATCCGGCCGGCGCGACCGCTTTCCCCGGCGACGCCGTCCTCCTGCAGGCCAGCGCGACGGGCACCTTGCCGCTCACGTACCAATGGAGGAAGGACGGCGCCATCGTGCCCGGTGCCAATCTGCCCAGCCTCACGGTCACGGCCGCGCTGACCCCGCCCGCTACCACCGGATCGTCCCTTTACACCCTCGAAATCTCAGACGGCACGGCGACCGTGACCACGATTCCAGCGGTCGTCTTCGTCACCCGCCGGCCGCAGACGATCACCTTCTCACCACCCGCCTCCGCACCTGCGGCGTCCGGAGTCACGCTCCAGGCGACCGCATCCTCCGGACTTCCCGTTTCGTTCGCGATCACGTCTGGTGCCGGCTCGCTTTCGGGACGGATCGTCACCGGTAACGGTGGCCCGATCATGGTCCGCGCCACCCAGGCCGGCGATGCCAACCACGCGCCCGCGGATCCGGTCGAGCGCTCGATCACCTTCGTCGCCGGATCCCTCGTGCCCTTCCTCACGCTCAGACCGGTCGATCAGACCGTGACGGCGGGCACGGGCGCCACGTTCCGCGCCTCGGCCATCGGTACCCCCGCCCCGACTTACCAATGGACGCGCAACGGCGAGGCGATCCCGGGTGCGACCGCCGCCACCCTCAGTCTCGCGAACGTCACCCTCGCCGATGCCGCCCGCTACTCCGTGACCGCCACCAACCTCGCGGGAACGGCGACCGCCGACGCTGAACTCGTGGTGCGCGCCGCGCCCGTCGTCACCACACCCCCGTCCAGCCAGACAGTGGTAGGCGGTGGAACCGCGACGCTTTCGGCCATCGTCACCGGTTTTCCAGCGCCCACCTTCCAGTGGAGGAAGGACGGACGCGCCATCACCGGTGCGACCCGTGCGGAGCTCAGCCTCGCCACCGTCACCGCAGCCAGTGCCGGTAGCTACGACCTCGTCGCCACCAACCCCCTCGGCACCGTCACGAGCGCGTCCGCCATCCTCACCGTGACCTTACGCGACTTCTCCGGCGCGTACCGCGGTGCGTTCGGTTCGTCGGGGGGTGAGATCGCCCTATGGGTGCGTCGCGATGGCCCGGCAGCCGTGCTGGCCCATCTCACCGCGGCTGCGGCCGGCATCTCCGCCCCGGCCGTGACGATCGACCTCAACGGCAACTTCTCCGCCACGCTGCCCCTCGTCTCGGCGACACCCCGGAACGTCACGCTGCGCGGCTCCGTCGACGAAATCGCGGGAACGGCGACCGGCACGATCGTGGAACTCAACCTGCCGTTCACCGCCACCCGCGCCGAACCCGCGTCCTTGCCGGCCGGCCTTCCCGGACTCCGCTCCGGCGGGGTGATCGGCGGGGCCACCTCCACGGGCGTGATCGTCGGGCCCGACGGGCGGACGTTCGCCCTGTTGGTCAACGGGCCGTCGGTCGACTCCGCCGCCGGCACGGTGACGCCGGACGGAAAGCTCGCGGTGACCACGATCGGCAAGGCCGCGCTCGAGCTCACCTTTTCCGCCGACGGCATGCGGGGAACCCTTCGCCCGCCGGACGGCCCCGCCGGCACGGTCGCCGGGATCCCCGACGCCGTCGCCGGACGCCGGCAGCTCGTCAACCTTTCCGTCCGCAGTGCAACCGCGCCCGAGGCACCCATGATCACGGGCTTTGCCATCGGTGGCACGACCGCCAAGCAGGTGCTGATCCGCGTGGCTGGTCCCGCGCTCGGCCGTGCGCCTTTCAACCTCGCCGGAGCACTGGCCGACCCGACGCTCCAGCTCCTGCGCGTCAGCACCGTGATCGGGCAGAACAACGATTGGGGCGCACCGGCCTCCGGAGTCGCCGCCCTCACGGCCGCGGCGGGGCGCACGGGCGCCTTTCCCTTCGCCTCGGGCAGCACCGACGCCGCGCTCCTGGCGACGCTGCAACCCGGAGTCTATTCCGTCCAAGTGGGCGGCGGCACGGGCCTGGCTCTTGCCGAGATCTATGGCGTGGCCGCGGCCGACGAGGCGCCGGGATCGCGACCCCTTGTGAACGTTTCCACGCTCGGCGCCGTCGCCCCCGGCCTGCCGCTCATCGCCGGATTTGTCATCGACGGCCCGGGGCCGCAACGCGTGCTCATCCGCGCGGCCGGTTCGGCGCTCGCCGCCGCGCCCTTCAACGTGGCCGGGGCACTGCCCAACCCGCAGCTGGCGGTCTTCCGGGGCTCCTCTCCGTTGAAGTCCAACGACGATTGGTTCCGCGACGCCGACGCGGTTGCGATCCGCGATGCCGCGACCCGGGCGCGGGCCTTCCCGTTCGGCGCGCAAAGCGCCGACTCCGCCGTGCTGCTCTTCCTCGAACCCGGAGCCTACACCGCGGTGGTCAGCGCCTCGGCGACTTCACCCGCCGCGCAGGCCACCGGACTGGCGTTGATCGAGCTCTACGACGCTTCCCCCTGACGCCCTGGAAGGGGGCAATCAGAAATCGATGGCCTTGAGGGTGCCGATCTTGACCTCGAAGCGTTCGCCGTAGGGTTTCACGCGGCGCAGTTCAGTGCGCTTGAGGTCGATCGAGCCACCGCCGCCGATGAAGAGGATCGACCAGTCGGCGTCGCCGGAAATCGCCACGAGGGTGGGCGGGTGCTTCGGATCGACCTGCGCGAAGTCCAGCGAGGCGTCGCCCGACTTCACCTTCACCACCAGCTTGGAACGGAACGACTCGCGCAGGAGCACGGAGAGATTCTCGAGCAGCGCGCCCTCCCGGCGCAGACGCGCCTGGACCTGGAACTTTTCCGGAGGGAACCGCTCGTTGCCGAACTTGAGGAGCGGGATCTCAAACACCCAGTGCGTCGGCGACTCCGACACCACGAAGGCACGGCTCACGTCGAGCACCTCGCCCAAGCTCGGCTGCGTGCGCCGCGAGGAGGTCTGCGGCCGCTCGGGATCCGAGTCCTCGCCGCGCCGCCGGTATTTCGCCTCATCGCGCGAAGAGGGTGCCTTGCCGTTGATCTGCACCGGGGTCCACTGCTCGGGATAGGGCTTCGACGGGTCGAACCGCACGACCTGCTCCGATTTCACCCGTCCCTTGCCGTCGCGCACCACGCGGTGCTCCGAATAGGCCCAGCGGCTAAGGCTGTCGGCGACCTTGTAGAGGGAATCGTTCAGCGTCGCGAGTTCCCACACGGTGGCGGGCCGGCCGACGACCGGCGTAGCCGCTTCCGGCGACTGCACACCAGGGGCGGAAGGACTCTCCGCCGACGGCGGCGCTTCGGCAGCCGCCGCCGCCACGCACGGACCAACGGCCATGGCACCGGTCAGGACCAACAGGGAGAAATGCACCCGGAAATTCACCGCCGCGACATTTCCGCGGTCCGAGCGTTTCGCAAGCCTCGGGCGCCCGAGGAACCCCGCCTTCACCCGAAGCGCCGCGCAGGCCACCTCCTCCTGCGAAGCCCCGCCGCCCGTGTACCAACGGACACCGCCCGCGCGCCCGCACTCACCCCGCCCTGTGCACCGAAGGCCAGCCACGGGACGCGGACCCACCGGGAGCAACGCATCGACCGCCATCGAGGACCAGTAGCCCGATCTCGAACCCCGGAAAAGAAAGAGCCCGCCGTGTACCCCTACACGGCGGGCATTGCTTTCTATGTTACCCCAAAACCTCCGCTAAGCGGAGGAAACACGAACAAACCGTTACCCCTTCCTTCGCACAACTCGAATCACCACCCACCTAGCGGGCAGTAGCGCCACGCTTGACCTGCATTAGCCGAACCCAACCGCGCGGTCAGATTTCATCCGCACCCACCTCCAGCCCTCGCGCGAGGGCGCAGCGGCGCACGGAACGCTCCACCCCGATGGCGGGAAGTCCGAGGCGGTTGGCCACCGCCAGAACGGTGCCGACGCCGCAGAACGGATCGATGATGCGCTCCGCCCGCGCCTCGTCGCGCGCGAAGCGCACCGCGTGGGCCGCCGCCCGGATGCCCATCGCCCGCACCCAAGGCTGCCGGCCCGCGTCCACGATGATGTCGGGGATCGCCAGCGGACCCGGACAGCGCAGTTCACGCGACACCGCGATCAGGTGAGTGAAGCCCGGCCGGCCCGTCGTCACCAAACCGGGCGGGCGGCGGCTCACGATCTTATGGAACAGCACGCCAGCCCCCGCGTCCTCCGCGGCCCGCACCACCAGCGCACCCTTGTCGACCCAGCGGCCGTCACGCCGGATGTCGGATTGGAAGAACACCGCCGCGCGATCGGCGGGCACGGCATCGATCACCGCACGCACGGCCTCGAGGAACCACGCCCGCCAAGGCTCGAGGCCGAGGTTCACCTCCGAAACGTCGGGCAGGGACGTCACCGCGCAGGCCCCCTCGATGCGACCCCGCGCGCGCAACCACGCGATCGCCTCGGCCGCGTGCACCTCGCGCTCCGGCGAAGCGACGCCGGCGCTCATCGGGCGGCCTTCACGTCGTGGCAGTGAAGCGTGTCGTGGTAACGCAGGTAGAGCCTACCATCGAGGATCACCGGATGCGCCCAGGCATCACGCCCGCGCACCTCGGGCAACCGGAAGCGACCGCGGACCTCGAACTTCGCTTCGGTCGGCTCGAGGAGCAGCATCGTGCCATCCTCGCTCAACGCGTAGAGGCGACCATCGGCGTGCAGGACAGCCCCCTTCACGATCTCGGGCGCCTCGAACAAAGTCTTTCCGGTCGCCGCATCGACCGCCGCCCAGCCGCGCCGGGCCGGATAGTAGGCTCCGTAGAGGCGGCCCGCGACGTGCACGACCCCGCCCTGGCAGGAATCGAGCGGATTGGTCCAAAGGTCCTCCACGCCCACCAGAGCGCCCGGCGCGGCAGGAGCGACGAGGCGGTGCAGACGGCCCGGCGGGCCGTGCGGCGCCGACATGAAGACGGCGTCGCCCACGAGCACCGGCATCATGGCGAGGACCGAATAAGAGGTCGGCCGGCGACGGACCCATTGCAGTTTCCCGGTGTCGGCGTCGGCACAGTACAGGTGGCGCAACGAGCAGCCGATGAGCAGCCGCCGCCCGGCGAAGCTCACGAGCATCGGGGAAACGTAGCTCGCGTTGTCGATCGCGCCGGAGGCTTCGGGATCGGGGAGTGGTTCGCTTCGCCAGATCTCCGCTCCGGTGCGGCGGTCCAAAGCCACCAGAAGGGCTTCGCGCCCGCCGGCCGTCGCATAGACGGCGCGCTCATCCACCAACGGACACTCGCTCAGGCCCCACGTGATGTTTTCGCTGCCGTAGCGTGCCGGGAGATCGACCGCCCAACGCTCGGCGCCCGTCGCGGCATCGAGGCAGGTCAACCGGCCGTGGGCGTTGTGATGGTAGACGAGCCCGTCGCGAACCGCGACCGACGCCCGCGCGCCTTGGTATTGGTTGAGCCACGCGTCGCCAGTGCGTACCGACCACAGCGGCCGACCGGCCAGATCGAAGGCGAGCACGCGCACCTCTTCTCCGAAATCGCCCGTGACAAACAGCCGACCGCCGGCGATCACCGGCGACGAGAAGCCCTTGCCGAGGCCGCGGGCGGACCAGAGCAGACGCGGGCCGCCCTCGGGCCAGACCCCGAGCAGGTCGCGCTCGTCGCTCAGCCCGTCGCGCCGCGGGCCGCGGAACTGCGGCCAACCGGGCTCGGCGGAGGCGATGAGTTCCGCGCCGGCAGCCAGGAGCGGAGATGAGGACGGCAGCGCGGCGCAGCAGAGCCATGCGGCCGCGGCGAGGGGAAGGAGGCGGGAGATCAGCCTTCGCATGGCGGGCACGATGTGCGGAACCCCCGGCACGTCCAGCGACGGCGAAAGCCACCGCCCTTCTCGGGAAATCCATTCCGCTGCGGCGGCAGGTGGGTGGCGGCCGACATCGGGTACGCCTCTGGCAGTGACATTCGCGCTGTCCCGTTCGAAACCGCGGCCGCGACTCGCTTCCCCTTTACCCGCGAGCTCTCGCGGCGGAGCCGGCACTTCAGGAATCCGCGCGAGCGTGGCGCCGGGAAGGGCGCCGCCGCGGGGACGACGACTTTCGCTTACCGGCCGCGCCGCCATGATTGTAGGTGCGCCACCATGGCGGCCCCTCGGCCTCGATCTCGGCGTTCAGGCGCCGTAGCTCGCGCGTCATCTCCGCGAACTTGGCGGGCTCGGCTGTGCTCAGTTCCTTTTCCTCCCGCGGGTCGCGCCCAAGGTGGAAAAGCTCGAACCGCGTGAGCTCCTCGTCGGCCAGGATCTTCCAGTCGCCGATGCGCATCGCCGTCCGGAACGGACCGGGCGCGATCGGGCAACGCCAGTAAAGCGGCCGCGCCCGCTCGACCGGCCGGCCCGCGAGCGCGGGACGGAAGTCGCCGCCGTCGATCACCCGGTCGGTCGGCAAGGCGGCGCCGCCGGCGAGCGCGAAGGTCGCGAAGAGGTCGGATCCGATGACGGGCACCTCGCTCACCGCTCCCGGTGCCGCGAGGCCCGGCCAGCGCACCAGCCCGGGCACGCGGATGCCGCCTTCGTGCACCGCGCGCTTGCGTCCGCGCAGGCCGCCGGTGGAGCCACGGCCCGGCGTGCGCACGCCGTCACCCTCGGGGCCGTTGTCAGAGGTGAAGAACACCACGGTGTCGCCGGCGAGCCCGAGCTCATCGAGCGCCTTCATGAGCATCCCGAAGGCATGGTCCAGCTGCGTGACGTTCGCGTGGTGCTCACGCTGCACCTCGTCGGTGAGCTGCGGGTAGCGCGCGCGGAACTCGGGGGCCGACTTGATCGGATAATGCGGCTCATGGGTCCAGACCGAGAGAAGGAACGGCTTCGAGGGGTCGCGGTGCTCGCGGAGCCAGGAGACCGCCTCGCGGACCACGAACGGCGCCGAGTAATCCTCGACGCGGCCGACCGGCGTGCCGTTGCGCACGAAGTTCACGGGATTCTCGTGGCTCGGGGCGGCGTTGTTCTGGGTGGCGAGCCACCAGTCGTACCCGTGGTCCCCGGGCTGCGGCTGCGTGGGTTGGTTGAAGTGCGAGTTCAGGTGCCATTTGCCGACGTGACAGGTCGCGTACCCCTGCGCCCGCAGGAGGCGCGGAAGGGCGATCTCGCTGGTGCGCAGGTGAACGTCACGACCCTCGGGAATCCACGTGAAGACTCCGTTCCGATAAGGCGTGCGGCCGGTGAGGATCGCCGAACGGGAAGGGCTGCAGACCGCGCTGGCGGCGTAGCATTGGGAGAGACGCACGCCCTGCCGCGCGAACGCGTCGAGGTTCGGCGTCTGGATCACGGGATGACCCTGGACACCGAGGTCGCCCCAGCCGAGGTCGTCGGCGAGGAAGATCACGAAGTTGGGCCGCTTCGTGGCGGCGGCAGGGGCGGCGCACGTCAGCGCGGCGAGGAGGAGGAACGGCAGGATCGGTCTCATGGGGCGGGGTCGGACGGGCCGACTCGGCCCGCTTCACCATTACCTCCGACCGCGCCGGCACGGGCGTCAAGCGTCGCGGAGGCGCGGCGCGCGCCGCTTGCCATGGCCGGGACTTGCGGCAGGGATCGCTCCATGCAACGCCGCGCCTTCCTGCTCTCGGCCACCGCCGCCTCCCTAGCCTCTCCGGTCACCGCCGCCCAGGGCGTGCGGCGCATGCGGATCGCGCTCGTGCCCGGGAGCATCGGCGTGACCGTGCGTTCCCAGCGGGAACTCATCGACCTCGCCCACCGCCACGGCTTCGAGGCGGTGGAGCCGCGCGCGGCCGAGCTGTCCGAGGCGCCGGCCGGGGAAGTCGACGCGCTGCGCGGCGAGCTCTCGGCGAAGTCGCTCACGTGGGCCGCCACCTCGCTGAGCGTCGACTTCCGCAAGGACGACGCGACTTTCCGCCAGGGCCTCGCCGCCCTGCCCCGGCTCGCCGCCGGCCTGCGGCGCGCCGGCGCGGACCGGATCGGCACTTGGATTCCGCCGTCCCACGACGAGCTGACCTACCGCGCCAACTTCGACCTCCACGCCACCCGACTGCGCGAGGTCGCGCGCATCCTCTCCGACCACGGCATCCGCCTCGGCCTCGAGTACGTGGGCACCCAGCTCAACCTCGTCGCTAAGCGCTACCCATTCGTCCACACCATGGCCGAGACCCGCGAGCTCATCGCCGCGATCGGCACGGGCAACGTCGGCCTCGTGCTCGACACCTGGCATTGGTGGACCGCGGGCGACACCGAGGCCGAGATCCGCGCCCTGCGCGCCTCCGACGTCGTGAGCGTAGACCTCAACGACGCGCCCGCGGGCATCCCCAAGCCGCAGCAGAAGGACGGCGAACGCGAGCTGCCCGTCGCGACCGGCGTGATCGACGCGCGCACCTTCCTCAAGGCCCTCCATGCGACCGGATTCGACGGTCCCGTGCGCTGCGAACCCTTCAACCAGAAGCTCAACGCGCTCGACAACGAGCCCGCCTGCGCCGCCGTGGGCCGGTCCATGCATGCCGCGATGGCGCTGCTGGGGTGACCCGCTGCGCCAGGAGCCACCGCGGTGATTCCGCCCTGAATCCTTGAAACCCGATTCGCGTCCGCGTTCGCTGGAACCCGCTTCCGCCCCACCATGAACCCCGCCTCCCCGATCGGCGACGCCCTCCGCAACCTCACGCGCCGCACGTTCATCGGTAACTCGGCCCGCGGCGTGGGCGGCATCGCGCTCAGCACCCTGATCGCCTCAAGCCTCGCGGAGGCTGCGACCGCGGCGGGCGGAGCGGGCCGACGCGGCGGCCAGCCGGGCCTGCCCCACTTCAAGCCCACCGCGAAGCGCGTGCTGTGCCTCTTCCAGAGCGGCGGCCTGTCGCACGTCGATCTGTTCGACGACAAGCCGATGCTCCACCGCCACGCCGGCCAGGAGATCCCTGCCTCGGTCAAGGGCACCCAGCGGCTCACCGGGATGACCAGCAACCAGAGCGCCTACCCCGTCGTGCCGCCGCTCTCGCCCGGCCGCCGCTGCGGTCCGCAGGGCACCTGGATCAGCGACTTGCTGCCTCACATCCAGACGATCGCCGGCGACCTCTGCATCATCCGCAGCCTGCACACCGAGGCGATCAACCACGACCCCGCGATCACGTACATGAACACGGGCAACCAGCTGCCCGGTTACGCGAGCATGGGCGCCTGGGCGAGCTACGGGCTCGGCTCGGAGAATGAAAATCTCCCCGCATTCATCGCCATGGTCTCGCAGGGCACGGGCAAGAACCCCGGCCAGCCCATCTTCTCCCGCCTCTGGGGCAGCGGTTTCCTGCCCGCCTCGCACCAAGGCGTCGGCCTTCGCGCCGGCGCCAACCCCGTCCTGTACCTTGGAAACCCGCCGGGCGTCGACCGAGCCCAGCGACGCGCCCTCCTCGACGACCTGGCCGAACTCAACCGCCGCCGCGCCGCCGAACTCGGCGACCCCGAGACGCTCGCGCGCATCGACGCCTACGAGATGGCCTTCCGCATGCAGGCCTCCGTGCCGGAGCTCACCGACATCAGCGGTGAATCCGCCGCCACGCTCGAGGCCTACGGGCCTGAGGTGCGCAAGCCCGGCACCTACGCCGCCAACTGCCTGCTCGCCCGCCGGCTGCTGGAGCGCGACGTGCGCTTCGTGCAACTGTTCCACCGCGGCTGGGACCAGCACATCGCCATCGCCCGCCAGCTCCCCAACCAGTGCCGCGACATCGACCAGCCCACCGCCGCGCTGGTCAAGGACCTGAAGCAGCGCGGCCTGCTCAAGGATACCCTCGTCGTCTTCGCCACCGAGTTCGGCCGCACCGTCTTCAGCCAGGGCAAGCTCGGCGACCCCGGCATGGGCCGCGACCACCACGGCCGCGCGTTCACGGTCTGGCTCGCCGGCGGCGGCATCCGCGGCGGCCTCGACCACGGCGCGACCGACGACTTCTGCTACAACATCACCGAGCAGCCGGTGCACCTGCGCGACCTGCACGCCACCATCCTGCACTGCCTCGGCATCGACCACGCGCGTTTCACCACGAAGTTCCGCGGCCTCAACGTCCGCCTCACGGGCGTCGAGGAAGCAAAGGTGGTCCGCGAGATTCTCGCCTGAAAAGGGACGATCGGCCGGCCGGATACCGTCTGACCGCGCCGCCGCACTCCCTGGCGTCCGGCCGTCGATCCGGGCCCGTCCGGCCCAAGGGACGGAACGAAATTTCAGCGGGTGCGACGTCCGCACCCTTGTGTCGCGCAGGCGGATCCCGTGCCCGGACCCTCCTTCGCGCTCATTACCCGCTTCGACCATCCATCGCCGCTTCTCCCCGATCTTCGATGGTTCGAGTTTGGCTCGAGACCGCACCCCATCGCGCCCGCTGAAAGTAGGCCGGCCTTGCCGGATACCGTTGGGCGGCCTCAGCCTCGGACGGATAGCAGCGGCCGCCGCTGTCCATCCCGGCAAACGGGCTCCACGAACCATGGCCAACCCCGCCCAACTGATCGACCTCGACGCATACTTCGCGCGCATCGGCCACGACGGCGGCCGTGAACCCGGCCTCGCGACCCTGACCGCGGTCCATGCCGCCCACGCGCGGACGATTCCCTTCGAGAACCTCGACATCCTCCTCGGTCGGCGCATTGCGACCGACCTCGCCGCCGTCGAGCGCAAGCTCGTCCACGAACGCCGCGGCGGATACTGCTTCGAGCAGAACGCGCTGCTCGGCGCCGCCCTGCGTCAGCTGGGTTTCACGGTCACACCCCTGATCGGCCGCGTGCGGTGGCAGGTCCCCGACGAGATCGAAACCCCGCGCGTCCACCAATTGCTGCGCGTCGAGACTCCCGACGCCGGACCCTGCGTGGCTGACGTCGGCTTCGGCAGCATGTCGCTGCACCGCCCACTGCGGTTGATCTACGATGTCGAGCAGGAGGGCTGCCTCGAGCCGCGTCGCCTCGCGCGCCGCGGAGCCCTGGTCGCGCATCAGGCGCGGATCGGAACGAGCTGGAGCGACGTTTACACCTTCACCTTCGATCCCGCCCCGGGCGTCGACCTCGAGATGGGCAATTGGCACGCCTGCACCCATCCGGAGTCGCCGTTCCTACACAACCTGCGCGCCTCACTCACGCTCGGGGACCGGCGGCACACGCTCCTGAATCGCGAATTCACCGTGCGGCACGCCGACGGCCGCGTGGAGCGGCGGGAAATCGAGCATGCCGACGAACTGCTCGAAGTGCTCTCCGCCGGCTTCGGTCTGCGGTTCCCGCCCGGGACCCGCTTTGCCCCGCGACCCGGCGTGCCTTGGCCGACTTGATCAACGGAGAGGCCGTCCATTCATCCTAGGGCCCGATTCTCGCCCGCGAAGATTCGTTGTCGTGCCCCGGCCGTTCCGAGATTCTTCACCATGCCCCTGCGCGTCATTCCCGCCGCCCGTCTCCTGACCCTGATCCCCGCGTTTCTCGCCGCCGGCGCCCTCGAAGCCGCCGCCGCGACCGGCCGGCCCAACATCATCTTCCTTTTCTCGGACGACCAGACCGCGCGCGCGATCGGTCTCGAGAACCCCGAGGTGATCACGCCGAACCTCGACCGCCTGGCCCGCGAGGGCGTGCGTTTCACCCACCACTACAACAACACCGCCATCTGCATGGCGAGTCGCTGCAGCGTGCTCACGGGGCTCTTCGAGCACCGGCACGGGTGCAACTTCGAGCACGGCGATCTGCAACGCCGGTTCCTTGAGCAGTCGTACCCGGTGCTCCTGCGCCGAGCGGGGTACTACACCGGCTTCGCCGGCAAGGTCGGTTTTGACCTCAAGGGAGAAAAGTTCGAGACTCTCGCCGGCTTCTTTGACCAGTGGGCCGGCGGGCCGGGCCAGACGTTTTACGAGACCGAGAAGAACCCCGGCATCGCCAAGTACGCCGCGCGTTACCCGCATTCCTCCCGGGCCTACGCCGCGTGGGCGGCCGACTTCCTCACGGCCGCGAAGGCTTCGGGGAAGCCGTTCTGCCTCTCGATCAGCTTCAAGGCGCCCCACCTGCCGTTCACCCCGGATCCGCAGGACGCGAAGCTCTACGCAGGCAAGACCTTCACGCGTCCGCCCAACTACGGCGTTGAGAAGGGACGTCACCTATCCGCCCAGGCGCGCACCAGCCGCGCCGCCACCGGTTACCGGGAGTGGATCAACGCCTACGACGAATCGGCCGCGGCTTATTACGCACTCGTCACCGGCGTCGACGCCGCCGTCGGCATGATCCGCGAGGCGCTCGCGCGCGAGGGGTTGGCGGAAAACACCGTGATCCTCTTTTCGTCCGACAACGGCTACAACATGGGCGCGCACGGCTTCGGCGACAAGGTGCTGCCCTACGAGGAGGCGTCGAAATCGCCGCTCATCATCCATGATCCACGCCTCCCCGCGGCATCCCGCGGCCGGATCAGCACCGCGTTGACCGGGCAGGTGGACATCGCCGCCACCGTGCATGCGTTCGCCGGCGTGCCGGCCCCGGAAGGCATCGACGGCCGCAGCCTGCTGCCGCTGCTCGACGACCCCGCGGGCCGCGTTCGCGAAGCGATGCCGTTGTTCAACTATTGGGGCGTATCCTCCGCGCAGGCGCTCGCGATCGTCACGCCAGGCTGGAAGTACATCTTCTGGGCCCACGGCGGCGACGGCCTGCCGCCAACGGAGGAACTCTTCGACCTGGCGAAGGACCCCCATGAGATGGTGAACGTCGCCTCTGACCCGCGCCATGCCGCGGCGCTGAACGAGATGCGCCGCCGCTACGACGCGGAACTCACCGCGATCGCCGCCACGCGCAGCGAGGGTCACGGCTACGAGAAGTACCCCGTGCTATTTAGCCGCACGATCCCATGGACGGAAAAGCCGGCGCCGGAAAAAGGCTCCACCGCCAAGGGGAAACGCAAGGCCGGCCGCGCGGAAAACTGAAGAGCGTCTGCCCGGCCCTGAAGGCGGCGGATGGCTGGTCGTGAATCTTCCGCGGCTGCAGCCGCAGCCACACCGAAGGACCTGCGGCGTCGGCAGACCATTCCCAAATCCGTATTCCGCCCTGCGCATCGATTCCGCCGCCGCTGTGGCCACGGGTGCTCCCGTGGACACGTCGGTACCTCGTTCGGCGAACGCTTTCCCCGGATTCAGCCGCGGCGAAAATGCTTTTTCTACCGCTGAATACCGTGCGCGACCGATGGCGCGTCGTGAATCTTCCGCGGCTACAGCCGCAGCCACACCGAAGGTCCTGCGGCGTCGGCAGACCATTCCCAAATCCATATTCCGCCCCGCGCATCGGTTCCGCCGCCGCTGTGGCCACGGGTGCTCCCGTGGACACGTCGGTACATCGTTCGGCGAACGCTTTCCCGGATTCAGCCGCAGCAAACGGCCCACTTT
>JACCDO010139495.1_pt1 | contig 32091 bp, 14 predicted proteins | sample 7446101 | NCBI WGS metagenome assembly JACCDO01 (sample SAMN15323440, study PRJNA562643) | freshwater metagenome | isolation source: river surface water | place: USA:Blue River Watershed | collected 2017-08-16 | reverse complement strand
CTTCCACTTCATAGAACGCCTACTAACACGCCTACATACAATCCGACACCGAATCCGACACGCAGACGTCGCACGAGATATCCAACGAACGCCCCAACCAATCGCCCGACCCCAAATCCAACCAGAGCGAGGACAAGAAGGCCCACTAGGTGCGCTTAACAGCCTCGTTATTCGATACACTCATTACTAACAATTGATCTTTTATTTCTATTAGTTACCCAACTCATGTGCCAACAGCAAACCCCACGAGGAACCGCAGAACAAGGTATGAATCACTAGCTAACACGTTGTATATCCCCACTCATTGCCTCGTATATAGATATCCGACGAACCAGCCTACTAACAACCCAACAAGGCGCAGAAGGTCGAGATTTCCAACGAACCAGCCTACTAACAACCCAACACCCAACCCAACAAGACGCAGAAGGTCGAGATTTCCAACGAACCAGCCTACTAACAACCCAACACCCAACCCAACAAGACGCAGAAGATCGAGATTTCCAACGAATAACCCTACACCTAATCCCACCAGGTCTCCGACATCCGCCGTGTTCAATAACCCAACCTTCTCGCCTACGGACAGCAACTGTGCTCCTTCGCCTAACCCTACGAACTATCCCAACTCGATAAACATCAACTCTCAATCCGAGTAACCGCGCAGTTAGTAAAGAAGAATACGTCCCGCAACTAGCGATAAAATGCACTTTATACTATTTGTATCATTAACGACATGCACTGCAGCAACGGCTACTCTCATAGGCGCACTGGGGCTGCGGCGAGGGATTTAAGAGTGAACAACAAAGAGTCGGTAGTTAATTACATCAAACATGACTCACCTTCTGAATTTCTTTCCGACAAAAACGATTTCTTCGGATTCTGCCTTGATCTCCAGCAGCCGGTTGTACTTGCAGGAGTACTCGCCAGAGAGGTAACCACCAGCGCACAGCTGTTTAGCTCCCACTGCAACGGCAAAATCAGTCAAAAATGTGTCGGATGTCTCCGCCAAGTCATTGTCAATCGCAACAATAACGGTCCAGCCGCAATTATTGGCGGCTTTACACAGCTCGATGGCCTTCGATACATACCCGATTTTACCTAATCTTATCTTGATTGCGTTGAACACCTTGTCGTTGTCTAAGCGCACGACGTCGTCAACGGTAAGACAGTTATTACTTACATCTACTACTACTTGCACGTTGCATGTAGCATCACCTCCCACCCCCTTCACGGCATACGAATTCTTGTCGCTTGATTCTTCCTTGATTGTCGTAACAGTCTCGTTTATAGAGGACAAAAGGGTTCGGATACCTTGCGTATCACTGGAGTCCGCGGGGTCGCCTATAGAGATAATTTCGTATTCCTTCCATAAATCACTTAGTATCTGCATTAAAGTGCTGCTGTCAACAGATTCTGCAGCTGGCCCGTCAAAGAAATATGGCCCCTGAAACACCCCATCTTCGCTTCTATCTGCGTATTTATAGGACTGCATATCTACACCCATCTTCATGGAACCATTTACACCTGCTTCTGCTATACTTTCTTTGACATACGTCACTAATTCCGTTATAGTAGGCATGACGACGCGAGGACTGCCCACGTCGGATGTGCTCATGGCAACTTTGTTGATTTCTATTTTCTTCTTGATAAAATTTGTTAATTTTAATGTGTTCTCTAGACAATTATCGAGAGTACTCAATGTTGTGGGATATATTAGGACCTCTTGAGTTGCTATGGAATCATTTTCGTAACTACCAACAAGTCTAGATATAACCGTTGGGACTGGCATAGGGATGCTCATACTATTACTACCGCCAGCATTATTAGCTAAGTATCGATATAATGGGATAGCGTGATGTCTAGCGGCGGCACGACAACATGCTATTGATAATGCTAGTGATATTGAAGGAGTTGCATTAACTTCTGCAATGCTTGAAAGCGCCTCGTCGACGCCATTCAAATTTCTTGGATCTAAATTCTTTAATACTTCCTTGACTTTGTCACATATAGCACTGAAATCTTGCAATATATCGTCGCTTTCAAAATTCGAAGAGAATCCACAAGTACCAGTGAATGAGCCGATATTAGTGATGACTTTGGCTGTTACCCCGCCCTGGCCATTACTAATGATATTCGATGTCATTACAACATCTATTATTTCAGGTAATGTCTTTGCCTCCATGGCATTAGCTATTGCTACATACGGATTTGGTGGTCTTCTTTCAACCACATCATTAATTATTTCATCCAAACATTCCTCGAGAGCAAAGGTCTTGATATACTCTTGCACTAGCTGCTTCTCTGACTTGATTTCAGTCATTTTCCCACTATGTTTTTCCTTTTCTTCAAAATCTAACAGTTTGCTTTGGGCCGGGGTGCTAAGTCCCTCCTTCAGCTCTAAAGATTGACAGTTACAACATTCGTTGCGACAACTTGTACATGGTCCCAAACTAACTAATGATCGAAATGTTGATATTTGTGTCTAACTCTCTGATCTTACGACTTTGCAGGACTCGGGGGATAGATGGAAAATTTCTCGCGCTCAAAATTGGTTTCACCATCAAAAGGAAGTGAGCGATGTCATTGAGAATAGTGTACAAATGCAAAGGCCGAGTGCTTCTCACGCAAAACTTGCTACTGATGATGCGCGCAGGTAGACCATGCAAGATAGTGTCGAATGTAGACTCCGAACCACTCACATTGAGACAATGTGACGAGTTCACGTATAAAAAGTATAGCGATCCACAGAGTTCGGTGCTTTCAATGGCGTGTGCTTTATGGGCAGCTGCTTCATTGAGGCTTTGTGAAGTTGAAAATACTGCACAAATCAGTTTAACTTTGATAAACATCGAAAATAATCAAGTAATTTTAACAGATGCAACAACCTTTGATGAAATTGAGGTTGCAATACGATCGCATTGGAACATGGGACCATTGGAACAAAGTTTAGCACAATCAACATCACCACCATCGTCATTGCCGTCAAAAATATGCGCCTCTTGTGGTGCGGAAGCAAATAATTATTGTGGAAAGTGTCGTATTGTTTGTTATTGTAGTAGAGAGTGTCAAATGAACCATTGGAAAACTCATAAACCAATGTGTAACAAATAAGACTTGCCGTTTTCACTTACTTAGATATAAACTTGGTTTGATTTTGTCGTGTTTAGTTTAATTTTTTGTGTAATTAGTATTTCCAAATTTTCATATTCTGCTTTTTACTCATCTGAACACATGTAGTCCCACCAGTACAACTAGCTTTATCCTTGACACGCCAATACAACACGACTCATCAAACGATTATTTACTTGAATCGATAAACGGTCCACCGGTCCACTTGATCTTGGGCTGCCAAGTTGGGCAGAAAATTGACTCAAAAAATTGAGGGACCAAACCAAGGGTAAGTAGAAGACTAGAGGTTTAGTGTCATGACGTACGAGTCAGTGCTGGTCCGTATCCGCGATGTGCTGCATCAGATTAAGGCGGCGTCGGATAACACACTCATAATGGCCAGGACTATCTATGTTCTATTGAATACAGCAGTAGATGAGATCCCGAATGCAGCCGAGTCTGTTATTGTAGCCAATGCAAACTTGGCAATATTGGAAGAAGTTGTGCTTGGGAAAGGCTTAATTACGTGGAATAAAGCTATTCAGGCAGTTTTAGTTATTTTATATAGAAAAATATTTGAAAAAGCACCTGGTTATGCAATTAGAAATATTGTCACAAATTTAATGTCAATAGCTACTGGTACAATGAAGGGCGTGGCATTGCTGCCATCGTCGAAGGAATGTAGCATTTTGATTATTAGCGCGGTAATTGAGTATCCCAAGAGATTTAATGACATCTTTAGTATGTATACCAGTATTGTTCAAGGTTTCACCAAGTTAATCAAGTCATCTAGTGAAACGTATATCAAAGTAGCTATTCTCACGAATTGGGCGAAACTAATAGATGCTGCAGGTGCCAAGATGCTTGATTTAGTCCCGGAAATCATCAAGATATCTAGTAAATATCTCAATGATAAAGCTTATGAAACAAGAGTTGCTGTAGCTACTATATTCTCAGCTATTGCAGCTTCAACAATATCTTTCAATGATCCTCATACACCTGGGTCAGCAGCAGCTCCTTTAGTCTCCATCGACTCACTATTGACACTGATAGTGAAAGGTTTGGATGATGATGTAATCATGGTGCAAGAGGCGTATGCAGGTGCATTGGCATCACTATTAGCAAAGCAAAGTCTAGAACATTTAGAATCAATCAAAGAAGCCAAGCTAGACATGGCGCGAGGGACAAAGGACGACCCTAACCCCGCCGACAGTGACAAAAGCCAGAAGAAGAGTGCGTTTAGTACCATGTCGATGAGGCAATCCATCGCACAGAAGCTGCAGTCTTCCGTGTCGGCGGTAGTCAGCACCAACAAGTTCGCCATCGACAACTACGACGTACACTCGGTTGTCGGCTATATCATCAAGCAGATTTTATCGTTGAAAATCAGTAGTCATCTACGCTCTGCTTACCTGCTCACCCTAAAGAATGTCATTGTGATATACTTCAACCGCAGCAATTTCTTCGATGACGTAGTAGAGTTAGAGTGGCTAGTGAACTCGCTGCTGGTCATGTTGAAGGATCCTAGCGCGGGTAACCCTCATGTAGCCGTTGCTAGTAACACTAGTGGTGGAGGCGGTGGAAGCTTTATTCAGACACTTGGTTACGCTGATCTCGTGTCATTCCGCTGCAAAATATCTTATTTATTCCGGATTGCAATCGCAAATCAGCTGTCGGGACCACTGCAGACACAGTACGTAACCATCTTGAACAGCTACATACTCAGCACCGACGGTCGCAATGAGCATCAGCTGCAGATCGCAATGAGTGAGTTAGTGTACTCTTTATCAGTGCTAGGCGAGGTCGCTGCCTCTACTGTCGAGGAGATATATGCCGCCATAACCATCCAACTCCGCAGTATTCACTTCGGTGTTCGGTCGACAGCCGCCAATGTCATCGTCACGCTAGGTGGCATCTATCCCGCAGTAGCTGTCCGCTTTCTCCGCAGTTCTTTCTTAGTTATCCAGGTGCAAGCCAAGAATCTGCTGTCAAGTGACAGCGCCATCGACCATTCCGGTGACATAGTCGACACGGAGCTCATGCTGGAGCGGAAGAAGAACACCAAAGAGTTAGAGAAAGCGCAGCGAATGTTCTACTTCCACGGCCACATACTCGTGGTCTCGCTCTTCTTGAAGTACCATCGCAAGCTACTCACCGGCATCCCTAAGCAGCTTATATTCGACATTGTTGACTTCGCGGTGGGATTGATGGGTGTCGACATGGCAACTGTGCCAGTCACCAACATCGTGTGCTCTGTGGTGCGAGCAGGTAGTTTGATCGTCGCCTCGTGTCTGAGTATGGGGTACCAAGTAGTTCGCAACAGAATCAATAACATGGTTGAGTGTTGCCATAAGGTGTTGACTGTCACACCATCAATACAATCCACTGAAAAGAGTAACTCTCCCGACTCGTTGCTGTACGAGGTGATGATCATGGAAGCTGCGCTGTCGTGTCTCTCCGCCCTGCTGTGGTCGTGTCCCGAAGCCATCATCCAAGAAGACGGCTGTCTCTCTAGTGTTGTTGACAGCCTTGAGGCCGCATTCCGCGCCTTGAAAGGGAAATATCAACCGAAACTACGCTCTCAGTTCAGATTCCGCACGTTTCATGCGAGTTTACTCGAGTGTTTTGCGTGGTTGCCGCCTGGGTCCTTCCCCAACTCATCGCAGCAAATGTTCGTCGAGGCACTGCGTGTGTTTAGAGACAGCATGGCTGTTGGGTACGAGTGCAACATCCTCGCGGACTACATCAGCGCGGATTTCGGGGTGTTGAATATCAGCTCTCTCTCGAAATCCCTGGGATTGGTGTCAAGTCTATCCGGTGCTATCTCGGCGTCGGTTGGAGTGACCAGCTCAGCTAGTAAACCTACTACTCAACCATGCAGCTACGAGGTACCGTTGTCCGAGAAGGAACTAATTCTGAAATTAGAAAATAATATGATAGTGTTGCAGAAGAGAGAGCACGAGGCCTTCCTCTCACTCTTTAGTGAGGATAGCAAGAGTCAGGACACCCTGCGGATCTCGCTGGAGTCCTTAGTCGAGTGGACAGAACCCAGCATTCCTTGCTCTAATATCGATGCGCGCACAGTGAATGCATCGATCGTACTCATGGCATCGTTGTTCGGTCACCAAGACGATGAGTACCAGAACAAAGCCATTCAACTGTGCTCTCAAGCTATCCTGCAAGTAGTCAAGAGCGCGGCGGCGCCTGGCAACAGCATGAGCATGTTTGGCAACGACGAAGAGAAGAAGAAAAAAGATAAAAAAGCTTTCTTAATAGTGAAAAATGTCGTTGCGTTGCTTGCTTCGGTGACGCAGTCCTTCTCGCTGCCACTCACCATCTCACTCAACCTGTCTCTGTCTTGGGGCCAAGTCTTTGCCGAGCGAATGTTTGAGTTACTTACTTACAACAACAATGAAATCCGTTGCGCTGCAGCTTATACTTTTGCTTCCTTTGCATGCAAAGTCAGTCAGATGTCCCTCTTCGAAGAGGCCTTCAACCTCATCAATAAGACCCTTGCTTCCTCCTTTAACAGCATGCTTTTGCAGGCAACGGCTAGTGCTGCAGATAGTAAAAAAAGTGAAAAGAATGACATGTCGGAGCTCAACGGCTATATCCTAGTTTTGTCGTTATTTTTTACTAATTTTGACTCCAAAACACAGAAAAAAGTCACGAAAATGCAGATTATTGACTCGATTTTCGGGTGCTTGCACCGCGTCGACCACGTGTCGCCCTCGTTCCGCTTGCACGGCCTCCTCGCGCTCGAGTTGATCGTGCGGAAGGTGGCCGCGGCGGGCACGGATCCCTCTTGCAAGTACTTCGGGTTAACTTGCGTTGAAGTGTGTGATATCATGGAGCGGGTGTGTAACCTAGTAGAGTTGCAGTATCTCGCAGTGAATAACAGTGATGATAGTGATATTGCGGTGTTGTTAGTGCAACGGATATCGAATGAAGCAGTGAATATCATTGCGGGCGTGTTACTTGACAGCATTGGGGATCCCGCGGCACTTCCTACTGCAAAGATTACTGTTTTACAGGAGCTTGTACCTAGATACCACTGTCTCTGGCTCAGTATTTACTCTACTTTCGCGCATCCCGCCATCAGAAGAGAGTGCATCGCCTTCCTCGGTGCGTTGGTCCCGTTTCTCACCGGGCAATTGACAGCGAGTGCGCCCTCGTTAGCTGGTAAAGTCCAGATTATTACTCTTCTCAAGCGCGAGTTGCTGTCAATAGCTTCGCTCACAGACAACGTGTTACTCCTGCAAGCTCTCGTAGATGTGGTGAAGGTGTTGCTTAGTAAGAGCAGCTCACCTTACACCATGTCTCGATCCCTGTGCAAGAGTGACGTAGCCATCGATGTGCACCTCTTCCAGCTGTTGGATTGGTGTTTTGCGGTGCGTACACCGACCTTGAACGTCTCATACAGCGGGCTGGAGTTCAAGTACCGCGCCAATCTCAGTGACATCACTGGCAACATCCACAGCCTCAAGGGAAGTATTGAGCGCATCCTGTTTGACATGGCGAGGATTGAGGTAGACGCCAACATCAACAACAGGTTAGCGCGGTGGTTGCTGTTATGTCGGACCGTTGCACTTGGGTTGCGAGGTAGCAGTGCAACTGGCAGCTCCGCTCAGAAGTCAAACCAGGACGACGATGACGAGGAGCGCGTTGCTGTAACGGATGAGCAGGCTGCTGTTGCATCAGAAATAAGTGATAGTATGACGTGTGCTGAGTATGCGACGCACGTGCGGGACGCGGTGATCAGACACTGCGGCATCCTCGCGCAATGTCGACTTGACACAAAGCACTTCGCTATTAGGTTAGCCAACTACTTGATTACTCGCATCACCTGCTGCAAGTACCCCAGCTCAACGGGTCGCTTTGTCATGGGTAGCAACCGCGTTGACGAGGCCCACTTCAATATTACATTAGCTAGGAAGAAGACAGTGGAATCCCTGCAAACCATGACGAAAGGCGCCGCCGCGGATGAGATCCCGGTGTACCTAGCCCTCTTCGTCAACGAGATCATCACATTCGCCTGCTCCTGCGCTACTTTCACGCTTGGAGACAGCTACGTCATCAAGTTCCAGACAGAGTCGGGCGCTCTGCTCACCCGATTCCTGCGGCTGTTTTGGGACACTATTGACCCCGATAGTAACCTAGAAGACGACGTCGTTGAGACGAAGATTGTCATGCAGTTCATCCCGCAGGTTGTAGCCGCCGTTCGCCCTGGTTTGAACACGCGGTGGGTACCGTCGATAGTGCAGGCGTCAAGTCTGATTATCTCGGATATCATCGAAGATGGGGTTCTCAATGACAAGACACTCATCCGCCGCCTACTTAACGGCGTTGTAACCATGCTAGAGCAGCGCGGGTTGAAGAATGCGGATGCGTCCCTGCTAGTCAAGAACAACACCGACGTAGGGGACAACGTCAACGTTGCCGACAACCTAGTGAGTGTGTTGCTGCTAGCCAGGCTGTACAACCTAGTGTCTCCCAGCTCGATGCTGGATCCCGCCGTGAAGGACCTACTCGTGGAAGTCCTGCTGGATAACGCCGCGTCGGTTGCCAACATCATCTACAGTTACATCGTCGACACACTGCGGATTATGCAGACTTTTTCAACGGATATTTACACAATCAGCGACGACGTGGCGCAGCACGTCAGTAGGAAACCTAGCGAGAATAGAGACGCGGATGCGCGCCGAGGTGGCATCACTTACAGCCCTCATGCAGAGCCCTACAAGCTGTGCAAGTACTTCAAGTTTGCCTTGCCAACCTTCCTCGTAACAGTCACCAATGCCGAGCTACACCACCGCATTCAGTCATACGATGACAAGTTTCTCTTTGCCTTGTGCAAGGTAGAGTTGGAGGATCTGTTCGCGGAGCTAGTGCACGAAGGTGAGTTCAAGCTCGCATTCGATGCCCACGATGTCTCCACCAACCTGGCTTATGAGTTCCTAGGAGAGACGTTAGAGGTCAAGATTCACTTGCTGCTGCAAGCCATCCACTCGCTCGCTAGGATTACTGTTGACCGCGTCAAGGCGCAACCAGGCAGCGACGTGCACAGCGACTCGTGGTGCTCGCTGCTATCCTTTGTGTGTCACATTCTTATACCAAAATTCTCTGTTCCTCTGCAGCGGGAAAAGTATCCGTTACTGTTTATCCAACACATTATTAATATTGTGAGTACGCTAGGGGAGCTGCCAGAGGAGTTGTGCGACAGCCAAGTATGGTCGTGGATGTGGACAACATCGATGCTGTTGCTCCATACCCTCTTCCCCGTGCTCTTCTACGATGCTACTGCGGACACGGCGGTGATCAGAAGTGATATACTGCGCGGGATATACCCCGCCGTGGCTAACTTGTCCTCGATTATTGACGCAGTCAGCAGTGAGAGTGGCTCCTTCTTCTCGAGCAGTTATCAGTTGTATGAGAACACACTAGCGAACATAGGCGTGCTGTTGGACAACCAATTATGGAGAACAGAGAACTCGGTGTATGCCAAGGTTGCCACCATGATCAGTGCAGTGAGTAGGAGTCAGTGTGTGACTTACTCGGCGCAGATACAGTGTGGTTTGGTTCCCCTAACAGCTCTGGCTGTGCGAGCGAGAGTGATAGCGGTAAGTAGACCAGCTACTACCGCATCGCTGCAAGAGAATGCGTCCAAGATACTCAAGAATATGCACAGCAGTCTCTTGCGCTCACTGCGCGGCAACCACGAGGAATTGGGGGTTCTCGTCGGTAGCGAGCTGCTGCAGTACCAGGTAGTGTGCAGGCAAGTAGCAGCAACAGGACAGTCAAAAGTGGATGATATTTTGTTTACAATTATACATTCATTAGTCAAAATATGCCTGGATTCCAGGGATGGCTCGACTGCGGGGCTTCCGGTGCAGCTGTGCGCCGTCATCCTGCAGGACACCGCATCCCTGTTCACCTCCTTGTTCCTGAAGACAATACTCGCGTTGATGAAAGAGGACGCCAGTCGGTATGGCGCCGTGCTGGCAAACATGTGCTTACCTGCCGTGGTATCCTTGCTAACACAGGCTGCCGCAGACGCACAGTTGGAGCTGGTGCTGATCCAAATAGTTTTTGAAGCATTCAACTTAACGGATGTGCAGCACAAGAACACCATGTTACACTTGCTGCTGCAAGTCAGTTGCAGTGTCTTGGCAAACGGTAAAAACGCTGCAAATATGAGTGTGCTGTGCAAGGGTCTAACGAATATCGCACGCATGTACCCAGATCGGTTCAAGGAGCAAGTGATTGGCATGAGTGAGGTGCAACGCACTATATTACAGGACGGAATGAAGAATACAATGACACAAGAGAGCTCCCACCAGCACAGCAAGCAGGCGCCGTCGCTAAGCATCGACTACAAGCGGTTCAAGTAGACTCGCTTTACATACTGTAAATACCCAGCTAGTTATGTTCTACTTCTTGCTCTTGTGCTGCTTGATTCGCTTCAGCAACGAGTGCAACTTGGCCGTCTTCTCTTCCAGTTCAAAGCTCACCAAAGCATTCTTGATCTTCTGCTCGATGAGTTCGAAGATCAACTCCTCTCGGTTCCAATCATACATCTCTTTGGGTTCACTACTAGAGTGCATTGCGGGGGTCTTAGGGGACCGATGCAGTATCTCTTCTACTTGCTGCAACTTTGCTAGAGGTGACTCTGCCACGAAACTGGTTGCATGCGTAACCACGCTGTTGCCAGATGATTTATAAACAGATAGTTCACTTTTTAAAGCATCAATTTCCTCTTGCAAGTCCTTGATCAGGTATAAGTCATCGAGTCGCTGCTGGGTAACGACTGTGTCATACACGCTAGTCGCTGGCGCCTTGCCAGGGCTGCTTAACTCTGACATGTTTTCATACTTTTCCGACACAGAAAAGTCTTCTGATCTGCTGAGAACTAACCCACTAAATTGTGAGGAGTCAATACTTCCTTTCCTTGACATTAATAACTCACTCTCTAACTCTCTCATCCTTGCTTGTGTCTCTTCAAGCTCCTCTTCCGAATTCATTTTAGTATGGATAGCATCATCCAACCGCTTTGCTATGTTTATTACTTTTCTTATCTCAATCTCTTTCTCTGTTCGCAGCTTCTGTATTGTTTCATGTGCGACACTTAATTCATTACTCATGTGGTTGTTTTTATCTTCTAATCCTAATATTTGCTCATTCAATGTACCAATAACTTGCTGCTGACTAGTTTGTATCTCTTGTAACTGCTTCAATTGTTGCAGCAGGATCTCATTATTCTCTTCTATTTCCATCTTTGTCCTGATTACATCATCTAATTTTTTGGCTGTTTTTGAATTATCCATCTCTATATAAATGAGTATATGATAAGTGATAGAGAATGGGGTTAAAAGGAAGTAGGTATTTACCTAGTTGCTTTAACTTCTTTTCTAACTCGACTACATCATCAGTAGCACTGTTATCATTTCTCGTATCGTCTGCAGAATCACTGCCTAAGCTGAAATCTTTGCTAATTTGCCGCTGCAAGCGAGCTCCCTCTTCACTTACCCCAAAGAACATTACAAGCAATAATCAAAATATGGACTATTCCTTCTACACCAAAGGTTTTTCCCTTCCTTTTTCCTCCCTTCTCAAGATGGTCACCAACAGCTCCTAGGGGCCGCATGGTTTGAAAGGTCTGCCTTTAGTTTAGAAGCCCGAGAGCAGACAAGGCGAAGCAGAGTAGGTAGTGGCTGCGCTTAAATTGCGGACTTATTATCAGGAGATTATATTAAGTAGAAAAAGAATTTTCTTCTGTTATCCACACCTGTCGCCCTTGACAAGGGCCCCTTGTCGCCAAAAATTTAAAGGCGCCAATTCTCAATTCTTGGCATATTGCTCTTATTCAACGCGCTTCGACATTGTCCAGAAGTAACAGTACTTAAAAGCAAGAGCTTAGAAGGTAGAAAGGAAGAAAGGGAGAAAGAAAGGGATAATAATAAGATGCGCTGCCATTATGAAGTGCTTGAATTGGTTCGTTCATGTAGTAGCGAAGATATTAAAAAAGCTTACAAGAAGCTTTCATTGAAATGGCATCCAGATAAAAATGTTGGTAATGAAGAAGCAGCGACTGAAATGTTTAAGGAAATATCCTCGGCTTATGCTGTATTGTCTGATAAGAATGAAAGAAAATGGTACGATGATCACCGTGAAAGCATCTTGCGTGGTAACACACACGGTAAAGGAGAAGTTGAAGAAGATGAATATTTCATGAATTTATTCCCTTATTTCACTCGTTGTTATGATGGTTTTAATACCGATGATAACGGATTCTACAGGGTTTATGCCGATGTATTTAATAGAATAATTGAGTTAGAAAATGCTGGAATAGATCGAGAAGGGAACCAGCGGCCTTACATAGTAGATCACCCACCTTTTGGCGACGAAACAACCCATCCAAAAGAGGTATTGAAGTTCTATAACTATTGGACAAACTTCCTCTCTGTACTCTCGTTCTCATGGGAAGATGAGCATAATCCTAACGACGTCACATTTCGGGAGATGCGACGCGCAATAGAAAAGGAAAATAAGAAATTGCGAGACAATGCCAAGAAAAAGTATGTCGAAACAGTGCGTTCATTGGCGTTATATGTCAAGCGAAGAGATGAGCGAGTAAAATTGCTGCAACAGAGTGCAGCTAGTAAAAAAGCAGAAGAATTAGCGTTAAAAGAAGCAAAAAAGAAGGAAAAGAAAGAGAAAAAGAGGCAGTGGAGGTTGAGTGCCATGGAGGAGCCGTTGGACGAGGATGAGCGAGCGCGGAGGGAAAACGAGCAGAAGGGAGCCTTCTTACTAGCAGATCACTCTGATGAGGAAGTCGATGTAGTCAACTACACTATTGATGACGACGACGACGAGGGTGGCCCTGCACAGTTGGGGCAGCCCGTCGTAGAAGAGAGCGGATGAGCATGTATATAGTATAAATAGATTCTTTTTGATTTCTTTTTCTTAATTACAATAGTTACATGTGATTCGTTGGGTTTACGTAGGTGGTGACGTAACTGGCTTGCCAGTTGGTCGCGAAGAAGGTTCAACTGACGGCTCTGATGAAGGCTGACTACTTGGTAGTGATGATGGTGAACTATAAGAGTAAGCAAGCAGTAAGTATGAGAGGAATGGAGGTGTAAGTGTGCGAGCGTACCTAGATGGCTGACTAGATGGTTGAGTAGTAGGAAGACTACTAGGTTCACTACTTGGCTGACTACTTGGTAGTGATGATGGTTGAGTAGTAGGAAGACTACTAGGTTGACTACTTGGTAGTGATGAAGGTCTTGCCGATGGTTGAGTAGTAGGAAGACTACTTGGTTGACTACTTGGTAGTGATGAAGGTCTTGCCGATGGCTGAGTAGTAGGAAGACTACTAGGTTGACTACTTGGCAGTGATGAAGGTATTGCCGATGGCTGGGTAGTAGGTTGACTACTAGGTTCACTACTTGGTTGACTACTTGGCAGTGATGATGGTTGAGTAGTAGGAAGACTACTAGGTTCACTACTTGGCTGACTACTTGGTAGTGATGATGGTTGACTACTTGGTAGTGATGATGGTGAACTATAAGAGTAAGCAAGCAGTAAGTATGAGAGGAATGGAGGTGTAAGTGTACGAGCGTACCTAGATGGCTGACTAGATGGTTGAGTAGTAGGAAGACTACTTGGTTCACTGCTAGGTTGGCTACTTGGCAGTGATGATGGTTGAGTTGTAGGAAGACTACTTGGTTGACTACTTGGTTGACTACTTGGCAGTGATGATGGTTGAGTAGTAGGAAGACTACTTGGTTCACTGCTAGGTTGACTGCTTGGCTGCCCTGATGGTTGAGTAGTAGGAAGACTACTAGGTTGACTACTTGGTTGTCCTGATGGTTTAGTAGTAGGAAGACTACTTGGTTGACTACTTGGTTGACTACTTGGCAGTGATGATGGTTGGCTATTAGGTAAGTGAGTAAGTAAGAGTATATTGAAGGTGTAATTGTAAGGGCATACCTGGATGGCTGACTGGAAGGCTCAGATGTGGGCTGTCTACTTGGTTGTGATGATGGTTCGCTGTTGTATTGTAGTGAGTCAGTGAGAAGTGAGATTGGAATTAAGGTGTAAGTGTAAGGAATACCCAGTTGGATGGCTTGAAGGTTGAGACGAGGGCTGTCCACTTGGTCGAGAAGATGGGTCGCTATAAGAATAAGTCGGTAAGTGAATATGAATGGAATGGAGGTGGAAGTGCAAGGGCGTACCTGGATGGCTGACTCGAGGGCTGCGAAGTAGGTTCTGCACTTGGTTGTGACGATGGTTGGCTGTTAGGTAAGTGAGTAAGTGAATAAGTATGGAATGAAGACGTAAGTGTAAGGACATACCCGGATGGTTGGATCGAGGGCTGTGATGTAGGCTGAGATGTTGGCTGAGTCGGTAGCGACGTGGGCTGGCTTGAAGGCTGAGTAGTTGGTACAGATGTTGGTTGCCTGCATAGAAACATTATACGTTAAAACTGAGAAGAAATGGATATTAAAAGTGTAAGAAAGTACCGTGAAGGTTGGCATGTAGGTATCCCTGTTGGTTCTCCCGAAGGTTGACTCGAGGGTTGACCCGAAGGCACTGACGTAGGCTGACACGAGGGCTGACCAGTGGGCTCACTCGAGGGTTGTCCAGAGGGCTGACTCGATGGTAGCCCTGTGGGCTGACTCGATGGAACTCCTGTGGGTTGTCTCGATGGTTGCCCGGTAGGTTGCCCAGTAGGCTGTCTCGTTGGTTGCCCAGTAGGTTGTCTCGTAGGTTGTCTATTAAAGTGAGCGAGAGCGTGAACAAAAATTAACAAAGTGTAGAAGTGAGCTGCGTACCTGGAAGGTTGTCCTGATGGTTGGGATGTTGGCTGCGTTGGCTGACTAGTAGGCTGGCCAGAAGGCTTACTACTTGGTTGATTACTAGGTTGCCCTGTAGGAGTGCTAGATGGGAACGGTGTTGGAGCCAAGTTCGCCGTGTGGATTCTGATTCTAGTATACGCAAAGGAATAAACCGTCGATGCGTGCATCAACGCCTCCTTCATCGGCACACTGGTGGAGTCGATAGACATGTAAACAGGGCAGTCTTGCTCGCAGCGTGCGATATCTATGCGCAAGTCATCATCCGCACTTATTTTGACTTCGACTTCAGTGGACGAGACACCAAGCAATACCTCGAGTTCGATGTCCCCACTATCTGCATCAAACTTAGCAGCGAGCTTACCTGAGTCCGAGGACACAGTCAGCACCATACCGTCTTTCAGACTGATCATAGCAGGAATACGAAGAGATATTTTATCACCGGCTTGAAGTACTGCGTTGAGTGACAGACTCAGTGATAAGGCGAAGCTGCGCTCGTAGATTGGGTTCTTAAACGTCGCGGAAGAGTTCTCAAAGTGCGTGGTGCGAGGCGACAGAGTCAACACGGCGGTGTAATTGAGCAATGCACCAACTGGTTGTAAGTAATACAAAGCTTGCAATGCAGTCTCTTGGTCTCTCTCGATGGATATGAACACCTCGTCACTCAGTATCCCTCCTACATATCCCGTTGAAGGCAGCATCAACTGCTGCTCGTCGCTGAATTGAAACTCTAGTGATGATGGATGTAGGTATGCTGGCACTGTTAGCGACAGTTTGTTGGCGGCTTGGTTGTATCCAACTACCCAGTCTTCACCCGACACCTGGTTCGTTGCTGTGGTGGCTGTGAATGGCAGCTCGCTATTCATCAAGTAGACGTTGATCTTATCACCGGGCAACAAGTGACTCGAAGTGATAAGCTTCAAGGAGAAGGTGGTGTTCACACCAGCCGATGGCACGTCAAAGCTGAGAGAAGACGACATGATCCCCAGAGTGGAGTGGTCGAAGAAGCTCCTCATACTTACGTCGGTGAACGAGTTGTTCCAACCAATTTTGTACACGTTGCTGTTATACTGCGAGATATACGGGGTCGACGAGAATGAGGACGTGACTGTCCACGCCAGACTAGTGCGTTCGGTGCAAAGAGTTGAGGTTGCATCCGAGATAGTGACAGCAATTCTATCGTCGCTGTCTAACCGGGATATCTCATCACTGCACTCACCAATGACACTGTTATTCACGTTGTAACTGCTGAAGTTCATGCCTGGAAACCACAGCTGGAACTGGTCGCCGCTTGTCACCGGGATATTGACGACGACACTCAGTTGCGTGTAGAACAAGTCAGTCGAGAACAGATCCGATATCAACAAGGATGTGCTGGTGTTGGTAAAGGTGACACTAGACGCTACTATCGCTGGCACAGGCTTGACGGTGACGGGTGTGGCTGCGACAGTACTGTTCTTGCCGTTGGCATCCTTCGTGTGCAGCTCCACTGTGGCACCGGAGTAAGGCAACCCGTCCTTCGACAGATAAAAGCCGGTCAAATTCTGCAAGTTGATGACGATCGTGTCATTGAAGGAGGTCAGATCATAGGAGCCAACGAATGCCTTCTCCCACTCTCGCCACTCGATATAGTCGCTGCCTACATCACTGTGGCTGTAGTAGTAACCATACTCGTAGCTCAAAGATGGGATGCGTATGGTTACAAACACTCGATCGAATATACTTGTAGTGAAGTTCGCACTGAACATCATCGAGCTCACATAGTTCGCGCTGTTGGTGTCGTTGGTGTACTCGTTGTCTGGGTTGAACTCCAGGTATGACGACCTGATCCCAACGACGTTGGGGTAGTAGTCGATGGATGTCTGTGCCATGGACCACGATGGTGCAACCACTTCAATGTCTGGTGGGTCACCCGAGGTCAAGCCGTAGTCAGATACAGCTAGGTTGTTCTTGGTTGTCTTCACTACTACTACTTCATATCGGGCAGCGGGCAAAGAAACGAGGGGATACAACGTCAAGATCGACGTGTGATTCGTAAAGATACCCTTGAATGCGTGCGCATAATCCCCGCTCAAATCCACAGTATAGCCAGAGTTTTTGTCCTTGAGAAACTTAGGTAGTCTGATGTTTATCGTGGTCTCATTCGAGTACAGCAGCTCATGCGCTAGTTCAAATGCGATAGTAACCGTGGTACCAAAGTAAGGACGCAGGTCGTCCAAGGCGATGGAGGCATTCGCCACACCCACTGGTGATACGTAGTTGAAGCTTCTGTCGATGAAAATAGTCTGGTTTTGGCCCTCAACAGGTCGCTGCATTGATATGGTGAATCGCTTCGAGTTTTCGTAGATACCCGTGGGAGGCAGCTCGAACCCTGCGTCACTCGAGATAGTAGAGACCAAGCAACTTTGGTTGGCACTGCTGACGCGGTAACTGATAGTGGAAGAGGAGGAGTCCCACTCTATTGCATTCCCTTCTTCGTCGCTCAACGAGGTGATGAAGCTGTTCTGGTATACACTGCCGAAGTCATCCAAGTAAACCTGCAGCATGTCGTCCACCATAAAATACCCATCGATGCAGTACTTGACAGCTATTGACGTGTTGGTGGAGGGAATGGTTGAGCCGAAGGACAGCGAGCTGTAGACGGTTCGGTCGATGTGGATCCCGCTGTCGATGATGTTCTGCTTGCTCATAATGCGTCCAAACTGGTCCGCGTGCTCCACTACAAAGGTATTTTCTTCTAATCCCCAGCCAGAGAAGGATATTTCTGTTGACTGGTTTAGTTGCAGCGTGTGGCTGCCAGCAGGTACAGTAGTCTTTGCCACAAACACCAACGACGGTTGATCTCTAATATTGTACCTGAAGGTGACTTCATTATCCGGGATAATCTTGACACGGTCTTCGGCGTAAGCCAAGGTGCACACGCTGTGCAAGCTGTCAGCTGCTACAACAGTCAGTTCGTATTGCGGCGAGTACTCAAAGTCAATGCGGAAGAGGACTTGCTCGTCATCACTGTACAGTTGAGTAACAAGTGGAGCCATGAGCTTCAATGCGCTGATTTCCTCTATAGCACTTTGAATAGAAGAAGGTCCTCGGGCCGACGCGGTCACCGAGATACAGCGCGTGTTCATACCGCCATAAGATAGCTTGAAGTACTCGTTACTGACAGTAGTGCTTTGTAAATAAGACTTCAACATCACCAAGAGCTGCACTGACTTGCTTGTTGAGGTACTGAACGCCTTGTTCAAGGTGCTACCGGTGTTCATGGAGATGAAGAGGTCGTCATACTCAACGCGGCGGTCGAATGACACCACAGTATCCAGTGATGACTGGATGGTGTAGTCATTCCACCAGCTCGAGGTAAGGATGCTCATCCCTTGCATGTCGGACACACCCATACTCTTAGTTGGCAGGTATCTGAACGCGTACTTGTTCAACTGTTGCACCAACAACGCGGTGTATGAGCTGTTCGACGTGTCGCCTATCCTGGTCTCCTCAATCGCTATCAAATCTTGGATCTTACTCTCAATACAGGCTTTGACAGTGTCTGCTGAGTCCTCGTGAGTGAATGAACACAGCCAGTCCGCACCGCGCTGCACGTCGTCAACCATACTCATAACAAAGGTATCTTCATCCTCGATAGCAATAGTAATCGAGTTCAAGGCAATAATAGGAGCATTATTGAACTGGTTTGTTTCAACGGCTACATGAGTGACATGGGAGGGGGATGTGTCAATGGTTATCGACGACAGCAGACCCAGACTGTTGATCATTCCCATGTTGATCATACTAGAAGAAGCCTCAATCGTGGGCTCGTCCGCAGTGCGATACAAGGCGCCGTAGGTGGTGTCAAAGGCTTGGGCTATGTTGCAGTCCAGGACACCGATGCCCGAGGCTGAGTTCACCTTGTACACGAAGACAAGCTCGTCTGTATTGTTGCCGTATTGGAAGTTCGCAGTGCATCTGGAGGACTGACCGCGTAATATCAACCGAACCAACCCTTCTACTGTTACTCTGCTTGAGAACTTGGCAGTTATCTGGACTGAGTCCCCAGGTGAGAGAATACTACCCAGCACCGGTGCGTTGGTATTGTTGGCATACACCTCCACCACGTAGGGAACTGTCTTGTCTAATCTAAACGAACTATCAACTTCTCTCGCTTCTGCAGACGAGTTAGCAGCGATAATGAGTGAAGCCGCGATCCAACTGTTGTTCGAAGAGCGGATGATGCGGGTCTCCTCGCTGCTCGTGACATCCGACTGTATGAAGGATCGACCGAAGTAGTCCTGGCAATCGCAATAGATATACAAGCCGTCGTCTAGTGTGTCGGTGGCGAGAAGCTTGTACTTGAACTGTAGCACGGTGGTGTTGGACAGGCTGCCAGTCACGTAGGCTTTGCCTGCGGTGCTCGCGCCTGTTGCAATCCTTATATACGGCTCTGCATCAGCCACGACATCAACCGCCTCGGAGAATTCAATGTTCACATAGATGTAGTCCCCGACAGTGAAGTCGTCACCGCGGCTGTTAGCCGTTAGATATTTCCTCACTACTCGAGGTGCCGCGCCGATGAAACTGATATTATTAGGCAGTTGCAAGTCGTAGTTATGCGCATACGAGGTGCTAATGTCTAGCGTCGGGTGATCTGCCGTCCGTCGAAGGTAGTTGAACCGAAACCCTTTTATGCGGCGCAGTGGCTCGTAGATAGGTGTGTCGTTGACGAATAAGTCTGGGTGCTCATACAAGTCGTAGCACTCCGCTTCGATGGTGTACACAAACACTAACTCTCTCGTGCCTGATCCCGATGCGTAATCCACAGTCACGTAATCAAACGGCTTGATATGCAGGAGCAGCATACTCTCGTTGCCTATACTGGCAGTGACAGGCAGGTTGAAATGCACAACGAAGTCGACCTTATCGCCTACTGCATATGCCCCCGATGACGAGGTGGAAGTGATGTTGGTCACATAAGGAATGCTTGACTCAACCTGCACCTTGTTGTTGGTGTACAGGTAAGGGAAGTCGCGACTCGCTGCTATCTTGGGATCCAATGAGTATCGCAGTAACTTGCCGCCGTTCAGCTCGAAGTTCTGGTTTATGTATGTAGGGATGATGGCGGGGTTACTGTTATTCACCACTGATAGTGTGTCAAAACTGTCTCCTCTTGCAACGCGGTATCTGAATACCAAGTCCGTTGACCCACTTCCACTGTGATAGTAAGCAGGTCTGAAAGGAGGAGTCATGAGGCCAACGGTCGGTGATCCCATGGTCACGATCTGTCCCACGTATGTCTGTGCGAACACAAGTATGTCCGACTCAATGATGTCTGTGATCGTGTACACCACGTCCTCGATCATGACTAACGTGCCAATATCCTCAGCGTTGAGTGAGTGGCCAGGATGCAGCTGGATCATATGAGAGTCACTTGAAGACAAATAATACTCACTGAATAGTGTGCCGATGAAGTCAATCGCAGCTTGTTCAACGTCTGGGAGGATGGACATGGTGGTAACCGTGCTCTGCACCGGGGCATACCGGCAGTCCGATGCGATGGAATAGGCGTCGCTGCCACTGGATATACCGGTCGAAGGCAAGGTAAAGCCCTCAACGGTCACATTCACCTTGTAAGCCGCGTCTATATTCATTAAACTGGTGAAAATTAACTGATTTTGCAATGGGATCCACATCCCTGAGAACATATCCTTGTCCCCGCTGCTAACGGCAACAACAGTCGAGCTGGATGAGGTGCCACGGCTAAAGCCGGGTAAGTGCACCGTAATATGCTCATCTAACTGCATCTCACCACTCAACACCCACTCTACCGTCAAAGCACTGACGGCACCGATGACCTGGTTGTGAATACTAACCTCCGAGAAAGAGAAGTACCCAACTAGTTGCACCACTTCAATCGGCCCAGTGAACACAACGCTTCCTGCGTTGCTTGTTAGGAGTTCCATGGTGATCGCCGTGCTCTGGTCGATGCCAGATTTAGGGATGGAGATCAACGAGCCCGTCTCTGGCACAACCAACGTGAGCTGGCTTCCAGCGGAGACATTCGATGTAAGAGTGGTTGTTAGTAACAATCCGTTAGTGATAGAAGTGAGAGTGATCTCTCGGAACCACTGTTGGGACACCACGTCGGTCACGTTGAATGGGTCAAGATTGACTCCCGACGCATCGAATCCCAGCATAGTAATCTGTAACTCGCTTCCTGCAACCAAGTGCATGAGTGGCATGACTAAGAAGGTGATGTTGCTTGTTGTGTTGACTACTGGCGAGTCAAAGGCGACGGAAGAGGACCGCACGAGCGCACCTTCCGAGTAGTCGAAGTAGGTGCTTTCACTAGGGCATTCCGTTGAATTAATGCGGTAGCTGAAGTAGTCGCTGTTGGCGTAGACGATGCTGTTGCCGAACAACAAGGTGTAGCTAGCGGATAGGTTGAGTCCCAGTTGCACATGGATACCCGATTCAAGGGTGTCGTTCTGCACTGTTAGCACTACTACTTGGTCAACATGATCCCACTCTGCGGATACTAGTGGCTGCTGCAAGATGTTGCCATCCACGGTGAAGTTGTAGACGTTGAAGGGGTAGCTGTCAGTCCCGTTGAGGTTGGGCAGGCTAATAATGATGGATTCATAGCGTTGCAATGCGCAGTTGACTGTGAAATCAAGCTCTAACTTCTCAAACACGGTGGAACCCTCGGTGATGTTGTAGTTACCGTTGAAACTCAATCGAGCAGGCATTATGGAGCCAATAGAAGTAACATTGCTGAATTCCACAGTGGTTACATCAGCGCGTGAGGTGACGGCAGTTACAGCAACTCTAGGGACTAATACATCATGAACACCATACGTAGGTGTCGTGATACCGACCTCCGGAGGGATGAAGAAGGACACCAACGTGCCAGCTGCGATGCTGTTCTCGAGCACCGTGATTTCCACGGACGACATGTGGTCGATCGTCACGCTCGAGTAATCCAAGTTCAGAGTCGTTGTATCAAGCAAGTTGTTTCCCACCATGGAAAAGGTGTGCTGAGAGCCTCCATAGGTCACCTCCACGCCATCTGGTACCGAGAACTCGGGTAATATGAGATGGATGATGTCGCCCTTGCGCAGGGCATCTCTGAAAGTCAGCTCGACAGTGATATTGCACGGATAGTTGGCGATCGCCGGCTCTATGACTATGTTCGAGAGAGAGACGTCACCTATAGGTGCAACGCTGAATGAAGAGATGTACTTATCACCGTAGTTTCCGTCATACTTCCACACAGCTTGGAATACGGCATTCGCACGCACTCCGTCCGCAGGACTCGTCAACTCGAACCCCATCGGGATAGTGAACTCAACATAGTAACTTGGTTGGAACACACCTTCTATAGGTGTGATGGTGACTGTGTGGTCGTTGTCATCCCACGTGAGCTGCAGGTCGTCACTCGATGAGCCAGTTGTACTTAAACTGTAAATGAGACTGCTATTGCCACTGAAACTAGGTAAATACATGGTCAACGTGTCATTAGTAGTGAACTGTTGGCCGCCAAAGGTGACGTTACAGGCGTAGTCGTCTGCGTATCCCGACTTCTTGTTTAGTGGAGTGACGAACAAGGAGCAAATACCAACGCATTCAATACCTAGGTCTGCTGTTACTACTGCGTCTCCAGTGGAGTACTTGCGCGTAGCCGTTACGGGAACCACTTGTCCAGAAGGAATACCTTTCATTGGTACATAGAACTTGCTAGTTGCATCAATGCTTACGTTTAACCTGTAGAAGTCAGACCCCGCACTCACGATGTTCCCTTCGGTGCTTATCGTCACAGAGCCAGTCATAGTAGCTGGGTTGAAGCTGCCGGTGGTGAATATTGAGCTAGCCGAGCTTGAAGTGAAGCTGCAGGTTGTGTGGCAGTTGGTGCTGAAGTAGGTGCTGGGAAGAACAAAGGAAATAGTGTCTCCGTCCTTAAACGACGCGTCCGTGGTGAACGTCAACACGATCGCACTTAGGTTGCGCATCTGACCGTTATTGACATACTGCAGGAAGACTCCGCTTGGACTGGCGCTGTTGATGTACACAAACGACGACTGGCCAGTGAACTGAGTCAGGGATGACTCGGAGTAGCTGCCTGCTTCAATGTCGATGGGATAGCCTATAGAGTACCCGACTCCTGTGTACACCGTTTGACTGGACGGCAAGATAAATCCCTCCAAACTAATAGAGTAAGAAGGTACATTACTACTCACGTCGTAGTACGTGCCGATAGACAAGGTCGCGCAGTCGTTGACCGCGTCCCACGACACAGTGATGTTGCCATCGCTGTCACTCACGACACTCGGAGTACTTACAGTGAACCCTGGAAGCCACAGCTTGATGTAGTAGTTAGTGTCGAGGAAAGTGTTGGAAGAAAATTGTAAGTCCACACTCGTTGCTTCACCTAGTGCGGTGCCACTGAAGGACAGATAAGGGTTCGTCAAAACACCGTCTAGAACTATTGCGGGAAGGGCAAAAGTGTTCGTTATCACACTTGCTGTGGACAGGATACCCGCATACGTCGCCTCTACATAAGGCGGGATCGTGTTGGTGGCATCCGAGTACGTCAGCCCGGTAACGTACACAATAAACGCAGACTTAGCCGTTAAGGCCGCCGGTAGTGCAACGGTAAACACCGTGTTCCCATCCGTATACGCAGTAGAAAGCGTTGGGGTTACCGTTGTACCCGACAATATTGACGTTGCATAAGTTCCCGTGTCAGTGCACACCTTCACAGCAAGAGGATAGCTGCTTCCATCGTAATACGGAGCTATTCCTGTCAAGTTGAACAAGAGAGTTTGCGATGCAACAGACGCCGCGCTAACGGATACCCCGAAGCCAATATTGAGGACTTCCCCGTCAAATAGGGTTGAGTACTTGATATACTGCGTGCAGAAGCCATAGCAGCTGCTGGTTAGCGCTACTCCCTCGACCAAAACCTGGTCATAGTTGTCCACACCCGAGTGAATAGACAGCGTGAATATATCCGCGAGCATGCTAGTGACTGGGGCAATGAAGTGGCGAAATTGAAGAGAAATTTGTGTTGCGGATGGGATTGTCTCCCCTACCTGGAACTCGATCCGCTGCAGGGCCTGGTTGAAGACAATACTTGCATTCGTTGAATAAACACCCACAATATCCGTCAAGTTGGGACTGTGCTCGCTGCTGCGAGTGAAGCCAGGGATGTACAAGTACATCACATCACCGTCGTCTAGCCCGATGCCTGATTTAAACGTGAAGTCTAGGGTAACGTCACCACCAAGGATCGCACTATTAGTAGCTGTATACGTGACTTGTGAAGAAGAAATCGCGGCAACATAGTCACTGAAGAAGTACTTCAAACTGCCAGTCAACCCGCAGTTAGCAGACACAATAGTCACTGTGTAGGACTCCACAGCAGGGCGGATCCCGGTGCTGGGCACAATCATACCGGCTAGTTCAGCCAAATTTATTTGAATTTTAGCCCCGATTGGCACCGCTTTAGTGCACGTAAACTTGACGTTGACCGTGGTGATGGTGACCTTGAAGTAGTCGCTGTAGGAGCCGGTGATATACGAGCTAGAGATAACTCTCGCGCCGGTACCATAGGAGGTGTCATAGGCCGGCAGCTTGAAGGTGATCGTGTCACCCACTGCAAGGGATGTAGGGTTAACGGTCCAAGAGAAACTAACTGACGATTCGCCACCGGCTACTTTTGATGAATAGGCGACAACAGAGTCGTATAAACTACACACTTGTGTGACAGTCGGGACTGTCGAGAGTGACACGTTACCGTTGGTATCCATTGATGTAGTGAATTTGATGGTGTCCATGCCGATCCCCTGCGGTGGGATCGTGAAGGAAATCGCGCTAGTAACGACAAGACTATAGTCATACACGGGACTGCTGGTGGTGTCTGGGGCATAGGTCAGGGTCAACACATCAGTGGTGTTGTCCCACACCACGTTGAAGTCATCAACAGAGGATCCGATGACGGACCTTGCCTTGAAGCCAGTTAAATACAGCATGATGCGATCCCCGTACACCAGGTATTCAGGCACTGAAAATGCGAATGTAATAGCAACTGCAACGTCATGAGTCTTGGGAGTTATCACAACGGATGCATCGGCAATCCCGATAGAGCTGACGTCCTCGAAAAGGTAACCGCTAGTGAATTGAGACGGGATTGCAGCGCTGATAACACTGTAAGAGAGCTCGTTATGGGATGCCATGAGTCCCGTGGATGGAGCACGCAACCCGCTCCTACCCTCGATAACTATCCGCAACTGGGTACTTGAACTGATATAGTCATACACTCTCAGAGTCAACTCCTTGCTGTCGTTATCCCACGCAGTGGTGAAGTTAGTGGCAGAAACGCCATCCATAGCCATGTTGGCAATGACTGATGAGTTGGGATTCATTGAATAAAATCCCGGCAAGTGAATGACGATCTCATCATTGGGTACCAACGGCCAGTTGAACTTGAAATCAAGTGGGATTTGGGTTGGATCACCAGGTGCAACACGGTAAAACGAGTACTTGGGATTCGCTGGTGCCGTTAAGATATAAGAATCCAACGAGTTCACGTTGTTGTCGACCCAGATAACAGGCGAGCCAGTCACATCGATGGCTTGGTTATACCCCACCAGCAGGTCGATGTCATCCCCGGCTGTCAGCTGACCAACATCGCTAGTAGCGATCAATAGCACCGTTGGGATGCGTGTGTCAATCACAAAATCCTTGTTATGAGCAAGACTTCCAGAGGATCCAGGCTCCATAAGAGTGGTGTTAGCCACCGAATAGTTGCGGGTAGACAAGCGGTTGATGACCGCTCCGTCGGTTACCAACGCGGCACTGTTGAAGTAGTCCAAGTCGTCCGAACTGTCGTCTTGGTCCACCACGTATAGGAAGCGCAAGCTCGTGTCATTGAGTAGCTCCTGATATTTTGCTCTTCTAATAAAGTTTCCTGTTGCTAAAAGCAAATAAAATTCTTCGGCATCATTAACGGTAACCATCACCGGCAGGTCGTACACGATATCGATGTACAGCTCGTCTCCTTCCGTGTACAATCCGTTGGCTGTTGGCGATGTTACCGACACAATCTGCGGTGCAGCGCTAGTTATTACCATCTTGGTGTTGAAGGAAAGACTACTTGGGTAGATAGACATGTAACGGGTGCCTGCACCAGGTGTTGGAATAAAGTTGGAGATGTTAGCAGACGTGACCGCACAGTATAAGTAGCCAGAAGTGAAGTCCAACGAGGACAAATCTAGCGCTGTGGATGCATCGCCGTCGACAACTGAGTACTGAAAACTAATAATATTTGTTCCATTACCACTCACATATGGTGCGACGCTATCAGGTGCTTGCAGTCCTTCTGTGTGCACATAAGAGGTTATAGAGACGACGTAGCCGGCTACAATGCCGGATAAGGACACGCCTGTTCCCAAAACTTGGTCAGTGCGGGGATCTGTCATTTGGTTTAAAACGTCAAATTCAATATCTGGTACATTACCTCGATATTCCGGGTAAGTAACATTCTCGAATGTAATAGTCACGTTTTTCCCCTTGTTTGTACATATTCTGTTGCCGCCACTGTACTCTCTATTATCCTCAATACTATATTTTATTGTGACTTCATTAATACCTTGTAACTCTTCTAGTAACTGTTTAAATTCATCATTTGTAGTATTGGCTTTGATATTCATTAGATATTCATCCCCTATTTTCATTGAAAACATGCCTAGATCTGCTTTACATACAAATGATACAACTTCTTTGGTCAAACATGCTTCATTGCTACAACCAGTATTTAATGTAATTGTTGGTGTTCCAGATACCATTATCTCTGATGTATACTCTAATTCTATATTTATAGTATCTCCAACACCATAAAATCCATCGGGATCGCTGCTTCTTACCCCAATTAACCTCGGCGACAGAGTTCCATAAACACTTACATACTCTTCAGGTACATCTATCGGCAGCCTTAAATAGTCCCCAGGTTTTATGTCATACTGTGATTTGAGCACTATTGCTTGCTCCTGGTCCTGTGGACCAACCACTTGGTATCTGGAGCCACACACTAGTGCGAGCAATGACAGAATCAAGGGAAACCACCACATTTTAGTTTGATTTTATATTATATTCCAGTTAAAATTTTTGCGTTAAAAATCTTGGTACCGGCGGCAAATAATTAAACTTTGATTACTATATATAGCACAGATATACATGATTGTCATAGAGGTGTAGACGTAATTGAGCAGTTGTTATTGTTTGCACCTTAGAATCATTCCTTTTTATACATAAAAAATTTTCTTAACTCAAGCGAAGATACAGCTGTAAGGTTGTCAGTGCGCGAATATACTTATTGCATTCAAAAGCAATTTACACATCAATAGTTGTTGCCTTGGTGAAGTGCACATTCATTCAACTTCATGCGGTCCATTTTCAAAATTCCAAAATCAAAAACTTGTTATAATCGGATACAAGTCTTGCAAAGAGTTGGTCCAATGTCCACATCTGTAGCGCTCCAGTCTGAGAATGACGACGTAAAGGAAGCTTCCATTCGCACCGAGCGCTATGACAGCTTCATCGATCAATTACGCAAGGATTTACCTAAGTACTTAACATCTAATGGTGATATCTTGAAGACCTCAAAGCCATTATCAAAAGGTTTTAGAGTAGCTGCATCTACAGAGACCGATGCTCAATTAAAGAGTACTTTTTTGGCATGTGCAAATAGATTAGAAGCATTAGATGATGTTCGAACGTTATTTATTAGCACTGAAAAAACTGCGACATCAGTACTATCTGATACTAAACAATTGATTATTCAGCCGATGAAAGAAGTTATACACGATACTATTGCAAATAGAAAAAAGAAGATTGCTGCTACGACGCAATACAATATTCATATGCAGAGTTTAGCTGAAAATCCAAGGTAAAAATATACTGTTTCGCTTTGATTTCGTTACAGTCAACTTATATACACTTGTATTAACTTTTAGACTTTTAAACGAAAAACAACAAGCCCAGAATGTAGCACTTGCTGCAGATAAGATTGCTGCCACTGCTGCAGTAAACATAGCGGATAAAAATTTACCTATCCATTCCAAATTATTTGAAGGTGAGAAATAATTATACGTTATACTTCACACCAAGTATTACTAACTCGGCTTTCTTATATTAGCTCATCGAGTCAAAAATATGAAGAAATTATTACTAGAAGTGTTTCATAACGAACTTCTCTTTCATTGTCGCGCCGTTGAAGAATTATCGCAAATATTGAATGCTGTGAATGAAATTGATGATGAAGACACAGAAGTGAGTGAATAGCTCGAAGAAAGTGAATGGCTTTTTGTGCTACTGACCAAGAAAAGCTAGAAAATGAGATATTTGGTGATGTATATTGACTATTAGCTTGTGCAGCGAATTTATGCCAAGATCAATGAGATAGTGTATTATTTTTTTAATGCACGGAGTGATGTGAGAGTATATTATTTATAAGATAATTGTATTTTTGTATGTTTGCAAAACCATAATTCAATTTGTTTGTTTAATTACTAATTTTCTTCATTAACTACATACTATAACCGATACTATACATATTAAATGATGAAAATTATATTTAAACAGCTTCTTCCTTCTTAACTCTAGCGACAGCATTAGTAACTTTCACACTTAATTCTTGTGCTCTTTCAATAATTGCTTTTCTAGTTCTAGATGATACGTTCTTAGCTATTTCAGCACAGTATTTTCTATTATGCATTAATAACATTTCTAATTCCTTTGGATTATGTACAACAAATTTATAAAAACCATTTGGTAATAAATTTCTAGTATTCTTATCAGATCCAAAACCAATGGCTGGTTGTGGTATTGTTCCCTTAAATCTTCTTCTAACTCTAGAATCAATACCTTTTTGTTTACGCCACGATGAACGTCCAATACGCCAAAATTGCTGATGTTGATGACGTTCGAAGGACTTAGTGCGCTTCTTGACGATCTTGGTCTTGTTAATAGGGGTGATCTTGGTCATTTTACGATGAAATGTCCTAACTTTTATCTATTTTTTTGATGTTTTTTGGACCAGTCTCGAGTTCCGCTTTTTATTGGTCCACACAAACTTAGTTAGGGCTTGTGTTGAAAAAAAGAGAAGTTTAAAAGGACAACATAAGTATCAATAAGAATAGCAAGTAATATGTCTCAAACACAATAATTTTGTTTAGAACAGCTCAATGAATAATTTTTGACGAACATATTATAATTGACCTAAATCTGTGTCCTCCTAAATCGGTGTCATTTCTATTAATTCATGTCCTTGTGCGCGTAATAATTCTTAAATTAACAATACTAACTGCATTTATTACGTGTCTCGTAAAAAAGGCGATTTCCGTTTCGTACCGGCTTCCAAAATTCTACGAAAAAAATTTTACGACAAGATACAAGTAGTAGGATAGTAGGTGCGATGGAATTACCTGCATCAGCCGAGAATGTGCTGTTGAATAGCAATAATCAGACCATCCCTTCCTTCCACTCTGATCACCTTATAGTGCTTGCAGATTTGCCGATAAAAGAAAAGGAAAAATACTATAATTTTTTACTAAATAATAATGTTCGTTTCGTGCGTGATGAAAGTGGTGCGGAGACTAAATATGTCGGCAATGTTAGATTACTAGCGCCAGGTATTAAGAAAGGGGAATATTTATTGAAATCAAGAGAAACGGATGCATCTGTAGCTACAGCATCAAATATTGCAATGGAAGAAAAATTATCAAAAATTCATGATATTAATGTCAAGATTGTTGGGGTTGACCAGTTTGAATACAAGTCATATAGTAGATTAACAAATTTAATTGCTGTCGATGGTGACACAATCAAACCACGTCAGCGTATTCTTTCATGGTTAATGAAAACTATTGAAGAATTATATGATTCTCGTTACAGTTACGAGAAATATGACGAAGAACGTGGTCCAAATATCCCAGAAGATAAGTTGGCACAAATTTTTCCTTGTTTCGTAGTCAAAAGAATCGGCTTGATACAGGGACTGAAGCATATCTGCTACCAGACTTGCTGGGATATACTTTACAATGCACAATTCTATCGCAAACAATACCTAGAAATTGAAACATTTGCCAAGTTCTTGGATGAATCATACGGTAACGACGACCTGCTCTTCTTCTTGTATGTGCGCTCTATTGTCATGAAATGCTTTGCAAAGTGGAACAAAGGGAATGATGCAGCTAAGTCCAAGAACATGTGGATATCTTACAAGGAATGTGTTCATATTGCTAAATTAGTCTTTGGTGAAGAGAACGAGCAAGCTATTAAAGACTTCATGGCTCTTCTCTCGTCTCGAATGGCAGGGCAAAAGAAAGACAATAGTGACACACGACGAGTTGATGTGACACAGTTCTTATTCACTGCTGTTGATGGCTATCACAATGCTGAAAACCACTCCACTAAGAGTGATGATAACGTTAAAGCGCCAGGAAAAGATGCCAATACTGTAGATAATTCTGGCAATTTTACTGACGGTTTGAAGAGTTATCAGTCCACTATTAAGAGTGAACAAGGGCTACAGTTGATGCAAACTCCAACCTATTCTAACCTTGCAAGTCCTAGTCAATCCTATAGTAACAGTGCGGGGATGGACTTGAGTACTCTAGCAGCCACACCTCTAGAGGCGAATCTTTCTGACCAAGAAGAAGATGTATATAGTATTATCCAGCGAGAACGAGAGCAAGAATACGTGGACTACTTAATCAACACTGTCTTCGCCTCTGATTTAAGCACTATGACCCATGAGGTAATTATGCAAGTATCCCAGATGCTTGAAGAGCACCTTAGAATCAAGTGTAACCAGAAGCTGAGTGAGAGCAGATTGGAGTCCATCGAGTCCTTTGACGAATATTTACTCAATTATTTACAGACTGAAGAACTGTTACAAGACATGACAAATTACAAAAATCACATATTTGAAGAGTAATGAAGCGGGCTTATATGTCATTGACTTGGCAATGAATGTACGCGTCGAGCAGCGAGAGCCTTAGTGTAATAATCGTCAGTTACGGATATAGTGTAATTAATTGTGGAATAATAGTACCTGTTTCTCAGTAGCACAATATCTTCTTCTCTGTTGTATAGCTTCAGGAACTGTGTCACCAGCTGCATATTACCGCATAAAAGCAATATTTTAAGGATTGAATTTTGCAATGGAATTGCAGCAATACTCTTTCCTGTACTCTTACAAGGATTGAACAAGGTTACAATAAGCTCCACAGTGATATCATAAATATTACTTATCTTCAATATGCTATCCAGTGCCTCAATATAGTTACATGCATCTGTTTCATGTGTCAATAAGATGTGATGTAGTATAATATGCAGAGAAATACGCTGATCTGGAGGTGCCTTTTCATCGTACTTATGCGACTCTAACAAGTGCATAATTGCATTAGTGTAGTATATAATATTGGATTTTAGTGACGGTGAAGCAGGTTTTCTTGTTACAAGATCTAAACTGTTAACCATCTCTGTGAAAGACTCCATTTGTACAGTATCCACAAGTGACGACGATCTACTTCTACATTTTGATGCACCAATTACTGAAGGAAACAGGTTCTCGAGTATATCAGGATTATAGCGTAACTTTTCACTGTCCATCTTCTGCTGCTAACTACTCGGGAACATAAATTCACACGCAACCACCATCGCAAACTCTTTTATACTTATCGGATCGCTGAATTTTTAGAATTTTGTATTCAATATCCCGAGCCCTCCTAAATGTTTCCGTACTAGATACTTTGATAAGTTTGAGTTATTATAGCACAGTACTAGTCTTAGTCGTGTTTCATGCACTTAATAAGTCATCTCAGTAGATAAGCTGGTGACTTTCAATATTTTTCTGCCACAAAACCCATTTTCAAACCTTGATGAAGACAAAACCAATATAAAGACCTAGTTAGCTTCTTTTAAGTGTATAATTCACTACTATTACTTGTCAATTCATCCTTTATTTCTCGGAAGTACCGGTCATCGATCGGCGTCGATCGCTGGTTGTCCGAAGAGAGAGAAGAGGTGCTAGTCGTAAGGGATGCAGCTCGATACCATTTCCATCAGCGGTAGTTAT
>JACCDO011533113.1_pt1 | contig 32097 bp, 36 predicted proteins | sample 7446101 | NCBI WGS metagenome assembly JACCDO01 (sample SAMN15323440, study PRJNA562643) | freshwater metagenome | isolation source: river surface water | place: USA:Blue River Watershed | collected 2017-08-16 | reverse complement strand
TCCAATAACTACATGGACACCGTATATTGTTGATAATGAATACCAACCTGGATATAGTAATTATTTTTATAATAATGGATATATGTATCCAATCTATTAAAAAAATAGATTGCATGTATCCAATCTATTAAAAAAATAGATTGCATGTATCTAATCTATTAAAGATAGATTGTATGTATCCAATATATTTTCAATATATTGCATGTATCCAATCTATTGATTTTTCATATAATAATTGATTTTTTATATAGTTGCATTGATAATTCTTTATTAATAAATCCAATTACATTAGACCATTTTCCAGGACTACTTTTTTTATAATTTGAGAAAAAATAATGAATTTCATCCTTTATACTATTGCTTAAAATATTAATATCATTTATATTTTCATAATCTTCTTCAAAAACAGCTAATATTTTTTCGTCCATACCTTTTTCATCTTCCATAACTAAAGTTCCTATAATATAAACATCATAATAGTTATCATTCTTTATTTCTTTGTCAGATATAATTAAAACATCGAGTTCATCTTGATCATCTGCAATAGTATTTGGTATAAATCCATATGCATAAGGATATACAAATGGTTCATCTAAAATTCTATCGACAACCAATTCTTTTTTATTTTTATCATACTCATATTTTATATTACTTAATCTTTCAATTTCAATATAAACTTGTACTTTATTTTCATTCATAATATATTATTTATAAAATAGTTTTATTAAAATATACGAAAATAAAAATAACATGTAAATTATTTTTCTATATTATATTTAATGAGTAAGTTTATAACTTTAAGCAATCAAAAAATATATTTAATATGCAATGGTACATCTAGTAATAAAATAATTGATTCAATTAATAATAATATAAAGGGTAAATCATCATTTTTCAATTCATTTTTTTCAAAAAAAAATAATAAAAATAATATAAAAAAGATAAATTATGAAGAATTTCCACTTCTTGAAAATATTGGTATAAAAGAATGTTATATGTGCAAAAAAAATAGTAAAAATGAAAATTTATTTAAAGAATTAAATAAAAGTAATAAGTTTAATCCTATTTATAGTTCTCTTGATTATAATTCAATTGAATCAGCAATGATTTTATTTAGTAATTTTCCAAATATTGTAATATTTCCATTACCTTATATGTCAGATAAAACAAATATTAAAAATAAGGAATCTTTTGATACTTTTAAAAAAAACTTTGGAAAATATATATTAAATGATAATAACGAAATAAGTATTTTAAATGAATATTGGAATACAAAGATGTTAAATACTGAATTTATAAATATTAAAAATCAAGATCAAGTTATAGATTGGGAATATACTTCAAATGTAAATAAAAACATATTTTCTTACAAGTTATCATTATTTAAAAAAGAATTAGAAGAAATAATAACAAAAGATTATACTGATAGTAGTGATATAAGTACTTCAATTAGTAACAATATTTTTATTTGTAACGATAAGTTAATTAGTGACATGTTAGGTTTATTTAAAAGTATAAAATTTAATAAAAAAAAGAATAATATTGAAGTAACATCTATTTGGGAATTGTCAATTGATATTAAATTTAAAGTTAATTCAAATAATAAAATAATTGGTAAAGAAATAATTTATAAAAATTATAATAAATTTTATCCAACTGAATTTAATAGTGAATCATTAATGAAAAGTAGTCAAAAATATTATTATAAGTATAATGATGCCAAATATTTATTGTTTAATAGTCCTGATGATATATCATTAGAATATTTAAAAAATATGACATTTCGAGAAAATAATGATTTAAAAAATGAAATATTAAAAAAAATAATAGACAGTAAAAAAACAAACAAAAATACTAATAAAAACAAGAATAAAAATAATAATAAAAGTGCAAATAAAAACAAAAATATAAATACTAATGCAAAGATAACAAGTTATGAAAAACTTATATAAAAATTGATTTATTATTTTCTTATACTTTACTTTACTGTTAAAAAATCAAAATTAAATGACTAAATAATGAGTAGTATAGACTATGATTCTTTAACTGAAAAATCAAAAAAAATAATTAGGAATAATAATCCTAGTATTAGTATTGCAAAAATATCAAAACTTAAAATTAATAATGAAGTAGTAGGAAATAAAAAAGCCTTGATGATATATTCTGTTTACAAAGATGAATCTGTTAAATATGAGCCTAAAAAATATGATAATAATATTAATTCGTATAAATCGAAAGTGAATAAAAATTATACTAGTGCAATGAATGCATCAAAATATCTTTAAAAATAAAAATTGATTATTTTTTTTATAAAAATATAATTAATTATAGTTTTATAAAAAAACTTAAAAAATGTCGAGTACAATAGAAAATGAGGCTATGTCATTATTAATGAGTAATATAAGCGAAAAGCCAAAAAATATCTCAAATAATTCTAGCAATTCCTCAAAAAAAGATTCTTCTGAAAAAAAATACTGCATTGCAGCAGTTAGATATACTACTATTGGAGAAGCTTTTAAAGATATACAAAATAATGTAAAAGTATATCTTGTAAAAGAAGAGAAAAATGGTACTACTAAAACCCATGCATATTGTAGATGTTCAAAAACATTACAAGATGGAAAAGATATTTGTCATTTGCATCTTCGCATGATAAATTTTAACAAAGATGGTTTGAAAATATTTGATAAAGATATACTACCAAAAAATCAATATGATAAAACAAGATATTTAGCTGACGTGAATGATGATTTTTTTGAAAATATGGGTAAAAGAGGTGCTAAAAAAAAGAATGGTGGAAATAATTTTATTTTTTCTGAACCAGATCACCCTGTACTACTTATTATGAATCATAAAAATCCTAAATTAGCAAATCAGTTAATTAGTTATGCATCACAATTATTGAAAAATAATAGTAACATTATTAGTAAAGATATTATAGGTAATGAAAAACTTACTAAAAAATCTTCAACTATAAGTAATGAGCCATCTCTATCTGATGTGATTGATTTGATTACTACGTCTTCAAAAAATATTAAAAATAAGGAAGAAGATGATGAAGAGAGTGAAGATGATGATGAAGATGATGAAGAAGATGAAGCAGTTTCTTCAAAAGATAAAAATGATGAAGAAGATGATGATGAAGGTGTTTCTTGTATTCCAATTTTTACAAATAAAGGTAAACAGCTATGGTTAAACGTAGATAATAATGTTATTTATGAACCTGAAGGAGAAGATGGTGGAGAAGAGATAGGTATTTTAAAAGAAATATCATCTACTTATCACACAATTCTTCATGAAGGTAAACATTATACAGTTATTAAAGAACTAAAGGATAAAAAGAGAGGCACTGTTAATTGTTGTGTTTTATCAAATTCATTATTTGACAAGAAAATGAATTTAATTGGAAAACGAAAAAAATTAAAAAACAAAGAATATGTTTTGAATTTTTCGGATGAAATATAAATTATTTATAAATAAACTTAAAAATATTTTTTATAATAAAATATAAATGGATGAAACATTAATACGTGAAAAATTAAAAAAATATGAAGATATTTTGAGTAATTGTAAATATATTCATGAAGATAATATGAGTGTAATGAATATAAATAGTTATGTAATTTATATATCAAAGATTGGTTTAAAAAAAAAAGGTGGTTATTTAAAAAGTATTCGTGATAATTCAATATTAGAATTATATGTTTTTAATAGAAAGTGGAATATATATCAAAATAAATATTATATATTTAATCGTGAAAGAGGTAATAAAATAAAATTTTTTTTACAAAAATTAGTTAATGATGATTTTAAATCACTTACAATTACACCAAAAGATGATAATTCTTAAGAATTTTCTAATAAATTTTTTAAAATTTTTATTGTATCATCTGGACTATTTACACAATGGCCTATAACATTTTCATGATTTATAAGATTATAATCATTACCATCTTTTTCATATTTATCACCAAAATAGTGAATTTCTGAATAATCTTCTTTTGTAATACTATCTAAAACTTGAATTTTATCAAACTCTTTTGGATAAATAGCTATTCCTACACTTCCACCTTCAGTAATAGAAACTTCATTAAAAATATTTAATTCTACTGCCCTATTATGTAATAACTTTAATAATTCTTTTCTGTAATTATATTTTTTATCTAAATCTAAAAAATATGATCGTTCTTCCAAATTTGCTGTAAGACCAATAAGAGAGACATATATTAAACCATTTCGTAAATCAATAAAATGACCAGTAATAGTATATGGTACATTTGATAAATAATTTAATGAACATTTTACTAGTATATTCATTTCTTTATAATATTTATGTTTTCTAATATCTTTTCTATAAATTTCTATTGGTAATAATCCATCAGCTAATTTATTTATGTGATATAACGATCCACATTCTGAAAAATAATGTGAAAAATAAAACTCTTTTCCAAATTGTTGTAAAATTTTATCTAATTTACCACCACCAACTACACCTAATGAATAACCCTTTTTTTTTAAAGAATTAAGAATTAATGCCATTTCTGGTTTTATATTTTCACTTGACTCAACAAGTGTTCCGTCTATATCAAATAATAATACTTTATCCATTATTGTTTATATATTTTATAGTAAATTTTATTTTAATATAATAAACTTATAATAAAATAAAATTTATCAAATAATATTATTTCCTAAATTGGTCTAACCATAATTCAACAGGTTCTTCTAATCCTTCTACTTCATCAACACAAACAAGTGGTTTAATTCTTTGTCCGCCTAATTCTTGTATACGTTTATCTATTTTTTTCCCCATATAACAAAAATGTGAATAATTACTATTGCCTAATCCTAAAACACTATAACTTACATTTTCAAATAAATTATTTCTTATTTTTCTACTTTTTATAGTTCTCCAAAATGCACTTGCATTTTCAGGTGCATCGCCATTTCCAAAAGTAGAACAAATTATATACATTGTTCCACTAATATTATCTATATCTTTTAATATAGAATTTAATGTTCCATATATAATATTCTCATCACTATCATGAAGTATATCATATAACATTTTTGAAATATTTTCACAATTTCCACTTTGACTTCCATACAATATGTATATCATATATTAATCTATAATATAAAATTTAAAAAATACTATTTTTTAAATTTTATAATATTTTGAACGCAAGTTTTTAACTTTATTTATTATAAATAATATATAAAGATAATAATTATTTTTAGTATGGTTTAACTTCTTCATTTGGAAAATATATTGAATCATAAGAAGTTCTAAAATATAAAGGAGTATATTTATGATCCTTTACATTACTTAATTTTTTATTTTTATTTATAACGTAAATATAATATTTTTTTCTATTTGCATTAACTGCTAATTGTGGTGAATTAAGATATATATTATAAATCATTTATAAATATAAAATATATATTTATAAATTATTAAATTTTTTATTTTTTTTTATTTAAATTTTTATTTTTTTTAATATTTATGATTCTTCAACATCTACTTCAGATCCTTCATCATCTTCCTCTTCTTCCTCTTCCTCTTCTTCTTCTGAATCAGCTACTTGATCTCCACCAGCTTGAACAACTGGTTGAACAGGTTGTGGTGTAGAAACATTAGAAGAGAAAGATGATGGACCAGTTCTGAATGTAAAAACATTTGAACCAGCATTCTTTTTCTTATCATCAACTTGAACAGCGCATAACTTGATTGTTATGCCCAGTTTTCCATTTACTAGATAAGGACGGAACATGATAATTGATCTTCCTGCAGTTCCTTTAGGAATAAGACTTGAAACTTTTGTTTCAATATCATCCCAAGATTCAACTGGAATTGAATTTTCTTCGAAATCTTCAATAATAAGATGCGGATTACCAGTTTTAATATCTTTCATTATCTTAGTGGTAATTCTATCAGGATAAGGATTTCCATCACCATCCTTTTTGTCACTCTTTTTAATAATTTTAACAACATATGCTTCTTCAATAATCTCTCTTTTTAATTCTTTTTTAAATAATTTTGCAGAATTTTCAACAGCAAAGTCAGTTAACTTATTTTGCAATATCTCAATTTCTCCAAAAAGTTTCTTAATCATATCACTATTCTTACTATAATCGTAGTCAATTGTTTTAAGATCAAGTGTTTCATAACAAGCTGCTTTCAAATCAAGTGTCCAGTCAGTAATAGTGTCAGTACTTCCTTTAATCTTAGCATAAGAGCTAGGAGCAAAAGGAAAAATCATAAATGGAGTATTTACAATAGCAGCCTTTCCATCCTTAGATGATAGCTTAATTTGTTGTTTTCCATCTACAACCTTTAATTTAAAGTTAAAAGTTTCAGCGTTAAAGTTTTCAGTGGTGTAAAAGCTCATTTTTAGTAAGTTTTGTGTATACTTAATATTATCTTAATCTCTTTAAGTAAAAAATAAAAATCAATTTTTTTTAAATTCTTTATATTTTATTAAAAAAAAATGATTTTATATTTTTAATAATTATTGATATAAAAAAACAATAAAATATATATATATATCATGAATGAAATAAATTTAACCTTATGTAGATCTGTTCAAAGTAAAAATAATACTAAAATTCAATGTAATAATAAGCCAAAAAATAATGAAATTTTGTGTGGTAAACATTTAAATTGTAAAAAAATAATTTATTATGAACAAAATACAAATATAATAACGTCTGAAGTAGTTAATAATGATTTTATTATTAATAATGTCAATAGTAATATATTAAATATTGATATAGTGAATAATAATGATCCAATTAAAAATATTGAAAAAGAGATATATTCTAAAGAAGAATTGTATGAAATTATTTCAAATAATAAATCTATTAGTATTTATAGTTTACGTAAATCAATAAAAAATTGTGAATTAAACAAATTTATTAATACAAAACAAACAAAAAATATTTTAATAGACTTATTAAAAAAAATAATTATTAAAGAAAGATACTATACTTCAAATATAACATTTATTATTTTAATACAAAGTTATTTACGAAAATGGCTTGTTGAAAGAAGAAAAAAATGTGCAAATGACTCTGATGTTTTAACATTTATATCAAAATATGAAATTCCTAATAAATATTTTTATATATTTTATGATAATATTACTAAAAGAAAATATTGTTACGATATACGTTCATTAATGCAAATTATTATTTCTGATTATCAATCATGCCCTTATACATTTCGTCTTTTTACAGATTATGAAAAAAATATAATAAATAATTATGTAAATAGATTAATTAATTCTGGCGTTGATTTAAGTATTGAAAAAAGAGTATTAACCTTTGAAGAAGAGACAGAAATGAAAATGAAGGATATTTTTTATCAAATAAATATGCTTGATAATTATACTGACCATAACTGGTTTAAAGATTTAAATATTTTTAGCTTAATGGATCTTTATTTAAAAATGGAAGATATTTGGAATTACAGATCAAGTATGACGATTGAATCTAAAAAAAAAATTGTAAGTAATGGTATTGTTTTTAATATTCCACCTGGAATAATTAAACATCAAAAATCCAAAGTAAAATTACAAAATGTTATATTAGATGAATTTAGTCGAATGATTAATGAAGGAATAAATCGAGATGAAAAAAAATTAGGAGCAATTTTAATATTAACTGGTTTAGTGGAAGTTTCTTATGATGCAGCATGTGCATTACCACACTTAGTTCAAATATAATTTTTATGTAATGTATTCAACTCCGCAAAGCCCTCCGCTTATGTTTAAAATATTATAATTAGTAGCAAATATTGTAATAATTGGATCTATTAATTGATCTGATATTTCTAAATAAAGCATTTGACTATCAATTCTACTAAAATTACAACTACCAGAAGGTTGAAATTCTTCAGGATTTAATGAAAAACTATATACATAAATAAAATTATTAGGTACATTTGTATGGCGTTGATATGGTACTACTGTTCTAAAAAATTTAGCATCTTTTGTATCAAATAATTCTTGTCCTTCAAATATTAGTTTTCCACGAATCATTGGATCAGAACCATTTACTTTACCATTTTTATAAGATTCTGTTGAAAAATTATACCATTCATTTCCACCATATGGATATACTGATAGTACAGTACTATTTTGAATAACCCAGTATAATTCTTTAACAGGATTATTAAAATTTAATAAAATATTTTGATTTAAATCCGGTATTCGTGTCATTTTATTTGGATCTGTTGGGTCCTGTCTTAAGCCATTTGAGGTTAATGAAGTTGCATAAACCTGTAATTGTTCTATTAAATATTGATGATTATTTTTCGCAAAAATTTTACGCTCATCATCTTCTAAAAATATATAATCTATATCAATCCATGCTTGTACAATTTCTAATGGATTATTATTTGTTACTAAAGGTAGTCCATTACTTGATATAATTAATTCATCATATTGACGAAAAGTAACATTAAATCTTACTTCTTGAGATTGAATCGCAATTAATGGTAATGATAGACCAACATTTCTACAAAACCAAAAATATAATGGAACATATAGATCTAATGCACCTCCATTATCTAAATTTATCGGAAAGTCTGATTTTCCAATCATACTATTATATCCCGCTTTTTTACCAGCTGGTGTTGTTAATTCTCCCCATATTTCCATCCAAAGACCATATTGTCTATCAACAACAACTCCTCCAATTTCAATATCAATAATTTTTATTATAGCATGTCCAATTGAATTTACCCAATAATATTCTATTAAATTACCTGACTCATCAGTATAATTATATTGCGAAATATCTGGTAATTTTATTCGTAAAAACATTTGATTAATTAAATCACCTATTCGATCAACTAGTACATATACTTTTTGACCAAAATCAGCATTTCCTGTAAAATATTGCGGTACAGATTGTATTGCAAAGTTAGTATATCTTCTATAAACTGCTACAAAATATGTTATTTGGGGATTACCTGTTAAATATATATCTTGTGCTCCATATGCAGCAAGTTGTAAAAGACCTCCTGTCATTATTTATTACTAATATAAATATGTATTATTTTTATATTAACTTTATACTATTTTTATAAAAATATTTTATAAAAATATTTAAAAATTATTTTATTACACCTAATTTATAAAAAATGGTACATTTTTATTTTTTAAAAATAAAAATATTTAAAGAATTATTAGTATTATATACTATGGATATGAAATAAGGTCTAATATTAATGATTATCCATTAAAATGTGAAATAAAACATATTGTTTTATAAAAGAATTTTGAGAAGGTTTTCACATCCCTTCATTATTCCTTAGACAAAAACCTATTTCTAACACATAAAGTGGAAAATTTAAAGAATTAGGTATTTATTTTTTTTATTAAAAAGTATAAACCCTTAAAAGAACGGGATATTTATAAAGTTCGGGTCAAATTATACTATGCCTTTTAAGGTGCAATTATATCCTAATATTTAAAAAATTAAAATGTCCCATTTTTTATAAATTAGGTGTAATAGTTTAATAAAATACTTAAAAAGTCATTCTATTAATCTATTTAATAAAATGATTAATCAAAAAGATATAATTTCACAAAATATTAAAATTTTAAGTACTAGAGATGTTTCAGTAATTAATAATAGTGATGAAGATTATATTTATTCTTCTCTTACTTGTGAAGGTGGAGGAGCTTTTAAAAAAGGAATAGCTATCGGTTTACAAGAAAAAATGGTACCTGGTCTTCTAATTTATGATAATGAAAATTTTTATGGTTTTAGCGAAAAAAATGGACTTTCTTTATTATCGACACATCCTGAATATAATGAATTATTTATACCAGATAATATATTTGAAGATAAAAATGTTCTTCAACCTGTCCAACCTAATGAATCAGAATATTTTAAAAATTCAAAAGAAACTGATAAAATTGATAATAAAAATTTAAATATTGATTTAGAAATTAAAGATTCAAATAACTTTTATATAGTTATACCGCCTATTTATAGCTTCTCTAAATTTACATTAACATTTGATATTACATACATTCATGACATGAATACAATAATATCAAATTTATCCCTTGTATTAATTAATGAATCTAATAAATCAGTATTTTTTAAAATTAAAAATAATAATTGTTATTATAAAGATAATTTTGATAATGAAATTATTAAAAATTCTATAAGTAAAATAAGCCTCGATGTAATAAACAAAAATTATTTTATAGTAGACAAAACTTCTTATAAACAACTTACGTATTCATAAATGAAAAGTGAAGTGAATTTTTACTATTCAATTTTCGGTAAGATATCAATATACACCATTCTATAAATAACCAAAATGATAATAAACCACAACTTGGATGAGTTGTTGAATAATAAAACATTACGTATAATGCAAATATTGTAATAATTACAAATAAAATAGATCCTATTTGGTGCCAATTTCTTTCATCATCATACCATAAAACAATTATTATTGAAATAATTATTAATAGTGATACATTTTCAGAGTTATCATTATTTTGTTTATTCTCTTCTCCTGAACATATTGGTGATAAACTTGACATAAATGTTTGTAATAGCATTAATCCTAAAAATATTGAAATAGAAAATAATGCAAAAAAAGTATTTAACATTTGATTTTTGTTAATAAGTTTTGATTTTAATGCAATATAAATAATTACACAAAAAACAAAAAATATTAATAATATTCCTAAAACTGCGGGTTGCAATATGCTTGACAAATTTGTATTATTATCAAATAATGAATATGTTGATTTAAAAATGAATAAATAAATAGTAAAAAATATTAAAAAATTTAAATTTTTAATAATAGCATAATTAAATGTACTATATAAATTAGATGCTTTGTTTTTATCTTTTCTCTCAAATGTAAAATATATGATTAATAATACTGATATATATACAAATAATGAAATACCAAATATAATTCCTATATTTTTTGTAAAATCTGAACTATTATAATGATTTACAATCTTGCTCATAATATAAACTAATATTAATGAAAATATTATTATCATAATAAATTTATTAAGATATTCTTGTGGAGTACTTAATACTTCACTTATTATAATAAATAAAAATATTAATAATAAATAAAAAAATACTTTTGATTCTGATCTTGAAGTAGAATTTTTTGAATTATTTAAGTACATTAAAATATAAAAACATACTGAAAATAATACTAAAAAATAAAAATAATATTTCATAAAAAAATAAAAGTCTGATTTGAAAAAATATGGAAGACTTGGAACAAATCTAATATATATAAATACTATTACCAAAATTAAAAATATTATACTAATAAATTTAACAATACCATTTTTATAAAAACGAGTAAGCACAGCAGTTGTAATAAAAACAGATATTAATAAAACAAGAATTATATAATCCATTTTTGATATAACTCTTTTAGATAATTCGATTGCTTTACCTGTATATTTATATGTAGTTGGTGCAACATCCTTAAATTGTTGTTGTAAACCATGTACATTATTTATTGATTTTTCAAGTGATAATTTACTTAAATAATCAACTGATTTTTCTATACTTTTTCCAGCATTTTCAATTGCTTGTGTCGGATTTGATAAAATTTTTCCTGTTGATTTTATTCCGGATTTTAATCCTTTATAACCTAGAGATGAAGTTTCTCCAATAATTTTACCAGTATCTTTTACAGAATTACCAATATATTTACCCGCACTTTTTGCAGAATCTATTATTCCTTTTTTAGGATTATTATTATTTGAACCACCTTTAAAAATTTTTGTTAAATCTAAATTTTTTTTTTTTAAATATCTTTTAAATATATTTTTATTAAATTCTTTAGTCATTATACTAAGATAATCTTAATTAAGATACAGAAAATTATATAAGATTTTTAATTAAAATATAATATTTTAATTAAAAAAATTAAATGATAATGGTATAAATTTTGTTGCGTAATTTTTTAAAAAATATTACCTATAATAAGAATATAATCATGTCACAACATACTGAAACAAAAGTAAAAACTAAGAAAAGTGGAACTAAAGTTAAGAAAAGCTCAGAAGAAAAAACAGTAACTAATGATGTACCAGTCACATCAGAACCAACTGTTACACCTGTTAGTAAACCATCTGTAGTAGAAGTAGTAGAAAAAACAATGTCTGAAAATGTTAATACTCCTGTTACAAATACTGAAGTCACTATTGAACCAACTGCAGTAACTGTAAATGTTGAAGAATCAAATACTGAAATTCTTTTTAATAAATTCATTAACCAATTTCAAGATATTCAAGCTGTTATGAAAACATTACATTCTAATCTAAAAGTATTACAAAGAGAAGTGATGAGAGAAAGAAAGGAATCAAAAAAGAAGGAATCAAAGATCAAGAAGAAGAGTGATAAAAAAAAGAATCCATCTGGAATCGTTAAACCATCTTCAATATCACCTGAATTATCAAATTTTCTTGGTTTACCATTAGGAGAACAAATTGCAAGAACAGATGTTACATCAAAAATTATATCTTATGTAAAAGAACATAATCTTCAAAATCCAAAGGATAAAAGAGAAATTTTACCAGATGATAAATTAAAAGCACTACTTCAACCAGGTGATGCTGTTGTACAATTTTTTAATCTACAAACATTTCTAAAGAAACATTTTGTATCATCTACAACTACTGAAGCAACTGTTGTATAAATTATAAAATTTTTAGATTATTTGATAAAATTATATAAGATCTATATAATTTTATAGATATAAAAGTGTAAAGAGTGTAAAAGTGTAATAATTTGTGCTGTATTTGTTGTACTGTATTTAAATTCAAGTATTAATTCATAAAGTCATATTCATACTGGTATTAATATTTGTGTTTATATTGGTATTAGTATTCGTATTTTTTAATATTGTAAAAAAATCTGTTATTTTTTTTAATTTTGTAACATCTTCATATTGACTTATGCCATCAATATTTAAATAGTAGTTCATTAAATTTTTATCAATTTCATTAAAGAATTTCTCTTTTAATTTAGTTGATTTTAAAAAATCTTTTAAGTCTTTAATATTTGGCATTGAAAGCTTAGTATTTTTGTCAATACCATCATATACTTCTTTTGTTACAGGATTTTGAAATAATTTTCTTGCTACTTTGTAGTCAAAATTTTCTGGAATAATATATTTCTTATTATTTTTGAGAAATTCTTCAATATTCCCATATTTTGTTATTAATTTATATGCAGAAATAGGACCTAAACCATTTATTTTTGGAGTATAATCACATCCGCATAAAATACACATATCTACAAATTGATCATGAGTAAAATTCATACTATTTAAAATACCTTCTAAACAATATTCATCTATTGTATTTTTATCCGCATTAAAATTACGTAAAAATAAATAGCCTCCATTTGCCAATATATCAGTATCTTCCGAAATACAACCATCTATAACATTATTTTTACATAACATTGATAGTAATCCTTCCGCTTCACAATCAATATGAATGTATTTAACTCCTAGTAAATCAAATAATTTCTTAGAACTATTAATATGATCTTGTGTCACATAAATAATCTTTTTATTTAACTTATCCATTTCAATTTTTAATTCTTCAGGAGACTTTTCATAAAGTATTTTGATATCTTCTTCATCAATAATATATGACTCATTAGATTTATTTAAGTTTCCTAAAATTATATTTTTAAAATCACAGTAGTTATGATTACTATTATTGTTAATTGATAATTCCAATAAACTTTTTTTAATATTCATAACATCTTTTTTCTCTTTACGCTCTTGTATTGTTTCATCTTTCTCCTTAGGAGGTTTTCCATCAAAAACAAAGAAAGGCGTAATCTGATTTTTTAATAATCTAAAAATTAAACGTGTTAAGCCTTCAATATGATCATCATTATTGTATAAATATTTATATAAATATATTGATAAATCTATACCCAATGTCATACCTCTATAACTATCTAATTTTCTAGTGTTAATTGCTAATTGACACTTTTGGTTTAAAATTACTTTTAAATTTTTTATTCCCATTTTTATTATGTTATAAATAACTATATAAACATATTGCCTATATTTTAAATCAATTTTTTTATTATTTTAATAAATAAAATTACAATTTTTATAAAAAAATTCATTATAAAGCAAGTTCATATAGACATAATCGCAGTGTTTTATTGTTATCATCTTTAATATTTATTATATTATTATCTAAAGTAGTAATATTTTTCATTATTAAATTAATTAATTCTACAATCCCTTCTTCACAACATAATTTATAATCTTTTGATGAAGTATATTTATGTAATATATTTCCAAACTCATTATGTTTTGTTAATAATATATTTTTTAATATATAATATGCAAATACATTTGTTTTTTGTGGAAAATTATTTTTACATAATGTTCCATCTTTCAATACATCACTTATTTTAGAAATATCATAAAATTTAATTATTTTTGAACATATATAATTTGAATAAAATAATTCATTATAAAACATAATATCTAAAATATTTATTTTAAATTTACAAGTTATGTGTATATAAAAAATATTAATTATTGTAGCAAATGATTCTGTAAAAGCTTCATTTAATAATATGTTATAACTCACACAAAAATTATTACTAAAACTTTTTATTTTGTTTGAAAAAATAATTTTTGAATCAATTAAATTACTATGAATTAATTCATGAATAAGTACTTTTAATAATTCTTGTTTTCTATATAATATTATTTTTCCATTTTTATGAATATCTACATATGTTAAACCACTATTCACATTATCTGGTCCGATTACATCACCTTTTTTTGGAAACTTTTTTTTTTCATCTGTCTCAAAATATATTACATTTTGCTCATAATTATTTCTATTAAATAATATTTTTAATAATTTAATTATTTTAAACATATGAATTATAACATTTTTATTATACTTTTTATTTTTTGTAAAATATATTATATTATTATTTTCAAAAGTAAATTTATAACAATATTTTAATTTTAAAAATATTTTATTCATAATATTTTTCGAAGTAAAAGCATTATCATTTAAATACTTATGTGGAGTTTCATTAAATAGAGAAATAGAGATATTATCTATATTTATTTTATTCATTATTTTTTTCATATTTTTGTAAAAAAGCATAAAAAATTTGTTATTAGTAAAAGAATTTTTTATAAAATTATTTTTAGGAATATTATCTATTACTTTTAATAATTTTATTGTTTCATTAGATAAACAATCCATATAATATAATATTTATAAAAAATTATATTATTTTTTTAATAAAATATTTATTTTATACTATTATTTAAAAATAATAGTATAAAATATAAATATAAATATTATGTAAATGATGAATAATTATATTTTTTTACATAAATTGACATTAGAAAAAAAAAATAATTTAAAAAATGAGATTATACAATATGACTTAATAATTCATACATTTATTCTTGCAATATTTTTACTATTTAATGTAAAAATATTATATGAATAATATATTTAAAAATTTTCAAATATTTTAGAAATATCTGTATTTTCAGCTAAAATATAATTTTCTTGAATTTCTTCAATACTATTTTTTTCAATTAATTTTAAATCTTCAATATTATTTGGAAATTTAACAATATATAATATATATAAATCACCTTCTTTTATTATTCCATTCTCTTCATAAGGAAGTCCTTTTCCATTTATTTTTTGAATTAAATGTTTGTCATATAACATTTTTTCAGCTTTTACTTTTAAAATTTGACCATGCGGTAATATTAAATCATAGTATAATAAATCACTATATAAATCATTTATATTAATTTCTTTATTTGTTAATATATCATATTCATTTATTCTTTTAAAATTAGTATCATTTTTATTAAAAATATTTATAATAATGTCACCTTTCTCTTTATAATCTTTTAATTCATGACCTTCATTTTCTAATAATATTTCCCTTCCATAAATTGGAATTTCAACCTTTTTTTTCTTTTCTATATAAACACCATTTTTTCTTCTTTTTCTCATTATAGTAATTTTTTTCTTTTTCATATTATAAATATCACTAAAAGAAACAGTAATATTATAAATAATGCTTTCAGGTTTATTATAAATTAATTTTGTTTTTATTTTTGTTTTTATTTTCTCTTCAGAGTGAATTTTACTATTTTTATTAAATAAATTATTAAAAATATTACCTAAATTTGGTTTTACAAATTCATTATTTTTTTCAAAATCTTCTACATAATCTTCATCATCATCGTCATCTATTCTTCTATTATCATAAATATCATTTGTAAATGTATGCACACGTACATGTACATTTCCAAATGGAAATGATTTTTCTGGCATACCAGACATATTACTAAAAATATTACCTAGATTAATATCATTTTCATATTTCATATTCATAAAATTATTTATATGAGATCTAAAAATTTCATTAAATACTGCAAATGGATCATTAATATCGCCAAAAGATTCATCTACAGAACCGATCATATCATATTGCGCTCTCTTATCTTTATTACTTAATACTCCATATGCTTCTCCTAATTCTTTAAATTTTTCACATGCTTCTTCATTTCCCTGATTTTTATCAGGATGATATTGAAGGGCAAGTTTTTTATATGCCTTTTTTATATCTTCTTCTGATGCATTTTTCTCTATATTTAATATATTATAATAATCTTTTGACATTTACTATTATCTAAAAATATGAACTTATTTTTAAATCTAAAAAAAAACTAATTTTTTAAATATTTATTTATAAATTTTGAATTAAGTCAATAATTGATACAACATAAAATTCTAAATGTAAACATTCTTTATTTCCTTTTTTTAAACGATTATCGCATAATATTGTAATTTCCAATAATTTATTTTGAAAATTATTATTATCTTTATAAATATTAGAAATTTGAGTATATAAAAAAATTAATAACTCATGCATTGGTATTAAGTTTATATACATTTCATTTATAGAATCTCTTATTTTTTGCAAATTAATAAATGATATTCTTTTTGAAATTACAAAATTTAAAATTTCATAAAAATTATCATAATATAATAAATTAAATTTTTTCTTAGTTAACAAATAATATCTTAAAAATCCAAAGACTTTTTTTAAATTTAAAGTTAAATTTATTTTATTGCTATCATTAATAATATCATTTATAGTATCTTCATTTATAATATAACCTTTTTTTAATGCAAAATTTTTAATACATAATTTAACATCATCTATTTTTGGAATTTTAATTTTTACCATTAAACATCTACTAAGCAAAGGTTTTGCAAAATCAGAAATAGAACTTACTTCAAAAATAAAACGTGCAGTAAGTGATGAAGACTCAATTAATTTTCTAAGTTGCATTTGAGCATGTTTTGATAATAAGTTTGCATTTTTAAATAATATTATTTTTGGTATATCTAATCCAATATTTCTTGTTTCAACATATAATTTTAAAAAAGTTTGAATAAAAAATTTATCATTAGATCCTAATTGTAATGGATCAACTTCTATATGATATATACTTGCTTTATAATTTATTACCTTACGGTCTTCTTCAAAAGTTGCATTTTTTAAATCATACACCTTTTTATCAAATATTGATGCAAGTAACGCATATATTTGAGTTGTTTTGCCATTTCCGGTTCCTCCATAAATAATTAAATTTATCAATTCATCATGTTTCCATTTAGAAATTTTCGTTATAAATTCATTACTAAAATCTAAATCTTCCACAAGTGGTTTGTCTTCAAAAAAAGATATATTCATAAATTTAATATAAAAATGATTTTATATTAAATTTTTTTTTATATTAAATTTATATTGTAATAATATTTATTATTTTATTTAAAAATTTATCCTTATATTTTTCTTCATTTAATTTATTGATATGTTCTTGATTTTTTAAAAATTGATCAACATTATTTTCATAATTATCAAAAGTATTAAATGCCAAATAACAGTCTTCTATATTTTTAATAATTGTATTTTTTACATAACTTCCATTAACATCGTCATCATTCATATGATTATCTAACCAATATTGTATCTTTTTTTTAATGTGTCTTATTGGATAAAATTCTTTTGAAACACCATCAATATACATTTTTTTAAAGATTTTTAAATCACCCTGTAATGAACATAGATTTAAACATTCTTTTATAAAAGATTCATCTAAGTTAAACATTTCCCTTTTTAAATCTTTATAACTATTTATTAAAATAATTTTTGGCTCCTCTATTTTTTCATTAAAATTATCTTTCTCATTATTATTTTTATTAATAATTTCATTATTAATATTTCCATTAGTAACATTTTCATTAGTAACATTCTCATTTTTAATAATTTTTATAGGTTTATTAACAAATTTATTATCTTCAAAAACAATATTTTTTGATTCCAATAATTCAAATATTGCATTAGATACTTTAATATTTTCTTCAACTTTTTCTATTAAATATTCTAATCTTTCATCATAATTTTTCATTTTTTTATTAATTATATAACTTATATTATTATTGATTGCTTTCTTAATTAACTTTTCATTATTGATAGAATCCATTTTATTTATATATAATCTAAATTATTTTAAATTGTTTTTTTATGAAAATATATTATTTTAATAAAAATATTAGATTTAATAAACATATATAAAAAAAAAAGAACAATATAATTTAAAAAGAATGATTTGCAAATATTGCCATCTTAAAACACATCTTATAGATAAATGTCCTACAATTATATGTAAAATATGCAAAGAGATAGGACATCCTCAATGGCTTTGTAAAGAAAAAAAAAATAATAAAAATAATAACTATGAGAAAAAATATACTTTTTCTGATGATATTAAAAAAAAACCTAATATTGAAAATATTCAACAAAAAACGATAAATACTTATTTAAAATTAGAAAATGAAAAATGGGGTGATTTAATAAATATTTAGAATCATTTTATACAAATGACCAAATTTCATCTTCATTAATATTATTTATTTCACAATCCTTAACATTTAAATATCTTCGTGCAACATTATTTTGACATTGATCACCACTGCACCCTGGAATATTTGTTGTTAAAATATTAGTTTCAGGAGCTGATAAACCAATACATTTTAAAACTCTATTATTTGAATTTGATGTTGAAATAATACGATTCGAAGTATCCCAATCCCATTTTTGGTTAGGATTATCACTACATTTATCCATATATAATTTATCATCATTACTACTCATAGTTAAACAACTACCATCATATCTATTCTTTAAATTATTATTAACATCTAACTGCCAATTTTGAAAAGATGAAAATACTGAACTGTTATCCATAAAAGATAAACTAGATGTTGGACTTGTTCCTTCAGTTCTTGTTGCTACATATTTTGGTATTAAATAATTATTATTAACATCGTTACTATCAAAACTACCGCTTTTATTTATTAAACGTCCAGACGCTTTTAATACTGTTCCTGCTGGACCTTGAATACCTTGTGGTCCAGGTGGACCAACTAAAAGCGGTGATTGAGATGCAATTAATGATTTTAAATTAGAAGTGCTTATTGCATTTATCATATTTGTTACTTCAGATTTCTGATTATCGTTTAATCCTTTTTTTTCATCATCTAATACATCTTTATTTGTTGTCCATGCATTTGAATCTTGAAAATTTTCTATTTTATAATTAATTATTTTTCTATTAATTATTAATAAAATTAAAATTATGAATAAAATTAGTAATAAAGTACAAATTATTCTATTACTCATATATAATAAAACTATAAAAAAATTATATTTTTATTTTATTAAATTATTAAATAACTTTTATTTCCATAAATTAAAGGATTTGATATTATATAATCTTTTTCATCTTCTCTATATACTGTACTAAAAGTAATGCTAAGATTATTTTCTTCATTTAATAATTTTTTAAAATATCCTTTTTTAAATCCATAAAAATTAGTATCTTCAATATTTTCAAATAATAAATTATATGAACCTAATTTTTTAAATAAATTAGTACTACCATCTTTTAAATTTGCTTCATAATATGATTTTTTATTAGGATAAATTATAATATCTAAAGTTATCATTTCATGCTCTTTTATTAATATTGAAAAATCAACATCTCTGATTAATTGTGCAATAAATTTATCTTTTAATTCAGTATTTAATATAAATGGTTTACTATAAGAGTAAATATTATTCTTTTTTATTGAAATTCCTAATAGCATTTTTATATTATTAATAAAATAATTTTAAATAAAATTGAAGCAATATTTATTAAAGAATTAAGTTAGTTTAAAAAAAACCACATAATTAAATATAAAATGAATAAATTATTATATTTACTACTTACACATCTTTTTATCTATAAATTTGTATATGCAAACCCTATTTTATTAATATTTAAAATGCAAAATGATCGTGTATTAGAGGATGGTTCTTATTACTTACCTGGTTCATTAAATGCACTTGATAGTATTAATTATCTTTTAAATTCATTTGATTTTGATGATGTTGTAACAATAAATGATATTTTTTTAAAAGGTAATTACAATTTGGCAAGTACTCATGGTGTTGATCCATTTTCTAAAAAAAACAACCATCTATTATTACCAGATTATGCCCTTTATGGCTCACATGGATCAAAAATTCATGAAGAATTGATCTTTAAAAGCGAACCATTATACTTTTATTCATCCGGATATCCTATAATATATAATCAATCATTTATTGATTATGTTCATAAATTAAATAATACATTTATATTATCTGGATTAGAAGGTGAAACAGAAATTTATAGTACTGCAAAATATCTTAATTCGATTCATAAAAATGTTATTATTTATTTACCTGCAATAGCATGGATATCTGAAGAACATAAAAATAGTACAATTGAAAAAATGATAAAAAATAAAAATATTGTGATTGATAATATTGATGATAAAAATAAGTTATGCAAACAAATTTTATATGTCTAAATATATGTATAAATAAAATATTATATTATTATTTTGGAAATAATAATATAAAAATTATAAAAATAGAAAAATAAAAATATTGTAATTGATAATTTTGATGATAAAAATAATAAGTTATGTAAATAAATTTTGTATATATAATGTTATACATTCATAAAAATAATTCTTAAATTCATGTAATTTTATTTGAAAAGTATGATCATTTTGTATATATAATTTTATTAATTCTTTATATAACATATTTAATTTAATATTTTCAAATTCTTCAATATTTTCATGAATATCATCATATTTTAAAAATATATTATTAAATAAATTTATAAATTCGTTTATATTTGCCATCGGATTTAGTTCATTTCTTATTATTGTTGCTATTTTTTCAGGATAATTTTTATAATCTATTATTTCCATACTTTTTGCATATCCAAAATCAGCAATTACAATATAATAACCAAATAATTGTACATTATATTTATCTATTGTAATAAATGATTTTTTTGTTTCTTCAATAAAAAAATTATCGTAACTTAAATTATTATGAACGATTCCTTTGTTCATATATAACCATACTAATGTAATTAATCCTTGTTCAAATAATGATTGTAAAATATTTTTTTTATAATTTTTATTATTTATTTCAAAATTTTCAAGAAAAGTTCGTAAAGTCATTTTATAAGTTTTCATAATTTCGTACAATTTCTTATCCATCTTATATTTTGAAGACAATTGCTCAAAATTATTCATGTTTTTATATGAAAAATAGTTTGGTAATGAATTATTAGATATATATCTATTAAATGAATTTAGAGAACTAGTAAATAAATAACTTTTATAAATAGTTTTAGGTAATTTTTTACAATCTTGTAAGTAATTAATAATTTTTAAAAAAATTATTGCTGTTAAATATGGTTTATTATATATTTTTATAGTATATTTATTATCATGTGTCATTATAACGATTCCTTCTGAACCTTTACCTAATATTTTTCTGGTTTAAATTTTTGTAGAATATTATTTTTATTATTCATTAATTTATATAATAAGAACTTAAATTTTTAAATTTAATTTTATAAAATAATTATTTACTTTATAAAATAATATAAAATTTAAAAAATAGTTATTTTAGTACAAAAGCATTTATGCACTACACATTTCACATGGTTCATTATTTTGTTCCATCTTTTGTAAATTTGGATCAATCGTAAATTGTTGTGCTTGTGCTTTTGGCTTACTTCTAATATAATAAGAACCCGTTTTTAATCCTTTTTTCCATCCATGAAAAAGTGCACCTGTTAAAGTACCATAATTAGGATCTTCAAAAAATAAGTTCATACTTTGCGTTTGACAAATAAAAGGTCCTCTATTAACTGCTTGATCAATTAAAACTTTTTGTTTAATTTCCCATACTGTTTTATATAAGTTTCGAATATGTTCAGGAATAATAGTAATCTTTTGTATAGATCCATTATGAGCTATAATATTATCTTTCATAGATACATTCCATAAACCTAATTTCATTAAATCTTTTACCAAATATTTATTTATAACAATAAAATCACCAGCCATTGTACGACGTGTATACATGTTACTCGTAATGGGTTCAAAACACTCATTATTTCCTAATATTTGTGATGTTGATGCAGTAGGCATTAATGCAATTAAAAGACTATTTGCAACACCGTCTTTCATAACGTCTTTTCTCAAAGATTCCCAATCATAACGTGGTGAAGGAGTAACACCCCATAAATCAAATTGAAATTTACCTTCTGATAATGGTGACCCATCAAACTTTGAATAAGGTGATGTTTCTAGTGCTAATTTATGAGATGTTTTCATTGCACTATAATACATTGTTTCAAAAATTAATTTATTTAATTCTTGTGCTTCATTTGAGTCAAATGCAAAACCCATTTTAGCATATGTATCATTTAAACCTTGTACACCTAAACCAAGAGGTCTACTTTTCTTATTAGAAATCTCCGTCTCAGGTACAGGATAATAATTTACATCAATAATTTTATTTAAATTTCTTATTACAATATCAGTTACTTCAATTAATTTATCAAAATCGAATAATTTACCATCATCACTTACAAAATTTGGTAATGAAAGAGAAGCAAGTGTACATACTGCATATTCCTTATTATCAGAGTAAATTAATACTTCTGCACAAAGATTACTATTACAAATAGTACCAATATTTGATTGGTTGCTCTTTTTATTAACAGCATCTTTAAAACAGATATATGGTACTCCTGTTTCAATTTGACTTGTTATAATATAATTCCAAACTTTACGAGCCGGAATAGTTTTTCTAGCTTTTCCTTCATTTTCATAGTTAGTATATAACTCTTCATAAGCATCACCATATGCTTCTTCTAAACCAGGACATTCATCTGCATCAAATAATGACCATTCCGCATCAGTTTCAACCCTTTTCATAAATAAATCTGATATCCAAAGTGCTAAAAAAAGATCTCGTGCTCTTTCAGATTCAGCACCTGTATTTTTTCGTAATTCTAAGAAATCTAATATTTCAGGATTATGTGGTTCAATATATACGGCTATAGATCCTGGACGTTTTCCTGATTGATTAATATGACGTGCTGTTTCATTTAATACACGACATAATGGAATAATACCATTAGAAATACCATTTGTTCCACGAATATAAGAATTCTTTGATCTAATTTTAGATAAAGAAATACCAATACCACCTGCACAAGCTGAAATTTCTGCACAATCACTAACAGCTTTATAAATTCCTTTTACAGAATCTTCCATTCCCATTAAAAAACAACTTGCAAGCTGTGGACGTGGTGTACCAGCATGGTATAATGTTGGTGTTGCATGAGTAAAATATTTTTGACTCATTAACTCATATGACTGAATTGCAGAGCGTAAATCTTCTTTATGAATACCAATAGAGACTCTCATAAAAAGATGTTGAATACGTTCAACTATTTTACCATTTACTCTCATTAAATATGCTTTTTCAAGAGTTTTAAACCCAAAATAATCAAATAAATAATCTTTATCATAATTAATCACTGCATTTAATTTTTCTTTATTTTTCATAATAATTTCATAAACATCATCAGCAATTAATGGACATTTATTACCATTTTTATCACGATTATTATATAACAAATATACTGTTTCAGTTAATGATGGAGATGTACATTTATGATTATTTGATATAATAATTCTACTTGCTAAAATTCCATAATCTAAATCACTTGTTTCCATCGAAACACATATTTGTGCAGCTAATTCATCAAGTTCAATAGTTGATACGTTATTATAAATCTGGGCACATACTTTCTGTGCAACCATAATTGGACTTATATTTTCAGATAATCCAATACATAATTTTTTTATTCTTCGAGTTACCTTATCAAAAGATACCTCTTCTTTAGTTCCATTTCGCTTAATTACACAAAAAGAATTCATATTTAGTTTATTATTACTTATAACCATATATTTAAATACATTTTATTTTTTCATTTTTTTAAATTAATTTTATAATTTTTATTAATAAATTAAAATTTATTAATAAATTAAAAAAAAAAAATTGAATAATATTTTTATCTTAATTTATTTAAGTTTTAAACAAAAAACAAACAAAATAAAACAACCAAAAGACTAAGAAAATGAGTTCTGTAACAATTGAAAACACAAACACTGAATCAAAGAAACCAAAGGTTTCTAAAAAGAAGAAGACTGAGAAGGTTTCTGAAAATGAAGATTCTTCTATTAAAGAAGAATTAACTAAAAAAGAAACATTACCTGAAACTACTCCTAATGTTGAAGTGAAACTTGAAGAAATTCAAGTTGAAAATGATGATCAAGAAGCAGTAGTTGAATCTGAAAAAACATTTTCAATGGAAACACTCCTTGAAAATTATGGTAATCTTGTTAATACTTTAGAAGTTATTTCTAAAGAAAATTTAAAAAATTACGATGTTAGTAAAGATTCAATCAATCAGATTACAAAATTAATGAATAAATCTATTAAACTATTTGGATCTATTCAAATTAGTAATAACGATTTTACTACAAAAGAGACAGCTGATTCTTTAAAAACAAAAGATGCAAAATCTAAGAAACCAAAGAAAAATGTGGCTAAAGAGAATTATGCAATTAATAAAGAATGTGAGACTTACAAAGAAGTAATTACATTTATGAATTTAGATGATAACGCTAAAGTTAGTAAAGCTCAACTTATTAAAGCAATTAATTCTTTTGTTAAACTTGAAAAAGAGAAAAAAAATCCAGATATCTTTTTTGAAGAGAATAATAAATATTTTAAATTAATTGGTAATTTAAAAATTCTTTTTGAATTTATTAAAAAACAAATGATAGTACGCGGTGATTTAAAAAATCCTGAAGAATTTCCTAAAGGCATTGCTTACACTCAGATTATGAAATATCTTAAATACTGTTTTCCTGAAACAGAAAAAGATAAAAAATAAAAACAAAAAAATAAAAAAAAAATAAAAAACCCAAATTTATTAATAATTATTTATTAATAAATTTTTATAAAAATAATTCATTTAATTTAAATTGTATACGTATTTTTTATTTATATTTGCAAAATTTTTAAATACATAAATTCGAAATGATCTTTCACTTTTAAAATTATTATTATAATATTTCTTTTGATATATAAAACATGGATCAAGATTATTACTTATATAATACATATATTGACTAATATCTAAAATCATTCTTAAAGCAATTTCAGATAAATATTGCATATAAGATATTTTTGGCGATGGTATCCAATATTGTATCATATATCTATATTCTTCTACTTGTTGTGAAAAAGATAATGTTGTTTCTTTAGTATTATTTACATAATCATAATGTGTTTTCCAAGGAATATTATAAAAACATCCACATTTTTTATTACTACTTAATTGATTTGCTAATTTTAACGCACCGTTATATCCAACAAACGAATACATTAATTTAGGATGTGTAATGAAATAATTCTGAATTTTCTCTGTTTCTTTATTAATTGTCATAGTATATATATCTTGTGGAATTATTTGATTATCCATATTTTCTGTAGTACCAAAATTTATTATTACTGTCATATACTATTATATTAGATCTTTTTTTAATTCTTTGCACTTTTTCATATTAAATTTACAAAAGAATAAATAATCATTTAACGAGTAACATCAATTAACCATAATAAAAATGATAAAAATAATACCATTACACCTATATATAAAAGATTATCATCTTTTGTTATTATATATCCTAATTTATTAATACTCTTATCAGCATTATCTTTTGAAAAAAATATTGACATATCATTTAATAAATTTATATAAACAGATCCTGATTTTTGAATCAATTCACTTAATGATAAATTGTATATTTTTTTATTTTCATTTATTTCAGCATTTAATTTATTAGTATCATATACATTTGAATATAACCTGTTGTATTGTTCAGCAATTTTTAGTTTTTCATAATCATTTAAATCTACTGTATAATCATTTTTTAAAACATTTATATCTTTACTTTGAGTTAATTTATAATTATCATAAAAGGTTGTCATATATTATAACAAAATAATTTTAAATAATATTTTAATATTATTTAAAAATTTTTTATATTTAAAATATTTAAGAACTAAAAAGTACATTAAATAATATTACTAAAAGTACAGATTCTGTAAATGAAATTGGTTTAAAATTAGATTCAATTATTTCTAAGGATTTATTTTCAGATAATGAATATAATATTTTAGGCATCATAAAATTATATAATAAATATACTATTAAACCTTTTATTAATAGCAGAATTAATAACATTAAAATAATGATTAATATATTTTTCTGTTTACCATCATAATTACTACCATTATTCATTTTACCTCCTTGCATAATAGATGACATTGAAAATAGATCTGCAATATTTTGTACTAATAAAGTTGTAGCGGTCATTATATATAAATACTATATTATTTTTATAAATAAAATAGGTATAATATTTTTTTTCTTAATTATTATTATATAAATATGGCTAGTAATTATATGAAAACTGGAAAGAGATCTAATTATTATGCAAAAATCTTTTTTATTATTTTTATTATTGCTATAATTTTTACATTAATTTATTATATTTATAAATCACAAAAAACTAAAGAAAATTTTGGTATATATTGTGGATCATACAATCTTAATAAAGCTACTGCTCAAAGATATTGTAGTAGTGATCCAGAATGTGCATGGAACTCTACAAAAGATCCTAATACTGGATTAATGAATAATTGGTGTTCTCAAAATCCAAATGGTGTAAGTCCAACTCAAACATTACCACAAAAACAACAAATATTTAATGAAAATATTTCACAATTGTTATCATAATAAAAATTATTATTCAACAAATCTTACTTTTTTATAAGTTTTATCCCTATTAAATTTAATTTTATCGTAATAACAATTTTCTGAAATTTTCCAAGGATATGGAACCATTTCAAAAGTTCTATTTCCACAATCTGCATTATATTCACTTGGTTTTGGAATATAATTATTTGTACATTGTAAGTAACTTCCATTCACTATTGGACATTCAAATTCTCTTGATTTATAACATTGTTCAGTATTCAAAGTTGGTACTTGGCATGCTTTTAATGCTTCTTTATTTGCAGCAGTATATTCATGTTGATCATTATAAACAGTATTACTATAATTAGTAAATCCAGATTCCTCCAAAATAATTTCTATATTATTCTTTCTTAATTGTAATAAGCCGATCCATAATATAATAAGTAATAACACAACAAAAATAAAATAATAGATCATATATTAAATAATTAGATAAAAAAATAGATATTATATAAAATCTAATATTTTCAAATAATCTAGTTCTTTAATACCTTCATTATATCCTAATTCTATACATTTTTTTATAATAATTGGATATTTAAAATATAATTGTTCATCATAAATTTTATGCCATTTATATTTATTTTCATCATTACTATTAACATGTTTTTCATCCATATTTATAATTTCATCTAAACTTAAATTCTTATCAATATTTTCTCTATACCATTTTACTGTATAATGATTTAAATCTGCATACTCTTCAATAGTACCATTAAAATCTGAGTCGTGCCACTGTGTAAACATTTCTCTTAAAAAAACTCTTTTATAATCTTTAATTTTACAATCAAATTTAAATGGATTATTTCTTTCACCAGTATTATATATTTTATGATAACTATTATTTGGATCATATGCAGGCATATCACCAATATCAGGCCAATATATATCACTTGTATTTTTAAATAAAAATGGATGAGGCGTTAACCATATTTGATTTTCATCTTTTGGAGTGTGTAAAAAATCTTTTTCTAAAAATACTATTGATGTTAAGCAAAATGTATATCCTGATCTTATTAATTTTAAGATTGTTTGAGTATCATTATTTAATCCACTATTATTAAAATAAATTTCATCTGCATCCTGTATTAAATAATAATCTGCATAATCTTTTGATATTTCTATTGCATATTTTCTACGTTCACGTAATTTTAACTCTGATTCTATTATAATCATATTTAAATTCCAATTTTCTTTAATATAATTTAAAACTTCTCTTGTTTTATCATAAGTACCTTTTTTAATAAGAACTATATATTGATATACTATATCTTTCGTACTAGCAATACTTAATGCAATCATTTGTTGTTCATTCCATACTGGCATAATAGATACTATTTTAGGTTTATTTATACTCATTATACATTTTATAAATAATTTTTTTAAGTAAAAGAAAACTACATAACATAAAAATAAAAATAAATTATTTTATTTAGAATTACTTTCTAAAGATTTGTAACCTATTTCAATATCGTATAAACCTGTTTCTATATCATAATTAAATTTATATTTATCACAAGAATAATTATTTAAACTATTACTCTTATTTAATATTTTACAATATAATATATCATTTTCTAAATATTTGTAATTACTTATATATTTTTTTTCATAATTATTTTTAAAGTTTTCTTCATAATTATCTTCGTAATTCTCTTCATAATTTTCTTCATAATTAATATCAAGTAATGGCATTATTTTATTATTATTATTAATATTTTTTGGTATAATATAATTAATTATATTATTATGAATTATATTTTCAAAAACATTTAAAAATAAATTCAGGTTAAAACTCATATTTTCATATATTTATATTTTTCAAGATTTTATATTTATTTTATTTACTTAAAATAAATCAATTTTTATAAAAGAAATATTTATATTTTAATATAATAGAATAACAAAAATGTCACAACTTACTTATCAACAAATATTAAATAAAATGAATAACGTAACACCACCTAACTATATACCTGTTACTAATATGCAAACATTTAATTATGATGTTTATTCATATTATAATCAATATTGTGCATCACCTAAAGTTACACAACAAAGAAGAATTATGAGAAATTATGAAAATAATAATAAAACTATTCAACAAAGTATGCAAAATCCATTTATAAATAGTAATGGTAAAAAATTTAATTTTTTATATACTTATGCACAAAATTATATGATTGTTCAATATGGTACTAATAGTGATGTATATATTCAAATAAATAAATCATGGTGTAAAATAAAACATTTTGACAATCTAAATTGTAATGAATTCAAAGAATTTATAAAAAGTATTGCATTAAGAAAAGAAGCAAATTAGAAAAAAAATACATTACTATTATCAATATATTCACTATAATCTAATATATTTTCAACATCTGTATAAAAAGGTATATACTTCTTATTTATATCAAAAATAATTAAAGAATCTTCTTTTTTAAAAGGTTTTTCAGTAGTTTCTATAAAAAAAGAATCTATTACTAATTTAACATCATCATTATCTTTATCAAATAAAAGATAAATTGATATATACTCGTTATTATTAAAATTATTATCTAATATAAATCCAAATTCATTAATTCTTTTATTAATAATATTTTCTTTATTATAATCATAAACAAATCTTTTTTTACTATCAGATATAACTAATTTAATATTTTTACAATTATTTATAAATAATTTACATTTTATTTTATAACTATTACTTTCACTACTATTAAAATTATATACTAAAAAATTGTCTGGAACTTCCAAAATCAAATTTTCTTTAGTTTCATTAAGTATTATATTCTCTTTTTTAACAGCTTCTTTGTTTATTTTTACAAGATTAAATAAATTTAAGTCAATATTCTCTTCGATTTTTGTTTTTTTATTATTAAAAAAATTATCGTAAACTTCTTCTAATGTAATTTTTGATTTTTTTTTATGTTTATAAGGTATTAATGCATATTTATTTTTAATATCTTCGTTATCTTTATCTTCTTCTTTATCAACTGATTTATTACAATAAAAATCTGATAATTTTATATTTTTTTTTTTTAAAATCTTTTCTTTTATTATTTTAAAAGTAAAATATAAAATTATATAATAAATTATAATTTTAGATAAAGATAATATCATATATTTATATTATTTTTTTTTATTATAAAAAAAATTTATTTTAATTCTTTACTTATTCTAGAAATACATTCTTCAAATTCCTGAATCATTTGAGATTCAAAATTTAATACATAAATTGAATTAGGATTATCCAAAAAAGTTCGTGGAATACCTAATTCTTTATCATAAAATGCATAATTTAAAAAATTGCTCATATAACCAGTTGCTATATAATATTTATCAATATCAACATTTTTTAAAAGATTTGAAAGAATTATTCTACATTTCAGAATAAAACGATCAGATAATAAAACTACGCTATTAAGTCTTTCATTTGGAAGATCATCTCCTAAAATAAAATTTGGAAATAGAAATCTAAGATGATATTGAATAATTTTAATATAATGAGAATATATATTATTTTTTACAATCATAAATTGGTTTAATTTATTATGAATAATAAATGCAGAAAAGTACTGATAAAGTAATTTTAATAATTCCTTATCTATTACATTGCGATCATATTCTGTTTTAAGATAATCTAATCTTTCATATGTAAAATTTTGAAACATTATATGTAAATAAGAAATATGAAAAATAGTAACCTTCTCTTCTTTTATATAACCATCTTTTAATAACTCATTATTATTATTTTGAAATAAAATAGATGGTACTACTTTACAAAATTCATCAAGAGTACAAATATTAAAATAAACTAATAATAATTTTTTTTTAAAAGGTGCTATATCTTGAAAAACATTACCAAACGTTTTTTTAAAAGGTTTAATACTTTCAATTAAAATTAAATCATCATTTTTATCGCTTAAGGATAATAATTCTTTGTTTTTAAGCTTTAAATCTTTTATTAAATAATTACTTTCATCAGCACTATCTAAAATATATAAATTATTTTTATCTTTTAAAATACAATCAGGATACTTTTCATCAAATTTTTCATAAATTTTATCAAAAATAAATAATATATCATGACTTAATATTTCTTTATCAAAAGATTCAATTATTTCTGTAAAAAATTGAAAAGCAATGGACTTTTGTAATAAATCAGCAATAATATTATTATCATAAAAAATATCAAATTTTGAATATAATTCTACAATAATATCATCATTCTTTTCATTATCATCTTTTTTAATCTTTTTTTTATTTTTCTTTTTTTTTAAATTTTTATTATTTTTATTATTTTTTTCTTTATTTTTATTTTCATAACTTGATTTACTATTAGATAAATCACGATTACATATAATGTTATTATTTATTAAATATAAATGATCATTCATATCAGTATATACTGTATTTTCATAAAAGGAATCTTTTTCAAGATTCTTCTCTTCATTTAAAAATACATCTTCTATTTCTGATTTATTTTCAGAAATAACATTATTACTAAAATCATCATTATTAATAAGTTCATCATCAATAATATTTTCATTAGTTACATCACTAGATTCAATATCATTATATACATCGTTAATTACATCATTTGATACATCACTTGATTCATCATTAGATACATCGTTAGATACATCGTTAGATACATCGTTAGATACATCGTT
>JACCDO011523163.1_pt1 | contig 32103 bp, 35 predicted proteins | sample 7446101 | NCBI WGS metagenome assembly JACCDO01 (sample SAMN15323440, study PRJNA562643) | freshwater metagenome | isolation source: river surface water | place: USA:Blue River Watershed | collected 2017-08-16 | reverse complement strand
GCGTCTGTTGATGTCAATACAGTAGGACGGTTGGGTGTGACTGGCTCTAATGAGCGAGCAGGTGCGTCTGTTGATGTCAATACAGTAGGACGGTTGGGTGTGACTGGCTCTAATGAGCGAGCAGGTGCGTCTGTTGATGTCAATACAGTAGGACGGTTGGGTGTAACAGGTGAAACTGTTTGGTTAATATAAAAGTCACCAGAGAAGGTCGACATATTAAATCAATAGGTTAAAAATTATAGGTTTTATTAAGATAATAAATTTCAATTTTTTATAAATTATAATAAAAAAATGCACACTGCTCTAAATATAATTAATATGACTAAATCCACTTGAATCTTTATAAATAGTAATATATTCACTAATAAAGTCCTTTAATGAATCAATATGAGAAATTAATATAACATTATTATAATTACTATTTAAAAATTGTGCAATTTTATCAAATTTTTCAATATGGCTTTTATCTAATACAGATACACCTTCATCAATAATTAACATTTTATTTTTAGGTATAATACTAACATTAGCTAATGCAATTTTAAATGCAATATTAATAATAAACATTTCCATTCCTCCTAATATGTTAACTATCATATTATTAACATTACCATCTCCACGGTTATTATTATCTAATGCAATAATATGAACAACAATATTATTACCATCTAATAAAACATTGATTTTTTTATTAATAAATTGAGATATTAATTCATTAACTCTTTCTTCAATATCATTTAATCTAGTAGAAATAATTTTACTAGGGATTCCATTAATATGACATGCTTTTTTTAATACACTATGAATATTAAATAATTTTGTATTTTTCTTAATTTCTTCTTTTATTTCAATATATGTATTAAATTTAGTTTCATATATTGCTAATTCATATAATGTATCATTTAATTCCTTATTATAAATACTTAATTTATTATCAATTTTGGAAATCTTATCATCTAAATGCTTAATCTTTTTAATAGTTTCTTTATTATTTATATATTTAATATTATTTTTTAAATATTCAATATATTTAGGTATGTCATATTTAGTCTCTTTATTTCTTGTATAGAATTCATTCATAAAACTATAATGATTTATAATACTATTACACAAATCTTTTCTATATGAATCATATGCATTAATACAATAATTATAATCATTATAAAAATCTTCCCAATTAAACAGTAACTTGGTTTCTAATTCACTTATATCATAATCTAATTGTTCTTTTTCTTTAATAGACGCTTCATAAATATCTTTACGCTTAATACAAACAGAACAATTATAATTAATTTTATTAATTTCTAATTGTTTATTAACTAATTCTAATTTATATTTGAGTTGATTGTAATAACTAATATTATTTTTATATATTTCATAATTTGAATATATATGTTCTTTTGTCATATTTTTATAAACAGTTAATAATTTATTAATACACTTATTATAATCAATATCAGTATAATAATTATTAATATTATTAATATTATTAGTATAAGAAGCTTTAATTTCTGTAAATTTTAATAAAACATTATTAATATTAGTATCTGTATTTATTTTACATAAATCATTACTATTAATAATTATATTACAAATATCTAAATTTCTATTAAGCCACCATAAATCATTAAAATTATAATTAATATTAATATTCATATTAATAATATCTTGTTCAACATTATTCAATTGTTTAATATATTTATTCTTTTTCTTAATAATATTTTGTTTAATTGAACTAATATATTCTATTTTTTTATTTAATTTCTTTTTAATTTTAACTCTTTTATCTTTTTCTTCAATAATATTATCAATATCAATATTTTTAATTTTATCTTCATTATCTTCTTTTCTAATTTTACTATGTTTTTCATCATTCTTAAATATATCATATAGTTTTTCAAATTTATCTAAATTGAACATATTATATAAAAATACTTTCCTATCAGTAGAACTCATATCATAAAAATTCTTTTCTTTATTCTGTAAAAATAATGTAGTTAAACAGAAATCATCATATGTTCCAATAACACTATTTATTTCAGATTGTGTTTCAAATCTGTCCTTCCTTGTAAGAAATAAAATATCATTATTTGTTTGTTTAACAAAATCATAAACATCAAATGAAATTGCCATACCTGTTTTACTATTATTTTTACCTTTAAGAACCCCTTTTTTATGAACAGTATAAATATCACCTCCTAATTTAAATCTAATTTTTGATTCAAAATTCTTTTTCCTATTATTAACAATATACGATGGAATAGTTCTGTGTTTTGAATATGCATTTCTACTAAAATTATCATACAAACTAAATAATATAATATCAATTAAAGATGATTTACCATGAGAATTCGGAGCAAATAATCCAACAATATCATTATTAGGTAATTTAGTAAAATCAAGTTTATTATTTTCACCATAAGCAAATAGATTACTAAATTCAATATCAATTAAACTCCAAGTACATAATTGTTTATCATTATTAATGTTAATAGTTTCCAAATGTTTATTAAATAATTGCTTACATTCAATAATTTCTTCTTCAGATAGTTTATTAAGAAATCCATTTAATAGGTCTTCATAGTTAATAACATAGTGATTAGTATCAATAGTATCATTTTTATTAATAAAAGTTTCGTAAAAAGTAATATTAGGAAAACGTTTTTTAATCTTCTTTTTAATTTTATCACTAATCTCTTTATCAGTATCAGTAATATTTAATCTAACTTTTGCATTTGTAGGGAAAATATAATTATCTATATTAATTTCTATATTATCAACAATTACAACACCAGTAATTATATCCATTACCATATGTCTGTAAGGATTTTCAATAATAACATATTTTGAATTTTTTTTTACTAAATCCCATACTAAACAACCATGATATATATCAGTTTCAGCAAAGTTTTGTGAAATTAATGATGATGCATACGCTATTCTATTTTCATTTGGTTTCTTTTTATGATTCAAATACTGGAATTTATGAATATCTCCTAATAAAACATAATCATATCCATTAAAATCATCTAATTGTTTATCACCGTGTAATACAACACCTACTGCTGTAGCGCATTGTCCAACAGGACCATGATATAATCCAATAAGAATTTCGTCATCAGTATTATCAATTTCATCTGCTTTAATAAATACATTGTCTAATAATGAAGATACTCCAAATATAATATTACCATATTTATAAATTCCACTATTTTTGAAATAATATAAATTATCAATACTACGTTCAGTAAGAATAGAATCTAATGAATCTTTTATATGCTTATTAGATTCAACCATATCATGATTTCCGGCGATCAAAATAACAGGCATAATTTCAGATAATGATTTTAAAAATTTATAACATTTAATGACACAATCAGGAGTTAAATTATCTTTAGCATGTAGTACATCACCTGTTATAACAATTAAACCAGTTTTAGCATCTCGAGTATTAAGATAATTATAAAGATTATTAAAAACAATATCATATTCAACATGCCTATCATAACGTCTAATATGTATATCAGAAATATGATATAGTTTTTTAATATTAATATCTTTAGTTTTTATAATATCTTGTATATAATTAATCATTAATAATATTATTTAATATTAATTTATATATTATTCAATCTTTATTATTTTGACCATTTATAAAGAAATTATAAAATAAAACATTCTACGAAATAGCCAATAAAATACGTTTCGCAGGATTATCTTGATGATCCAAGCGACGTGGTTCCTTGACATTAATATATTTGAATTCAAACTCTTTGGTTCGAGAAATAATCTCATTCAAAAGATCAATTTTAAATTGATATTTTTCTGGTTCATCTTCATACCAAGCTAAAATAGACGTAGGTGCCATAATTCTGGTATTATCAAATTCAAAATATTTAATGTTATTCCGTGTCATTGTAATATTGAGAGGAGTAAAACCTGGATTTTCATATGTGACAGAACTGCATGGCGCAGTTTGTTTGCGAATATATGAACCATATTTGGAAATAGTAATAGGTGTCATCTGTGCATACAAAATATCTATATTATTTGGCATAATATCAGGTAATTGTATGTTCAATACAACGCACCACATATCAATTGCAAAAGAACCAGACACAACCCATTTATTACCAGGGATGAATCCATTAATAAATTGGTTAAATTGAGATACATCTTCGATACTCATATTCATATTTTTAAATGATAGACTAAATTAATTTATTTTCAATTTTTTATATTTGTGTTAGTTGCCATTCAAAATTGATAACAATAACCTTCTGTTGTATTGAATGTACGCGAACATCTTTGGGAATTACCCATTTGTGTTAGTCACCATAATCTTTTTATATGTTTAAAAGATTAAATACTCATAATAATATTATATAAATGTTTGAAAATATACAAAATTTAAAAATGAAAGGTTACTATCCAACCAAGATATTTGATATAGGAGCTTATCACGGTATATGGAGTAAAGAAGTAATGAATATTTATCCACAATGTGAATATTTTTTATATGAAGCAATTGATTATCCAGAATTAAATAATTTTGTAAATATTAATTTTAATATGAAAAAATTTAATGCTGTATTAAATGAGAAAAAAGATATAGTCAAATGGTATCAGAAGAAAAATACCGGAGATTCAATGTTTAGAGAAAATACAATACATTTTAGTGATTGTGAAATATTAGAAAAAGAAACAATAGATTTAAACACCCATATTAAAAATAATCAAATAATATTAAATGAAAATGATAAAGTTTTAATAAAAATAGATTGTCAAGGCGCAGAACTACCAATTTTGAAAGGTTCTAGTGATTTATTAAAATATACAAATTTTATTTTATTAGAAATACCATTATATGGTAAATATAATGAAGGTGTGCCGACATTTTTAGAACACATTCAATATATGGATTCAATTGGTTTTATACCGTATGATATATATGATAAACATATATTAAATGGTTTTACAATGCAAATAGATATGATGTTTATAAAGCGCACAGACTAAGAATTAATAATTGTAAGTATCTTATTAATTATAATATAACTACCCTAGTTGAATTATATAATTATATAATATAACTACCCTAGTTGAATTATATTATTATTTGAATTATTTTGTATAATATATATAATGATAATAAAAATAAATCAAAATTTATCAAAATCAATAATATGTAATTGGGTTATAAATAAAACCGAACCACCGGCTATATATAAAATAGTATCAGTAGTTTATTTTTCAATGGAAAAAAATTATAAATCACATGATATATATTTTAAAGGAATAAAAAATTTAATAAAAGATATTCCAAAAGTATTACCCAATTTTAGATTAAGAATATATTATGATGATACAACAGAAGAACAAGTAAAACAAATATCATTAAACAAACCTAATATAGAATTATTTAAATATTCAATTCCTAAATTAAAAAATAATGGTTATCATTATGGTGTAGTAGGAACATTAATGAGATTTTTACCATTATATGATAATACAATTCATAAAGTTGACTGTTGCTTAGTGGTAGATATTGATAATAAATTTTATTATTCATACAAACCTTTATTTAATTATTTGATAGATAATAATATAAAATTTGCTTTTAAAAGTCGTCCATGTTACACAATAGTGAAAAGAATTAGATGCACTAATACAAAATCATATGGTGTATTTGGAGGTTTTATTTATCAATCAATAAGTTTACCATATAGTATATTTAGTATGTTTTTAGAAAATACATATATTAATAATAAACTAGTAAATTATATAAAAAATTGTGGATTAGAAGATAAATATTCTTATGGAATAGATGAAATATTTATGAATGATAATCATTTAAATTATTTTTATCAAAAAAATATACAAATAGCTGCTATATTATTTAATCATCAAGATATAATGAAGGGGTTAGTACATTATTTCTATAATATAACAACATTATCTCAATTACATATTTATTTAGATTTTTTAATAAAAATCTGTAAAATATTAAGATTATCATATAATTTTGATTCTATAAAAGCTAAATTAAATGATTCAAATATAAATTTAGCAGATATAAAAGAAGACATAATAAAGGAAATAAGAGATGATTATAACAAATGGGAACATAATAGAAAATTAGTATTTAGGTTCATTGATAAACATAATTATTCTGAAATTATAAAATTATTATTATATATATTAAAAATAAAAGAATTAGTATCTATAAAATATTTAGTAAATTGTATTTTTATGAATTTAAAGCTAGATATAAATAAAATAAATATGGTATTATTAGATACTAAATTTGAAAATAATAATAAAATAATATTAAAAGAGCAGAATGTTAAAATAAAATACAAGAATGCATTATAAAATATTATTAATAGTATTAATAGTATCAACCATATATGCTGGCGTTGGATATTTTGATAAATGATGCATAATATTTTCTCTTCTAGTATGTCTAACTTCTTCCGATAAATCATCAAATTCAATTTCTTCTAAACCCATATCTCTAGATGAGTCAATAATATTAATAGTATCAATATTATTACTACTACCTTCAAATAAATTTAAATAAGATTCTCCAATTTTAATAGTTTCTTCTGGTTTAGCATTAAAATAATCCATAATATTAAATATCATATCTGGACTAGGTCTTGAATTATCAACATCACTATTATTAATAAAATAATCAAACTTATATCCCCATTTATGCATTTTATTACCAACTAGACTAGCAATATTACTATCATAACTAGTAATAACAGCGATGTTATATCCCATATTTTTTAATTTTTTTGTTAATTCAACAGAACCTTTAATAGGATAATTATAATAAGTATTATTATTTAAATTAACTAATAAATTATTATAATCTTTAACAACTTTATGATGAATTCTATTGCTCTTATTATTTAATTGACATAATGTTTTAATATGCTTAACTTCATTTCTTCCCATACCATGATTAATAATTCTAGGATGAACACTAATATTATTCATAAATAAAGCAGTATACATAGCTGTATATGGGATTCTAACACCAAAATCAATTAATACTCCAGATAAATCAAATATAACAGTATTATATTTAGAAAAAATGTTTTTACTTAAATTATATGCCATATTAATATATTAATAATATATTAATATAAATTTAAATCTTAATATTATTAATAATATTATATGGTATCATTGATAAGTATATCAATAGATTCACCATTTACTATGTCATGGTGGCTTGTTAAAAATGCCTATAATGTTTTATATGGTTCCTATTGTTTAACCTATTATTTAATGTATGGGTCTAAAAAAACTCAAACTAAAGAAGAGATAATGTTATTGGAATTAAAAAAAGAATTAGAAGAAATAGATAAAAAAATAGAAATATATTATAATAAAGCAGAAACAAATATTAATGAAGTTAAAGAAGACAAATGATTATGATAAATCACAATGATTACTCATGATGATTAATCATCTTCTACTGGACAATATTTATAATACAGATGAACTCTATATAATGTTAATAAAAAACAAATAACATCTGTAATAATTAATGGTACCAACCCAAGAAAGACTCCGTATACACCCCATATAAAATATAAACATAAAGACATATATAATGATTCTATAGAAATACCATGAACATCTTTAGTTTTATATGTTTTATGAATTTGTGGAATAATATTACCAACAGATAAACAAGGTCCTGCTATTGAAACAAGTTCAATTATATAACTCATTATATATAATTGATATTTAATAAATTTATTATAAAGAAATATATTAATATTAATATAAATATAATAATGAGTACAATAACTACATTTGCTTTAAAATTATTTATAATGTTTCTATCAATAGGTAGTGTAATTAGTGCACCAATTAAAGAAATAGATCCATTTCTAGCTTTATTGCCAGAGCGTCCTATTTTTCAAATAAATAATAATGTGTATTTAGTGCCTACAATTAATTCAATGAGAAATGCACCAGCTCCATCTCCACCTCCAAGTCCATTATATGTTCATAATGATGATCATATTTTGAAAAGATATGATACAGATATAATGTATACAGAACAATAGTAATATTTATTTTTTATAATAAAAACATATAAGATTTTTATTATAAATAAGTTTTACATTTTCAATTCTTCATGACCTTATATTTCCTTTAGTTATAAACCCTTTATTAAAAGATATTGTATATATGATTTTTCATTTTTAGGACCTATAAAATTACATCTCTCTCTCGCGAGTAAAAGTGTATTTCACTCCAAAAAAGTGGATATAAAAGTGGATATGAAAATGGATATAAAAGTGGATATTTTAATCCATATAAATAAATATTATTTAATATTATAATGGAAACTAAAAAATATACATGTAATTTATGTGATAAAAATTATAAATCATATAAAAGTATGTGGAATCATAATAAAATATTTCACTCCAAAATCACTCCAAATCACTCCAAAATCACTCCAAAATCACTCCAAATCACTCCAAATCACTCCAATTCACTTAATTCACACTCTAATAAAACTTGTTCATTTTGTAATAAAACATACTCAAGATCTGATAATTTAAATAAACATTTGAATGTTTGTAAAATTAAAATAAAAAAAGAAATAGAAAATCCGAATGAGTTACATGAACAAATAAATAAATTAATGGAACAAAATATTTTATTATTAAATAAAGTTGATGGACTTCAAAATGAACTTGAAAAACAAGCCAAACTGATAAATACAGAAATAGTAAATAGTAATAATATAACTAATAATAATAGTAATAATATAAATAGTAATAATACAATAAACAATAATATAGTACTAGTAGAATTAGGAAAGGAAAAATATGAAGAAATAACAGACCAAGAAAAAATAAATATTTTAAAGCATAAAAAACAAACTATATATAAGTGTCTTGAATACTTACATCTAAATGATAAATATCCACAATATAAAAATTTTGCAATAAAAAATAATCGTTCAAATGTAGGACATAAATATGATGAAGAAACAGAAAGTTATATATTAGTAGATCAAAATGAATTAGTTGATGATGTAATAGAATATACAGTATGTGATATTGAAGAATTTTATGAAGAATTTGGTAATAAATTAAATACTACTGAAAAAGACCATATTGAACAAATACTAAATGATAGAGGAGATAATAGACATACTAAAAAGAAAGTAAAATTATTGATTTATAATAAAAGTAATAAAATAAACATTAAATAAATATTAAATAAATACACATAAGATTATAATTATATTTTATATAATGACAAGTAATATTAAAAATTTTTATTGGTCTCCAATAATTAATGTAATAACTGTAGTTGAAGATTATTGTAAAAAACATAATTATAAAGATATATTAGAAATAGGTCCAGGTATTATTCCATTTTCATTAGCTACAAAAGTGATTGGATGTAATGAAAGAATTAAAAATTATATAGATTTAGATATAGATATAAATAAACTACCGTTTGATGATAAATCATTAGATTTTACTTATTCAAGACATACTTTGGAGGATATTCAAAATCCAGATTTTGCAATGAATGAAATAATTAGGGTATCAAAATCAGGATTTATTGAAACTCCATCTCCTTTAATTGAAATAACAAAAGGTGTTGATATTTTTCCTGAAACAAATTCCTATGCAGGTTATTGTCATCATAGATATATAGTTTGGTCTGATATTGAAAAATGTGAAATTCACTTTTTAGCAAAATATAATACTATAATAGACAATTTCATATCAATTAAATTTCCAGATGAATTATATAATGATCCATTATATTGGAATAATTATTTTATTTGGCATGAAAAAACACCAAAAGTAATAATGCATAAAAATGGTGTTAATTTTAATACAAATAATAATTTTGTGAATGATTATGCAAAAATAATAAATGAAGCAGTTCATACAAGTATTAAAAATACAATATATTTTAGAGAAAATTATAAAATAATTTAATTTAATTTCCTAAGCAGTTCATACATATTACCAATAAGTTTGTTTGATTCATTTACTTGTGTTTGCAGACGACGTAGTTCAGAATAAAGTTCATCAATCAGTTTATCACGAGAATTATGTAAATTATTTACTGGCATTTGATTACAGCCAAACCCAAATACAGGTTGTGTTGGTTTTGGAATAGGCTGTCCAGTTTCAGGATGACGTTGAATATTAGGTGGATGTGTACTACAGCAACCTCCTGGATTAATTCGTTGTTGCATTTGTTGTGCTGGGCCAAATCCAAATGCACCAGAAGCACCAGCCATAGAAGCACCAGCCATAGAAGCACCAGAAGTATTTTGTGAATTTACTGGAGCAGTAGTTACTGGAACAGAATTAGTACCAAATGAAGCTGGCTGTTCAGAAGGCTTAACGCCAAAAGTAGTCGCCCCTCCTGAAAATGAAAAAGCCTTAGTAGTAGGTACAGATGAACCAAATGCACCAGCATGTGTAGTAGGCATTGAACCAAAAGCACCAGCATGTGTAGTAGGCATTGAACCAAATGCACCAGCATGTGTAGTAGGCATTGAACCAAAAGCACCAGCATGTGTAGTAGGCGCAGAACAAAATTTTAATCCACCGCCAAATGCATTATTAACAGATTGTGATACTGGAATTTCTTTAGCAAATGTAAATGTGCTTTCATTATTTGTTTCATCTGTAGTATTAGTTTCATCAATATTATTTTCCTTAGATTCAGTATTATTGTTTGATTCCATTATTATAATAAACAAATTGATATTAATATAAATTAATATCAATTTTTTATAATGATATTATAATAGATGTATCATTAGATGTATTATTAGATGTATCATTAGATATATCATTAGATAATTCATTTAATAATTCATTTAATAATTCATTAGATAATTCATTAGATAATTCATTAGATAATGAATATTTATTTTTATATCTACAGTCTTCTTTATAATGACCTTTATTATTACAATTAAAACAAACAATATTAGAAGTAATTAACATAACTAATAAACTGTAATCATATTTATTTTTTAATTTACATTGATATCCATTATGCCCAATTAATCCACATAAATAACATTTATTATATTCAATTTTCATATTAATAAATATATTATATGCAGCATCAAATGTTAATTTCATTTTATTAAAAGAGTCACATCTTATATTATTAACACCATAATATTCCATAAATTCATACATAAAAAAAAGGTCATCAAAATCAGTTTCAAAACATTCAATACGTGATATTTTAATAATTTTATTATAATATAACCATTCAACAGTTTCATCTAACATTAAAATAGTATCTTCCAAATCATATATATTATATAATTTACCAATATAATATTTATTATTACATAGTTCTAAAATATATATATATATCATAAATATAATATATAAAAGTTGATATTTTAAATTAAAGCATAAATTATTAATATTATAAATGGAATTTGATAAATTAGAAATTGATATAAAACGCAAATTGATTCTTAAACATATTATAAATGATGAGTTCTTTAAAGATATAATTAATACAGTAAAACATAAATACGCTAAATATATTTATGAAGGCGATGAATTAAAAAACACACAAGATAAAAATAAACAAAGACGTGTTGCATGTCTTTTACGTAATGAATTAAATGAATACGAGCATGCAGTAAATAAATGTTTATCCAATCAATCTCGTTATAAGGATATTGTCTATAATGTATATAGCACACAAAATACAATCGAAAAATATTGTATGGGTAAATACGTGAATGGTATAACATGTGGTGTAACAATTTTAGAACTTTTAATTTCATATTTAGAATCAACTTATGATACAATTTATGAATATGGTGGTGAAAGATGGGGTTCTGAAGATCAAACATTACGCCATGCTATTAAGATTTATCTAAAAAATCCTTATTTAAGTGAAGAAATTAAACAAACAAAAACATTCAAAAAATATTTCAATAAATATTTTAATCCAGATGAAAATGATTCAGATGATTATATAGACGACAATGCTGATAAGAAAGATACATTTGTAATAAAATATGAATATAATAGTGATTCAGAAGATATAGAATCAGATGAAGAACTAGATGTAAGTGAAATTGATGATAATGAAACTGATAACTCAGAATCATCTAATATAAATTCATTATCATCTTCCGAAGATTAATTATATTTATTTTAAAATTAAAAATCTATAATAATTATTATCTATTGTTTATTATATGTCAACGGTAACACTATTTAGCGGTGTAAATTATACAAATGATTCTTTAGAATTACAATTAGGAATGAATGAATTACCACAAGAATGGAAGAAAAAAACACAATCATTAAAAGTCTCATCAAATACTAGAGTAAGATTATATGATGATAGAAAACCATCAAATTCAATTGAATTTACATCAGATGTTCCTGATTTAACAAATGTAAGATGGGCAAATAAAGCAGTAAAAGTTAATGTAGATAATTTAGACTATTTAGATGAAGTACAACCTGTACAACCAGTAGTTGAAAACTTTGATCAAAAAATGTGCAGAAATGTTCATAATAAATCATCATTTATTTTAATATTATTACTAGGTTTAGTAATTGGTTTATTATTATCCAAATTAATGGAACCTAATAGAAATATGTTTTCAGTTTAATTATATTAGTATCAGACGGTGGTAGACAATTATTAGTAACAAATTTAACAGCACATCCTTTATTAATTACAACTTTAATAAGATAATTATATAATATATAAATTATTATCTTATTATTTATAATGAGTGGTTTTGATCCAGCTAAAATAAATCCAGCATCTATTGTATTAAATAAAACTTCTGAATGCCCTAATAATCAATTAGTATTAATAATTATAGTAATTGTAATGATTTTTATATTACATAAAATAAATAATAAGTAATTAATATAAATATATTTTTATATTTATATTCTTAACTATGATTAATGAGGTTCTAATAACCAATTTAATTCTTCATTTAATTCTTCAAATAAATTATCAGTATTAAAAGCAGCAGGTTGAACTAATGGTGGTCTATCATCTTGTTCATTAAAAATATCTAATAATGAATCATCCCTTAATTGAGTATATTCTGGTGTATTCGATAGCATTAAATCTTCATCATCCATAAGCATAGAATCGTCTAAATTAGCTTGTTTAACATCATCGTTCATAATTTCTTGTAAAACATCATCTTCCATTAACATTCCGTCATCAAACCTATCTTGTTGAATATGTTGTTCTGCTAGTATTTGTTTTAAAGCATCATCTTCTAAAGGTAATCCAAAAATAGGTGGGTCTAATTGAGTTTGTCGAGCTAATCTTTGTTCAGCTAATAATATTCTATCATTTGTAATACTACTACTTCTAATTTTTTGTTTAATAAATTCAATATCACTTTGAGTTATAATATCATTATGATCTTTTAATAAATGTGTTGCTAAAAGACTATTAATATAAAACCTTGAACCACAATATTTACATAACATACTACCGGAGCTAGCAGCAGAAGTGTCTTCATCCGCTTGATCATAAATTCTCGATCTTCTTCTAAAATCATCTTCTCTCATTTTTGCAACAGGATAAGGTAAAGGAGAAGGCAATGACGATGGTTGTCTAACATCTTGTGTTCTTAGTCTTTCTTCTATTTCTCTAATTAATCTAGCATGAAGTTGAAGTGTAGTTTTTAAATGTGATTTAATATATATTAAATCGTCCTCTTTTAATAAATCTTTATGTATTCTAAGTAAATGTTTTGATAAATATCTTGAATCATAAAATGTTAAATCACAATATCTGCACTTGTGTTTACCTTGTCCTGTCTTTATAGAATCTCTTAGTCTTTTAGAAGATTCTGCATTTTTTTTGCGTCTTTCTTCTTCTGGAGTTAATTCCATATTATGTATTGTTCTTTTATGTATAATTAATTCCTCATAAGAACTGAGAGATTGACCGCATGTAGAACAAATAACTCCTCCGGATTGTTCTTCCATTAATGTTTTTAATTCATGATATTTTTGCTTATATTTTAAATATTTTGATTTATAATCATCAAATAGTTCCATATAATTATTTTAGATTTTTAATTATAATAAAAAGGTTATTAAACAAATATTAATATAATTATTAATAAAAAATATGGAAGTTCCACTAGACAATAATTTTGTATGTATTACAGCATTAATTGATAATTCTGGTTCAATGGCATCTTTAGATACAGCATCTTTAGCATCAAGTTTAACACAAATGATTCGAGACCAATGTGACAAAGAAGTAATTTTTTATGGTGCCACATTTAATGATACATTTAATATATTTGCAGATGGTGTAGATGGTAAAGAGATAACAATTACCCAAGAACATATTAAACCAGATAGAATGACAGTTTTATATCCAGCATTTGCAAGAATGATTAAATATACTGGTAAAAAATTATCAGAAATGACAACTCGTCGACCAGGTAAAGTAATTTTTATTTTATTATCAGATGGAGAACAAACACAGAGTTCATTTAGTGAACAATGGCGTAGTATTGAAGATACAGATTATGAAGGTAATGATGCACAGGATAATTTAAAAAAAATGATTGAAGAACAAACAAATGTATATAGTTGGCAATTTTTATATTTAGGTACAAATTATGATAGTTTAAAGGCAGGGAAAACAATTGGAATTGCGCCAACAAATTGTATTAATTATAAAGCAACACCACAAGGTTCAAGACAAGTAGTGAACGTATGCTCAGCAGCAATGTCTCGTATTCGTGATAATAAATTTACAGGATTTGTTGATACAGAACGCACAACTGCATTAGACGGCTAATATTCATTATCACTCTCAATTCCTTCATCAATAACAGAACTAATGGAATCAAGTGATTCCGTATCAGATTCTAATTGTAAATTATTGTAATAATCAATTATATCTTGAATTAATTGCTTATTATTATTGTAATGATTCCAAATTTTTTCACAAATTTTATATTTATAATGCATATCATATTCATCTTTATAATATTCTTGCAAATCAGCAGGAGAATTATTATATTCAGTTGTAATTCTAAATTCTGATTCAATATCTTCAATAATATCTTTAACATTATAAATGCGATTATAAGAACCATACACTATTTTAAAACCATTATTAAATTCAAATAGATGAATATATCTAAAATCAGGTTTATCATTTTCTCCACATAAATAAATATTAGACGGAATTTGAGAACGTGTAATTAACTGTATTTGATAATCCATTAAATATATAATTATATATTTAATGAAATAATAAATCAAATTTTTTTAATCTTCAATAACTTCTTCTTTTTTTATCTTCTTGAATTTTCCATTAATCCAGGTTCCAACTTCTTTACCTTTGGTAATATTTCCGGTTTTATCTTTCTTAATATTATACATAATAGTATTTTCAACAATATACTCTTTATCTTTGTATGTGATAATTTCAAAGGTTTGTTCATCTTCACTATCCGGTTCATCATCACTATCTTCATTATAATTAACATTATTAAAATCTTTGAATAGTTCCTTTAATTTATTATCATATTTAATCTTACTATCTTCTAGTTTTCGTTTTAATTCATCTACTTCATTAAATAAATCTTCTAATTTATGTTTCTTGATAATAGATGGTTTTAGTATTTTAATTGAAAAATTCTTAAATTTATCAATATCAATATTTTTTTGAACTGATTCATTAATATAATTATTATAGATGTCATTTTGATTATTAAGTAATGAATACCATATTATTTTTTCATTAATTTTATTATCATCATAATGAATACTCATAGCACTATCATTTAAATATATATCACCATTAATAATTCTAACACAGTTATTACTTAATCCAAATCTACCAACAATACAAGTTTGATTAGTTCTATTTGGTTTCAAGTCAGTATGAAAAGCTATATCTCCGCCTCCATAAACTGGATATTTAGTTCCTTTATCTTTTGATTTAGTGATTCTAGTCCCATATTTAATATCACATACATCTCCTAATTTATATTCATCATAATCTGTTCCTTTTTTACCTTCACTTGTTAATTTACTAATTAAATCCATAATATTCTTTTCTTTTACTGGAATTGACTCAGTATCTTCTATATTTTGTTTATAAATAGCATAAATTGAATCTAATGGTTTCTTTAGTTTATTAATATCTAGAGGAACTGCCATTTTAAAATTATTAATATTATCATTTGATGTATTTTTAACTGTAGAACCATTATATGATTTATCATAAAATATATTCCAATTGTATTTTAAATAATTAAAAATATATAACAATAAATGCTTATTATCTGATTGAAGAACATGATTTGTTACTAAAGTAGAAAATATATTATCTAAAAATAAACATCCATCTCCTGAATGTCCAATAATAATACTTAATTCATTATTAAAATCAGCTGTATCACATTTTAATATATCAGAACCAGATGAATAATAACGAATTTTACCATCGTTATTCGCAAAATCAGCAAGTCTTTTAGATTTAGAATTAAATTTAATTTCTTCAATTTCACTTATTTTTTTAATTTCATAACCATTTGGGCAAACTACTTTATATTCTTTATAATCTTTATAATTCCAAGAATACTCAAATTTTTCAACATCTTGTCCTTTTTTATTTTTAACAATCTTAGGTTGACAGATTTGTTCATATGATGCAGAACATACTTCAATTTCTTCAACATAATTAATTGAACCTTGAATCTTTTCCAATAAATATTCTCCATCATCATTAACAGAGAACTCGTCTTCTTCTTGTTTAACTACATTATATTCACTAAATTTAATATTCTTAGTTTTACCATTATTATGAAAAATAATAACTGAAGTTTTAGTAGTTGTATTTTCAAACTGGTCTTTTGGAATTGAAATAATATTAGTAATATTATAATTATCCAAAATAACTTGACGATGTGTTGAATATTTACTATCAAAAAAAACACCTTCTTTTAATACAGCAGCACATGTTCCATTTTCTTCTAATAAATCTGCTAATAATAATAAACTGCATGCTTCTTTGTTATTTGCAACACTAATATTGTGAGATTTACAAAAATCTTTGAATCGTTTAGAACATGTTTCTAAATTGACTTTCGTTTTCTTTTGTTCTTCATTATAAATCTTTGTTTCTTCAAATAGTCTTTTATACTGTTTATTTGTTTTAAAATCTTCTGGGTGCATTTTCTTAATATGTTCCATAATCTTATCCCTGTTAATTTGTTCAGGTGTTTTTTCTGTATCATCGCCACCATATGGTGGATTCGAAACAACATAATGATATTTTTTATATGTATTATTTTCAGAAATAAAATTATTAGTAAATGTATTTACACGTTTATAATTATAATCCCGTTTTGGAAATTCACCAGTTAATGCAAACATTTCAAGACCAGTCATACTAACAACAGAATCTTCCATATCAAAATGATAAATATTATTAATATTATTCTTCCAATCAATCTTAAAATGTTTGTTTAAATAATCAGCATAACCAAGCGTAAAACCACCAGAACCACCAAAAGGATCAATCATTGTATGAACACTTTTATTTTTATTTAATTTAATTTGTAATTTTTCATAAATCTTTTCCGTAATATGACGGTCAGTAAAATATGCACCTAATTCAGAAATAGCTTGTTTATCACGACCTACAAAATATTCGTAAACCTTACCTGCAAGGTTAACCCTTTTAACATCCTGTTTATCATTTTTATATCCAACTGGAATAGCGTCAACCATATTAATAGTATCTGCCCATACTTGAGGAACAATATCACGGGGAATTTGATGGAATAAGAAATAACCTAATCCAGATAAATTGGGGTCATCAGAATTCTTAAGTTCCCATAATAAATCTAAAATGTCTTTATCAATATAACCAACTAAATTATCATAATCACTATCTTTCGATAATAATTTTTTTTTCAATTCATTAAAACTAAGTGTTTTACGTTGTTCTTCTGTCAAATCAAATGCATTCAAGTGAGGTTCAATTAATTTTAAACCATAAAACACATTAAAAACCATCATACCATTTTTACCATAACCAACACCATTATTCCTTAAAAAATTATGAATCTTATGAATATAAGCCTGTAAATCTTCTGTTGTTAAAAGTGATATTTTATGAACATCTTGTTTAACATCTTGTTTAACATCTTGTTTAATACCTCGTTTTAAACCTTGGTTTTTTTTAGACATATTGAAATATATATATTATAAATAATATATGTATAAATCAATTTTTATTTGAGAATATAATTTTAAATAAACAGAATGTTATTTATAGTCTTCGTGAATTTTTTTTAGTAAATTCATTATAATAAGAAGTAAAATCCTTATATAATTCTTCCGGCATTAATGGTAAATTATATTTATTTGCTTTTTGTTCATATAATTCTTTTGTATTGATATTATATTTATTACATAATACTAATAATATATTTTTATTTTCTGGATAAATACTAATATCAATACCTAAAAAATCATACCAATTTGTCCATCCATATTCTTTATAAATAATATCTGGATTATTAATAAAATTACAATCTCCTGGTATATTATTAGCATATTCAATATAATCTTTTCTATGCATAAACATACCTTTTATTTTATTTTTTAATTCCATAAAATCGTGTTTCATTTTATCAATGTCGCTTATTTTAATTTTATTCTGTAAAACACTATCAAATTTACTCATAATTGAATCCCATTCTAATTTATTCATATTAATATTAATTGTACTATCGCCAAAATTCAAAGTAATAATTTCACGTTCTTTATCAAATTTAATAACATCTTTTAATTTAATATATTTTTCATAATTAGTTTTATTATCATCTAAATTATCAGAAATATTTTGAAGTGCCATATAATAACCAATAATTTTATCAACAAAATCTTTCTCATAATTCTCACTTTTATAAATACCATCAATTATAACACCAGTCTTCTTTTCTGGATTTTCTTTATCAATACGTAATACACGACCAATACTTTGAATAAATGGAATACAACTACGATTAACAACCCCATCTAAAAATATACATGCATCTAAACGTCGAATATCAGAACCTTCGCGATGTTTATTAGCGCAAAATAAAATACATTCACCATCAGATTTTTTAAATGCTTCATAATCATCATCAGAATTAATAGAAGTATCAAGATAAAACTTAAAATCACATAAATTGGCTTTAGTATTCCTTTTTTTAATAAATTCATGTCGCCACTTTTCAGCAGAATCAATTCGACCACACCAAGCAACTATTTTCTTACTTGGTAATTTTTCAACAATTTTATCTAACATAGTAGCAACAGTATCAAATTCATAATCAAATGTATCATTCTCTTTTCTTTTCATTTTAGATAAATGGGCTACACTTATATGATACCAATAAAATTCTGGGGGTAAAATCAGTTTTTCAGAAACAGCATAAATCATATTAAAATTAGTAGCTAGTTTTAAATTATCATCATCGTTACCATAAACAGCAAGTAGTTTTTCTTTATCGTATTTACCTGTCCTTAATGGTGTAGCACTAAAACCAACAATTGGAATTTCTAGTTTTAAACATTTTAATAAAAAATCATTACAATTCTTACTAGTTGTATTATGGCATTCATCGTGTAAAATCAATTTAATATCATTAAATTTATCATAATATGTTTTATTCAAAGTTAAATATGCACGATTAATAACAACTAAGGTTGCTTTATCATTATCTAAATTATTAACCCACTCTTTATCTTTATGAGTAACGCAATTGATAATATTAATATTAGTTAAATCAGCAATACCCATTTCTTTCCATTTCTTTAATTTATTCATATTTGGTTTATGATCATCTTTTGAAAAATCAAATAAATCTTTCAAAATGTTAACACGTTCTGTAAAAAGAATAATTTTTGTATCATTTCCAAATTTTTTATAAGCATACTCAATATAACGCAAAATAATAAAAGTTTTACCGCATCCTGTTGCTTGGCAATGAATACATGTAGTTAACCCATATTTTTCTAAATATTCAAATGCTTTCACTTGATTAATCCGTGGAATAAATACATCGAAATTAAGTGGAACAGGAGTTGGATCAATTCTTGTAAGTGGATAATAAGAATTAACATAAATATCATTAATAATTTGATTATCAATCATAAATTTTAAAACATCTTTATAAACTATATTTAAATTATCAGTCGATGTTACCCGTTTATCTTTTAATATAATAATAATCTCATCTAATAAAATTTCATTTGTCTTCATCTCAACAATCCTTCTAATATAATTTGCTGTTTTAATAACATAATCAAAATGAACAATACTATGATATTTAATAGAATCTGGAATATTTTTGAAAACACTTTTTATAAACTCCATAATAATATCTGGTTCAACAATATTCTTATTTTTAAAGATTTGTATATAATTACCTAATTCATTCAATTCATTATAAAAATCAATATATTTCATTAATAATAATGAAATATAATGATTTAAAATATTTATCAATTTTTATTTATAATATTTGATTATCATATCTTTTTTTAAGATTATTCAAAATTGTATTATTTAATCCACTAATATTAATCTTTTGTCCTGCATAATTTTTAATTTCACCTACATCTACATTTTCTTTTACTTCTATAATTAAAGTTTTCGGATTAATTGTCCACAAATTATCATCAAATGTTTTATGAATATTAGATTTCAATAATAAACCATTATCTATATTATTTATTCCATCCGATGATTTACCATCTCTAAAATTAACAATATGAGCCGCTTCTAATTCTGTTAAACAAGTACTTCCAGTTATAATACATTTTCTATATTTATTAATTAAATCTCTTCTAAATTTTTCTTGTTCTACTCGTTCTTGTTTATTTTTAAAAATTTTATAATTACTATATAAAGTCTCGATTAAAAAATATAAATCTAGTTCAAAATCATCATATGAACCATAATTTAATAAATTATAATCTATATCTTCTAAATAAATACTTCCGTTTGAATTAATAATATATTGTTCTAGCAGTTCCATTATATTATTAATATAAATATATATTTAAAACTTTTAACTATAATCGCCAGGTGTTTCTGTTAAAAATAAATCATCTAAATAATCTGGTGTTAACATTGATTCTAATTGTTCTGGTGGAGGTGGTAAATCCATATCTAATGCTTCTGGCGGAGGTGGTAAATCCATATCTAATGCTTCTGGTGCTGGTAATGTTGGTAATTCTATAGGTAATAATAAAGTATCTCTTTCTAAAATTTTTTTATGTATTTTAGCAATCATATATTTTTTATTTTCATTTTCATTATCATAAGTCTCAAAAAATGTTTTAATGAAATATAAATCTTCTAAATTAATAATCATTGAATGTTCACTTAATAAATGTTTGGCTAAATAATATCTATTAAACTCTAATCCACAATATACACATTTATATAAATTTCCAACTTCAAATGCGATTGCCGGTAAATTAGCAGGTGATTCAAATAATAATTGAAGAGGTATAGACTTTAAATCAAAATGTAATACATCTGGATAGGTATCTTCTGGAAATGCAGGTGATAATTTTAATAAAGGCAATAAACTACGGGCATGAACAATACGTGCTTCTCGTGCTATTGGTGGTAATAAATATAATTCTGGATTTTCATCCATATATAATTTATCAAAAACATCTAATGGAACTCTTACTGCAGGTGCTACTGCAGGTGCTGCTACTGCAGGTGCTGCTGCTGATTCTGCAGCTGGTGCTGCTGGTGCTGCTGCTGCACCATCTGTATACCATTCTTGATCTAACAATTGCAATGGTGGTAATTCTAATGGAGGTCCTTTAGATTGTTTTTTTTTATCTTTAATCATTTTATTAACTTGTTCTTGTGTTAATGTAATATTATGATTAATTCTAATATGATCTACTACATATACAGAATTTATTCTAATATCACAATAGGGACATAATACTAAACCACTACCAATTTGGTCTTTTAATTCTAAATATTTATTTTTATATCTAATATATTTTTCTTTATAAGTATCCATTATATAATTATATTTATATAATATATAAATATAATTATAAATTGTTAAAAAAAGAGATTATTGTTCTCTTAATGCCATTAAAATAGCAGCAATTTCCGCAGGGTCAGTATCAATATTCATCTCAGGTTCAACTTGCAGTTCTGGCATAACGGGTATAATTGGCATAACAACATAGGGATTTATTAGTCTAATCTGATTATTATGTATTCTCTTATAATTTACTCTACGTGCTTGTCTTCTTAATGTAATTGATTCATAACTAGATAATGAATGAGCATTATTTAATATATATTCAGGAATTTTACCAAATTTTATTTCTAAATCAACAAAAGCTCTTCTTAATATGTCAATTCTAACTAAATCTTTATTTTTTAAATAATAATCTACAAAATAAAAATCATTCTCTATTAATTCATCAGCATGAGAATTTACCATATGTCTAGCTAATTCTGAATTTCTAGATATTTTAATATTACATATTCTACATTTTACTACATATCTACCTTCTTTTCTTTTTTCATTATATCTTTTTCTTTTTAATTCCTGATTAATTTGAGATAATTGTTCTCTAGTAAGTATTGTATCATGTACTATTCTAATATGTTCTAATGCATTTGTATTATTAATTTTAATATTACAGTAAGGACATGTTATAATAACACCTCCTGATTGTTCTTTTAATTGTAAATATTTTATTTTATATTTATTATATAAATGTTTATATTTTTCTTCATATTGATCCATATATATTATAATATATATTATTATAATATAACTAAAGGTGATTATAATAATCGAAATATCAATACGCGTTTACATCTAGATAAAATTAAAGCATAGCTTTAATTTTATGATGTAAAACGAAATTTCCAGTCTTGATTCCAATAATTAGTAACACCTTTAATAATATCTTCATTACTAATTTCTTTAGCAAAGTCAACTTCATTATATGTAGTTGGGTCATTTAAATTGTCTCCGTCAAATCTAGAATATTTAGGATATGTTCTTGAAATGAAATATTTATTATTTTCATTTTGATATATATACATAGGCACAGCCCAGACTTGTCTAGTATTATAAGCAATTGTAATATATTTATACATTATATATAATATACATTTTATAAATTATATTTTAATTTCAAATATTTATTTTTATAATAAAGATATTTTGATTCATAATCATCGTCGTCTTTAAAAATTAATTCTCTATAAGCAGAGGTTGGAACAGTAAGAGGAATGGTTTTATATTTTTTATCCAAATTTATATTTTTAAATATAGTAGGTACATAACCATCTCTCAATGCTAATTCACTAAATGTTAATACTCTTACAATATTTATATTTGGATTAAAAGAAATTATTGAATAATTTAATGAATTTGGAATATATTTATAATAATAACTATTTTTTCTTGTTCTTGAATAATAATTTAAATTAGGTATAACAACAAATGAATCATTTAAATCTATATTAATTCTTCTTCTATTTGTTAAATATTTAAATGTAACACATATATAACCAATTGATATAAATTTATTTTCAATTGAATCAGCTGTTGTAATACTATGAGAATATATTCCAACTTTTTTAGATCCAACTTTAATATAACCACTAGGATAATTATTTATAGGTTGTCTCGTAAAATATTTTAATCCTAAAAATGTTGTATATTTTTCTGTTGTTTTTATTTGATAAAAAATAGGACCATGTTCTAATAAATCATGGGCAGGATTAACGCATCTAACATCAATAACAGGCATATTTGATGATATATATTTGAATAATTTACCAACTCTACATCCAGGACATTTTAAATTAGCACAAATCCATAATTCCATATAATTACCAACTTCTGAACTTATAGAAAATGTAAAATCATCATCTTGTGATTCTATTTCTGACATAATCGCATCAATTTTATCATTATCTCTGATTATATCATTAACTAAAGCTTGTCTATTACTAACACTTTCTGCCCATACTAAATCTATACTTTTTGGTGATAGAAATTCAATACCGTTTAATGTGCTAAGTTCTTCTACTATTTTATGTTTTTTATGTGGAATTCCAGGTGTTTCTAATAATAATATTAAATCAATATCCATACTTTGTTCAGGTTCAATTTTCCTTTTACGTAATCTATCTGTATATTCTGTATCTGAAGACGGTTGATATTCATCTACTTGCATTTGGTTTCCAATATCTTCAATAATTTCACCATAAGTAGTGGAATTAAATAATTTTTTAATACTTTCCATTATATTATCTTATATAAATTATTCATAAATAATACTTAATTGATTATACGAAGTATTAATAATTTTATCTGGTTTTTTATCTGTAAATCTATTATATTTTATACAAAATAATGAAAATATTTGGTGTTTATTATAATTCAATTTAATTAATCTGTTATTACTAATATCTAATTCAAATAAAGACAATGGAACATTATATTGAGTAATTAAATTATTAAATGCATATAATTTTAATAATTTAGGAAAAAATCCGAGTTTTTTAATTTTATTAGTATTTACATCTAATATTTCCAACTTATTATGACTAGGTATTTCAGTTAATAGATTATTAGATGCAATTAGTACTTTCAAATTAGGAAAATAATTAATAAAATCAACATCTAATAATTTATGATCATGGCAGTTTATATAAATAATATTATTATAATGTAACCGATCAATATCTTCAATGTTTTCATATATTTTATCAATTATTATATTCAACTTGATTCGCATATTTATAATAAATATATTTAATTAAAAGAATAAATAAATCAATTTTTTATTAATAAATATTGAATATTATTAACAATGTTTTAAATATAAATATACTTATTAATATAATATAATGAGTAAAAATGACAAAACAGTTATTTTAGTTGATACTAGTTATACAACATTTCATAGATTTTTTGCAACTTTAAGATGGTTTTCATTTGCTAATAAAGATTTATATAAAGAACATAAAGACGATACAACATTTGATTGGAGCACTGAACCAATTTTTATTGAAAAATATACTAAAATGTATTTAGAATCAATTATAAATTTAGTTTCTAAAAGTGTTTATAAAAACAGTATACTTATATTTTGTCAAGATGCACCGTCAGATACTTTATGGAGGCATGAATTTGCTGAATGTTATAAAGGTAATCGTGTAGATTTATCAGAGAAGCATAATTTTAAACCAACATTTGCTTATACTTATGAGGTATTAATTCCACGATTAGTAGCAGAAAATAAAAATATTCATGCACTTAAAGTACCAAAAATGGAAGCAGATGATTTAATTGCATTAGCAACACGTTATATTAGACACAAACGACCCAATCATACAGTTTATATTATTTCTGGTGATAATGATTTTCTTCAATTAGGGTATAAAAATCTATATATTGCTGATTATAAGAAAAAAGAATTAATTCATCTATCAAGAGAAGAAGCACGTGAAGCATTACGTAAAAAAATAGTTAGCGGAGATTGTTCGGACAATATTCCATCTATATTTATAACAAAAGGTTCAGATGAGAAGATTAATAATAAAACAAAACAATTGGTTAAAGAAAGTAAAGAAGAAATGAAAAAATTTCTAGCAGAAAATGAAGCATCTCGTCACCAATATGAAAAGAATAAAAAAGTAATTAGTTTCCGATATATCCCACATCATTTTAGAAAACCAGTTTATAAAGCTATAAAATTATTAGTATAATATTAGTATAATATTAGTATTAGAGCGGGGACTGATTATCTAAAACGCGTTACAATTATTATATAATTAACTAATTTATATTATATGGACGATATAATAACCATATTAAATGAAATAAATAAAAAATTAGATAGAATTGAAGAACGTTTAATAACATTAGAAAAAACACAGGATAAAATGGATACTCATATAGATTTTATTGAACATGTTTACGACAATGTAAAACATCCACTTAACTATTTAACTAATAAAGTAAATAATTATTTACAATATTCAAGCACTAATAATTTAGCATTAAAAGACAATGATTCCTAGACCACCCATGACTAATAGAATTTTTTTATAAAATAATTATATATAATGGTCGTTAAAAAATCAACTTCAAAAAAAATGGTTAAAAAAACATCTAGAAAAATGAAATATGGTTCAAGAAAAGTCTCAAGAAAAACAATGTCAAAAAAAAGACAAAATAAGACATCTAGAAAAGTATCTAGAAAAACAAGAAAAACTAGAAAAATAAGAGGTGGTGATCCACTTGAAAAGAAAGCAGGTGTAACAGCAGCAATGATTAGCGGACCAAGTGGTTCACCTGGTTCATCAAAAGCACTTGATTCTGCAAAACCAATTACACAAGAATTAATTGATGAACAGACTAAAAAAGCAGCTACTCTTAACATAACAGGTGAACCTGCCCATACAGAAGCATTTAGACGTAGTCCACCTACTAAAAAATAAAATATGATTTAAATAAATTTAAAAATAAATTTATTTAATTTCTACTTATATGAGATAAAGCAACAAATGGTGTTCCACCTAGTTTTCCAAGTTCTAAACCATCTAAAATATGAAATTAAAATATAATTATTTGTTTTAAACCTCTTAATTAAAAACTATCAGCCCTAGACCACCCATCAATGAAAGATTTTTAAGAAAATTATTAATTTGTCCAGGTTCATTTTGTGTGTGATATAAAATAGTAGCTAAAATAAGAAATATAATTAATAATAATGCTCCTATTTTAATTGATAAACTATTATAAATAGTCCCATATAACATTAAAACAGGACCTGCTATTAGTAAAAAGATAGCAATAACTAATGCTATTTTTGATATATCAAAATATCCTTTAATTCCTAAGGAATTAGCTAGTTTGGGAATCCAATTAAATAAAGTAGAAGAATCTAATTTATTTTTTAATCCAACTGCAACTGTATTAAAATTAGTTATTTTATTATAAGCAGAATAAAAATATAATAAAGAAATTAATATAATTAAAAAAATTTTAATAAACTTATTCATTGTATATATTTTAAATATAAAAGTTTTTTATATTTATTAAATAAAACAATAGGGAATAGACTAAAAACGAGCGGTATCATTGTAATTATATATTAAATCTAGATATTATAAATGTTGTTAAACCATATAATACACCACCCCAACAAGTATCAATAATTAAAGTTTTAAATTTCCAATCTTGTAATAATACCATATTTGTAGTTTCATAAACACCATTAATTACTAAACCTAATATAACAGCATCAATTACACTGCCGTTTCTTTGTAAAACAAAATAATTAAGACCCAATACCATAAAAAAATAACAAAATATAGCTGGAATAAATCTAAATTTAAGTGGTGTTTTTTGAACATCTAATATTTGTTGATTAAAAAGAGGAGATAATAAAGATAGAACTATTAAATCTAATCCAACTAAGAGAACTGTTGATAATATTATTTTTTTTATATTTATACTCATATTATTAATATAAAGATTATAATTAATTATAATTAATATATGAATAATAGATTAAATTGGGATGAGTATTTTATGGAAACAGCATTATTAATCTCTAGACGTTCTCCATGTGAACGACTACATGTTGGTTGTGTATTAGTTAAAAATAATCGTATCATTAGTGCTGGATATAATGGTTTTTTACCAGGTGCTGCTCATATAAGTATAATAACTGAAGTTAATAAGCATACTCACGAACAAGCAACAGTTCATTCTGAACAAAATGCTATTGCAGATTGTGCTAATAGAGGTGTATCAACTAATGATGCAATTGCATACATTACTCATTATCCATGTATTAATTGTTTTAAAATATTAGTTGCAAGTGGAATAAAAGAAATCAAATATTTGAATGATTATAAGAATGATGAAAATATAAATAAAATAATAGAAAGTATGGATAATAAAATAAATATAATTCAATTATTCCAATCATTAATTTGAGCTACACACTCTTCATATAGTAGAGGATAATCCCGTGAAATAAACCATTTTTTTTCATGAAAATCGAATTCATATCCCATTACTTCTTCAATTTCATATTCACGGTTAATATTAAATTGCCTAGCGTAATCTAAAGCATAATTATAATTAGTGCAACCCAATGTATCATGAATAAATGTAAGTGTATCAATACGTCCACCTGCTAATGCGTATGCGAACATTTTGTCAATACACTGTTGATTCATAGGTATATTTGATTGTAAATAATTTTGTAAAAATTGAAACATTTCTAATCCACCATAACCAATAGCATATTCTAAGATGTTATGAGGGTCCAATTCAAATGGATGTTGATTTATATTATTTAAATATTTCAAACATTCAACATTACCACCCATAATACAAGAATATACATTTTGTTCAGTGATAATAATATCTGGATATAATTGAATTGTTTTTTTAAAACATTCTAATGTTCCATGAGTTAAAACAGTGTCTAGAATCCATTCTTGAATATCACATTCATCTCCAGTATATTCATCCGTTTCTTGAATATGTTCGAGAATTGTTTCAAAAATAGTAGGCACGTCAATTGATTCTAGAACAGTAGATAAAGCAGATTGTGGTAAAAGGAATGTTCTTTCTTTTAAATTTAATTCATTCCAAAATCTTTCTAACAATTCCGAATTATTAATTGCAATATGAATATAAATGCTTTTAATCAATGTAATATCAAGCTGTGGAATTCTCATATTTAACAAACTATCAATAATAACTGAGATGCAATCAAAGTTATTATTCATAACGAACGCCTTTAATTTTTCTTCGAAAATGGAAAGAATAACAGGAGTAATATCTTCTTTTCTATATTGAAGTAATCCTTTTCTCGTAATTTCTGGGTTTCCGGTATTCAATAGTTCAGTTATAACAACATCTAGAGAGACTGTCATTTTTAAACACAATTTATTAAATCGTGACAAATAATTATATTTTCAATTTTTTCAATAATCTTTGGTTTAATCTAAATCAATATTATGAACACAACTGAAGACTTGTTTATTATATGGCGTATTTATATAATTATAATTTTTATAAATAATTGATAAATGATTAAAAGCTAATATTAAAAAGAAAACATAATACATTTGTTTATATAATTCTTCATTAGACTGTTGTCTTTTCATTTCTCTCCACTTATAAGCTTGTTGAATCATATCATATTTATTCATTATTATATAAAATTTGAAATTAAAATTTTATAAACTAATTATTCATTTATAATACTTATGGAAAAACTTAATAAAAATATAAAAGGAGAAGAATTATCTATATTTTTATTAGAAGAAAGAATTAAAATAATTAATATGGATATTGAAAGAATTGATAATATTTTAGATAAATATGGTAATTATAAAAGCTTAAAAATTAAATCATTAACAACTGAATTTAATAAATTATTGAATGAACAATCTATTATGAAAAAAGAATTGAGAGAAAGAAAATTATATCATCTGGGTTTATTAGACAAAAAAGATTCCTTACAAATAGAATTAGGTGAATTAATTATAGTTGATGACTAACTGTTTACTAAATTTGTTATAATTATGCAATTAATGCATATTTAATAACTTCATCAATATTACTTACAACTTTTACTTTAAATTTATCATCTATTAAAGAATGATTATTTTTAATAACATTTTCTAAATCAATCTTATTATTAAATGGTACTAATGCTAATACAGCACCGGCTCTTTTAGCTGCATTTAATTTTTCATCTAATCCACCTATTTCTGTAACTTCACCTCGTAAATTAATTTCTCCAGTCATAGCAATATTGTTTTTAACTTTTCTATTTGTTAAAATAGAATAAAATGTTAATGTCATTGCTGCACCAGCAGATGGACCTTCTTTACCAGTGCTTCCATCTGGACAGTGAATATGAAAACATTCAGGAGTTGTTTTCCATTTATTCATCCATTCTAATTTTAAATCATTATCTAATTTATTCCAAGCTACAGATAAAGCAACATCAATACTTTCTTTAATAACTTCTCCAAGAGAACCAGTTGCTTTAACAACCATTAATTCTTTAGATGGTATTAAAACAGATTCAATAGGTAAAACACCACCTTGGCCTAAACTATTTGCCCATAATCCATTCACCATACCAATACCATCTTTACTATGAACATTAAGATGAATAATTTTAGGAATAGATTTAAATAAATCTTTATAAACATCCCAAGTAACAGTATATGGAAGTTTAACATGTTTATTTAATATTTTAGTTTTAGTAAGATTAGCATAATTAATTTCACGAATGATTTTGTATAAATGTTTCTTTAATTTTCTAACACCTCCTTCATGAGTATAATTATTAATTATATCTAATATAATATCATTACTAATAAAAATATTATTATGCGCATCATTATTATGCGAAGCATTATTTAATCCCATATCTTTGCATATTTCTTTTAATAAATAATTATTAGCAATATGTAGTTTCATTTCATTGTTCAAAAATTTAGTTTCAATCATTGTAATTCTGTCTCTTAGAATGTAATTAATATTATGTGGGTCATTAAATGAAAATATAAATGTTACTTTTGATAAATCTAAATTAATATCATAAAAATATTTATCACGAAATAAATTATTCTGCGATGGATCGATTAAATGAATCAATAAATTAATAATTTCTTGACCTCTATCTGTAGTGCTAACTTTATCTAGTTCATCAAAATAAATAATTGGATTCATACATTTAGACTCAATTAATGCTTGAGCTATACGTCCATAAATAGACCCTTCATATGTAAAAGAATGACCTTCTAAAAATGAACCATCTTGACAACCACCTAATGAAATAAATACAAAAGGTCTATCCATTGATTTAGCAATACCATCTTTAATTAATGAAGTTTTACCTGTTCCAGGAGGTCCCCATAATCCAATAACATTACCATTACAAATAGGATTTCTAATCATTTGCGCCATTATGTTAATAATTTGTTTTTTAGCTTCATCATGACCATAAACACTCTCATTCATATTATTATTTAATTTTTCCAAAAATTTACTAATATCAGAATGCGAATCATTACCTTTGGTTTCTTTGGTATTTAGATCACTTAAATTTAATCCTTTATACTCACCAAATGGAATCTTCATAATATCATCTGCTAATTTTTTAATTTTCCCACTATCATTAATTACCATTAATTTAGAAATAATATTTTTTTTAGTATCATTATCAATATTAAGTTTCATAATTTTAAATAAATGAGGTATATTATTACTAGATGATAAAGATGATAATGTTTTCAAAAAGTTTTTCTTATCATAATTTTTCATATCAATAAAATATTTAATAGTATCTTCTTTTGTTGAACCACTCATATCTGTAATATTTTTAATTTTTTTAATAAATTCCATAAGAAGTTTGTCTTTATTTTTTACTGAGAATGGTCTATGATCAAATTCAGATATTTGATAATCATTATTATGATATGATTCATCATCCGAAGAATCCTCTGATGAATCATCATCATCATACATATCTAATACATTAACATCTATTTCTATTTTATCTAGTTTTCTCTTTTTAATTGGAATATAATATTGTTTTTTATAATCAGTTAAATATTTAATAACATTAAAACCATCATCAGTCATTGATGTTTTAATATCTTTAATTATTTTTAATAGGGTAGTAATATATGCATTAAGAAATACTTCAATGTCATCTGTTTTATTTTCAAGTTGTTTTTTAATATTATTATAATTAATAACAATTTTATTTAAATAAGCTTTTAGAGATTTACTATTAAATACTTTATAGTCCTCTTGTTTTAATTCAGTGATTAAACCTTCAACACAATAATAATATAATTCTTTTTTAATATCAAGATTATCATGATGATTATCATGATGATTATCATTCTCGTGTTTTCTTTTTCTCGTATTACTAATATTTATTAAATAATTTTTAATATTTG
>JACCDO011207961.1_pt1 | contig 32141 bp, 32 predicted proteins | sample 7446101 | NCBI WGS metagenome assembly JACCDO01 (sample SAMN15323440, study PRJNA562643) | freshwater metagenome | isolation source: river surface water | place: USA:Blue River Watershed | collected 2017-08-16 | reverse complement strand
TGTGAACATTTTCCAATCCAGTTAAATACAAATTTGGAATAATTTCAGAAACTCCAGGATATTCAACATATTTATTAGGAGATGGTAAATATTGAAAACTTGGTGGTTTTTTTAAAGTGCAATTAATATTGTTATCAGAAATGTACTTTTCAACTTCTGTATATTCAATAGAAATATGTTCTGGAATAAATGTTCGTAAAATAATTGCAATAGCTTCTTCATTATCTGGGCTTGTAAAATATGGGCTCGTAAAAACAACAACTTTTGATGCTGTTTCAAGATCATTCAAAAGGTCATTGTATTTAGGGAAAAAAGTAGCCGCTTGAATTGAACCTCTTTTAAATCGATCAATTAAAGGTTTAATTGTAATCATATTATATAATTTTTCAAACGGAACGGTAATAAACAATAATTTAGTATTAATATAAATAGTTGTCATTTTTGATTATTATTAATAATATATAATACATATAATTTCAATTTTTTTATTATTTTATTATAATGGACGAAGAGTGTGCTATATGTTTCGAGAAATATAATAGAAATAAAATTATTCTATTATGTAGCCATAAATTTTGTAAACAATGCTTAGAAGCGTGGTCAATAAAAAGCAATACGTGTCCAATGTGTAGAATGGATATTAAACAACCATTAATTTGTAAAAAAGAAGAATCACTATTTAATAAATTTCTAAAATATATTAATTGTATAAATTGAGTTTAGAGAATATAATTTTTATATATAAATATATATATGCACAATATATTTATATTTTTCTTTGTAATAATTATATTTCTCTATATTTTTAATAAAAAAACAGTCAAAAATATTCCAGATAAAATAAAAAATAAAGTAAAAATTAATATAAAAGATAAAAATTATAAAGATAAAGAAAATAAAGAAGAAAAAAAGCTTCCAACAAAGAAACCAGAAGATTTAGTTTATATGGATATTGGTTTTAATGGTCAATTTATAGGCAGAATTACAATTAAATTATTCAGCAATATAGTACCTAAAACTTGCAAAAATTTTAGAACATTATGTGAAAATACAAGTTATAAAGATTCGCCATTTCATAGAATAATTTCTGATTTTATGATTCAAGGGGGTGATTTTACTAATGGCGACGGAACTGGCGGAAAGTCTATTTATGGAGAAACTTTTGAAGATGAAAACTTTAAGTTAAAACACAATAAAAAATATTTATTATCTATGGCAAATGCTGGACCAAATACCAATGGTTCACAATTCTTTATACTTACTGGACCTGCTCAACATTTAGATGGAAAACACGTTGTCTTTGGCGAAGTTATTCATGGATTTAGTTTAATTGATGGATTAAATAAAGTTCCTACTGATGAAACCGATAGACCAAATGATAATTATACTATTTTAGATTGTGGTTTAGTTAAACAATATCTTCAGTAATTTTATTTTTTTTATTTATGACAGCATAAATATCTTTATCATTAATATTTTTAATGGCTTCTAAATCACTATTATCATACCAAAATTTATCTGATGAATCATTAGATGGTGTAATTATTATTTCATCTGTATTTGTTTCAAGAGGATACTCTTGTGTTAAATTAATTACTAAATCTTCGATCGTTCTTGTTTTACCCCATTTAAAATTATCCATACCCAATAAAGAATAAAAATAAGTCATTAAATTAATAGTTGATCCAAATAAAATAAAAAATATAAATGATAAATAATAATATATTTTTTTATTAAATGTCATTGGTTTTATAAAAATGGGTATTAAAAGTCCATAAGCATACGGTATAATCATAATTGTTGATAATAATAACATTAAATATGATGGTTTTGTTATCAAACTAATTAAAAAAAATACGGTAGCTATAAATACAAATGGTGATAAACTATATATTGTTATATTAACAAATGCAGCAATTCTTTCAAATATATTAATATTTGGCATAAATAACATCATAAAATCATTTAAATTTGCACCTAAACTCCATCTTCTTCTTTGGGATAAAAATACTCTCATTGTTGTTGGAACATTTGTGTAAGCAACTGCATTTAAATTTTGTATAGTTTTAACATATGGATACATTGATAACATTATGCAAACGTGATTTCTGTCTTCACTCGATACACTTCTAATATGGGTAAATAAATCGTCTGTGTCTTTTGGTAAATAATAAAATCGTGATAATATTGCATCTCCACAAGTTTCTTCAGAAATTCTTAAAATTTGATTACAACCAGATAAACAATTTACTTTATGGGTTAATTTAGATTGTGCATTTCTTTTTAAACACTGTTCAAACATATATTCGCCATATTGGTACAAAATAAATAAATCTGTAGGATGGTCTTTTGCATTTACATCTACATAGCCAACGCATCCAAAAACTTTTTTATCACTTTCCATTGATGATATTAATTCGTAAGAACAATTATAATCTAAGACAGTATCAGCATCAACCCCAATTATATAATCTATTTTTTCACCAAATATTTCATCAAATTGATATTCTATATGATGAAATAATCCAGTAGATATCATTGAGTCAATATTAGTAGTGCGATTATAATTATAGCATAATTTTCTAATTAAAACTAAAGAATCACGCTTACCATAATTAATATTTTTAACTATTAAAATATATTTCATTGTATTATTTTTAAAAGTATAATTTCCAGTATATACTTCAAGATTATTTTCGCGATTATCCCACGTTGTGTATCTTAATACTTTTGGAACTGTGTCGTTATTTAAAATTTTTTTTAATAAAATTTCATCAGTACTTAATAAATTTCCAGATCCTTTTACTTTTCCATCACAAATAATAACCATACAATTTTTATCATTTTTAACTGTTCTTTGAAGTACAACAGAATTAATAGTATTAGTTAATTCGACTTCAGATTCATTATAACAAGGGATTACATAAACATAATTATTTGGATTCAATGAACGTTTTAAATCATTAACTTTTTTATTAGAAAACATTTTTTTTAATAATAATAATATTGCACTAAATGAATTTAATAAAGATGTTAATGCTAATATAAAAATATAGGCATACCAGTGTTTGTGAAAAAAACCAAATGTAATGGATAATAACGCATTAGCACAGAATAATACCAACATTACTAAATATTTTTGATACCTTAATATCATATTAATATTATAGTATATATTAAAAATTTAATTATATTGTTAAAAAAATTGAATTTTTTAATAGTCTAATAATGCCATTATATACTAATTTAATTAAAATTTCAAATGGACCAATCAAATAACTCTAAAACAGAGTCTGATCCTTCAATCAAGCTAGAACGCCAAAATGCCGTTAACCCTGATCTCGAAGACGATGATGAAATCTATTCCCGTTATCGTAATCACGTCGGTTATTTTGGGCGGCAAATCAGTGTGGATGCGACACAAGAACCACCCAATCTAGAAAACTTTAGTCGATACGGCTATTACGGTCGAGTAATTACTGACATTGAGCGCACAGTTGACCCAGATGCGACACCATACCAGCCTCGACCCGATGACTTTTTCCGACGGATTGTGCTTCATTGCAACAAAGACCCACACCATCGTTTGACTATTTATGGAAACTTGCACAAAGATGAAGGAAGTGAACCTAGTGCTAAGAAGCAACGTAATTAGTAATTTTTTTATATTATATTAATAAAATTTAATTAATATAATTTAGTCTTTGCCAAACTTTTGGGTAATTTGGGCTTTTGAATTAGCTTGAGCAATTTCCTTTGTAAGGTTACGTTGTTCAGCTACTTCATTTTTAAGATTGTCGATAGTCTTATTGAGCATATCTGCTTCTCTCTTTTGAAGTTCAATTTGAGCTTTCATTTCAGCAGTTGCACTCTTAAATGTTAGTTCTTGGGTTGTAAGTTGTCTCTTGAGTTCAGTTTCATATTTGTTCTTTTCTTCTAATCTAATAGCATTGCATTGTTTTTCAAGTGATTTTTGTAAATCATCTAGTTCTTTATTAGTCTTTGTTACAGTTTCATTAAGAGTTTTGTAATCTTCATGTTTAAGACTCATCATATTGAATTCTTTTAAGAGTTCTTCGCAAGCTTTTAATTTAAATTCGTTTAATTTTTGTTTAACTTCAATTTGACTATTCTTATAATCACTCTGGAGATTTCTGTTTAATTCTTTATATTCAGAATCTAATTTACTAGTTAATTCAGTGTGCTTTTGTTGATAAGTTCTATTTAATTCTGTATATTTTTGATTAAGAGATTGTGATTTTTCATTATGTTGTTTATCTAATTGGACATTTAATTCGTTATATTCTTTTTGTAATCTATCTGTAATTTCTTTATATTCTTTCTTTTTGGAATCAATTTGAATATCTAGTTGGACGATATTTTCTTTGAATTTATTAAATGAACTAAGGGCTTCGACAAAATGTTCTCCTTTGACAGTTAAATTATTAATTGCTTGGGCCAATTGAATACGGTCTGAATCATTCGAATTATATTTAACAGTAATTGGTGTAGATTGAATTTGGGGAAATGAAGGAAGTTCATCGTCACTAGAAAGAGAATCTTCAATATGTTTTTCTACAACAGCAGGTTTGGCTACAGCTTTACGAGGTGGCATTATTATAAATAAATATAAACAGTATTTTTTAAGTTATTTTTCTAAATATATAATATATGAGTTTTAAATATTTTATAAGTGATAGTTCTCGTGAATATTTTTGTCCAAAATGTGAAAAAGCATGGGATTATCATAAAAATGAACAATTTTATGAAACAATACAATATAAATTATGTCCAAAGTGTGAGCAATTAATCAAATTTAAAAATATGAATATTAATTTAGAAAAAATAGATTTAATAGACGAATTATTAGAAAAAATTAATAAGCTAACAGAAAGAGTTAATGAATTAGAAAAAAAAATTGATTAATTTATATATTTTAAACAAAAATATATAAAATGGAAATTGATTTTGCCAATTTGAATCTTAATAATAATTATGATATGATTATTGATATAATAATGAAAGAAAATAGATCTATTATCAAATTGCAAGAATCATTAGGTATATGTAATTTATTGGAATCTATTTTTGAAATTAAAAATGGCAAAGTTATGAATTTTGATAAAGTAATTAAAAATTTGGATATTATTATTAAAGACGCTAATAAAGCAATTATGTATTCATTAGATGAAGAATCTGAATCATTCTTTGATGATATTAAAAATGCAGCAATTAATTCGAAAAAATATATTGATTTATTTTATAAAAAAAGTTGAAAAATAAACCATTTAAAGTAATATTTTTAATATTAATTATTCTATAATGAGCCTTACTGTATGTTCTGACTGGACTATTGATGCCGAAAAAAATATTACCTACTTTGACCAAGCGCGTAACCAAAAGTTTGCAACTGGTACTACAAAGAAAGTAACTATTGAAGAAGGATCCAAGCCAGTTAACATGTATGAACACAAATTCAATTATGGAACTTTTAAACCATACAACTCTACCCAATTTACTGGTTATCAGATTGATTTCCGTGTTAAAAACCCAAAAGGCGGTCATATGGTTGATAACCATATGTTTGTTCTTCCTATTTTCCGTCGCCTCAGGGGCACATCTGATAACAAACGTGAAGTTGTCTTTGCTCAAACTCAAGATGATGTAGAAATCTTCCTTGGTCTCAAAGAAGCACCAGTAAAAGAAGAAACTCCTGAACAATCAACTGAACCCGCTAAAGAAGAAGTCCAAGAACAAAGCACTGAAACTGTTCAAACTGCTTAATTTTTTTATAAATAAATCTTAAACATAAATTATTTTTGGATTTTTCTTACTAAGAATAATACGTTGTTTCACCATATTAACAACTTGAGATGGATATTTAAAAGACACATCATTATTACGAACAAATACTGTTTCTAATAATTGCTTACGAATTATTTTTTCTGAATCTTTGATTGATTTGTAATTTGGCTCACTATCCCATTCCCAATATTTATAACTCGGAATAGTTCGTGGAAACACATCATTGGCTAATTCAACAAGACTTGGCATAATAATATAGCCAATAACATCGATATATTTTTGATCTGGTTTTTTTATCCATCCATTTTGTTGAATCGGTGAAATAATATTTAGAAAATCAAAACAACAACCAACTTCATTTGGATCGTCACTCTTAATATATCCAAAATACCTATTCAGAATTTTTGAAAATGCCGTAATCGATTCACCAGTATGCGAATGGTCAATTAGAATAATCCTCTTTTTTTTATCAATATTGAAAGTATCTAAATACTTAAAATAGTTTGCCAATTGGTTTTGTGTCGGATTGCACTTATTCATAAAAGGTCGACCAGAAAATGCAATTTGTTTAACATTATAATTTTTCTCCAAATAATAGGACAAATAAGAAGGAGAGTGTCCTATAAACAATAATTGAGCATCTAATGGGCCACGTTTAACATAATTGCCAATATAAATGGCAGCGGTTTGAATTTCGTTAACGAGCTTAGTTGAGAGCATTTTTATATTAGTTTTATTGATAACTATTTGTAATTTTCAATTTTTTAATAAATATTGAATTATATTATAAATAAATACAATTTATAATAAAAATGGTATCAAAAGACATATCTATTGTATTTTCAAATGATTCCTATAAAGTTATAGCAAACAAAAATATTAAAAAAGGAGAAATTATTTTAATAGAATCGCCAAAATATCATTTATTTGGACAATTAAATGATAATATTAAAATGCTCTATTTATTGCTTTTAAATAAGGACGATAGTGATATAGCTAATTTATATCCACGAAAACCAGTAGATATAAATAAAGAGAATAATCCATATTATATAAATATTATAAGAACAATAAATGCGTATTCGGATAAAAAAATTAAAAACTTTTTATTAAATTTTAACAAAGAAACACTTAATCAGTATTATTATAAATACTTATTTAATGCATTTCTTATGAATAATAAACCAGCAATTTTACCTATTGGTGCAATGATGAACCATTCTTGTACCCCTAATATAAAATTTTATGAAAAAGATAATTGCATGTACTTTGAAACATTATATAATATTCCAAAAAATACCGAATTATGTTATTCATATTTACGAAATATAAAATTAAATAATACACAAGATAAATTAAATTACTTATTAAACCATTATAATTTTATTTGTCAAGATTGCAAAAAAATTGATTTAATTTCATTATCTAAATAAATATATATAAATGACAGATATATTTTATCTCAGCGATCTACATTTGGAATTTTATAAAAATGATATAGATTTTAATACATTTTTTGATATTAAAAAATTCCATGGTAAAGTTCTTTGTTTATGTGGCGATATAGGATTTCCAGAAGAAGAAAATTATGTAAAATTTATAGATTTTGTTAGCAAATTATTTAAATATGTTTTTATTATATCAGGTAACCACGAATATTATTCTGTCAAGCGTGCAATTAAAACAATCGAATCAACTGATAAATTAATAGAAGAAATATGTAATAATTATAATAATGTATTTTATCTAAATAATAAAATGCACTTTATTGAACAATATAATTTACATATAATTGGTTCACCTTTATGGACCGATGTAGATAAAAATTTAAATCAATATCAATTATATGCTTATAATGATTTCTCAAAAATTTATTATAATAAAGATTCCAAATTAAATACACAATATTTAGATAAAATGTATACACGATCAAAAGATTTTATAATTGAATCATTAGAAAAAATTAAGGACTTAAATTCAAATGTAATTATTATGACACATCATATGCCATCTTATCAATTAATAAATGAAAAATATAAAAATTTTAAATTAAATTCATTATTTGCTAGCAATTTAGATAATTTATTTGAAAAATATAAGATTGATTATTGGCTTTGTGGTCATTCACATTCTAAAAATAATATCAAAATAAATAATACTATATTAACACTTAATCCAGTTGGATATCCGGATGAATATCCTGAACCAAAATATTATGATTATCTTGTTATTTAAACTTTTTAACTAATTCATTTTTTAATTGCTCAACTTGTTCTTGTGCTAATAAAACTTCGTAACATTCTTGAACCCATTTATCATTAATATCTACTTCTGATTCTTCTTTAGTTATATTTGATCGAAATAATTCAAGTTTCTTTATACTATTATTAATTTGAATAACAAAATTATATGGTTCTGTTATATAATAATTAATACATCCACAATATGTGTTAGTTTTTACTTTCATATTAATTTATATTTATAAAAAAAAAATCTTATACATCCGAATAAAATGTTCCTACTTTCTTATAATCTTTAACATAAGAACCAATTGGATAAATTCCATATAATTGCATTTTATAATTTGGACTATTAATATCTTCCATATCATCATTCTCATACAAAACACCAATATACTTATATTTTGTATTACACATTGTAATTTTATTTAATCTGGTAACAAATTTAATAATAATAATATTTTGATTAGAATAACAACTAAAAATCTTTTTCTCATTGCCTTTAAAATCATTGCAAATTTTTCCTGATATTTTTAATTGGTTATTTGTTTGTAAATCAACAAGAATACTATTATTATAAAATTCTATTTTAATATCACTACCAAATACTTCCATATTTTGGTCTACTTGACCAAATATCATAGAAGGCGTATTTTGACGAATATTTTTAATAAGTGACATTTTTATATAATAATTATAATATATGATGTTATAATTTTCATTTTTTTTATAAAAATTGATTTTTACAAATTTTCTTATTAAAAATATTAATAATGAGTATAGAATATTTAGTAAAAAATATTAATTATGGGTACTTATTTATATTATGTACAGCATTTATTATTTGGAAATTTAAGATATTATTACTATATAATGCATATATAATTAAAACTATTTTAAAAGAACATAATGTAATTATAATTTGTGATATAAGTACAAAAATAGAATATATATATAAATTTATAAATATTGGAATTTTTGATATTGATAATGATGATGCTATTATTAATCATTTAATTAATAATAAAATAGAAAATATTATTATTGATACAGATGGTGGCAGTGTTGTTGCAAGCGATAGATTGATTACACATATTACTGCATCAAAATTAAAACTAAATACTTACGTAATAAGAAAAGCTTATAGTGCTGGAACAGTTTTGGCATTATCTGGAAGTAAAATTTATATGGATAATAATGCGTGTTTATCGCCAACTGACCCACAAATGATAATCGAAAATAATACAATATCTGCCAAAGATTTGATAAATTTATATAAAATTAAAGAGACAAATTCGATTGAAGATAGTTATATTGTTAATTATTATAATTTAAAAAAAATGTTCAAAGAAAATATTACTTTAATAAAAAAATTACTCAAAGGTAAATTTAAAGATATTGATGAGGATAAAAAAACGAAAATAATAAATAAATTAACAGACGGTACGATTTCGCATCATATGCCATTTAATTGTCGATATTTAAAAAAGTATTTAGATATCGAAACAGAAATTCCAGATTATATTTATACACTTTATAATTTATTTTCTAAGATTAATTAATACTTTCAAAAAATAATCTCCATTTTGGAATACTTCTTGCAAAAGTAATTCTATGATCAGAATCTGGTCCTTCTGATATTGCATTTACTTTATTATTACCAAGACCTTTTTGAAAATCTGCACATAATTGACAAGTTGTTGCAGTTATAGATTCATCAATTTCCCCATAATGCATATTTAATGGAGTATTAATTACCCATCTATAGGGTGTTACTGTATTTATTAATTTACCATATCTTGAATTTTTAAAATATACTGGATCTAAATATTCGGGTCTAAGAATAGTTTTAATATCAGTTGGATATTCTTCTGGCTTTAAAGTAGGATCTTTTAAGTATATTCTTTTAGCTAAATTATATGCTGTTGGAATAAACATTGATTTAGCTAAACAACATTTTTTATAATATTCCTGAAATGAAAATACTGTTAAAATAAAAGGAACTGGTAACCATGGAGCATCTATTTCTCTAGGAAAAAATAATATTTGATTTGTTAAAGAAAATCCATCATTTTGACAAGCCGCTGTTCCTGATGCTTTTACCATAATTTTATATTTATTTAACTTTTCTAAAAATGACAAACTAACTAATCCTCCTTGTGACCATCCAGTTATAAATAAATCAGTTTTATTTATTTCCTTTTCTTGTAATATTTCTAATGATGCATAATATAAATCTAAACAAGCTTGAGATTGACTGTCTAAAACAATATAACTATCTGGCTCTTTAGATAATCCTAAACCAAAATAATCTGCAGCAATTACAATATACCCCATTCCAGCAAATTGTGCTAATATTAAGCGTGTTTCGAATGAATTATCAATGAATGATGGAACATCATATTGACCTAAAACAGTGCCGTGTTGATATGATAATATTGGTAAATTTTTATTATCTATATTGGGTAATGCAATAATTCCATATGCAATAGTACTTTTATTTTTTTCCGGTATAATGGAATTATATTTAACACGATATAAAGTACAATCATATTTAGGGGATTGATAATTAACATTTGCTTTAGGTATATTATTTTTTATATCTTCTTCTTGAATAGTTTTAAGGTCTTCTTTTGTGTAAACCTTAATTTGCTCATAATTAATAAGAAATTTCATAATACTTATATGTTTAAAAAAATAATATTTATGGTTGTAATTATTATAATAGTTAATTGTATTACTTTTAGGTAAATTTACATGGGGTGAGAGAGATAATTCATGTAAAATCCATGGGCGTGCGCGAAATTCCACACACAAACTTTGGAAAACTTTGTGTGTGAAAAAAACTGCAGTTTTTATTTGTGTCTAAATTTTAAAATTTCTTTAAAAAAACCATTTTTTCCTCATCTTTTTTATTAGCCAACTGATATTCAAAAAAGATGAGGAAATTTTTTTGCCTCTTAAAATTTTAAAAAAAGTGGAATTTTATTAAAAAATCAAAAAGTAAACAGCTAATACGTTGCAGTTTTTCTGCAGTTAGCGCTAACTGGTCTGCATTTTTTCTGCAACTAATATATATAGAAAAATGTCATATTTTTGTAATATTTGTAATTATCAGGCCAAAACCTCTAGTAATTTTAATAATCATAAAAAAACTCAAAAGCATCTGCAACTTCTGCAATCAACTAGTACGAATCAGTCGATTGATATCCAAAATGATAAGGTTAGCTTTGGGTTAGCTTTGGTTAGCTCAAAGTTAGCCGAAGTTAGCTTTCCAAAGCTAACTCAAAAACTGCAATGTTTAAATTGCCAACAATTTTTTAAACATAAATCAAGTCTATCACGTCACAAAAAAGTGTGTATTTTAGATGAAAAATCAGAAGAAAAAGTAAACGAATCACCTGATTTGAAGACAGAATTGTTAACAAAGTCATTCAAGATCGAACTTTTAGAAAAGGAAAAAGAAATGTATCAAAAAATGGAAAAAGAAAAATCTGAATTATTAACTAATTTTATGGCTAATGCAAATGTTCTTTTAAATAAGGCAAACGATAATACTAAAATAACGGCACAAGCAATGCAAACAGTTAGTGTTAGCGCCCTTAAGTACGCAAATGATAAATTTAAAGATGCCCCTGCTTTGTTGTCTTTAGATAATTTTAATATAAATAATCTAGATTTTAATAATATAGAAGATAAAGAACAATTAATAGAAACACTTATTTACTGTGCAAAACAAAAATCATTAGATAAATTACTTGGAGATCATATAGTAAAGTGTTATAAAAAGGAAAATCCTGGAGAACAATCTTTTCATACAACAGATTGTTCCCGATTAAATTATATAGTCCGCGATTTAATAGAAAATGCTTTAACTTGGGCTGTCGATAAAAATGGATTAAAAATTTGTAAAGAAATTGTTAAACCTTTAATTAAAAAATGTATTGATATTTTACTTGAACATCAAAAAACTTTATTAAAAGAAATGGGAAATGGTAATTATCATAAACAAAAAGAAGTTGAACTAATTATAGATGTTATAATGTCAATTGATTCTGGTTTATTAGAAACAGATATTAATAAATATATTGCTCCCTTTTTTAATTTATCTAAAACTATTCAATAAATTTATATTTTTTTTATTTTTATATTAACTGGTTTAGTAATTGTTTTTCTTTCAATTGTTTGGCCAATTATTCTATTATTTTTATTCGCGAGTATCTTGAGTGGTTTACTTTCTATTATATTTACTTTTTGTGTTTTAATAATGGGACCTGTTATTGAATTTCGTCTAATATTTAATACAATTGTTTCATTTCTTTCTTTTATATTGTCTTTTTTTGTTGTTAAAACTAATGTTGCTACATTATTATTAAATATTAATTCGCCATTTAATTTATTTTCTACAAAATCACTTGCATTAGTTGTTCCATTATTTGTCCAATATAATTTATAATTATTTTCTGCATTTGCTTTTATAGTAAATATTACTTTAGAACCTTCATATACATTTAATGGTGATGTAATTGTAATTCTTGATATAGATGTATCATTTATAATAACACTATTTGATTCTATTATATAGGGTTGATTTAATATTTTTCTTAATTGGATTTTAATAGTATTTTCTCCTTCAAAACGAATATCATTTTTGGCTTGCAATGTTAAAATACCAGTTTTATTTGCAATTGAAACTATTCCATTATTTATATTATTTGTAAAATCGGCAGCAATTGAAGTACCGACATTTGTCCAATATAATGATGAAACATTATCATTTGTTTTAATATCAAATATTATAGATTCACCTTCATTGATTCTTGTTTGTCTTGGAACAATACTATAATTTAATTTATTTATATTAACTATTAATGATTGTGCTACTTTATTTGTATATAAATTATCAGTAAATAATTGTATTTGAATAGTTTTTTCAGATATTCTATATTTTGAAGTTAATATAAGTGTTGCTTTATTATTATTAATTGTAATATTATTATTTAAATTTTCATTAAAATCTGACATAGTACTTGTTCCAATATTTTTCCAATATAATATTCTATTGCTTGTTCCTGTTATATTAAAAATTACTTGTTCACTTTCGAATATACTTGTTTTATTTGGACTAATAGTATATATATTATTATTTATAGTAACATTTGTTTCTGCAATTTTATTATTATAATTACTATCTGTAAATAGTTCTATTTTAATTGTTTTTATTTCTTGAATTAAATTATCTATACTGGTTAAAGAAAATGTTCCAATATTGTTATTAATCATAACTGTTCCTGATTTTGTATTTTCCAAAAAATCGGTAGAATTACTTGTACCTGTATTTTTCCAATATAATGGTGCATTAATTGAATTTCTAATAGTAAATAATACAGATTCTCCTTTATACATACTTGTTTTATTTGAAGTTATTTCTACTGTTTGTAAATTTATTATTGGTTGTAAATTAAAAATTAATTTATATTTACCAAGTGAACCATAATCTGTATAATATGTACTACCCATTCCATCAACTTTAACATAATATATTCCATTAGATAATACATTATAATTAATTGTTGAATTTAAATTATTTTTTGTACTTGATGAAATTTTATTATAATTTTGATCATATAATGTTAATTCTAAATTTAAATTTGGATTTATTGTACTTACTAATCCAGTTATTGTAATATTTCCTGGACCAGATTGTATCTTAAAAAAATCACTATCTGTATTTCGTGTAATAAAACCATAATATGTATTTTTACTATTTGATGTAATTGCTGCTGTATTTGTTGCCAATTGTATTGTATTTGGATAATCATCTGTAATATAAGGAAGTCTTGAATTAATAATGGCTAAATCATCTTGATTTATAGATGGTTGTGTATTAGTTCCAGTATACATTTGTCCACGAGGCACGTATGCCCATTGTGACATAAAATAATCAAATGATGCTCCCATAATTGGTCCCCAATCTCCAAATCCTTCGTAGTAATCTAATGTATTTGTTCCTTGATGTTCTAATCCTAATGTATGACCAACTTCATGAGAAATTGTTTGAATTGCTGCTTGCATATCTAATGAATTATTTGCAAAACACCAGCAATCTTTAGCAGCCGGATATAAATTCCATACACCTAAAAATGCAACACCTCCATATTCACCATTATTAAATATTTCATTTGATGTATTATTTGTGATTATACATCTTATATTATATGGCGTAGTTGGATCTGTTGTAATATCTACATCAAATGGAGCATAATCTTCTGCAACTCCTTTCCATATTTGTTGAATTCGTATATTATTTTGTGATATAGATCCTATATCAAATTGTTTAAATGTAATAACTGGATATTTTACATTATTATTATTATCTAAATTCCACCAAGTATTAGTTAAAGTACCTCCTCTAAAGTCTAAGTAAATTCTATTATTTGATTGAGGTCTGCTATGTAATTTATAAGTTTCAGTTTCTGGAAATAAAGCCCCTCCAATAAAATCATTATATGTATCATCAAAAGTTGCTCTTTTACGATTACTTACTGGACATTTAAAATATATTTTTTTTTGGTTATTAATATGCGCATATTCATCATTTTTAAGACAAACGCAATCTTCTAACTTTAAATTATTTATTTTGGCAATTTCTTTTAAATCGGAATTAGATAAATCTTCTATTTTCATATTATTATTATATTATAAAAAAATTAAAATACATAAGAATCGCTAATACTGGTTGGAACAGGAAAGCCATTGCGAAACAGACGAATAATCTCTGGATAATCGTCACTAAATTCAGAAAGTGTCTCTAAAAATGCCTTACAAGGAATGTCATCTTTCTTTTGCTCATTGCCTAGCTTGCTAAATTCAACCAGTTGATTACGCCGATCGCGAATTGTGGTTTGCGCCCAGTCTTCATTGCTATATTGAATCGTTATAGTTGCCTTACTTTCTTTAAATGGCTTTGGTCCAGAAATTGTCAAAAATACAAGACGTCCAAACATCCACACAAGATGTGCTACTTCTGTAGGTGCAATCATTGTGCACATTAAAGAGCAAAAGTGTGGTCCAAAAATCGTCAGTAAAGCTATCGTTCCATTCGTACGGAGAATAATCTACTGGTTCACCACCATAAATAAGATTATAGGCGGTATCTGTCTTACGTGCCAGCTATTGTATAAAATGTTAAATCCCAATCTCTACCATTCCATTTATAGTTCGTATATCTATTAGAATCTTTTATATTTATGAATATTGATAATTCACCATTTCTATAATCACTTAATTTTTGTGGTAAAGATAATTGAAATTTTAATTTGTCTGTATTTAATGTTGATGTTAATATAATTCCATTATTTGCAGTTTTTTTGCTTCCCTTAACTAAATCAATTTCATAATGATAAGTATTGTTTTTTATTTTATATGTTAATCTAATTTTACCCCTTCCAGTATCATCTAAACCATAGCTATTTTTTGTTGCTAATACGATTTTTTTGTAGCCCGGGTACCTCAAAACTACTGAATTTCTATCATCTAATTTATATCCATCTGAAGAAATAGTAACAGGATTACATGAATAAGTGCCATCTAATAATTCAGATGGATAGTCTGGAAAATAATCACCAAAACTACTACTACTGGGTTTGGCAGCTGTTTGTAAAATATCTAAATCATTTAATACTCCTCCAAATACATTTGATAAATATATTTTCCGTCTATTATCAGTTAAACCTGAACTTTCATTAATATTATCATACATTAATTCATTTGGTAAACCAGGATATGTACAATTACCTATAACTTGTTTAGTTCGTGATAAAAAATATCTACCACCTGATTGAGTAGTCGGTATAGTACTGCCACCAGCTATTTTTTTATATTCATTTGTTGCTGTGGTTCCTGTAAAATTGCTTTCTGTTGTACCGAGACCTACTAAAGTTTTTCTTACTAATTTTGTAAATAAAATATTATTGTATTCTGGAATTATGTAACTAGTTGGCGTATAATTAAAAGAAATATCACCTAAATTAGTATAACTACCGTCAACAAGAGGCCATCTATCTAAATTAATATTTAAATTAAAATTTAATGGAGTTATATTATCAACCCCAAAATTATCAGCATACATAGTTGTATTATAAAAAATTATATTTGCAGAAACATCAGTATGTATAATACTATCAATATAACTCTTAACTTCAGATAAAGTATTTTTAATTATATTTAATGATCCATCATAAATATTAAGCTTACTTGAATTTGGGTATGTCTCATAAATTAAATTAAAAGGCATTTTTATATATTATATAAACTATATATTTTTTTTAACGCATTTTATACCAGTCAAAGATATAATTGTTCTTGATGATAAAATAGGTAATGAAACATAAATTTTATCTTATATTTATGCGAAAAAAATATATTATTTATAATAATATATTAATAATATATGTATAAACTTCAAATAATTAATTTTTGGTTATTAATATGCACATAAGAATCAGTAATATTGATTATAATATATACTTTACTATAAATCTATATTGCTTGTCAAATTGGCGATAAACTTCTTGATGATTAGATTATCGAGAAGTTTATAATTAAAAGTTTTAACCAGTTTAATGAAAAAGCTTTGTATTTGCTTGAAAATATTATGAAAGATTACTTGTATCCATATTAGTAGTTATATAATTAACTTTTATTTATTATGTGTTTATATGGATTTTATTAATTTCACTTTTTTCACTTTTTTCTTAACCTTAAACTAAAATCCATTTTTTACCAGTCCATAAATAATCGCTGGGTTTATTTATATCTAATGCAATTGTTATCACTACTTCACCATATTTATATTCTGATAATTTTTTTGGTAATTCAAGAGTTATTTTTAAGCTATCATTTTTATAGACAATGCGATATTTTAATATATCTATATTAGTATCACTAGATCTTAATTCTTTAGATGAAACTAATGCCGGAGTGGTCTCTTCAAAAGTTGCTTTTCCGGTAGTTGAAGTGCCTGCATTTAATTTCTTCTGTAGTTTTGCAATCTGTGTGTTTATGGATTTTATTAGTACTTGTACATTTGCAACTAATCTAGCCACACTAACAGATAAAGCGGTTATTGCAGCTAGTGCAGAATCAGCCGGAGATTCGACAGTAGTTGCTCCTGTGGATGCAGTACATGAATATCTACCATTTAATAATACAGATGGATAATCTGGAAAATAAATGTGAAAACTACTTGTAGATCCTGGTGTGAGATATGTTTTTAAAATACCTAAATCATTTAATACACCTCCAAATACATTTGATAAGTATATTTTTTTTCTACTATCAGTTAAACCTGAACTTTCAGGAATATTATCATACATTAATTCATTTGGTAAACCTGGATATATACAATTACCTATAACTTTGCTAGTTCGTGATAAGAAATATCTATTACCTTCTTTAGTAGATGGTATAGTTGGAGTAGAAGTACTACCAATTACTGTCTTATATTGATCTTTTGCAGTTGCGCCTGTAAAATTGGTTTCTAATGTACCAAGACCTACAAAAGTTTTTCTAAGTAATTTAGTATATAAAATATTTTGGGTGAAATTATCAAATGAAAAATATGAAGATTCAGAATTAAATGAAACATCACCTAAATTAGTATAACTACCATCAACAAGAGGCCATCCATCTAAATTGATATTCAAATCAAAATCTAATGAAGTTCTATTAGCAACCCAAAAATTATCAGAATTACTACTTGTATCAAAAAAAACTATATTTGCAGAAATATCAGTTTCTATAATCTGGTTAATCATAGACTGAACATTACCTAAAGTGGTTTTAATTACACTTAATGATGCATCGTAAAGATTAGCTGGATATACCGAATATTTTAAATTTAAGGGCATTTTTATATATTATTAAAAAATATTATTTTTTTTTAACGCAATTTCCTACCAGTCAAATATTATAATTATTCTTGATGCTAAAATAGGCCATGATATAGAATCTTTTCTAATATTTCGTTTAATAGTTTTTGGTTTTTGATTTTTTGGATTAGTTTTTGTTATTAATTTGATTGTTGCACTATTATCATTCATTGTTATCTTTCCATTTTTACCATTACCTACAAAATCTTCAATTACTTCCTTGCAATTTTTTGAAAATCATAATCAGATAAATTCACTATTTTTTGCATTATAACTTAAAATGCGGAAAAATATATTATTTATTATAATACATTAATTTATTATGTATAAGCTTCAAATAATTAATTTTTGGGATAAACAAGATAATTTAAAAGATTTTTGGATAATAAAATATTTACAATCAATATTAAATACCAATTTTGATTTTGTTGATAATAATCCAGATATATTACTTTGTTCGTGTTTTGGTAATATAAATAATGCAATTACTATTAAAGCCAAAGTAAAAATATTTTTTTATGGGGAAAATTTAAATTTTTTTTATCCATATAATAATTTTATTTTAATAGAAAAAATATTTAATGTTATAATGGGATTTAATTATACTAATTTCGAAAAAAATATTATAAGATTTCCTTTATGGTTATTATATTATCCATATTATAAATATGAAAATGATAATAATATATTAACATTTTTGGAAAATTCATATAAAGAAAATATAAAAATACAAAAAGAAAATGCATCTTTAGTATCAAATCATGATAAATATGGTCAACGAACTTTAATATATGATGAATTAATAAAATATGTAAAAATATTGTGTCCTAGTAATTTTAAACGAAATACTAATCCAATTGAAGGAACAAATGAAGCCAAAATAAATTTTATTAAAAATACAATTTATAATATTTGTCCAGAAAATTCTGATTTTGAAGGTTATTTTACAGAAAAAATATTCCAATCACTTGAAGCAGGATGTATTCCAATTTATTGGGCAACAGATTTACCTGAAAAAGATATAATTAATGAAAATTCATATTGTTTCATTAATATTAAAAATAAAGATGATATACATAACAAAATAAAAGATGTTGTTATAAATAAAGATAAATACATTCAAAATAATATTTTTAAAGAAAATGCAAAATATGTTGTAAATGATATGTATAAAACATTAGAATGGAAAATAAAAGAAAAATTAAATTTAATACCAACTCAACAAATACATTTTATAAATGGTTCTGAAAATGATAATAATTATAATTTTATTTTATATGAACAATCTGATTCAAAAATTATAAATACCAAGTTAGAAGAAATAAATGATAATGATATTTTATTGTATAGTAATTATAATTTATCTGAATCAAAGGATATAATAAAAAAATACATTAATATTGTAAATAATAATTGGAATTGTATATTAATATTTGATGAACATAAAAAAAAAATAAATTTAGATAATTTTAATGTAGACAATAATTACTTACATGTTATTAGAAAATCTAAATTCTCCATTGATTTTTATAAATTAAGAATACCTTGAATTTGACGATCTAAGTTTAGACCAATCGCTGCTAGTTATATAATCGCTATTATTAGCTCTATTATGATATTCATTGCGTATTTTTCCTTTTATTTGATATTCATTATATCCCATACTTTTAGCATTTGCACTAATCTTTGAATATTCTTTATTTACATAAGATTCTTGTCTATTAATTGATTCACTGCTAATTTTTTGGCCCATTTTATATAATTTAATTATTTAATTAAATAATTAATTTATCAAATTTTTTATAGAAGCGAATACCATCTAGTTCCATACCATACTGAAATACGTTGATTTACAATTTCTCCTGAACTATTTTTGATAGTTATAATTAAGTTAGTAGCTGCATATTCATAGTTAAATGGTCCGTTTTCTGGTAATCCTATTGAAAAATTTCCTGTTTGTTTATTTAAAGAAAATTTTATAGAAGATCTATTATCTTTTGATGTTAAATCTGTTAAAATTCTTGGATCATTTAAATTCATTTTAATTTCTGTTTTAAATTCGGGTCTTTTTCCGGAAGGTGTTACAAATTCAATTTGAAATGATACAACCGTATTTTTATCATATAAATATCTTGGTATTATTCCTACTATTTTACTTAATTTTGGTGCATTTTGAAGATCTATTTTTCCGTCTGTACAACTATATTTTCCATCTAATAATTCACTTGGATATTGAGGAAACCAGTCATCAAAACTAGGTCTATCGATTATTATTCCATCTGATAATTTACCTAAATCTCTAAGTATACCACCTATAATATTTGACATATAAATTTGAGTTCTTGATTCTGTAATACCATTTGCTGTTGTTACATCATCATAAAGTATTTCATTAGGTAATCCTGGATATGTACATCCATTTTCTGTTTGTTGTGTTTTTGACAAATAATATTTATTATTATTATTTGTTACTGGTATATAATCGCCATCAGTTGCCATTAAATATTCTTCACGTGCAAATTTTTTATTATAGTTATCAACTGTAATACCAATACCAATTAAACACTGACGTAAAAGTTTTGTATATAATACATTATCATAAAAACTACTATAACTTCTACTATTAGTATTAAAACTGATTGATCCTAAATTTGTATAAACACCTGAAGTTTGTGGCCAATCTGTTGTACCGACAGTTATGTTTAAATTAAAACTTGTCGGTGTAATATTTGAAGTACCAAAACTAGATGTAGCTCCTGTATACCAAACTACATTACAACTTACATCATAATTTACCAAATTTAGCATTAACATTTTAATACCATCAGTTGCATCTGTCAAAATATTTTTAATTGTATTAGTACTTGCATCAGTTAGACCAGCTGAATAAGGACCAAAACTAATATCAAATCCCATTCCTATATTTTTATAATTAGATTTTATTTTTTTTAAGGTTTAAATATTTAAGTTTATACTTTATATATTTATCATAATAATTCCCTCCAAAATATTCATTACAAGTACCATTAATTAAATAATTTTTAATATATTCCGTTATATTATTCGAATAACTAAAGGAATTATCTTCGTCTAATAATAAATAATTATATTCATTAGATATATCATAATTAAATTTATATTGATTATTGTATTCCCCTTTCTTTTTACTTAAATCTTTAAAATTTTGAATATTTTTATCATAAAAAATAATTAATTTTAATTTATCATTTTGGAAATAAGCAATATTTTGTGTATTAGTATGTTTAGCATATACTTCTTTGACAGCATTTAATTTTTCAGTATAAATTTTAGTATTTGTTTTAAAAGAAATATTACATTCAATATTTCCACCAATATGAAGTTTTTTAAATTCGTCAATTTCATAGTCCTGTTTTTCAAATAAAACTCCAGGATCAGATTTTTTTAGCCATTTATCGAGTTCATATGATTTTAAATTATTAACATCATCAAAGGGCAATAGCATATAAATTAACTCATATGGTTTATTATTCTGAACTATTGGTGGATTTTCAAGATTATCCTTACATTTAGAAATAGCTAAAAATGGATGAGGGATAACAATATTAGTAATATATGATAACATACGCGTATACAATATATCTTCTCCAAATGATGTATAATTTTTATTATAAGTTAAGGGTACAATTATATTTTTATTTTTTATAAATGTCAATGTAATATCTAAAATATAAAACTTATCATAATGACCTTTTGTTATATTAGTATATTTAATACCTTTTTCGATTTTATTTTTTGGTCTTAACTGAGTAATTTTTTGGCGAATATTTGGAAATCCACTATAAACATATTCTTGACCATTATATATTAATTTATTTTTATCATAACTATGAATACCTAATGTTGTAAAATTTACAATATTAAAATTATTAATAACGCTACTAATATGGGTAATTAAGAAATAATAAAAATCATAATCGGAATAAATATTTTCTAATACACCATCTATAATATTTTTTTGAATATCATAATGAGAACATATATTGGTTTTTTCTTTGGCCAAAAATTGTTTACAGCAATACCAATAATTTGAAATAGTAAATAGAGGATTATCTTTTGGATTTAATAAATCAATCTCTTTTTCTTCTTCTGTATAAAGCATTTTACTAATATTTTTATGGAGTATTGCAGGCATTCCAATAAATGTCCCATAATCAATCTGCAATAAAAATGTTCTAATATTGTCATATATTTTGCCAAATTTACTTTTAATATGTTCTTGTATATTCCAAGTTAATATATTTGCACAATATCTTTTATAACCAATAGAAGATACACCATAATTAAGACTTAAATTACGTAATTCATTATTATTAATAAACTCTTCTATTTTTGTATTTGGTTTAGTTTTAATAGTTTTAATTTGCAAAAGAATATTATTTATTTCAACTGTTATAGAATCTAATTCTATATTATTTGTATCATTTTCTATTATTTTTTCAGTATGTTTATTTTTTTTAATAAATTTATTGGATTTATCTTTTTTAATATATTCTTCTAAATTTTTAATAAATTGATCCAAATTAGAAACAAATAATATGAAATTAAATACAATTTTTACTTTATTAGTTGATTTAATAGTATTAATAATTGTTTTAATATTTTTTAAATAATAATCAATCAATGAAATAGATTCGTTATGGTAAAAAAAGACAATATTATAAAATAATAAATTATTCTCTATTGTTTCATTATTTACTATATTAATATCTTTAGTTTTTGGCATTATATAATTATATATATAAAAATATATAATTATTAATATTAATAATGAATAATATAACATATGAAGATGTTGATATAGAATTAGATTATTTTATATTAAAAAATATTTATCTTGATTTATGTTTAAAGATTACACGTAATGAAAAATTAGATTATGACGAAAATTATATCTATTTATCAACGATCCCTGACTTTATTGATGGTAATGAAAAGCAATTTGTTAATCATAAGTCTGAAGAATATAAAACATTTATTAATACAAAAATAGATCATTATATAGCAAACAAGAATGAATATAATCATAAGCCTTCAATAATTATATTACTTAAAATAATCCATATATTTGACAATGATCAGGAAGATGATGAATTAATTATTTTATATAATAGATTATTACATATGATAAATTATATGCACACTGATACTCTTTTTATAAATGAGGAATATATCAAGCATAATAATATTTATAAAGTAATTACACATAGAAATGTTAAAGAAAGTACTATTATTCAGGTTTATAATAATTTACCTCTATTAGCAGATTTTAATAAATTTGTAAAAAAAATATTCCAACAAGAAAAGGATAATTATGATTTATTATTAAGTGAATTTAATTATATGGACACTTTAGATTTAAATGATAACAAATATAACAATTTAAAATTTAATATATTTTTAGCAGCTTTATATCAATACACTGTCATTAAGCCAGAACCTCTTAATTTAATTTATTTTTTTGATAAAGAGAGTATTAATAATGTTAATTCTATTAAATTTTCTATTTATATGGCTTGGTATATATATCAAAAAATAAAAAATAATTATAAAGGTGTAGTTCAAATTCATAATTTTGATTTAAATATAAATAAATTTTATGGTTATTTAATAGGACTTGATAATAATGTATTAAAAAAAATGTTATTGCACATTACTAATAGTAATTATAATCCAGTAAATAATTTTAATATTGATGATTTATTTGATAATAACAAATTTAAAACAGGTAAATACGATTATCAGATGGTAGAATTAGAACCATCTAAAATTCCAATAATGAAAGAACAATTAGTATATGGAGGTGGTCATACAACAACTATTCCAATTAGTCCATTGGGGGCAATATATATGTATGTACGATTTATTAGTTATTAATTTTTAATATGTTTATTGTTTTACCAATTTTAATATTTCATTATCTAAATCATTTAAATTAGTTAAATTAGCAGTCCCATTAGTGGTATATATACATTGGATATTACTTCCAACTTTTTTATTTATAAATCTTATATAATAATTTTCTGGTATATCTTTAATAAAATTAATTATATTAACTTTATTAAGTTCAAAATTAGTATTTCTCTTTAATATAGTACCTTGTGTCAACATATTTTCGACTTTAACATCAAAATCATGTGAATTCATTTCTGTGTTATATTTACTACCTAATTTATTTAATATATCATCCTTTTCAGAAATTTCTTTATTTTCCTTAATTATTTTCATATATCCAACTATTAGTTCAATTTGACTGATTTTATATACTTTATCTAAATTGTATGATATTTCTACTGAGTATTTTGCCATTTTTATAATAGTTTTATTATAATACTATATTTATTTCAGTTTTTTATTAAAAATAGTAGATATTCAAATATACGAATCATAATAATTATTTAAAATATTTTATCTAAAAATAATATATTATGGATACAAATTATTACAATAAATATTTAAAATATAAGGAAAAATATTTGAAATTAAAGTTTCAACAAGGCGGTGTTATAACAAAAACAGTTATAACAAGAGATACAAATAATAATTATGTTGTTTTATTAGATAATAACACATTTTTAAAATTTCATTTATCAAATGTAGATTTATCACAATTGGGTAACTATATCAAAGATTGTTGCCAAACCCCAAAAGTAATATATGATTATATTAATAGTCATTTAACAGAAAAATTTGTATATTTATCTGATTTTTATACGCTATCTCCAGAAGAGCATAAAAAGATAAATGAAAATATAAAGAAAGAAAAGATAAAAAAAATAAAAAAAATAAAAGATTTAGAAACTAAAATTTTTGATAATAGTGTCAAAATAAAAGATAATACTCTTGATATTAATAGTTTAAGTAAATATAATTTACTTTTAAAAAAAACTAATAATACTGAAAAACTTCAAATAAATACTAAACGTATTGACGATAAGACAGCTGAGAACTTATTATTAAATGAAACTATTGATAAACTTAAATTAGAATTATCTCAAATACAAAAAACACAAGAAGATGTATCTATTTTTGATAAAACTGATATAACAACTAATGATATTAAAGGCATTGCGGGGCAAATTTTATTATATGTATTAAATTCACTTTATGGCGATGAAATTAATTTATGTTTAGAACCTGTTTTAGGTGATAGTGATAAATCAATAAGTTATACAAATATGGATAAAACTCCCGAACAAAGATATGCCGATTTAATTAAATATTATAAAACTGTTTTATATAAGTCAAATAATGTTGAAAGTAATGCAAGAATAACATTTGAACAATTTAATCAACTTGGCGGTGATGTTAAATTGTTTTCCTATATAACAACTTTTGGAAGAATATTTATGATTGGTAAAGTTGATTTAAAAGATATTCGTACAATTGTTACACCAGAAACATATAAAACAATTGAATTAATAAAATGGGGTTTTGGTATTGAAAATGAAGTTGGTGTTATTGCAGGTCAAACAGGTACTAATTTACTTACTCATAATACAGGAGAAAAAGTACCGTATATAATAAATATTTTATATGGGTCTGGATTTGATAATTTAATTGCCAAGACTAGTAATTATTCAATAAAACAAAAAATTAAAAAAATAACAAGCAATTCTACAGCATATTTAGAAGGCAACAGTTCAGCTGATGTTATGTTAGAATCTACAACAATTATTCCAATAAATATGACACTTACTGATTATATTGAAGAAATCAAAAAAGAAAGAAATGGTAATTTAGAAGCATATAATAAAATATTTAATTCTTCTGTTAAATATTATAATTGTGAACCATATCAATATTTATCAAATAATGGAACCAATCATTATGATTATCTTGGTTCTTATCATTTTAATATAACATTACCGCATAGTCAAAATATAACAATAAATGAAGCAGGTGAAATATTTTTAAAAAGACATTTGAATTATGCTAGATTATTACAATGGTTTGAACCATTATTATTAGCAGTTTATGGACAACCTGATTATCGTTCAATTTACGATAAGAAAAAATATTCACAAGCATCTTATAGATTATTTAATTCTAAAACAATGTTTATTAATACATCCGATTTAACAACAAATATTCCATCATCAAGAGAAATTCCAGAAACAAATACAGAATTATTAAAAAAAAGAGATATATTTATTAATCAAATTCACCAAGATTTGTCATATAATTTTACAGATATTCGCGGTTTTGATTTTAGAAGGGCCGAATATGAAGAAGGTAAAGAATATAAATCAAAATATTATGGTTTTGAATTTAGACTAATGGATTATTTTCCTATTGAAAATTTAGAACAATTTTGTGAATTATTATGGTTACTTGCATTTAAACTCGATACTTGTGAAAATAGTGATATAGAAAATGCAGCATACAATGATATTGTAATTGAACAAATTAAATATATTATTAATAGTGGTTGGAATGCAGAAATTTGTGATAGTTATTGTCAAAAAATGAAAGAAATATGTACTAAAATTGGATTAGTTGGTGAAATAAATAATAATAATGCATATGAAATGTTAAATTCAATATATACTAATTTAATACGTAATTATAATAATTACAATTTTACTAATAATAATGTTATTAATTCATATAATACAATTCTTAAAAACTTACGAATTAAAATGCTCGAATGTCCAAATAAAATAGCCAAAAATAAATTAATAGAATATCAAATTAATCTTTTATTTAATAATAACAAAAACTTAGAAGGCACTGATAGACAAGGCAAGTGTAGATCAGTTGATTCTTTAAAGGAAATTGTATCAGAAATGTGTGCTCTTTATATGTCTTATGGAGAAATGAATGAACAAACAAAGAAAGATTTTAAGAAAAAAATAATAGAAAATCAATATTTAGTTAATTGTTTTCTAAATAATCCTGATGATATAGATATTGATAATATTTACTATTATTTGGAATATATTTATAATGCTGATAAATGTTTATAAAAAAATTGAAATATATTATAGTATAATAATAATTATATTATAATCAAATGTCATTTTATTCATCAATTGCAAGTGAAATATTGTTGGGAAATCTTAAATCCCAATACGATGTTGAAAATATGTATAATTCGGAAAATCAATGTTCGTGGTATGTATATTGTATTTTAGATAATATTAAAAATAATAATTGGAAAGTTGTCTCAGATAATCATTATTTGACAAATCTTCATACACAAAGCCTTGAAACTGCATCACGGCTTCGTAATTTAAATAAAAAGGTTAGTTGGGGTGAATCTATTTTTTCGAAGACGATTCAAAATCAATTTAATCTAGCAATTGGATCGCCTCGTACTATTCATATTGGAAATTGTGCGAATAATAATTATCTAATGAATAACAATATGAATAATATTATTGATTTTAAATTGGCTCTTCCGCGAGCATCTATTTCAGAATTTGCGAAGGTAGTTTCTGAAACACAATATACTAATACTTATATTCTTGTTAATCGTCACGGTCAATCATTTCTGATTTATCCTTATGGAGAAAAGAAATATATTATTTTTGATTCCCACGTTCGGGAAATTGGATTGTTTAATCATAATTCTGTTATTAAATATGTACTTAATAATAGTAGCGATAATTTGGTAACATATATTGTTGGCTATATGAGTAATCAGAAGATAAATAATATTACTTTTGACGATACGTCAAATAATAATGTTATGATTTAAACTTAAGAGTAATATATTTATTCATGTCATCTTTTAATTTTTCTACATCTAAAGATTTTAAAATATTACTAATTTCTTGTTGATGTTTATTATTTGTCTTTTGAATGTTTTCAAGATCAGATATAAATTTTGCAATAATTGGGTCAATTAATAGTTGACATATTTTGTATCCATTTTTATCTATATTTTTACTTGATGTCGCTTTTTCCATTTCTCTTTTTTTTATAAGAATGTTTAATTTTTCATCATATTGTTGTTTTAATTTGAATAATTCTTTTTCGTCATCATCATTTATTTCTTCATTATCTGAATTCATAATAAATATATAAACTATGTATATATTTAAGTATATATTTATATATATTAATTTGAATAAAAAATTGAAAAATTAAAATGATTGTATTGTCCATTGTAAAAAGTATAATATTATAAATAAATATCATACGTAACAAACAACAATATGTCGAATAACAAAGTCAAGACTGACAAGACCTTCGTGGTTATGCCGATAACGAGTGCGACCTTTGATGTGATTGGAACAGACTGCAATCACTCTTTTGGAAGTGGAGGGGGCGATTGTGGCAGTTGTTGTATCTTCTGTATCCCATGCACTGGTACATTTGATTGCATTTTGCTACCATTCCGTGCATTGTTCCGCCTCTTCAAGAAGAAGAAGGTTGATCCTAAGAAGTTAAATGAACAGACTCATAACGGAGTATTTGAGTCAAAGCGTTGGGTGATGGTGTAATTTTTTTATAAAGCGTAGGTTTAAAAGATAAATCCAAATGTAATTTTGTTTATTCTTTCGGATTATACGCTCTGTTATTTATCTAAATTAAAAAATGGAGCTATATATTTATTAGTATCTTTTAAAACTTGTTCCGATTCTATATCACCAAGTAAATAAGAAATATTTTCTATTTTTTGTTGTATACTTGGTTGTATTCTTGTTGGATCATTTGATATTTCTGTTAATAACATATTATTATACCATTTTAAAATATCAATATGAAAATTAATTAATTTTTCAATAACATTATTACATACAAATACTCCATTTTTATCATGTTTCCATTTTGATAATTCGCCAGTTTTTATAATATAGTTCATTCTAGATGTATCAGTTGTATGCATACTTTGTTCTGTTATATTATTTTTCTTATATTCAGAAATTATATGTTTTCCAAATAATGTATGCAATGATTTTTTTCTATAATAAAATAATATATCTTCTACTAGTTTTTTTTTATCATCTTCATCATCTAAATCATAATTCATTATATTATAGTTTTCAATAGGTAATAAAGAAGGAGCATCTTTAAAATGTTCATTTGCATACTTTAAAGCAGATATTGTTTTTGAGGTTATTTTAAGCGCTGTATTTTTTGTCTTTTCTGAATTTTTAACCATATCTTTTAATAATTGATTTTGTTGTTGTTCATATTGATTTTTCATTTTTTCAATTTCTAATTCATGTTTTGTTATTAAAAGTTCTATTTGTAAATCTTTAGTGACATTATTATTTTGTTCACATTTCTTTTTATGATAATAATAACTTTGTCTAATATCGTATTCTGTATTACATTTATCACAAATATATTTTTTTCGAGTATTTTGTGCGTGTTTTTTTGTCATATTATGTCTATCAAAATCATATTTCTTTTCAGTTTCATATTGACATTTATCACAACTATATTTCATTACTATATATTAAAAACCGAAAAAAAATCGAACAAAAATCCTAATAATAGTTTACTTTTATACTATCTATATGTTAAAATTTTTTTGACACTTGACAAAATTAGTATTATATAATACTTTTTCGAATAATTTATTATACTTATAAATTATAAAAAGTGATATAATATATAAATTACATTAAATTTGTTTTCGCGTAGTATATATGCTTGCAAATGTTAAGTATTTTTAACAATAAAAAAGAGCAAAAATAGATAATAGTATACCAATATATGATGTAAAGTATATATTATACAGATATTTTTTTCTATTTTTACCCAAAATTTAAATATAAATAATATTTTGTTAATAATAAAAAGTATTATAGTATACTAATTTATACCCTACACAATTTCTAATTTTGAAATTTTAATAACAGAATTGATTTTCCACACACAATGATATATCATTGTGTGTGGAAAATCGTATTCCCCATGTATTATTTAAAATTTAGATAAAGCGTTGGTTTAAAAGATAAAATCCAAATGTAATTTTGTTTATTCTTTCGGATTATACGCTCAGTATTGTTATATTATAGAATTATGCTAATTCAATTGAAATAATGTAAAATATGCGATTTATCTTTTTATTATTATTTATATAATGATTAAAAATATAAAAAAAAAGTTTAAGACTCTGTTATTTTGCTTATTTTTTTGATTTGTACACTCTGTTATTGATTGAATTATGCTAATTCAATCAAATAATGTTAAATCTTACGATTTATCTTTTATTTATTTTTTGATATAACGAATTAATATAAAAGTATTCATAACGACTAAAAATATAATAAAAGTTAACACTTGCCTAATTTTATAATATTTATGAGGATAATATAAAGGAACCATATATTTGGCGGCGATTTAAAATCATATTTTAGAGGCAATAATGTTTAAAATATGTTAAACGTTTGTAAATATATTATGTTAGATGGATATTTCAGTTGAAATAAAAAACATTAATAAATTATTTTTCGATTTTAGTAATATAGAAATTCCTATAAGCGAAGAAAGTGAAACTATTGACAATAATTATAATTTTGATATGATTGATATTGGTGATGATTCTTTGTTAAAAAATGGCAAACTTAGTAGAAGTAAATTAAAAAAATATGAATTATTAGAAACTATTACAAAATCGGTAATTGAAAATCATATATATGATAATTTATCAATGTCATTTGATTATGATAAAATTGATAAACAAAATTTTTCTTTTTTGAATATTATTCAAGTAACAGAATCAACAATAAAAACATTTTTGACTAATTCAAATATTATTAAAGAAAATAATGAATTTTTTGATAATTATATTAATAACTATAAGACGTTAAAAATAATAGCAAATTACTATGGTTATAGATTAGTTTTATATGATATAAATGAAAATATATTAGACAATATAATTGGTAATAAAAAAAAAATATTAAATTTTTTATTTTATGAGGAAAATATATATCCTTTAAAGTATAAACCATTTAAATTTCTAAATGTAATACCGCGTCTTAATAATTTAATATATGAATACAAAAAAAGAGATATAAAACGTAATTTAAGATATGTTTTAATTAATGAGTTATCTGCTTATAAAAATCATTTTATTAAATATCATTATTCTGGAAATTTTAAATACAAATATTTAATTGACGAAGTTAATAAAAAAAAAGTAGAAGATATTACAGACGAAACTATTAAAATATGCGAGTATTTAATTAATAACTTTGGAATACAATTTGATATTATGGAAAATTATCTACAAGTTGATAAAGATATGTTTAATATGGATTTTGTAAATAAGTTTAATGATTATGTTATTCCTAATTTTTCTAAATTTGATTATGATATTTTAAAAAACAATGAAATATTAGAATTACGTAATTATCATTATGGAAACGATAAATTACGTATAAATATATATGGTGGAACTAAAGAAGAAATTATTAAAAAGGGTAGAGATATTGATATTAATATTAATGATAATGAAATTAGAAAAATATTAACTAATTTTAATATTTCAGATATTCAATCAGATGAAGATATATTAATTATAAAAGAAATTTTTAAAGATAATAATTTTATTTATTATAGAAAAAAACCAGAATATGAATTAATATTAGCAACAAAAAAAATAGATTTGGATCACACTATTAATTCTGATTATATTATTGACCTTTATAATAAAGAACCAATAAATTACTGTAAAATGTGCAATATTGATTTAAATTTGAATACTATGTCTATTGATGCAATAAATCCAATGTTTGGACATATACAAAATAATGTGCAATTATTGTGCCTAAAATGTAATGTTTTTAAAAATATTAAATTTATTGGGAACTATTCACAAAAACCCTATTATTATGATATAAATACGCTATCAAGAGACAAATTAATTGAATTACTTAAGTATCATAATTTGGAGATTTCTGGAATCACATTTACTTTAAGAAAAAGATTAGAAAAATTTATAAAAAATATAAATTAAACTTTTTTATTTTTTCGCAAATGCTTACGAAAAAATAATCTATCCAAATATAAATAAAAATTTAATAAATCTAATTTTATAAAAATATATAGAATTCGCGTTTCACATTTGCCAATATAAAAATGCAAAAATTTAAATCTATAAATTTAACCGATATTTCGGCGGCGAAAAAATCACATTTTATTGATATAAATGTGAAAC
>JACCDO010099671.1_pt1 | contig 32168 bp, 24 predicted proteins | sample 7446101 | NCBI WGS metagenome assembly JACCDO01 (sample SAMN15323440, study PRJNA562643) | freshwater metagenome | isolation source: river surface water | place: USA:Blue River Watershed | collected 2017-08-16 | reverse complement strand
CATCACCGATAAGAGCATGGAGCTAGCTGCAGGAAGCCTGAAGGTTCATGGCTCTGAAGGTCTTGCGTACTTCAAGGACGGTGTCCTACATAGCGGAGTCAATTTAGTTAGTGATTTCAATCTAACTATTTCATCTTTGGCAGTCTCGAACTTAGTCATCGATGGAACAAGTGCTGGCGTGACGATCAACGGGTACAGGAACACTTTGTTGTACTGCGATGAGACTGGTAAAATCGTGCCATATATCGACGACAACGAGGAGGGCTCCTTGAAACTGAATACGCTCGATGTTCAGGTTGCAGCTAGCATTCAAGCACTGAAAGTGCAGCAAGGAGTTGAATGCGGCGAGTTAACAAGTAGCTCCATAACTACTGGTAATGTAGAGAGTAGCGGTAGTGTCAGTGCACCAAAAATGACAGCTAGTTCTCTCCAATGTGGCGCCTTAGAAGTCACCGGTGAGAGTGTCTTGCAGGCCTTGAATGTTGCTAACACAGTCAAGTCCAACACAGTTGACACATCCAAAGTGACAACCGAAGCGTTAATAGTAACAGGCGTGAGTGAACTACATAGAGTCAAAGTAGATAACATTTTGTCAGCATCATCGCTGGTAATAACCAGTGATATCACGTTAGATGAGTACGACAGTAACAGCTTCCTTACCATCGATGCAAAGGGTGCAGTGAAAAGTATCACGATGGACACACTAGCTAGTAATATTCCTCTCTCATTACCCAAGCAAGTAGAATTCGACCGTGTTGACGTGAAGAGGGAGCTAGTCACCGAGAGTATACAGCTCACTATCCCAAATCAACAAAATAATTTCTTATTTGTAGACAAGAATAACCGGGTTACTCCGTCTGCGGCGCTGCAACTGTCTAATGAGAATGTTGTAATAACAACAAGTAAGTTTCATGTGAATGGAATGACAGACCTACTGGGCACCACCTACATCGAGGGATCGTTGAATGTGCACGGGTCAGTGGTCGGATCTGGACCCTACATGGACAGCAGCGATGTCAGGTTCAAGACAAACATCAAGAACATTACCAGTCAACATGCGTTGGCTGCCATAGACCAGCTGCGACCGGTTTCCTACAACCATCGCACTGATGAATTTCCATATTTAGCTGCTGGTAATCAAATAGGTTTTATTGCCGATGAAGTAGAGCTTGTCATCCCCGGCATCGTGTCAACTGATGAACAGGGATATAAAGCGATTGCTTACTCACGTCTAGCTGCCATGAACACAGGTGCAATACAAGCATTACATGACAAAATCAACGAATTAGAGAACCAAGTAAAGCGATTAACGGAAATTATTGAGAAAATAACAGCTTAGAAATGTTTCTATTGTATAATTACAGTTTATATTATTGATATAATCAGTCACTCGAACACACACACACTAGTACACACTACACAGCTTTATCTCTTTCTTGTGGCACATTATTTACAGGTATATTGCACGCCGATTCGTCTAGTAACGTCGTACGTTCCGCATTACTACCAAAGAGTGACGCTGCGTCGTAATCTGGATCACAAAACAACCATTTATACACATCACAAGAAAAATGTTGGTCAGGATAAACAGCGTAGACAAAAATTAGTGATCCGATACCGAAGGTAAAGCAACAGAGGAAGAAAATGTACGAAATCCAGTCAGTTGGTGCTAGGTAGATGTAGTATACCCCAGATGGAATAGAAACGATACCAGCAACAGCAAATGCCCATGAACCAACCAAGAAATCAGGTGCAAGATGATATCGTAACTTCTCCTTATCACAACAACAGAACAAATAAGGAGCAATATAATCAAAGAAATAGGTGGATCCTTTCCCGCCATTTTCTGCCAGACTGACTGGCATAGTAGCAACAACCCATATGCCCAAGCCAAAAAATATTATAAATATAGCAAGCATATAAAGAGAAAAATACGTTGCAGATATTATATTACGATTAAATGCCCAAATTGGATAGATAAACACCGGCAGAGTTGCAAGTACTATCAACCATGTAGCTATGAGATAGTAGTTGCCAAAGAAGTATCTATTAAGACACGATAATTTAGAAACATCCAAATTTGAACTATCTTTACCCAATTGCTCTAGTTCATCAGGATATGAAGTATAAAGGAAGTACCACGCGGCAACTAGATAAACCACAGAGCTACCCAGCAAGATACTGTAGTCAGTGGAGTCGAAGTCATCATCTATATAGTTCGACGAGTACCAAACTAAATAGCACATGACCACCACATACAGGATTGATGACAAAAATAACAGCCAGCACGCCAACAACAAGTCGGTGCCAAAGTGGTAGCGGATAAGCGTCATTTTCATCTCGGAAGGCGCCATTGCCCCTTAAAGCTTCTTAGTAACTTTAACTTTTTTTGCTTCCAAAATTTTGTCCAAAAATTTTCCTTTCCAAAAAAATTAAAAATTTGAATAAACATAGACCTTTTGGAGGGTGTTTACATAGTGACAAAGTGATTCAAGTGCGTCATAGTCCCAATGGAGTCCACACATCGCGAATCGTTTGCGAAGATTGAAGCATTAGAGGGTGATTTACTACAACACGTGCATACATCAGGTGTCCGTGAAGGTAAATTGCGACAGTTAATAGAAGAAATCATGGCCATTAGAACGGATCGCAGGAGACTTTTTGCCGCACTAACGGCAGAAAATACATCACTTGTAGAGCAAATCAGGTATTTTATTCACTCTTCAATGATCTTAATCGATTCCATTTCTCATCTCATATTTATTGTTTAAGTTTGCTGAACGGTGAGTTAAAGCAGCTTAAGGGGTCGCTAAGTCGGCAAGTGGAAGCAGAAGTTGAGAGTAGAACCAATAAATTACAAGAAAAGTATAATGAATTATTAGAGAAATCAAGGTCTTATAAGGAGTATATAGTGCAGATTAAGGAGGAGAGGAATGATGTAATAAAGAAAGAGAAAGACATTTTGGCATCCATATTTTCCGAGAAAATTACATTATTAGATAGTAAATTAAAAGAATTGCAAAATGTTGAAACGATACATAACCAACAAGCAGAGAGGATGAAGAACGACAATGACGAGTTGATCACACATTATAATAACAAAATTGATAAGTATAAAGTTGCAATTCGCGAGCTAGTTGAGCGCGAGAAAGAGTATGAAGTTATGAATAACAAGAATTCGAACAAGATTAAGATCTTGTTGGTTGAAAACGATTCTCTGAAGAAAGAGTTCAACATACTACAGGAACGAATCGCCGCCAGGTATATGGAAGAGAAAGAATTGCGACTGACCAGTGCCACTGCTCAACGGGAAGCTGAAGCAATCCGCGAGAAGTACGAGGCAGCCGAAGTGCATCATGCTAAAGAAATTCAAGATTTGATAGCGAAGCACGAGGAGGAATTAGGACATGTGGATAGCAAAGTCCGGAAGCTTTTAGCTGCCAGAGACGAGACGATTGCAGACTTGAAGCACCAACTAGTTCACGCGGAAAAGAAAAAGAAGGATGCTGAGAAAATACTTACTCTATTAAACGATGGCCTTCGTGAGAAGTAAGAGAGTGACAGCTGTCCTTCAATGTGTTCATATTACAGTAGTGTCCATAATGATTTATCGTGTATTAATGAGTATAATAAAAGTTTGCGTAATCTGGTCATGCTATTGCTGGCATCTGCGCCACTCTTACTGCTGTCGAAAATCGTATTCCCTTTCAGGTCAACTATGCCACTAATTCGTTGCATGGGCTTAGTTGCACTCGTCAGAAATGCACCTTGAGCATAGTTGGATTGCAAGATAGCCGAGCTCAACTCAGTATATTCGACCGTAAACCCGTTTTGTTGGGCAATTTGAATTACTAACTTGGCCATTGAACCTGGCAATACAGGGTAAGAGCTAGTTAATAACTTGTTTTCACGAATGAAAAACAAATTCGATACTAATCCTTCCTTTAAAACCAAGTCATTATGAGCAGCTGAACATATTATGGTCTCACTATAATCCCTCAATCGATTAGCTTCAAGTGGAATGCGGTCAATTGGCCATGAACAAGACTTTACTTTGGGTAACGTCCTCTCGTATACGCATGTGTTGACCACGAATGAAGTTTCATCATTATTTTCATTGTACTTTTGATACATCGAATGATAGTTACACCCGTCATTAGTTCTAAACATATTCTTGGCAATTAGTGAGTTGGAAAGTGCATCTACACCCAAACAGATAGTCGTAATACCATAGGAATCAACAATGCTATCATCTTGTTTGATGCAATCCCTAATCATAGAATTGATCCCATCTAACGAGCAATCCAAGGGATGATTATGAAGAGATAATAAAGTCTCGAGCGACGACATAAGCCGCTCTTGATGGTATTCTAAATCCAATAGTTTATATTCTTCATTCTGAATGATGGTTGGAATTACGGTGTATACACCATGCAGATGTTGCGAGCCAAATGTTGACACAAATTCCTTTGGGAGAATACCGCGCATTAATGCGGCATTATCTTATTCATACACCAGCGATTTCAGTGCAACTTGCAAGTGCAATTATGCAATTTTGTGCGTGTAGATGGAACTCGAGGCCCGCGAAAAGAAGTAAGTTTTGACACCGACTAAAGAGCTTCTAAGGGATGACTCGGTTTATTGCAGCGCTTCTCTTGCAACTATCTGACATCCTTCGCCGCTTCTTTATTAACAAACAGACTAAAATCCCCTTTTGAACACCGGCGCCGGTACCGCAATAAATTTTGAAAAAGGAAAAGCCTCAGAAATAGGTATCCTTTTCAGTTAAGATGACGGAGTGTAAGAAGGAGATATACACCTATGAGGCACCGTTCGTGGCCTATGCGATGGCATGGAATCGTCGTCCGACGAGTCATCAATTCAGAATGGCAGTTAGTTCATACAAAGAGGAATATTCTAATCAAATTCACATAATTCAAAGAGATGAAACAACACAATCGGATAATAGTTTGGTCAAAATATCAGAGTTTGAGCACCCATATCCCGCCACTAAACTTATGTGGGCACCACCGTCAATCAACGCATCTAATGATATGATTGCAACAACAGGTGATTATTTACGATTATGGAATATTGATGATATAAATGGTAGTGTGTTGACTACTAATGTATTAAATAACAATAAGCACACGGAGTATTGTGCACCATTAACCAGTTTTGATTGGAATGAGACAGAACCTTCAATGATCGGAACCTGTTCAATAGATACAACTTGCACTATATGGGATGTAAATAGGATGACACCAAAAACACAATTAATGGCACATGATAAAGAGGTTTATGACATTGCTTTCGCCTCAGGAAAAGATGTTTTCGGCACTGTTGGAGCCGATGGATCCTTAAGAATGTTTGATTTAAGATCATTAGAACACAGTACAATATTATATGAATCACCTGATTTATCACCATTACTACGTATATCATGGAATAAGGAGGAGCCTAACTACATCGCCACCATACTAACCGACTCGCCAAAAGCAATTATACTAGACATTCGCGTTCCGTCGTTACCGTTAGCTGAACTAGTCGGACATGAAGCAGCCGTAAATTCTATTACTTGGGCACCAAATTCTGCTTTTCACGTGTGTACATGCAGTGATGACAAGCAAGCATTTATATGGGATATCACAGTGAAACCTAAACCTATCGAGGATCCTATATTGGCATTCTCCGCTGGTGGTGCAATCAACAGTCTGGAGTGGTGTCCATCGCATGTTGACTGGGTCAGCATTTGTTATGATAACTTTGTTCAAATATTAAAAGTTTAATGCGTATGTTATGTATATAAATAGTTATTCTCTACTCGCACTTGTCTACTTACTCATTCGTTAGAAGTTCTTCGTGTTGTCCCGCAGCAAATCCAGAGGTGTTTCGCGACCTAAATTAGGTAGTTCATCGTACTTACCACCCGATGCTGTGCTTAGTAACTTAAACGCACCAAATAATTGTGAACGACCTGCTTTGTGGATGGGCAACTCACCGATGTTGTCGGGATTCGCCATAGACGCACCTTTGTCTATCAAATACTCCATGACTCGCAGCGCATTATAACTTGCCGCGATATGCAGGGCAGTCATACCAGTGTTCGCTCTTTGTTCTATTATTTGTAATTCTATTATGGAGTTAGTTAGTGGGTAAGATGCGAGTGTGACTGAGTGATTCAACCTGTTTTATCAACGATCTCCTCAATGGTTATATTTCCAACTTTCTTCTTGCCACCGGATTCATCTTTCTTCTTTTTATCTTTTTTCTCGTCTTTCTTCTTCTCTTCCTTCTTGTCTCCCTTCTTGTCTTCCTTCTTTTTATCTTTATTATCCAGCAATCCAGCCGCCTATTCCATACCAAGTTAGTGAGTGAGAAAGTGAAGGAGTGCATTGTGTGATATACCTGTTTCATAAGCTCTTCCATTGCTGCTTCATCACTTTCATTTTCCTCCATAATAGCCATCTTTTGTTCGTAGAAACATTCTATTAGTAACTCTATTGCTTCTTTTCGATCAGCTTGTGCAGCAAAATGGAGTGGTGTCAAACCAGCTTTATTCACCTCCCATATCTTCGCACGTAATTCACACAATAGTCTTATAGTATGTAAATGTCCCTCTTTACTTGCATACATTAAGGCTGTTCGTCCATCACTTGTTTTAACATCTATCTTACAACCAGAATCAACAAGGTATTGAATAGCATCATTATATCCGTTTTGTGCAGCATAATGTATTGGACATATACCTTGCTTATCATAATCATCACATTTAACTTTTTTAGTATTTCCACCACGTGCCTCTAAAAAGCACTTAATTCCAGCAATACTTCCATCCATCGCTGCTTTGTGTATCGATGAATGCCCAACAGCGAATAACTGCGCATGTTTATTGTATTCTAGGTCCTTATAGTGTTCAATACGCTCATCAATAGTTGGCACTGGGATCCCACCTGCTAGTGCAGCATGAAGCTCTTCAAGTGCACGTTGTTTCTCTTGTAATTGCTGCATGGTTTAGCGAGACTAAAATTAACGCAACTGATGTCCTATAACTGTTTTCTTTCAACAACCAAAAAATACCGTAATCTAATCCCTTTGTGGGCCGCGTAAGTCTTGGCTGCCCAACTTCTGCAGGTTCCAATACAGTATTAATACTCAAGCAAAGCCTGTTCTACCACTCACTTCAACTGTTTATGTTGTGTTCATTTGCAGATGATGAACTCAAATCGTTGTTCGGCGAGGTCTTAAAAGGTCGAAAATCTGCCGGTTAAGCAGATGATTCCATGGCAGAAGCAGCATAAGCTCTTTGTGCTTTCAGAACGTTCTTATGTGAAAACACAAAGAGCCTATGTTGTTTCTGCCATGGAATGTCTGCTAAACCAGCGGATTTTCGACCTTTCGCTTTGTTTAGGTGATAAAAACATAGTTAAGAAATATTTGAGTAAAAATACAGTAATTATAGACTCCACGACCCTTCCTCCTCGACCACTTCGTTGTCCTTCGACGCGGCAGTAGGAGAATGCGTAATGGTTGTGCTATTCACATGGGCATCAGGCTTGTCATTGACAGTTATAACTGGAGCTGGAGGTGGAAGAAGAACGGTATCATCTTTTTTGGCAACTAAGAAAGGAGATGATAGAAATTCTTCTGCTTCTTCGATGGCCGTTTTCCTAGGTTTACTATTGGGTGCATCAGCACCGATAGGTTTCAGTGGATCACTACTGATATCACTGTTGATGAAAGAAGTTGGCACTGTAACCGGTCTCACTGGAGCCAGGTACTCCGGGGTGTCATTCTTCACACTTGCAGCGGGTCTAACAGGTGCAAGGTACTCCGATGCCTCGCTCTTTACACTTACAGCGGGTCTGACAGGTGCCAAATATTCATCATTATTACTACTAACAGTTTTGCTACTTGTGCTAGTTGCCGTTTCACTACTTCTTTCTTTACTACTTGTTGATTCCGCATCTATACTTATTACATCATGTGTTTTTTTGCCAATTAACTGAATGAAATGAATAATTAAAGGGCGTGGATAGATCTTGATCTTCTGTACCACCCCTTTGAAGTTCATTCCAACGATAGGGACTCCATTGATCTTACTAACTGCATCCCCTGCAAAAATACCTGGAGATTGTTCGGCATTTAGTACACTTCCTACAATAACTGGTGTGGACTTGATCTTTTCGTTGGGTTGTAGCTGCAGCCCTAATTGAGGTAAAGTAAATAAAACACTGAATTCTCTAACGTGGTTGATTATGCCTATAAACGCCTTTAAGCAGTTCATTTCACTCACATGTGGGACACTTATTAACTGACGCAAGAAATTGTTTAATTCAATTTTCCGTTGGTTAATGAAGTTTGCATCGCTGTGATCAGTAGTTAGTTTGAGTGGCTTATCGGGTAATGGTGGTAATGAAGATCGTAAATGATTTCCTTTCAAATTCTGTTTGCATTGTGAATTTAATTCAGCAAACTCTTTAAATCTTCGATGCACAGTAGTGACAACACCATCTGATAATCTGGTAGTCTTGACAGCGTACCATGTAATTTGTTTCGCACCACCAATAGTCATAGCAGCTAGCGATGAACCATCTACAATATCAGGTGTGTAAATTGTATCAATAATCTCTGTTCTATATAGTTCAGCACCATCTATGCAAATCAAGAAATAGATGAGTGAATGAATGAGTGAATGAATAAGTACATGAATGATGAACCTTCTTTTGCAACAACTTGAGTTATCTCATTGATATAAACATTATTAACAGCACACTTATAAGTAAAACCAGTGAATCCTGACCGCATTATTTCAATATAACCCCCTTGGTCTTCCACGACAAAGAATAAGCGATGTCCTTTCGACTCCATCAACAGCGATGAATTACCAAGTGAGTTCGGGATCTCTTCGTAATCCAACATTGCGGAGCGCACTCCAGTTATAGTATCATGATACAAAGTTATAACATGCATTCTAGCGGAGGAGTTGAGTTGATAGTTCCATGTCCGCGACAATTGCCCTTCAAACACCGACACCATTGTATCCTACTTCCTACTTCTAGGTTTTTTGTGATCTTCTGGGATTGACATCTGGATCCTCATCAGATCCGGAATTTGTTAGTTAAGTAATTAATTAATCTGGAGAAGTATCTTTAAGAGGAAAATAATGAGCAAAGTAGTAACTATAAGTGACTTAATCTTGATTTTACCCTTTTATCTAGTTCCATGAAATTCCATCATATTACTTGGCACGTTTCTATGATTATGCAATTACCTGATCACCGATCTTCTCCGTCGCCTCTACTCTTTTATCTATGATAATGTATCTAGATATTTTCGTAACGGTACTGACATCCAACCCTAATGTCTAAGGATCACAATCGTCCGTCGCTAAGTTCCATCTCTACGACGTGAGAGAGTGCATTTGAGTGGGCGAAGTAAGTGCGTAGCCATGAGTTTACTGCATTATATCAAGCCTGTAGTGGCGCTCATTCCTGAGGTAAGTATTACCATCATATTACTAAAAATATTGTGCATTTAATAAGATATATTCTATGGATGCAATATTGCCGTTTCTATATTCTATTCATTTCATTTTCATCATTTGCTTATGAAATCTTACTTGCTTGTAGGTGATGCCACCAAGGGAAAGAATATCATTCAGGGAGAAGGCATTGTGGACAGTTGTGACACTATTTATCTTCTTGGTATGTTGTCAAATTCCTCTATACGGTATTTCATTGTCACAAAATTCAGATCCATTTATGTGGATGAGAGTTATATTAGCATCGAATAGGGGCACATTAATGGAACTTGGTATATCTCCTATTATAACTTCTGGAATGATCATGCAGTTACTAGCTGGTACAAAGATTATTCAAGTCAATCAATCTATTAAAGAAGAAAGAAGATTATTTCAAGGTGCACAAAAATTATTTGGAATATTAATAACAATTGGTGAAGCTGTTGCGTATGTCGCTGCTGGTATGTATGGTAATCTAGAAACATTAGGTGCTGGTAATGCCATCTTAATAATATTACAGTTATTTTCTGCCGGTATGATTGTGTTGACATTAGACGAGATGCTTAGTGCTGGATATGGTTTAGGCTCTGGCATTTCATTATTCATTGCTACTAACATGTGTGAAACAATCATATGGAAGTCATTTTCTCCTGCTACCTACAATACCGGTCGTGGTGTTGAGTTTGAAGGTGCTGTTATTGCTTTGTTTCACTTATTAATTGTCCGCAAAAATGTCGCAGTAGGTTTATACGAGGCATTTTACCGTACAAATTTACCAAATTTATCTCAACTTTTGGCGACTATTGTTGTATTCTTGATCGTGATATTCTTCCAAGGCTGGCGTGTCGATTTACCATTATATCACCGAAAGAATAGATCTTTTGCTGAAACATATCCAATCAAGCTGTTTTACACTTCTAACATGCCTATCATATTGCAGACGGCGCTGGTGCAAAACGTCTACTTCATATCACAATTATTATATAATCGTTATGGCGGCAATATACTTGTTCGTTTATTTGGAGTTTGGAAGGAGTCAAAGGATTATGGAGGTAGTATCCCAGTGTCAGGCATAGCATATTACATCTCGCCACCACGCAACTTGACTGATTTCTTTGGGGATATTCCACATACAATAATATATTTGATATTCATCTTAGGTACCTGTGCTTTATTCTCTAGAACTTGGATTGAAGTATCTGGTCAATCAGCAAGAGATGTGCTAAAGCAATTAGGTGATCAAGACTTGATGGTTACCAAGCGCGATAGTGGTGAGAAGGACAGCATTGCAGTACTAAACAAATACATACCTGTTGCTGCAGCATTTGGTGGTATGTGCATTGGTTTACTATCAGTAGTCGCTGATTTATTAGGTGCTATTGGCTCTGGAACTGGTATTCTGCTAGCCGTTACTATCATCTATCAGTATTATGAAATGTTGACTAAGAACAAGAATGAGAACATGTTCGTCGAATAAATAGTTTTTCACTTACCAACAGAAAGAATCATATTTTAATGTATAATAGTTAAATAGCCACATTATCACTGCGGTAGCGCGGCACACCGCTAACTGCTGTCGCCTAAGACATCTTACTCTCTTTCTCTCTGTGTGTTGTGTAGTTGCAAGAAGACTGTGAGAGTACCTAAAATCCCTAAATATTTTCGGTCGAAGAAAAAAGAAGCGAAGAATCCGGAAAGAAGCCAAGCCAGCTAAGTATGTCGCTCTCTAATCTTGTTGTTCAGAAGACTTTAAAAGTTGAGGCTTTTGAGACGGGTAGCACATTTCTTATCCGCTTCGAGGGCGCAACGAATGATCCTAATATAATAAGTAAATTAAAAGCACAGATTCAGATATTTATTCCTATCCCCGCAGATGACCAGATCTTGTTGATTGGACCTCCATTCAAGCGGATGGACAACAGCACGGTTAGTCTACTGTTTGCAGTTGATACTTCATCGACTATAGATCAGCAAAGCAGTAATAAACAACGTATATTTATCTATGATCGTCGAGTATTTACAGATCCCAATCGGATACCTATAGAATATAAGATACTGCCGATAAGCGACGGACCACCTGCAATACCACAATTAGCAGAACAATCCAAGGAAATTAGTGCGTTATCGTCTAAAAATGTATCACCAATTTTGAATACGTTACCAGGTTATGAACGACATTTGCTCGCTAATTTAAAACGCGGTGAGTCTTATGTTGGTGCATGTGACGTGATATTTAACAATAGTAGAAAAGCGTTAGATGAATATACTGTGCAGCTAGACTCCATATACGCTGCTTGGAGTAACTTGCATGACCATTATCAGGCAGTCAAGAGTCAGTACGAAATAGTTAGTGAGAAATTACAATTACAACAAAATTCACATTATAAATTGATTAATAACTTTGAAAGCTCGTTGGTTCGACTGAAAGGAGTCGTGTTGCACCCCTCGCTAGTCACTGCGATGAGTAATCTATCGAACAATTATTGTCGTAGCAAGGACAATGCATCCAATCCCAGCAGTTCTTTACTATCGTTTGACCCTAGTAGTTCTACCGCATTCAGTGTGATATCTGACGTCCTCAATAACCTAGCAGTGAATAAGGCGGCTGGCAGGCAGCAAGCAATAACACTCTTGGATTGCTTGTCGTTAGAAAAGGAACATGCGTGGCATAAACAATGTGTTGATGTGCATGGACGCATTGCAATAAGTCTAGAAGACTTGCATAAGCTGTTTGCTCATGTTCGCAAGGGTTTTGAGAGTATCAAGGTCCCCAATAGTAGTAATGATCAGTATGCGGGAGTGTTGACTAGCAACTTGAGTAGCATGGGGGATCACATCAAGGAGATACAGACGTATATGGAGACACTGCGCACCGACTACACATACGTCTACGAAATGATTATCACTCTCATCGACAGGCTGAGCAGTGACAGTAACAACCAGCAGGAGATCATCACAAGTGTGGCTTCTTCCTTAACTACGTTAGAAAATAAAAAAAATACTCAAGAATCCGAGCTGTTCACCGCAATTGACTCGAGCTACAAGCTTATTCACTCGTGCAAGAGTAAGGTCAGTGACGTGAGAAACAGCTTTAACAAGACTCTGTATAGCACGATGAGGTCCATTGCGAGCTTGCAAACAGATTTATTTACTTTAAAGAAGCGCTTAGGTGACATGAACAGCTACTACAAGGGCGACAACGTGTACTTCACGCATCTCGATCATCTGGACAAGTTGCCCGCAACATACCAAGCATTGCTGGAGGAGATAGCTCGACGTCGGGCTTTCACGGAGTCATTTGAAGGCCTGATCAGTAGTGCGTCTAATAAGATCGCGCAGTTTCGTAGCAGTGAGACTGTGTTGCGGGAAGACTTCATCCGCAATCACGGCACCGCTATACCGCCTATATTTTACTCTATTATACCATCATTGAAAGAGAAACCGCCATTCTTTACACCATCCCTGACTGAGTCACAGTGGCTGCCTGAGGTGGCATATGACGACATCAACCAGGTTACTCCGGCAAGTCCTAGTAATGCTGACGAAGTAACCGGTAGTATTATTTTCCCTGCAATGAAAACAGCTAGTTGCAGTAGCGACGACTCGAGTGATGTTGCATCGCTCAAAGAAAGAATAGCTCTTTTGGAGAAAGAAAATGCCATGTTGAAGGCTACATTGAGCACTCCCATCCTCCCCGCGTTACCAGTCCCCTCAACGACACGCACCAGTCCCAGTAATGAGCATGTGATGACTAACATGCGGCAGTTACAGCAGACAGTATCTCGATTAAAGGGACTTATGAGTGCGCCTCACGCCGAGTCAGATGAGGCAGAGTTGAAAGGAGACGATTTCTTGAGTATTTCTCACAATATCCAAGAAATCATGACTAACTGCATCAGCGCACTGGCGCAGAAGGAGGACGGCAGCAATAGCACGGCTAGCAGCAACAGCAACACCAATAATTTTACAATTTCATTCTTAGACTTCAATGTAGGCGATGTTGCATTATTCCTGCCGTTGCAATCCAAGAAACCTACGTACGTCGCATTTCACATCCGGCGTCCTCACCGCTACCTTTCAGCTGAGTCTTTGGAGATATTTCTGTCGAATAGCGGCAGCAGTAGTCCCCAACCTCCCGTGTATGTAGTAGGTAGAATCGTGTTCATTGAAGCTTACAGTGCAACAGAAGATACGAATCCCTACTCGCTCACGATAGGCACGCAGTACTTCATTCTACACATCGAGCAGCTGTTTTCCTTCGGTAGTAACTCTTCCTTCAGCCAAGACTGACGGGCTCAGCCGTGTTATTAGGAGGTAAGACAGGCTCGGCAACGAACTATATCATTATGTTACATAAGGACTTGTGTATCTATAAATATCTTGCGATTATTCTCACTAACATTTCATTTCCAAATACTTTTCCTATAACTTTGGAGTTGTCTGTGGTGACTTGGGACTTCTCGCGGGTTGAAGTAGGCAGCGGGATGAAGCCGTAGCAAGCGATAAACATCAAGAATCCTCGCTTGCTGTTCCAATACTTGGCCTTTAAGTACACATCATTCATATCAACGTAAAATTTCGTCCACACCCAAGGAATGCAGCGAGGATTCTTATTATAAACTTCGTTTCTTCTCAAGATAATTTTAAAGTATTCGTGATTCCTGCAGATAAGTTTGGAACAAATCTCAACGGATGCCGTGCGCTCGGCAACATCATCAAAATTGTGGTGCAGTAATGTCTCCATCACTTGGGTGCCTCGTGACTGCGTAATGTCGGCGCCTTGATCGAGCAAGTATGCAAATAATGAATAATGTCGATTGGGAAATGTTGACATGACACCGCTAACTCGCAAGTCATTAGTAGAATCAAGTATACCCGGATCGTACTGAAGCAGAAGCTCACAAATAGCACGATTCCCGTACCTGCAACTCTTGATGAAGGCGTTGTTCCCAAAGTTATCTGTAGCTTTTATATTTGCACCGCTTTCTAGTAATAATTTAGTCAGCGCAACATTACCATTGTGAACTGACCAAAGTAATGCATTGTTTCCCCGGGTGCTTCTTTCATTTACATCTGCTCCATTCTGCAGTAGTAGTTTTACTGCCATTTCATTATCCAATTTACAAGCCAACATTAAGCTGGTAAATCCACAATGATCTTTATTGTTTATTTGAATACCTGAAACACCTAGTAGTTCTTCAAGAATATCATTCCTTTTATTCTCAACGGAATAGTGTAATGCCGAATATCCGTTCTTAGGACTCTGCAAGTTAACTGCAGCCCCTCTTTGTAGCAAGAACTTAGTCATTTCCACAGATGCTCCCAAGTTACACGATAGAATTAAGTAGGATGTTCCATATTTATCGAATGCAGTGAGATCTAGACCATTTTTTAGCAGCAAATCGATAGTATCTTGGTCATTTGTCGCATGAGCGTCGATGAAATACTTCAAGATCCGTTTATACTTCATAACAATTAAGATTGCTTCATAACAATTAAGAGTGAAAGAAGAAAAAGAATTCGAAGAAATTTTTTTCAGAATTTTCTTCCAAGTACCGGTGCTGGGTTCGGTTCCATTAGATGACGTACATAGGTTGGATGGAGAGATCCTCCGTTGGTCGCTGTCGACTTTTCTCAATATACGTGTTCAATTTATACCTCACAGTTGTTGCTCTCGTCAAAGTCGACATCACCGGTACCGATCCAGGAACTTCAGAAGACTCCTTTTCAACCTACGGTCAATCTGCTTTAAATTTATCAAGCTATTTAAGAGAGGGTGAAGGAGTACTCTGCTTGAATAATAAAAGCAGGAGTTATGTTAAATACTTGAAAGAATTCATGGATCGTAAAATAGGTGCACATGGACTCAATTTTATTGGGCAGGAGTGCAAAGAGGAAGAAACAACAATTAATGTAGAAAAAGGAGCAAATCGATACATTAGTGGAGCTGTAAACCCAGAAGCAGCAAAGGGCTACAAAAAACGTGTGAAATTTCATTATGACGATGGTTCTGTTTACGAAGGTGAATTTATGGATAACAAAAGACATGGTAAAGGTGTCTTTCGAAATATAAATGGAAACTTATATATAGGCGAATTTAAGGATGATCTCAAGCATGGTCGAGGTGTATATCAATATGCTGAAGGTGATATTTACGATGGTGAGTATAAAAACGACAAGAGAAATGGTTATGGTGAATATACATGGTATGACAAGGCTGTTTATACGGGACAGTTTAGTGAAGGTAAACGACATGGTAAAGGAATTTACAATAGACCAGATGGCAGTATTTTCGATGGGGAATTTAAAAATAACAAGATAAATGGTCTAGGTTTGTACACTTTTAGTAATGGAAATATGTACAAGGGTGAATTTTGTGACGATAAAAAAAATGGTCATGGAATTTATCGATGGTCCGATGGCAATGTGTATGAAGGTGAATTCAAAGATGATCATATAGATGGCTTTGGTAAGCATCGTTGGGCAGATGGAAGCGAATACGAGGGCGGACATAAAAACGGAAAGCTGCATGGGAAAGGAATTCTGAAATACAGTGAAGATGGAAAACGACTATATCATGGGGAATTCCAAAATGATATGCGCCATGGGTATGGCGTATCTCGGGATGACAACGGCTCTGTATATGAGGGCGAATGGAGGAATGATGTAAAACATGGGCGTGGTGTCCAGCGTAGAAGCGATGGTTCAATATACCATAGTGGCTATTGGGATAGCGGCGAACGAGCCGATGATGCAACTTGTGTCCTAATGTAAACTCTTTATTCATGTAATTATAATTGTATTAACATGCTACAAGGCCGGACCGGCCGGTGATGCACTTACGGCGAGTTTCTTGTTCACAAAAGAAAGAAAAGAAGAGAGAGAATGGGTGCAATGGGTGTGCTGATGATGCTGGTGTTGCTTGCACATGGAAGTAATGGTTTATTGATGCGACCAAAATTGCAGAAAACAGTTACTATTAATAGAATAATGAATATGCAGTACACGGAAACCTGGAAGGATGAAAGAAACTGGCATTACGAACCTATGAATGAAAGGCGGAAGCAACTCATTCATAACTTCAGCAAGTTGTTAGTGAAGGCACAGCAGTATACACAGAAGAATAATGTCAAAATAATTTCGTCCATGGGCGTATTTATTTTAGCATACGTCTTTCAATTAGCAACTCCTTTACATGTTGCTGCGGCAATATTTAGAAAGAAATCATCAAACATTGTTATGGACGCTCCAGAAGCTGTTGCTGTAGCTAAAAAATCAGGATTTGTAAATTTAATGACAAAAATATTACAAGGAGCTAATGTAAGTGGTGATTTCCGTACATGGAAAGCCGGTGATACTCGAACTGAGTTTGCAGCATTATTAAACACGGTAAGTGGCTTTGCTATCTTAGGATTCCTTGCATTTATTGGATATATACAACATAATTATCGCGAAATGAGGATGAATAAAGCAATGGAAAAAGAATTAATTAAAATTACAGAATATAAAGAGAATATGTACTTTGAAGCAGTGCAGGATGTGCTAAGCAAGCTAGCCAACCCCAAGACCAAAGGCAGCACCAAGGCGAATCTGCAGAAGCAGCTCAAGGACTTGGACCCCGATGGAACCATTCAAAAGTTTCTAGAATCGGGCTCAAAGGAAGATCGACCTGATATTTCACATATTATTAATAGAAAAAACAAAAAAAGTAAGAAATCAACAAGTAAAAGCGCGTCCAAGAGCAAGTCTACGTTGTCAGACAAAGAGAACAAGCCAAGCACCAAAAAACCTACTAAAAACATGACATATGATAACGATGAAGACGATGAATCTGCTGGTTTGCGGGATGAGCCAGTAGAGGAAGTGAAAGCAGTTGCGAAAAAGAGCGCGCCAGCATACAAAAGAGTCTTGGATGAGCTGTATGGCAGCCTCGACGGAGTCCTCTCCAACAAGGAGCGGGCAGCCTTGGTCTCATTTTTAGAATCAAGAATTGAGTCTATATCTGATCCAACAAAGCAAGAAAACACTGTTACAAAGATCGCAGAAAGACTAGGAGATGAGGAGTACTGGGTCAACTACTCCAACAAGCTAAGCCAGAGTTAATAACGTAGTCTTCATTACAAGTAGAACATCGTAAACAGTTTATACTAGACTCTTTTATTTCGCATTATTCACACACTCACTCACTCACTCACTCACTCACTCACTCACTCAATCATCTCTTATTGATCCCAAAAATTTGAATGATTTATCCTTAAACGCACTTCTATCCTCGAATGCACAATACACTCTCATGACCTCGCGATACAAGGTGATGTGACCTTGGTCGGTGGTATCCCACAGCTCTTTAGGTGGTAAAATTTGATTTAAATCACCACTACAAGTAGTGTCCTTGATGGTGGACTTGCCATGCTGCAGCTTCGGGTCGATGAAGGATGCGATCCCTTCATCCGACACCTTGTGTGGTACTGCTACTCCGCATTTCTTCAATCCCTCATAGATATAATCTAACTCCAATCTTGGCTCGGTCATAATTTTGTGATGCGAAGAAACGATACGACATAAGTCATTTGACTGCTCAATAGCCATCCGATTGTACACGTACCACATGCGCAACCCTTTCCCTATTTGATAGTGTTCATAGCGCTTGTTCAGTGACACCGCGACGTCCATCGGATGACGATACGTGAATACTATAGCGGGAATAAATTTTAAAAATGGGAACCAAGTTCGGAATGTGATACATAATCTTGGATCTTTCAACATCCAAGGGAAGTTCTGCTCGTTGTTGAGAAAAGCAAGTGCGCGTTTTCCCTCGTTAAAGAACTTCTGAGTTGCATCTTGGGTCTTGAGCACTATATCGCGTATACCTTGCAATGGATTATATGCGTGACAGCGGAATCCGTAAGAGATCTGTTGCTGAGCCATAATATAGTCATTTTGCAACACAACATCGATTCTTTCAAAGAAACCTTTCTCATTATCCTGCCCCGGTTGAATCAATGGCCCTCCAGTATTCAATCCCATTTTATTCATTAAACCACCAAGAATAGATGTACCTGATCTATGCATCCCCAGAATCATTACACCTGGTCGGATTGGCGAATCTACTCCCCCCACATCACTACTGCTACTAGCTACTATCGGTAATGTGTTCAATTTCTGTTCCAATGAAGCGATTTTATTGTGTAACTCGTTTATTAATTCATCTTGCTTCGCCATTTCTTCTTTGTGCACCTCTGCCTGCTCACTGCTTTCTCCAATGGACGTCTTAGGTGACAAGAACACGGTATAAAATAAGGTGCAATAACCTATTAGCAATAGTAGACCCACGCCCAATAAAATGCGATTTGTCCTATTTTTACCTGCGTTAGAACGGTATTGCATGATTATTATCAACTATAGAAACCCTGTGCAACGATTACAATTATAGTCTAAGCCAACGACGATGATTCCAACACTGTGGACAGCAGCGTCGTCTTCACTTCCTTTGTTTTGTTTTCGTCGAATTTTTTGAACTTTTAAACCGGTACTAACACTTCGAAGAGGTGTGGATAATAACTCGTTTTTAAAACACAATAAAAAATTACTTCTTGTACGAAGCAATGCCGTACTGCTTGGCGAAGTATCTCAACTGTCGCTCCGCGTCGGCGTCTTCATATTCTTCATCACTCGGAATATCGGCAAGATATTGATCTCTCCTGTGGTAATAATTGAATGAGTAAGTGATTAAGCGAGTGAATGAATCGTGAACTACTTACCTGTCATTCGAGTACTTGTCACTGTTGTCATCAGTATCGTTGTAGTTGTTGTAACTATACCCTTGATCCTCCTTCATCGCAAGGGTTGGGTCTCGATAAACAGGAAAGTTAGTTCTGTTATTACTCGCCTGTGAATCAGATGCATATCCATATCCATTGTTGTATGAACTATCGTCACCACCTTCACTTCCGCTATTCTGGAAGTGTTGTGTCGAGGATGCCTGGTCACTAGTGCGTCGATAAGACACACTATTCTCATCGATGTTCGCTGTGTCTTTTCTTACCGCCCAGTTAACCCAGTCTTGATTGCTATCCTTTTTTCTATTGAAGTAGCTTTCCACATTCTTATAACCCTCTTCCTCGTCTAGCTCATCAGCTACTGCGCTTAAGATTTGGGTAAATTTCTTATTTCTTCCATCTGACGAGTCCACTGATTTACCGAACGCACTAGTGCGCTCTGCTCTCAACACTTTCTTAGTCCAGTCAGTGGTGCTAGCAGAGACTTCCTTTGCTACTCTTCTCTCGTTATCACGTATTTTATTACCAGAAGCGGAGTGTGTGTATTGGGCTAATGCAGAGGTGCGGACATCGTCGTACTTAGGATCACCAGGTGCTTTCAATACTTGCAAGTATAAAATTTCCTTTTGTATTCCAGCTGGTTAAGAGTAGGTAAGTAAGTAAGTGAGTAAGCGAGTGAGTAAGAATGATATACCTGGTATAAAGCCCATTCTAGACTGAATAGACGCTATAACTCGTTTACAGTGACGATTTACCTCAGCTTTATAGTCCAAGCCTTGCATTCGCACTTCAACTGCCATCTGATTGGTCTGGGCCTGGTTGCGGATAGCACGATCAAGCTCACGCTGCAAGCTCTCATTTAATCTGGTTAATTCTTTATTACTATTATCTAGCTCGACTTTATCAGCAGCTAATGACTGAATTGTTTGCTCCTTAATGTTGAATATGTAAGTGAGCGTATGGACATGAATAGAAAAGAGTAATGAGTGCGTGAGTGAGTGAGTTACCTTGACAGCAAGCTCTTGTGTCAGCATAGAGTGGGTGCGTGATGACTCGATTTGACGCAATCTATTCTCTGATTTAATATCATAAATTAAATTATTATCTTCATTGAATACTGTAGACTCTAATTCCGTCATAATTTCCGTTGACAATTGCGAGTATGCGGCAACTCTGTGAAGGGGGTTAACGCCCTGGTAGTTATGTAATTTGACAATGATTCTTGATAATTCTTCTTCTATTGCCTCTTTAGCTCTTTTATATACATGGATGTTGACATTTGCTGGGTCATGCGACATTTTGGCCGAATGAACTCTTAATAATAGTGATTTCACCTGCAGTAGTAATTATGAGTAAGATTGAATAAGTAACTAATAAGTGAATATCTCTGACCTGAACTAACATCTCATTCAATACTTTTTCACAAGTGATTTGACTACCTGGATGGTTTTGTAATACTTTTAGTGACACCTCACCGACTAGAGTCTTGGCAGGTTTGTTTGAAACTGCAGCATTGTTACTGGATTGCTTACTCTTGACTTTTTTTTGTTTTGTTGTAGTTCCTTCAGCAGAATGTGCACTAGTTGGACGTAATCGACGTGATTTCATTGATGTTGTCTTATATGGCGTCTCTGATGACAGTATACTATTAATGAAGAAGTGCATGAGCAAGTTGCAAGAAGACACGAAAAGAATGTAACGAAGACGCAAATAAAAAGGAAATCAGAGTAAATAAGGGACAATGGATACCTTCGTGTCAAGTACTTCTTCATTGCCGAGAACGTTCTGTCAAGCGGCTCATCAACCAAGCGTGCATCTGCATACTCACTCTCGTTGCGATTTTTAGGCATTTTAATGACTCTGTCGCGCGAGACGTGCACTTAATATGAGTTTTAGGTCATAATGAGAACCTTGTTTTTGAAATCCGAACGGGACCGCTCCCAAATATTCATTCAAAAGATAAAGATAAGTCTCCAAGTAGATAGAGAGTAGCGTTTGCAAGGTTAAGTTTAATCGTAGAAACATTGCTATACGCAGGTCGATTTGTTCGTTTTGATTTAAACTGATTAATTTCTCATTACATCGTGGATGATCATAAGCGATTAATAGAGCTCATAAACACTATTTAATTGCAGTGATACCAATTATTATATATACATTAGTTAACCGAACTCAACCAAGAATATTGGAAGCGGGCATCCGGATCGATAGCTTTTTAAATTTCTAAAAATATTAAAATAAAATCAAAAGTAGATGGAGGCTTCTCATCCTCGCAAGCTCGTAGAGTCCCTAGTGAAACTGCTTTTGCTGCGTGATGATGTCAATGATACACATGTAAATGATGTATTGCGCCACCTTCGTCGTGCAACAGTAAGTAGTGATGACCACTCTGTGGCAATAAAATATCGAATTAAACAAGCGATTCTTCGACATAATGATGCCGCAGAGGGAATAAACAAAGTCGCTTCATTCGAGAAAGAGTATGAAAGACTGATGAAAATGAATTCATCATTATTATATGCATCCGTTGCTATGTTGGAGCAATTAGCATATCCAAAGCCGCTTATTGGCAATGCTAAGCTGCATCAAGACATACTACAAACGCCAGCAGTAAAACAAGAGAACAGTAATGAGGAGAAGCACGCTGTTGATGTATTATTGACCTCATCGTTACCATTACCATTGACAACGAATAATAGCGCTATAAACAGTGAAGTAAATTCATTAATATGGTGTAGTAAAGAGCTAGAGAGCCTATTGATAAGAGATTTAATATACGTATTCCAAGGAATCGATGGTAAATACATTAAGTATGACAGCAGATCGGAGTTGTATGTCGTGGACCCAGCATTAGGATTGAAACAAGCCGTCAAGGATACAGTATTATGTTTATGTGAATTAGGATTTTTATTTAAAATAGTCAGTAGTTATATCTACAAAGCAAACGGAGGCAACAACGTGATCACTAAAGATGCCGTGAATAAGGGCCAAGTAGTGCAGGCCTTTGCTTTCTCATTGAACGAAGAATTACATGATTATTATAGACTGTTAGCGGTATTAGATGTGGAGTTGAATGATTTAACAAGTAGTAACCATGCCAACGATGACTCTGCGGGCAGCCACGGCATCACGTTGGTGAGATTGCGTGCGTGGATACAGGAGCCATTAGATAGAATGTTGTTAATGGCACGATTAGTAGATGCTGTAGGTCCACTAACAGGCGGTGCATTGACTTCCAGGTTACACGGGCACACTAAGCACGGCGATGTAGTCATTAGCGAGTTGTCTACCAGACTACTGACTAGCGTGTGCGCGCCTATCTACGCCATGATGGTCCGATGGATACTGTACGGTGAGCTATATGATCCGTATGATGAATTCTTTGTTGGGGCGAAGACTGGTGTCGTGCTGTCCATGTGGCAAGACACTTACTTTCTGCGCACCCAGACATTGCCATCGTTTCTACCCAAGTCGTTGGCTATGAAAGTGTTGATTATTGGCAAATCCATCAATTTTATTCGCGCTTGTATCCCAAAGCTTCCGACTGTCAAGTCCGTTTCAACCAAGAAGAAGGGCATGGAGCGACCATCTGTGGCTGATGCACTAGGGTTTGGCAAGGCGGCGGTTGTAAGTTACGATGAAATCGTTGCTTCTGAGCGGATCCAAGCAATGCCAATAGGCAAGTTGGAGGACGAGAATGGTGTGTCCATCAGTGGTGCAACCAAAGACATGGTGGATGTACTACAAGCTACGTCTTATGGTGACGAAGAAAAACTCAGTGAAATTGTTAATAAAATTGCTAATTACACGGATACGAAGCTGTTGTACATGATGAACACTTCTTTCAACTTGAATGTGCACTTATTAGCCTTGAAGAAGTTCATGCTGCTGGGACAAGGTGACTTCGTAACTTGCCTGATGGATTCCGTCGGTCCTGAGTTGAAGAAACGGGCGAACCAACTGTATAGACATAACCTGACTGGCATGTTGGAGGTTGCGCTGCGATCATCCAATGCGCAATTTGAGTCTACTTCAGTGCTGGATAGAATTGGTGTGCGACTATTGGATGCACAGAGTGGAGACACAGGCTGGGAGGTGTTTGCCCTTGACTATGCAGTGGACTCGCCACTCAATGCAGTAGTACACACTGATGCCATAAGTAAGTATAGACTTGCATTTTCTATGTTATGGAAATTAAAACGTGTTGAGTGGACACTTTCTGGTGCGTGGAAGCAGCTCATGACGTTGACTCACAGCAAGGGTATCGACAGCAGTAGGTTCCCTAAACTCAAGCCAATTATCCACAAATGCACGCTACATCGAGGGCAAATGGTGCACGTGGTCAATAATTTATGTAATTTTCTCATGTTTGAAGTCATGGAAAGCGCGTGGTCTACATTGCAGGAAAAGCTAGCAAAAGCATTGAGTTTAGATGAGGTAATCAAGGCGCATGACAACTATTTAGCTGAGATATTAGACAGAGCTTTGTTGGGCCCACAGCACGAGGGACTGTGTGTGCAACTGAACCAGTTATTGCAATCGATTCTACGATTTTGTAGTCTCGAAGAAACCCTTGTTGCCGACGTACTCACTGCTGTGTCACAGGCTCAAAGCGCAGTGCGACAGGACGACTCTACTACTTACAATGGGGTACCTGCTTACTTGGTCACGAGACTCGATGAAAACATCAAGGATTATCACCTCCAATTCGATCTATTCATGACCATGCTTCGAGACGGATTAGCCACGGAAAAAGTGGGAACCGCGGCCAGGGATATCGTGCGATTCCTGTCGTTTAGACTAGACTTCAACGAGTTTCATGCGAACAAAAACAAGCATTTACCGCAGTTCCCCGGTGTCTAATGCCCGGGTAGTACAGATGTCAGTGTATATTTATAAATATCTCTTTATTACACAATTTACATTAGATATTCACTTCTTTAGTAGTATTTCTCCATTTCCGTGACGTCGTCATAAGATCCCATGAACGCACTTACGTGGTCATGCAGAGTCTTAAGTTCAACCTCTAACAGCGGCTCTCGTCCGGTGGAAGCTTTGCCACCTGCTTGCTCCAACAGGAATGCTAATGGACGCACTTCGTTTAACAGTCGAAGCTTACCATCGGGTCGTTTAGAGTCAGATGGATAGCCAAAGATGCCACCGTAAATCAATGTTCGATGAATATCTCCGATCAATGAAGAGATGTAACGTGACGTGTAACTGAGTCCCAACTCACCTTTTCCTTGCTTGATTTTATCGATGTATTCTTGTAACCCTGGGGTCCATTTGTACTGGTTACTCTCGTTAATCGAATAAACACGACCACGTTTTGGAATTTTTACGTTGGGATGTGTAAGTATAAACTCTCCTATGTATGGATCTAGTGTAAAGCCGTGTACTCCATCGCCTATACTCAGCATCATGATAGTAGATGAAGAGTAGAGGCAATAACCTGCAGCAACAAGACGCTTGGATGTCTTTAATGCTTTAAGAAGACATTCTTGTGATGCAGCTGATACTGACTCGCCATAATCATTCAAACACTCAACTTCTTCCGTATAAACACTGAATATAGTGCCCGTGACGCCGCCTACATCGATGCGGGAAGAACCATCAAGAGGGTCGAAGACGGCAATGTATTTGGAATTCCATGCTTCGTCGACAACTATAGCTTGATCTTCCTTTTCCGATACTAAAACACCAAGTTTACCTGTAAACTTTAATGAGTTTTTTAATATTTTCTCTGCCACATCATACAATGGAGATCTTTCAACCGCTGCTCCTTCTGCTCCTGTTCCCGTACCCCATATTTCTGGTTTGACCACATTCTTATTACCTAATAAATCTTCTACACCAGCTCGGGATAATAAAGTAGCAATAGTTTTGCAGGCTATTTGTATGGATCCAAATAATGACTCAAAATCTGCATGGTCTGGATTTGAGCGCGTCATCTCAACTAAGAACCTATTCAACGTCATAATATTTCCATCTGCATAATCTGAGGCTGTACCTCGAAGGATAACCTGTCGATTTCGAATAGATGGGACGAATAAACCACTGCAGTGAAGCAGGGTGCTAAAGAGAAGCAGAGTATAAAGGGTTATCGCCATTAACAGCTTGTTTTATGCTTTTTTGCTTTTTTCTCGTATACCATGGTATTTAGGGATTAGTACCCGCTACTTCCCTCTTCCTCTCGCACAACAGCGTGTACAGTTTCATGGCATGTACAAGTGGTAATAATATCTAAATTCTAATTAGTCTACTTCTGCGGTAAGTACTAACTCAAATAGTAATTTCAGGCTGAAAGTAGTTCCTCTTCCAGCTGGTAAAAATTTCAGCTATAAAAAAATAAACTCAACAACAAGGAAAAGGCTGTCTTGGACTGACTTTGGAGACAGAAGTTGAATTAAATTCCGAGTAGAGACACACCATTCGAGCTTAGCATGGATACCAAGGTGCAAGTTCGTAATAATGCACCTAATTGGCCCAAAATGACAGAGACAAAGCAGGTGAAAAAACGGATAGAACCAAGCTCTATTCCATCTGCGGCGGTGTCATTGTGGATGCCTGGTAGCGAACCAAAGGCAGCACAAAATGAAGATAAACAACCTCCGAAGTGGGCGCCGAAGAAATCTATCGTAAGAATATGTCAAAATTGTAAATTACTGTATACAAGTTGTCACTCGTGTTAAGCGGATGTACTGTTAGTCTTGTACTTGTGTAAATTATGAATGATATGTATTTTAATGTACAAAAATATATAACTAATTTCCACCTTTAGCTTTCAAGAAAAGAAACAATAAATAACGCCACAGTACCATTACAAATTGTTCACATTCATTATCAAATACCTTGAACAGCTCCTTCACTAAGTATTCCGGAGAGCAACCAGAATTGATATTATTGCAAATATATTCATTTAAATCTGGCAATGGGGCCCCTAAATAATGCACTAGTTTCTTATCTATCCAAGGCTTCAAACTGGCAACAATATTGTGCTCGATAACTATCTTATAGTCAATAGAGTACCCAAAAAGCTCCTCCTTCGTGGTCGGTAAAGAGTCAATGATCATTTTATCTAGTGCTTGCTGGTTCATGCGTTCTTTCTCATTGGCTAAGCCATTAGCATGTTCATCGTCGTATAACTTGACAAAATGTCGTACTGGTTCACTCTGCTCATTTTGGAAGAACTCAAGTTGATTATTCAATCCCTTTTTAACATTCTTTTTAACAAATGAGACTTCGATTGACTTTTCGCTTGCCTTCTGCACAATCGAGTCGTCAGTAGCCAGCATTTCAAGAACTTGTAGCTTTCTCTTTCTTCTTTCTTCTCTTTCTACCTCATCCATTCCGTCATCATAGTCTCGTTTCCTCTGCACCGTCATCTCTGGTACAGCATCCCTTGCTCTACTATCATTCTGGTGGTTGGTGTTTGATTGCATCGTCGCAGTCGCACCGTGACCATTATGACGCAATGACACTGTACAAGCATCAATTTTTTCACGAATTTTCATCTTTTTTTTGTCTTCAATATCCTTATCTTTCACTGCAACCCTACTTCTATATGCTGCTATTTCGTCACTGATTGATTTTGGTAAATCGGGATCTATATTAGGATTTTCACTGTACACCAAAGCCAGATCCATTAGATGCTTCGACATACTCTGTCCATCACTAACTCGATTAAAGACATTCTTCGCTTGTCCAGGATCTAATTCTTTAATTTTTGCTTGAAATAGATTTTCTATTAAGCATTTAATAGGTTCGTCTAAATTAATCTTTATTTCATCTTCGTCACCACGTGCCTCACCTTCGGTTGTCTCCAATTTAATTTGTTCTTGTAGTATAATTGTTGAAATAATGTCTTTTTCATCCTTGGAGAGTGAATTCAATATACTTTCTTCTTTAGAACCAAGTTTGATCGACATATAATGAGGTGATGCATCATTTAATCCAAAATTTACCTGATGAAAATTACGGTAACATCTTAATGCACCTAATCCAGTGTCAAAAGTTACAAAACTGTATGGTCGTAAAACATCTCTGTTATTACTTGTGCGACGATAAACTTTTATCTTACCACAGCATTCTAGTAGCCTTTTTAATAGATCGTCATTCATATAACTAGGTATATTAGTGATAATAAGTGTTACTGGGATATTGGTAGCATGGTTCTTAGAAATCAAGGCAAGTATCACAGGGGTTGTATAATCCGCTTTATTACTTCCTTGGTACGATTTAGTCACTAGATTTGTTGTGCTAGGAATGAACACTGGTGGCGCTTGCATTTTTCCCCGCTAATATATAACCTGATTCGATTTTAGGAAGCCAAGGCCGCGTAAAATCGTGATAGGGATTACCGTACCAACGATAAAATAATAGTAGAATTAATTCAGTTCTTTGGCGAGTCCCGAAATACATAAAACTGAAGCGAGTGAAGTATCTCGACAGTCGACTCGACTCGACTTGCTACTACTTCGGTGCAAGGTATGCTAGAACGATGGATTTATTAGCGATGTGTGATGACGTAACAATGTAATAACTACAATTAAATGTACTGGAGAAGAACTTGAGCTTGCTTTTATCTTGCGTGTACCGGTCTTAGGGTTTTTGTGACTGGACATTTTGAAATCAATGAGTGGAATCAAATAAAGGTATCAAAAGATGGCTGACGTGAAGAAAAAGGCTAAAGAGGACAAGCTCCGCTATAAGCTGGTGTCCAATCACAGTAAGTGCCCTATTCCTGCACCCATAAACTTCATGATCTGTTTTCTATCGCATATAAGCGATGCAAAAGTAGTCGGCGAAGCGAGTCATTTAAGTTCGTTGTTACTAAGTGTGAATTCTCTTATATGCAACTTATTGATGATCTTTGCTTCTTTTTTTGTTGCAGCAGTAATATTATCTACTTGGTCATTGTTTATATGGTTGTTTAAGTGCATTGTGTCAACAAAGATCTTGATTATTACTTTTCCTCAAAATACTGACGAAACTCTTTCTCATCTCTCCCTCACTCATCCTTTCAAGTATTAAATTGACTCATATATTTAATTATTTATTAGTGAACCCTTTAGCCGATGCTATCTTGACTATTGTGCTTTCATGTTTAGGTCCAGTTATTTGGGCATTCACACTTATTCATGATAAACTTATGTATAAATTCCTCAATAAATGTTACATTTATAACGTCAGTTGGGAAGATCCTCGTATGGATCAACGTGTGTTTAATTTGAATGACAAAGATCACGTCATCACTATTGCTTCCGCTGGATGTAATGTGTTAGATTATATTATTGAAGGTGCCCAAGTTACCGCCGTTGATTTCAATAGTTGTCAAATCGCATTGACTGATTTAAAGAAAGCTGCAATTCTTAATTTAGAGTATGAACAATTTTGGAGAATATTTTCATTGTCAGACATGAAGTTGTTGCAAGAAGTTTACCACACTAAATTACGTGCTAGTTTACGCCCAGATTCTGCCGAGTTTTGGGACAATGGAATCTACAGCATCAAGTCCTTCATGTACTCCGGTTCATCTGGTTTCTTGGCTTGGGTTATATTCCGTGTATTTTTTCCTCTTTTTGGTCTTGGATTCGTGCGTAAGTGTATAGAAGATAAGGACGCCGCCAAGCTACGTAGTCGCATTTCTGAGCATGCTTATGGCATCAGATCGCTTGCTTGGGTTGCTGATAATATCTTTTTACGTTTAGGTTGCTGTCTAGCAGGAGTCCCTGAGAAGCAAATGGCACTTGGACTTCATCGCCCTAACAACATCGCATTGGTACTTGAAAGAATCATCTTCTCTACTGATTTAGTCAACGACAACTACTTCTTTGCCGGTTATTTCCTCGGATATTACCAAGAGAACAACTGTCCACGTTACTTGGAGAGAGGAAATTTTGATAAAATGAAGAAGAACTTAGCTAAAAACAAATTAATTTTACATCATGGTATCACTCGCCTACTCATTTCCCTTATTCACTTACTCACTTACTTACTCACTCATCCAGGCACAATACTAGAAGCCATTGACAAGAGCAAGAGCCTTATCACCGTCGCATCCCTTCTTGACCACATGGACTGGATGAGCGATAGAGACATACAACAAGAACTTACTCATTTAACTAAAAAAATGGATCCAGTACGCGGTAAGATATTCTGGCGAACCTACGCCGATGATGTCCATGCTGCTCCTTTACAATGGTTGAACCCAGTCAAGGTGGATGATAGTGATGACCGCGTAGGTATGTACTTCACCACTTGGATATCTGAGTTAAAGAATGTTGACGTAGTATATGAAGAGCGTAGAGATACCACACAATCAAAAGGCGCAGTAGCTAACATCGCTACCGGTGTCAAGATGGTCACTGCACCACTATGGAAGCACTTCGTTTCAACTCAACGTGCTGGTCATGCCAAGGATATGGAAGCATTCTATAAGTACCAAAAGGATGGTTATGACTCCTTCAGAGAAGGCCTTCTTCACGCACGCCCTACCCTGATGGAAGCATTCCCATTGAGCAAGAAAGGTAAGATGGTATGGGTCGATGTAGGTGGAGGCACTGCTAGAAATCTTGAATTTTTCACCGTTGAAACAATCCGCAAATACTTCAAGGAGATCTACATTGTTGACATATCCAAGTCACTGTTGGAAGTTGCAAGAAATAGAGTTGAATTGATGCAGTTAACTGACATTGTGCACGTAGTTGAGCATGACTTCACTGCGGAGAGTGTGTTCAAGGAGTTACCTACTGAAGGACAAGTCGACGTGGTTACCATGTCTTACTCATTTTCTATGATTCCTAACCAAGAGGCAGCAGTGAAGAACTCGACTAGATTATTAAAGGCTAACGGTCACTTATGCATTGCCGATTTTTTCTTACAAGGTGTACACGACAAGGACTTACCGCCATTAAACCGCAGAATTCGCGCCATCGAATCAGTGTTCCACAAGATCTGGTTCTCTTTGGACGCCGTGTACTTATTGGAAAACAAGAATTTAATGCACCTTGATGACCTAGAAATGGTGTGTGACTACCGATTCCGAGGCGCAGTTCCTTTCTTGCCGTTCTTGCAGCCATACCACGGCATTTGCATAGCCAAGAAGTCCAAGTAGATGATAATTTGTTGAGTTGCAACTCATCGTAATTACTATAATAACACAATAAAATCATCCTTTTTTACCAATACCTGCGCCACTGCGGCTGCCCGGAGTGTCCGAACAGCAGCTGCAGTCCCTCCGAACCTTTTCCTACCTCGTCATCTTCACTCATTTTCTCATGTTTATTCAATTTTTCTTCTACTGTGTCATATGTTCTACTCAAGTGTTGTGCAGACTGTGCGAAGGTACTTATCATATCCGAGTTGCGTCGAAAGGAGTAGACTGTGTTCGCTAGTGACAGCGCGTACCAATCAACAACCAGGTCCATCATTCCCGTGTTATTCTGTGATCCTTTAACATATTCTAAATTTTTGGCGTGCGCAATATGCCCATAATTCTGGACTCGCATCACTGCAATGTTGTCGTGGTCCTTAAGATAGTGCGCAAAAGCCTCTTTGATCGGCTGGTTGTCCGCCGCCAAGTAAACGTAGATACGATCGTCGTCGGCATTACCCAGAAATATCTCCTTCTCCATATTTTCGTCGGATACTAAGTTAGGATGACTTGAGTTATGAGGGACTATGTCAACCAAGTGACGCTGCAGGAACTTCCGCAGACCGCGTCGCTGCTGCTCTTGCTTGTTTTTTATAGCCGTGTAATCTTGCATTATCTTCTGCTCTATGACTTTAAACACATTAATTCCTGCATTATGAGCTGTCGAGTTGAGCCAACCATCTTGCTCTTTGATTGCACTACTCCAACCGGGATCATCTGGACCAACTAAGTGTTCAAAATGCTCAAATTGTAATCTTAAATGAATAGCAGCATCTAAACGAGGCGCGTAGGCATGAGGTAATGTCATCATAGCATGCCTTAAGTTACCTGGCACACCTATCAATCTTTTTTCCTCTGTAGATATAACCGAGTCGATCTTGAATGGCCCATGAACTAATTTACTAAATGCAAACCTCTCGTGGCAAGAGATATCTGACGGACTGCAACTTGTTATTTTTGCAATACAATTCAAGGAATCATTGCTACCCTGATACCAACCACTGAATTGTTTAAATCCATCAGCACGTAAGATAGTATGTGATTCTAGTGGTGCTTCCCTAGAGAAATGCCGCTGAAAATCATAGACCTTTACTCCTCTAACATTTTCACTGTGCATTTGCCCTTGGAATTGTGATGGAAACGCTTTTGTGACTTCACTATACAATGGAAATCCACATACTAACAATTTACACATTTCCCCAATTAACGAGTCGTCTATAATTAATATAGAGCGACCCGTAAGTGCAGCAAAGTAGTATGCAGCTGGGTAGAAGATTAAGAAGTTGCCTATACCAGCGCCTTTACCCCCGATTAACAGATACTTTCGACTTGCTTTGGTATGCGCTGCGATATGTGTCCCGAAATCAGGATCGCGACATACTACTGTATTATCGCTTAGTATTGGGCTGCAAAGAAGAACCAATACAAGCAAGAACAACGGCAGCATCTCTTGGATCACAGTCTCGATTCACTCTACTCTTCTCGCTGTAATTTATGTATTTCTTTTTTTCTTGACTCCTTTTTGGTTTAAAATCAGATCTTCTTGCCCGGTCCTGCGGTATAAGTGTTACCTAATAAGATAGAGAAGATAGGCAAGAGAGAGACGCACGCAGCAGGCGAGAACGCGGTCCGCCGCTCGATGATGAACAACCCAATTATATACACTATAAATAACTGCGACCATAAAACCTTGCGTAATTCATCAAGTGTT
>JACCDO011068487.1_pt1 | contig 32179 bp, 37 predicted proteins | sample 7446101 | NCBI WGS metagenome assembly JACCDO01 (sample SAMN15323440, study PRJNA562643) | freshwater metagenome | isolation source: river surface water | place: USA:Blue River Watershed | collected 2017-08-16 | reverse complement strand
TTTGTCCAGGGTTTCTTTATCTAAAAACAGAGGAAGGACGTAAGTTCTATATTATGAAACCGGGTATTTATTTGGATATAAATTTTTTTAAAAAGCACGCGAGTTCTAGAAATAGTTTTGAACTTGTTTCATTAGTAGATACTAATATTCAGAGTGAGTTTTATCGCCTTCTAAAGGAATTAATGTATCTCCAATTTGAAAAAGACTTGAGACTTAAATCGAGAGAAATTATTTCATATTTTCAAACAACCTTTCAAAGTAGTGCTCACTTTTTAAATTTTGCAATTCCTTGCTTTCAAAATTTAAATACTACTCCTTTTGAATATCTACAAAAAATGAATGACACTGATATTTATCTTTTGAGAAAAGCAATCTATTCAGCAGCATTTTCTGTGATTATTTCTTTTTGTAACGGGATTTATCATCCACAAATGTTGAAAGATATTTATAATCTGACCTTAACTTTAGATATTGGTCTTTGTGGTGAAGATTATAGTTATTTTGTTGCTCAGGCATGTAATCAAGAAAATCGAATGCCTGGTTCAGGAAAAAGATATCTTACAAGTAATAGAGCGAGCAATGAGGAGATTTCTACATATTTGGACCATCCAGAGAGAGGATATCTTCTTTATGAGCAAGATAATTTGAAGCTGATTCATAGAGAATTATCTCAGATTTTGCTTTATCAGCATGAATTGTCCTCTGGAAAAGGATTTCCAAGAGGAATTAGCAAAGGTTTAGTTTCGTCTTGGGAGTCAGTCGTAATCTTAGCAGATTCACTAGTAGAAATTTGCGATGAATTTGGGTTTGAAAATAGAGTGTTAGAATATCTTCAAGATTTCACCAATGAAAAGATTAAGGAGCTTCCACTAAATAAAGTGTACCAAAGATTATGTTTCAATTTAAAAAATATTAATCAGGTGGAGGAGACAGGTTCTTGATGGAAAAATCAACAAAAGAGATTTTCATTTTGAATCTTGCAGGACCTCTTAGTAAAGAGGTTCAGGAATATTTTTCTCAAAAAAACTTAAAAATAGTAGACCCTAATTTGAGTCAAGAAATTTGTGAATGGACACATATTTTAACAAAAAATATTTCTGATTTTACTCAGCTGAATAAAACATATCGAACCATAGAAAAAGATATTTCAATTATTTCTCTTTCAAAACTAGAGGATCCTCAAAATTTCATCCTTTGCAACGGAAAGTTAGTTTTGGATGAAATTTGGTTTAAGGGTCCATTTGGGTCTTTTATTTTAGATAAATTGCTACTAGATTCAGTCGATTTGCAATTAAATCAAAACTATCCAAAATTTACTGAAGTGGGAGCATTTAATGTTGTGAATCCATTTTCCACTGGAGATTATGTTGATCGATTGGTTCAGAATGCATTTGATGGTGATTTTTCTGCTTTATCGATAAGAACATACTTTGATCACATCCTCACATTTCTTGTTGGTTTAAAAACTAAAGGAAAAGCGGGGCTTCCTTTTGAAATTAGCTACGGAAGTTTTAATGACGTTTTTGCGTTACAGATTCATTTCTATGCAGATGGCTTACTCTTAGAGGATTTAATTGGAAGTTTCTCTCCGATGAAGAGTAAAAAGCCTGAAGAGTTTATTTTAACGGTAGCTATCAATTCAGTAGATTTTTTTGACTTTACCTATATTTCTCAAGTCGGAAAAGTTGTTCTCACTGGACTTTGGTCAAAAGATAGTCAGATCAAATTTGAGAACAAAGGATTTTTGTTCTCCACAATTTCTTCTCAAAGTAATTTGGCGACAGTACCATTTTATGGAGTCACTAGTAATCTGATAGTGCCTGAAAACGTTAAGGATCATTCAGAGAAAGTTAATCTAACAAATTCTTTGGAGCTACAGGAAGTTTCTCTGTCTGGAGCAGAAATATCAGATTCTATCTCTAAAAATCTTTCTTCAGAGATGGATTTAGAAAAAATTAAAAGAATATTTTCAAACCAGCAAGATTTAGAAGATGAAAAAATAAATCTCGGTTCATCAAAAGAAGAATTGGATGAAGTTGTTAATAGGATCAAAGGAATAGCAGACCAACCAGAATCTGTCAGAAGAATTTCTGGAGGGAAATTAGATGTGGATAATTTTGTGCAAAGGATCTCGGGAGGTTTGAGCTCAAATGATAAAGGAGCATGGAAAGTTAAGAGCCTTGGTACTAAAGTTCAAGATTCAGTTCGAAGTAGTATGTTTAATTTTGCCAAAAAAATGGGTAAGGATCCTGCTGATTTAACGAATGACGATCTGAAAAAATTTAAAGAGGAAGGACTTTCTGAAATAGCCACGAATTTAACTGAATCAGATACATCCTCATTAAATCAAATGATGGGGCATCTTAAAACAAAATTAAATAAAACATTAAAAGATGAATTTGTTGTTGATTCGGTAGAAAATCTTTTTGAATCTATAAAAAGTCCAGATGATGTTGATAGAGTAAAAAATGTATTAATTGAGGCATTGAAATCTTTACTTAATAAAGATTTTAATTTGTCATCAAAAGGTAGCTTAAGTGATTCAGATAAATCGATATTAATAAAATCACTAAGTAAACTACTTTCAATTGATGAAAATAAAATTCAGGAAATAATCAATTCAAGTCAAACTTCGACACAAAAACTTCCAACACTATCTAAAGAGCCAACCGAAGTTGAAAAACAATTGAAAAAACAATTGAATTTAGCAACTAAGGAGAATTCTGATTTAAAGCAAAAAGTAACTTCATTATTTTCCGAGATTAAAGTTTTAAAGGAATCTAGTTCTTTATTTCAAAATCTAAGTCAGAAGGCAAAAGAATCAGCTTCTCAGCTTATGTCAGAGAACGATACTGATCAGGCAAATAATCTCGTTTCATTTATTAAGCTTAAGTTAGAAAGAAGTGAAGGCTTTAATAATCAAGAAATGTCATACCTGCTTAATTTAGCAAGAGAAAATGAAAAGAGTTTTAAGCAACAAGAATTAGAGTCAAGTCAAAAAGATGTTTTTTTCAATCAAGAAATTGAAAAATCACAGCGTCAAATAAAGTCTCGTGATCTTATGATTACAAAAACGAAAGAGGCCCTTCAGGCCATGTCGGATAAAAAAGATCTCGTGATAAATGATTTGAAATTAAGAATTGATGGTTTATCGGTTTCAACAACTCAAAATAATTCACAGTCTTCAAAAATTATAGAATTAGAAAAGCAAAATCAGAATTTCATTAAAATGATAGACATGTACAAAGAGAAGATCACAGTGCTCTCTTCAAATCCTACAGCTTCTAAGCAACTAGAAAGCCAAGGTAAGCAAGAGTTGAAAAAACTTGAAATGATGAATACTCAAATGAAGAACCAAATTGAAACAATGAAAAAAGAATTACAGCGTTCGCAAGAAAGAATATCGTCGGACAATAGTCAGATTACTTTTTTAAAAAATGATAAATTAAAACTCGAAGCAGAGGTGAAAAGATTAACATTAATTGGGAAAAAAGATGGTTCAATCAATTCAAACAATGCTCAGTCTGGGCTAGAAATAGAGCTTAAAAAAGTATTAACTCAGAATCAAACTCTAGAGATGCAATTAAGAGATTCTGGGAATAAGCTTAGGGAAGTCGAGAAAAAGTTATCTGAGGCCCTGAAAAATCCACAAAAACAAAATAATAATGAAGACTCTCTTAAAAAAGCGACTCAGTTAGAAGGGAATGTAAAAAAATTATCTCAGGATCTTATTGAAAGTAAAAACAATGAGTCTGAGCTCAAAAAAGAAGTTAATAAGCTTAAACAAGAAAAGACGGCCCTTCAGAATCAAATAGATAAGCTCAAAAAAGACATGGAAAAAAATGGCAAACCCGCGTCAAACAAGAAAGCTGGGGCCGCATAAAATTTCTTGCCAATTAATAATTCAAAAGGCATACTCAGCTCTCCTTAGTATCCGATGCCCAGTTGGTGGAATTGGTAGACACGTTAGGCTTAGAACCTAATGCGCGAGCGTGGGGGTTCGAGTCCCTCACTGGGCACCATAAGTTACTCTGGAATTTTTAAAAGCCTCGGTCTCGCGCCCGGGGCTTTTTTTTTACAATCACTTAAATTTTATTCCATCCTCAAAGATTAATAACTCCAAAGAATTGTTGTTATTAGAGTTCTTCTTCGTAACAATTAAAAATATTCCATTAAAAACAAAACTTAGGTCAAAATGAATCGAAGATTATTCATGGGAACGTTAGCTGGAGGAATTATGGCGAATACTCTTTTAAGAGGTGCTACATCTCGGGATGAGAAAATGCCGACATTATTTTTTGCCCATGGAAGCCCCATGAATGCCGTCGAGAAAAATAGTTTTACTGATTTTTTAATTAAAGCATCAACTCAAATTCCAAGACCAAGAGTGATTCTTGCGATATCAGCCCATTGGGAAACTCGAGGCACGAAAGTTTTGCGCTTAGAACGGCCAAAGACGATCCACGATTTTAGTGGTTTTCCAGAAATTCTTTACAAAATTCAGTATCCCGCAAAAGGCGATTTGAAATTAGCAGATACTATTGTGGATTTAATGAAAGCACATAATGTGGAAACAGATAGTGAATGGGGTCTAGATCATGGAACGTGGTCAGTTTTGAAGCATCTTTATCCTGATGCAGATATACCTGTGCTCCAAATGAGTTTAAATAAAAATAAAACATTTGCTGAGCATTTAGCGATTGCTCGAGATTTAAAAAAACTTCGAGATCAAGGCGTATTAATTTTGGGAAGTGGAAACATAACTCATAATCTTCGCCTCATCGATTGGAGTGGATCTTCCAGATCAACTGATTGGGCCGTTGAGTTTGATGAATTAATAAAAAAAGGACTTTTGGATAGAAATGAAAAAATGCTTTTGGGTCCTGATGAAAAGTCTATAGCTCTTTGGAGTACTGCCCATCCCACTTTAGAGCATTATTTGCCATTACTATACGCTTATGGTGCCTCTGATGAAGAAGATGAGGTTAAATTTATCTTTGAAGGCTTTCAAATGGGATCTCTTTCGATGAGATCGGTTCGATTTGGATGAATTATTCGAAATAGAAATTTGTCTTAATTGCAGAAGTTCGTTAATCTTTAAATGCAAATCAGTTGCAATGAAATTCAGAATTAGGACAAATTTGTGTTTAAAAATCTAGTTGTTACCCTTTGCTTATTATTTACTACGGAACTTTTAGCAAAAACTTCATTCTGGCTTGGGCTGGGATCTGTGACCCATAATGTACTATCAGCGCAGACGGATGCGGATGGCTCTGAGACTAAGAAGTTTGACTTAACTCCAACTATTCTGGTAGGGGCATCAATTCCATTTAAGTATCTCAATAAAACATTCATCTCTCCTGGGCTTGGATATGCGAAATATTTGGATACAGAAGATGACTACACAAAGAGTGAAATTATCCTTCAGTATCATTTCAATTATATTTTTCGTCCTTGGTTAGCTTTTAGGTATGGATTTTCAAATTACATCACTATGATTGGCGGAGATGGCGGATCTAAAACACTTAATAATGGTAATTCAACTAGTACGTTCTATGTTCCATCTAAAACTCGAAGCAGTTACACGGCGTCTGTTGATTTTGGTCCAGAGTTTATTTTAAGGGGAAGATGGACTTTGAGAACTCAACTTTCAATTGAGAGATTTTTATCAAGTGAAAGAAGATCCTATGCTCACTTAATAACACTAAACTATTTCTTTTAAGGGTTTTCATATGAAGTTTTTTTTAATTCTAATCTTTTTTATTTCACAGGCCCATGCTTGGACGTTAATTAATTCTGGAATCAGTGGATTTCAGTCTTCTTCAAGCGTAAAGGTGTATATCACTTCTAATGACTGTGTGAATGCGGGTATTACACAAAATGAAATGGAGTCATTGATTAAAGATGCATTTGAAACTTTTTGGAATTCTGTTCCAACTTCAGCTTTAGAGCTTGAATTCAAGGGAACAAAAACAGTAGATGCCTCTGCGGCCGATCTTAATTCTCTACTCAATGATCATGTGACGGATAATCAAATTCTAGTTGGTTGTAGTAGTAGTGCAACTCTTTTTACAAGTGCCAATACTTTGGCCGTAGGGTCAATGGCGTGCTTGAGTTATAGTGACTGTCGTGGCGCTGTTCTTTTAAATGATACTTCTGGAACCCTTTTAAGTTCTAGTTCTAAAGCGACCATTCTAGCTACCTTTGCTCATGAATTAGGCCACGCACTTGGTCTTGGGCATACGAGTGTTAAGGAAGCTTTGATGTATTATTCGGTTGGAAATAAAACTCAAAAAAAATTAAATCAAGATGATATCGACGGGATCACTTATCTTTATCCAAATGAGAAAAAACTTGAAGGTCTGATGGGGGCATGTGCAACGATCGATACTGACAATGATTCTAAAGGAGATTTCGGGAAATCGATGTTTGTAGGATTTTCTGTGGTTTCTTTAATTGCGCTTTTGAAAAGAAGAAAATTCTTTTTTTCTTAAGATACAAAAAGCTCAACAGGCCCAGATCCAACTCTTATGATTTCAGGAGAACCCTTGCTGAAATCAATAATTGAGGTAGGTCCAACGAACTCATATTCGCCAGTATCAATAATAAGATCGATTTGATTCGAGAATTCATCTTCAATGAGTGCAGAATAAATTTCAGTTCCAGGTTCTAAAGTTTGAAACATATCTAAGCTTAGATGGGTGCAAATTAAAGAGTCATCTAGCTCTTGAAGAATTTTTTTGCATAGGTGATTTTCTGGGAATCGAATTCCAACTTCATGATCGGTTTTTGAAGCCTTTAGGGCCTTTCTTACTTTCTTTGAAGATGAAAAAATAAATGTATATGGCCCTGGTATGACTTTTTTTATAAGTGAATAAGCTCCATCGTCAATCATTGCAAGCTCACTTGCCTTTTGAAAATTCTCGCAAAGTAAGGAAAGATGTTTATTTGGTAGAAGGTTTCTGATCTTATAAATTTTTTCTAATGCATCTGGAAGATAAGGAGTCGTGACTATGGCCCAATTAGTATCTAGGGGAAAACAAACAAGTTTACCATTTTTGATTAAATCACATGCTCTGTTAATTATTCTGTCGTCGGGGTTATGCCCGACGACGTAAGCAATCATGGATTAATTTGCAGAGACACTCATCTCTCTGCCAAGAGATTTAGAGCGTCTTTCGAAAAAGTTTTGATTTTCTTCTCTCTCAGACTCTTCTTTACAAAGAATACACATATCAGAAGTTGGACGAGCGAGTAATCGAGTGTAGGTAATTGGGTCCCCACATTCATCACACATTCCATAATGATCAGATTCTATTTTGCTGAGAGTTTTCATGATTTTTTTATAGTAAAGACTTTCTCTGTTTGAAAATCTCATATCTGCAGCAAGTAAAATGCTGTCATTGGCCGAATCCACCTCATCTTTGGCCCCAGTTATCGAGCTATTTTCATATTCATGCTTTTTGATTTGAAAATTGCTACGAATCCTTTCTGCTTCTTGAAGTAGTTTATCCTTAAGCGTTTCAATTTGCTTTTCAGATAAGTGCTTATTCAGACGAACTGACATCCTTAGTTCTCCTTGTTGAAAATCTCTCTAAAAAAATTCAGTAAAAATTAAAACAAGTCAGGATTTGATTGCCAATAGCATAATTGTGTTAAGTTCTTGTTTTGTCTAACATTTGCTTGCAAGACTGCGAGAGGCTGTAAGTTTCTTTAAAAATAGGCCCTAGGTTGAAGATGAAGTGTTTTAAGTTCATTATAATTGTAAGAAAATTTTAAAAAAGGAATCTTATGCCATTTCATCCAAGTATTGTTCATCTACCAATTATGATTAGTTTAATTCTCCCTTTTTTAATTCTTTCATTTTTTTATTTCATAAAGAAAAACAAGTCTCAATTTTCAATCTGGGTCATAGTGGTTGCTCTTCAAATGGTGACAACCATCTCTGGTTATATCGCCCTTGAGTCAGGTGAAGTAGAGGAGGATAGGGTTGAAAAAATGGTGACAAAATCGTTAATTCACAGTCACGAGGAAGCGGCTGAAATTTTTGTTGGGTTTTCAGTGATTTCACTTTGCTTGGGTATTCTAACTCTTTTAATGAAAGAAAATTTTAAAAGCCATTTTGTCGCGATAACTTTTATGATCAGCTTGATTACTGGAGGACTTGCGATTAGGGCCGGTGGCCTAGGCGGGGACCTCGTTTACAAACACGGTGCAGGTAAAGCGTTTTATAGTCAAAGTGATTTAACACTTGATAAATCAAATTTAGAATCTGATTATGAGGTAGAAGAAGACGATAATGATCTAGACGATGAAATGAAAGAAGAGGATTAAATGAAATTTTTTATATTAATCAGTTTATTTATTTGTTCATTAAATTCGATGGCCAATATTAATCCTCGAGTCTATCCGGTTAGATGTGACGGAAGTGAGCTTATTTCAAATGTTAATACCATTCTTTACGATTTTTCATTTAATTCAGAATGTCTTAAAGCTTTAAGTGAGTCGAGAGTGTCTTATGGTCATTTTTGTGATGGAGATAGGCTTATTCGACCCAATGGAGATTTCTTTCATGAATTTAATTGGAGTTCAGGATGTCAAAAAGCACTTAATAATTTAAGAGCTTCAAGGCATGGCCTATTTTGTGATGATAAAGAAATGTATCAAATTCACATAGGTTATTTAACTTCCCATTCTTTTGAGTCCTATTGCCTTGAGGCCCTTAATGAGGCCTTAAGTTTTAATGGCTTCTTTTGTAGGGACGGCCAGATGTTTGATTATCTTGGAAATTTCTATAGAGATTATTCATTTCGCAGTAGCTGTAAAAAAGCACTTCAAGAGCTTACTTTCGAAAGATAAAATAAACTGCTCCAAGTAAACATAATGAAGCAAATAAGAAATTTTTTGTGATAGGTACTTTCATAAAATAAATCGAAAACAATGAAAAAATGATCATTGTAATGACTTCTTGAATAATTTTAAGTTGTGGAAGAGTGAAGTAATTAAATCCAATTCGATTAGCTGGTACCTGAAAACAGTATTCAAAAAATGCAACTGCCCAGCTAAGAAGAATGGCGACCCAAAGTGGTTTTCCACCTAAATTTTTTAGATGTCCATACCAAGCGTAGGTCATAAAAATATTTGATAAGATCAAAAGTCCAATCGTTTTAAGCATTCATTCCTCAAGAAGTTTTACGGTTTCATGAAATTCAGCAATCCATTTTTCATAAAATTCTCCAGTACCAGGACCAGTAAATCCAGAATGAATTTTCATGATTTGATGATTTTTATTTAAAAAGATAGTCGTTGGAAAAGAGGCAAAATTCTCAAGACCTTTAATTTTTTCCTCTGGTTTATCATTGGCCGTTAAACCCGCAATAAGTAATGGGTAAGGAATATTAAATTTCTTTTGAACTTTTTTGAGTTGAATTTTAGCAAGGTCTTCAGAAAGGCTTCTTTCAAAGGCCAGGGCAATGACTTCAATATTTTTTTTCGTTTGAGTGTTGTACCAAGGTATTAAAAAATTCATTTCATCTAGGCAATTAGGACACCAAGAACCAAAGAATTGGAGAATGATGGCCTTATTTTTAAATTTTTCATCCTTTAAGGAAATCATTTTGCCTGAAAGATCGGGGAAGCTAAAATTTATCTCACCCTTAACTTTTGTAATGGAATAGGCATCGCTTAATTGGGCCTGATTGTCCTTTTGACCTCGAATAGATAATTTATAAGTCGATAAAAGTTCTGCCTCTAAGTTGTTGTTTTCTATTTTGCCCTTAAAAAGATAATTAAACATTCCGTCAAAGCTTGCTAAATGAAAATCATTTTCAATGATGAATCCTTGCATATACCTAAAGTCTCCAGTGTCTGTGAGAAGACTCCCATTAAGCAATTGTCCATTTTGCTTAAACACCAATACACCTGGTGATTTCTTTCCATCTTGATCCGTTATCTGAACTTTCCATTTTCCGTTCAGATCAGCAAAGTTACTTGATTGTTTGAAATCAAATCTATTTTTGATTCCATGATAAGCATTAACGGGAAGAATGATTTTTGGGTTTTTGTTGTGTCTAATCCAGGTTCCAGAAAGGTGCTTATTATTAAGAATGGATAATTCCATTGAAATTTCATAAGTTTGAAGGGGAATGAAAAGTTTATTTTGAATGATCTTTAAATTTTCGAGCTTAATTTTTTCTTCCCCATTTTGAATTATGCCTGTGAATTTTGGCTTGGAGAAATTGAGATCAATGATGACAGGAACTTTGCCAAAAGTTGTATCAAGTTCAAACTTCCATGAACCATTGAGAGGAGTTATTGCAAAAGAGTTGTTTGAGAGCGAAAAAAGTATTAAGAGAAGATATAATAGTGGTTTTTTCATCATTCTGGTACCCTCTAGGTTCGTTAGAGCAGTATCATGGTCTAAGTAAGATTTTTTGTCATCAGTTTGGAGGAAAAAGTGAGTCGGTTTAAAGTTGGACAACGCTGGATTTCAGAATCCGAACCAGAATTGGGTTTAGGCGTAATTGTAGAGGTTGAATCTAAAATTTTAACTTGTTTTTTTCCCGCTTCAAAAGTGGATAGGCGCTATGGGTTAAACACTGCGCCACTAAGAAGGATCACTTTTTCAATCGGTGATGAGATCCGAACTCAAAAAGGGGAGGTCTTTTTATTAGAATCTATCTCTGAAAAAGATGGACTTTATTTTTATGAAGGTGGAGGGGTATCAATTTCTGAAACCTCGCTAGCAGATACATTGACTTTTTCAAAACCTGAAGAAAGGTTATTTGCTGGAAATATTGATTCTAATGAACTTTTTAAATTAAGGTATGATGTTTTACTTAATCAAAGAAAGAATTATCTTTCACCTGCAAGAGGATTTCTGGGTCCTAAGGTTTCAATTATTCCTCATCAAATGTATGTCGCTCAGGAAATTGTTAAAAGATCTAGACCAAGGGTTCTCTTGGCCGATGAAGTAGGTCTTGGTAAAACAATTGAAGCCGGTTTAATACTTCACCACCTAATCCAAACTGGAAGAGCAGAGAGAGTGTTAATTTTGGTACCTGATTCATTGGTTTATCAGTGGTTTGTTGAAATGCTGAGAAAATTTCAACTTACTTTTAGAACAATTAATCATGATTCACAGCTCTCAAAAGGAGACAGGCCTTTTGAGGAATCCCAGCTTTTTATAGCTTCATTGAAATATGTAATAAAAGAAGATTGGTTAATGGATCAGGTTATTGAATCTGATTGGGATTTGTTGATTGTAGATGAAGCCCATCAAATGAAGTGGAGTCCAGAAAATTCATCAATCGAATATGATTTTGTAGCGACTCTTTCAAAACAAATTGCAGGGCTATTGCTCCTTTCTGGAACTCCAGAAATTTTAGGACTTGCGGGTCATTTTTCAAGGTTACAACTACTTGATCCAAATCGCTTTCATGATTATGAGAAATTCATCAATGAAACGACCGAATATCAAGAGATTTCCCATTTAGCAGATAAATTATTAAAAAAATCGGAACTAGGGATAAAAGATAAAAAACTTTTATTAGAGAAATATCAAATAGACAGTACCAATTTAAAACCACAAGAATGTCTTCAAATGCTTGTTGATCGTCATGGTACGGGAAGAGTTTATTTTCGTAATACAAGAAAAACCATGGCCCTTTTTCAGGAGTTTTTTCCAAAACGAGTTTTGCATTCGGCGCCTTTAAAAATGGGAAAATCTAAAAATATCGATAAAACTAAGTTTGAGACAAAAATAAAATGGCTTGCTGATTTAATAAATTCGAAAAAGGGAGAAAAGATACTTCTCATTTGTCACGATAAAGATCTTGTTCTAGAGCTTGAGAAAAAATTAAAAGAACTCACTATTTCTAAGATTGCTTTTTTCCACTCAGGTATGAATCTTATGAATAGAGACAGACAAGCTGCTTTTTTTGCTGATCCAGAAGGTGCCGACGTTCTTTTATCAACTGAGATTGGTTCAGAGGGAAGAAACTTTGAATTTGCAAAACATCTCGTCCTTTATGATATTCCAAAACTTCCTGATCTCCTTGAGCAAAGGATTGGAAGATTAGATAGAATTGGACAAAAAAACGATATTCAAATTCATGTCCCTTATTTTGAGAACACCTCAGAAGAGATTCTTTTTAAGTGGTTTCATGAGGGCCTAAATGCTTTTGAATCTTCTCCTAAAGGGGCAACAGAGTTATTTGCAACTTTAAGGGCACAGCTAGTTCATTTTATGGAGCTCTCTGATAGTCAAGAGCTTGATCAAGTTAAATGGCAAGACTTTTTAAAAGAAACAAAATCAATTCATCAAGAAATAGAAAACAGATTAGAAGAAGGACAAGATAGATTAATAGAATTGAATTCTTTTAATTTTGAAAAAGCTGAAGGCTTTGTTAAAGAAATTAAGCAAGTTGATGATTCAAGTGACCTTAAAGATTTTATGTTAAATCTCTTTAATCAACTTGGGGTTGATGTAGATGATATGGATGATCCTGATACATTTTTCATCAGACCGGGTGATAATATGTATATGCCACATTTCCCAGGTCTGCCGAATGAAGGATTATTGATCTCATTTAATCGCTCAAAGGCCTTAAAGAGAGAAGATATGACTTTCTTGACTTGGGATCATCCGATGGTCTTAGGTATTATGGATTTTATTTCTTCAAAAGAGATTGGGAATTCAACAATTGTTTCTTGGAAAACTCCTTCTAAAGAATCTTTTTTATTTGAAGGCTTTTATTTACTCAGCTCCGTTGCCGATAAAAAACTTCAAATTGAAAAATGGTTTCCGCCAACACCATTAAGAGTGTTAATTAATGCAAAGTTAGAGGATTTAACAGGAAAGTTTCCTAAGAAAATTATGGATGATAGTACAAGTTCTCTAGATCAAGAAAAGCGTAATAAGCTTCCAGAAATTCCAAAAGATTTTTTAAAAAATTGTGTCAAGAAAGGAAAGGAATTATGCTTGGCAAGAGCAAAACAGTATAAGGATAAATTTATCGAAGATATGACTAAATCCTTTGATTCAGAAATTTCTAGACTTCAATCACTCAGAGAAGTTAATCCTACGGTCTCAGAAACTGAAATTGTTCTTTTAAAATTCCAAAAAAATGAATTATTAAAATCCATGCAAAATGCGGAATTGTCCTTAGACTCTCTTCGAATTATTTTAAATTAGGAGTATGAAAGTGGAAGAATTAAATGATGAAACGATTTTTTCTGTGATTGAAAATGAGCCTTTGGTTTTTATTGATTTTTATGCCTCTTGGTGTGGCTCATGTCGAATGTCAGCACCAATGTTTAAAAAAGTTGCGGAGTCAGAGGGTGTTAAAATTTATAAAATCGACGTGGAGAAAAATCCTAAAATTAAATCGATGGTAGAGTTGCCTGGTTTGCCTTCAATTGGATGTTTTAAAAATGGTGAGCCTCTAGATTTAATTAGTGTCACAAAAGAAGATGCGTTTAGAGAATTTCTTCAAAGTATGAAGGCAAAATAATGGATATAAAATCGATAAAAGAATTGGCCGAAAAATATACGGTTGATGAGTTAAATAAATTTGCTGATGAACTTGAATCAACAGGAGTTGCCCCTATTAAAACTCAAGAAGATCCAGGGGATCAAATGAGTGATTATCTTCAGGCCTTAGAATTAAGACTTCTTTTAGATAAGGGTATTCCTCTAATGGAAGCTGTTCGAGAGTTTTCAAAAAGAGTGAGAGGAGTGTTGAAATGAGTCAAATAAAGATAAGGCCTGGACTTTTGTATGATTCAAAACTGATATCAGATTTTCAATGCAAAATGGCCTTAGAAACGGAAGGTCTTAAGCTAGATCCTGTCATTGTTGAAAAAGGAGTCGATGCAGTATTTGATGACCCTTCGAAAGGAAAATACTGGGTTGCTGAAATGGGAAATGAGGTCGTGGGGTGTCTCTTAACGATACCTGAATGGAGCGATTGGCGAAATGGAACAGTGCTTTGGATTCATTCTGTCTATGTTGTTCCACAATATAGAAAATTTGGAGTGTTCACCTCTTTGTACAAGCATTTGGAGCATATGGTAAATCAATCCAGTGAATTGAGAGGTCTTAGACTTTATGTTGATAAGCGTAATAATTCTGCTCAAAGAGTCTATGAGAGACTTGGAATGACTTCAGAGCATTATGAACTTTACGAGTGGTTAAAAAATTAATTAATTTCAGATAACAAAACTATTTTTTTACTATATATAGGACTACCAAATTTTTGGAGTCCTATGTTGATTTCTCTTTTATTATTACTATTACCTTTTATTGCATCGGCAGAGATTAAAATAGAAGGATCTTTATTTTTTAAAAATGAGACAAATTCATTATTAAAAGAACTTCCGCCTAATTTTTTTTCAAAATTAGATCGCCCTTTACAAATAGTAGAGGATAATAACATTCCTTCTTTTGATTCAAAACTTTTTTGTAAAAAAAATTCTCAATTTAAACTCGGAGAAACCGTTGTTAGAAGAAAAGGTTTTGATGTTTTTATTCATTCTCAAATTATAAATCTGGCCCAGGAAAATAAAGCAAAAATCAATTGTCTTCATGGAAGTTTTTATAAAGTCTTTAAGGCTACTTTGTTACATGAATTAGTTCATGTGAAAGATCATTTAGAGAATATATCCTCAACACTCGAGTTCCAAGGTTTGATTGGGTCAAAACGTATAAGTCAAAAGTGGCCAGGTAAAATTTTAAACGAAAATCTCGATTACTCAGTTGATCCATATGAATTTAAAAATGTTCGAGAAGCTCTTGCTACAAATGTTGAATATTTTTATTTTGACGATGAATTTTCTTGTAGAAAACCTGCAATAAGCTTTTTTATACATAAATATTTTGGATTAAAAAAAAGTGATGTTACTTGTTTGATTAACACTAAAATCCTCCTTCATTCTTCATTCTCTGAGGATAATTTCAAAGTTGTTGCAGATTTAAATCCTAAGAAAATTTTTCAAGTTCATTTTCTCTATGCTTCAGAATCGGATCAAATAATGTCTAGATGGGGGCATAGTATGTTTCGAATAGTTGTTTGTGCTCCATGGAGAAAAGAAGTAACAAAAGAGTGTTTGAAAGATATTTCTCATCATGTTGTGTTATCCTATAGGGCGCTAGTTGGTAATCAAAAGTTAAGTTACCGGAAAGGATTAAAAGGTGATTATCCTTCACAAATTTTTATTACTAAATTCAACGAGATTCTTCAGGAGTACACCAAGTATGAGTTTAGAGACCTTTATAGTGTTCCATTAAATTTTAATTACGTTCAAATTAAACAGTTCATAAATGTGACTCTAGAGCGCTATTGGACTTATAAGAGTAGATATTTTTTCCTCACCAATAACTGCGGAACAGAGACAATCAAGCATTTGGCTACGGTGATGTCTCCTGAGGAAATTAATGAAGTTAAGGGATTTACTCCAAAGAAAATTTTTGAAAATTTATTTAAAATTCATCAACTCTATAAAATGGGAATTCATGATTTGATAAATGATGGATATCTTTATCAAAATTTAATGAGCAGGTATCTTTCAATTCATCAACTATTGAAAGAAAAAGGAATCTTTTACAATCAAAGCTTTAAAAGATTTTTAAAAAAAACAAATTCCTTTGAAAGACAAATTTTATATGAAACGTATTTCACTGATCAATCTTTACAAAATAATGAAAGAAAAGAATTGTTTGAAGAAATCCTGTTTTTAGAACGCTATCTTATTTCCAAATTTCTTTATCAAAATTATGCATTGATATCTACAGATCTTGAAGTTAGTAGGAACTTACCTTTAAAACCCTTATTCAATGGCCCATGGCAATTAATTCATCAAAAGTATGGAGTTCCATTAGAAAATGAATTTAACTTTGGCTTTTTCGAGTATGAAGAAATATTGAAATTGCATGAGGAAAAAATACATCTGGAAGAGAGGTATGAGTTTATAAAAGATCATAAACTTAAAGAAGAAGTAAAAGATGTTATTGTTTTAAAGAATTGGTTATCAAAAAAACTCGCTCAACATGTTTCGGAGATTTAAAATGAAAATATTTTTAATATTGGTTTTAATTAATATAAATACGGCAATTGCCAAAGTTAGTTCTGATGTTACATTTGGGATTACCCTTTCTCCTTTTGTCTCAGCAACAAAAATACTGGAACTCTCGGTTGTTGGAGTCGGGAAAATGATTGCCTCTACAACAAACTTAGTTCTTTCACGATCTCTTGCTGATAAAGAATCTTTAAGGGATGAGTTATATGAACTAAGAAAACAGATAGATTCAGGAGATGTTGTAAATGTGGAGGATGTATCTCTTCCTAATTTGCGTGAACTATTCTGGGAGATTTCTTTAGATGATGAAAAAAAAGAAGAAATAAATCAATTCATTCATTCAGGAAGTGAAATCCAAAAATTGTATATTGCAACCTTTCTGATCTTATATTCTTAAGATCTAAATTATTCGATACTTAGAAATATTTCTTCTTCGAGAATTTGTTGAGAGGATTGCACCTTAATGGATTGAGGGAATTCGATTTTTTGATCAGAAGAATGAGGACTTTTTTGAACACTAGCAATATTAATTTTTTGCCCTTTTGTTAGAATTAAACTTGTCGTAACGTAGATACTGTTTTCTACATGATTTAATGATGGGTTTGAATTAGATGGAATAATTTTTTCTTTTTTGTAAGTAAGATTAATTTCATATTGATCTTTATTTATGAATCGGCATTGACCCTGGATAATAGTTTCCTTACTTTTTAGTTCAAATGGTCCATTAGTTTTTATTTGAGCTTCTTCTTTTTCATTTCTTTTTGATTGGTTCGTTGATGCATTGGGAATGGTCGATGGAGTCACTTGAACGTTTTCCGAGTTTTCATCGAGTTTAGAGAGTTTTTCAATTTTAATGTTACAAATATTTGTATTTTCCTTATTGCTAGAGAATGAGAGACTGACTTCGGGAAACTCAGTGAAGATATAGCGCTGGATGAGTTCTTTTCTTTTAGAGTTATATGATAGCAATAGGCATGAATCCATTTGCTCAATTTTGTCTGTATGAAGAAGAAGAAATGACATTTCGCCTTTGGCCTTAGCTGCTGATGAGTTATTTGAAAAGCAGTACTTTTCAATAAGTAATTCCTCTGCGAAACTGAGATTTAGAAGCAATGAAAGTAGAATAAACATATAACAATTATAATCTTAAATATGGATAAAGAACTTACTTATTTAAATGACGAAGGAAATACAGTATTTACGAGTTTCTTTCTTAAAAATAGAAAATTTTGTTGTAAAACCGCTTGTCTACATTGTCCCTATGGTTTTACTGTAAAAAAGCATGGCATTCAATTCCTTGATGTCATTGATAATGATAGGACTAAAGTAGATGCTATTTTAGAAGAAAATTCATTAACATTAGACTACTCAACCTTTTTTCCGGACAACATAAAATTCATTAAAATCAAAGACGTTATTTGTGGTGTTATCCTTAAGAATCATTTAGTTGTAAAACAGATGATATTGTTACCACATTTTCAGAATCAGGGTATATCAAAGGAGTTAGTCGAGAGTTATTATTTTAGTTAGCAAGTTCCTCTTGATTGAGTTCGTCACATTCGGACAGAATTCAAATTAAGAAGAACTTTTGATCTAAGAGACTAAAAAATATTTTTCGAGAATTTCCACATCACTATCGACTGCGACTAGAACTTCAAGTAGGTCAATGGCCATCTCTGAAGCAAGTTGATCATCAATATCATACCGTACACATAATTCTTGTTTCAATTTATTGAAAAGATTTTGATCGTTGATACATGAGTTGTAACGTTGAGAAAAATACATAATCGTCCTCCTTGACGAAAATATTAGTAAGTTCTGATAAGGCCTACGAGTAAACCTCTCACTTCGCATTCTTTATCTTTAATGATGATGGGTTTCATAGTGTTATTCGCTGGATGTAATTCTATTTGCTTTGCACGTTTAAAATATTTTTTTAAAGTGGTTTCATTCTCTACAACAGCGACAACAATTTGACCGTTACTTGCTTGTGTTTGATGTTTGATAATAGCAATATCACCATTTAGGATTCCTTCTTCTATCATAGAATCGCCTTTGACCTTAAGTGCGTAATATAGACCTTTGCCAAGCATAGTGGTTGGTACACTAATCACGTCATTATGTTCAATCGCCTCGATCGGAACTCCTGCTGCGATAGAACCTAATAATGGGATTTCTTCCGCATTCTGATGAACCCCTGAAGGAGAGAGTCCTCTTACAGAATGAGAATCATTAATAAGGTAACCACCGTTTGTGAGGTATTTAATATAATCTTGAACAGATCCTAAAGATTTAAATCCAAAATGTTCTTGAATTTCCTTTTGAGTTGGAGAATATCCATTGGTCCGAACATAGTCTGTTATGAAATCTAATACTTCTTTTTGTTTTCTTGTTAAGGCCATACATCCTCCGTATCCTTTACGTATAGATAGGTTATCTGTATTTTTTCCGTAGGTCAAGATGTCTTGGATAGTTTTTTGTCGAATCTTTTGATGTACGTACACTTTTGACAAAGCTCTTCTTTCAGCAAGTGAGACTTGAATCCAGTGGCCATGTCACGGGTTCTTGGAGTGTCAAAAATTTGGTGCAACTCTGAATCCAATAAATTTCCCAGCTTAATATTTGCTTCTTTATCCAGGCAACAGGGAACCACTGTTCCATCGGCATGAACGCCAATTTGCTGGGAGATAGCATGGCAAAAACCCTTTGTACCAAGAGTAATATTATTTAATGATGGCCACTCAAATCTAGTATCAAAATGAAAATAAATTCGACCTATGATGTTCTTACTTTTTTTAAAACCAACATCAACTTTTTCATTCACGCTCATTTGAAAAAATTCAGAAACTTTATCAATAATATCTCGATTTAATTCTTGAGTTGTAGATTTATCTTCTAAATTCCAAAGCCTATAATTGATGTAAAGATCTGGCCTCTCTTTTAGAGATTCTCTAGAAAATAACAAAATATCATATAGATAAGTATTAAGATCTCCCGTAGGAAAATTATCTTTGAAGCTATGAAGAGAGAAATTAATTTGCTTGATTGAATTTTTTGATAAGATTTCTGAGAAAGAATATTTGTTCAATAAAGTTCCATTTGTTGTTAAATGAACTTTTGCATTCTCTTCTTCGCAAATTTTTAAAATTTGTAAAAATTCTGGATGAGCTAATGGTTCTCCCATTAGATGAAGTGTAATAAATTCTGTATGAGGAATAACTTTTTTTAAAATTGTTTTAAAGTCATTCGGTCGGAGTACTTTTTTTTCTCTTTCTACTTCAGGACAAAATGTACATTGGAGATTACAAATATTTGAAATTTCTATATAGGTTTTGAATAATTTCATGTATTCCACATAACATAGAATTTTTTAGATGACTATCTCTGTGTAAGCTATCTCAAGTATTTCAAAATTTATTTGACCGGCCGGTATTCTAATAAGTACTTCATCCCCAATCTCTTTGCCTAATAGGGCATTTCCTATGGGGGATTGCCAGCTTATTAATCCCCTTGCAGTATCAACTTCGTCGATACCTACAATTGAAAATGTCTTTTCATTTCCGTCATCATCAGAAACTTTAACTTTAGCCCCAAATTGAATCTTTTCACTATTTATTTTGGATGGATCTATAATTACGGCAGAATTAATTCTTGTATTAAGAAATCTAATTCTTTTATCAATTTCTCTTAATCTTTTTTTACCATATAGATAGTCTGCATTCTCTGAACGATCACCATTACTTGCTGCCCATTGAATAAGTTTAAGTATCTCAGGACGCTCCACTTTAAGTAATTCTTTTAACTCCGATTCAAGTTTTGCAAATCCCTTAGGCGTTATATAATTATTTTTTTTCACTTCCATTTATTTCCGTTAATATTTCTGTCAGAATTATTCTAAATTCCTGACTGCATCTTGGATTGTCTAAGTAACTAGACATCTCTTTGGTGGGTGGATTTTCTAATGTAAATTTTAAATAATCGTCTATTTTTATAATGAGATCGTCTAGTTCCTCATTATTTTGATCTCCTTTTTCAGAGAGAGAAGATTGCAATAGTAAACTCATTAAGTAGGGAATTTTGTTCTTTTCGTGATTGATCAATTTTCTTTTTTGATAAAAGTAATACAGAATGCCCAAAATAATTAGAGTTACGAATTCAATAATTAATGAATTTATCATAAATTTGATCATTTAGTTATTTAGCAGATTGGTCAACATATTTGTTTGAAAATTTTAATCATAACTCCTTATTCAAAAAGTGTTTTTTCCGATACGTATTTTGAGGTCAGAGGAGAATTATATGTACCACGCAAAAAGCTTAAGAGATTTATTAAAAACGGTGCCTTTGACCGAGGATTTTTTTACAGGACTTGATCCATTTCAGCTGAATTATATAGAGATGTGTTTTAAAAAGTCTCTCGATGAACAAATCGGAATGATGAACGAAATAGAATTCAATAATTATCAGGTCTTTTTAAAATATAAGAATGATTACGAAGAAGACTTTTACCCTGAAATAAAAAACTACAAAAAAGCATCTTAATTTATTCTCAGTTTATTTTTTGAAATGTTAATATTTTCTCTAAAGATATTGGAGAAGAGAAGATATGACTATTTCCTATTGGAATCGATTACCAATTAGTAAAAATGTAGATCTTAAATGTGACGTAGTCATTGTTGGGGGTGGATATTCAGGTCTTTCAACAGCATTTTGGTTAACTGAAAAAGCTCCGCATTTAGAAATTGTAATCCTTGATAGATTATCTGTTGGAAATGGGGCAAGTGGTAGAAATGCTGGATTTTTAACCAAAGGGAGTGCCGCTTTTTACTATCATTTGTCTAACAAGTGGGGGCTAAAGGCTGCACAGGATATTTTTGATTTCGCGGATCAGTCAGTTAAACTTGCTTATGAATTCATTTTAAAAGATAGCACTGACCTTATTTTTGAAAAAACAACTTCGAAAACAGTCATCACTTCTCAGGATTATAAAAACCAGTGGAACTTAACAGGATTCAAACCAGAAGAATTTCAATTCCAATGGATTCCATCTGATAAGTTATATGACCCTTTAAAAAATAAATTCCTTGGTGCTTATGAATCTAATTTTGAATTTAAAATTAACCCGAAACAATTCATCCAATGTCTCAAGAAAAAATTGGAGCATCGTGGAGTGAAATTTATTGAAGATTTGTCAGCGTTTAAAGTGCATGAAAACAAAGTTATGACTGAACTTAATGCAATATCAGCTGATCAAATAGTTCTAGCACTAAACGGATACTTTCCTCGTTTCCATTCAAAATTTAAAGATCTGATTCATCCATCAAGGGCCCAAATGCTTGCCATTGAGTTAGATGGATACTTTGAGTGTTCCTCTCTACATTATGACCCACTCGATAGAATTTACTGGCGTTTATCAGATGGTCACAAACTTTTAATTGGTGGAAAAAGGCTATTGGATCCTAAGACTGAAGAATGTGATTTTGAGGGGGTTAACCCTTTGATTCAGGAAGGCTTAGAGAGCTACGTTTCAAAACTTTTTGGAGTTTCTTTTAAAACTATTCATCGCTGGTCTGGAATAATGGGTTTTACTGACACTGAACTGCCTATCATCTCAAAAACATCAAATCATGATAATGTCTTTGTGATTGGAGGATTTAGTGGACATGGGATGGGGCTTGGTTTCCATAGCGGCAGAGAGATGTCTCAAATCATCTTAGGCAGCAAAAAACAAAGTTTTTTTTCTCAGTTTACTGATCATAAAATTGAAATTTAGGAGATAAATTATAATGAATCATTTAAACAATCTAGCTACACAAATGAGAAGTATACATTTGAAAAATGGTCCTCTCCCTTTAGACCTTAGAATTAGTAAGCTTAAAAAATTAAAAGAGGAAATTTTGCGGATTGAAGTTGATATTCAAAAAGCATTAAAAATTGACTTGGGAAAGTCTGATTTTGAAAGTTACGCTACGGAAATAGGGTTTATTCTTGAAGATATTTCTTTTATTTTAAAAAATATAAAAAGTTGGAGTAAAAAAAGAAAAGTTTCTACTCCTTTGCCTTTGATGCCTGGAAAAAGTTTTATTTATCCAGAACCATTTGGAGTCGTCTTGATTAAGGCTCCTTGGAATTATCCATTTCAGCTTTCTGTCTCGCCCTTAATTGGAGCAATTGCAGCAGGAAATCGCGTTGTCTTAAAGCCCTCTGAACATGCCCCTGAAACAGCTTTGGTTCTAGAGCGACTCATGGGGTCTGTTTTTGATAGAGAGGAAGTTCAAGTCGTTCAGGGAGGGCTTGAGATATCTCAAAATTTACTTCATCAAAAGTGGGACTATATTTTTTTTACTGGAAGCACATCTGTAGGGAAAATTGTGATGAAGGCAGCGGCCGAACACTTAACACCTGTGACTTTAGAACTAGGAGGAAAGTCTCCGTGTGTTGTTGATGCATCTGCGGATTTAGATTTAGCTGCTAAAAGAATAGTTTGGGGAAAATTTGTTAATGCTGGCCAAACATGTGTGGCCCCTGATTATGTTTTAGTTCACGAAAGTAAGCTTAAAGATCTCATTACCAAATTAAAATTTCAGATAGAAAAATTTTATGGCAAAGATATAAAAAATTCGCTCGACTATCCTCGGATAATTAATGAGAGGCATTTTGAAAGGTTAAAAAAATTAATCGATACTAACAAAATTGTGTTTGGAGGCGAATTGGATGAAAATAATAAATTCATCTCTCCTACATTGATTTCCAATGTGTCAAACGATGATCTTATAATGCAAGATGAAATTTTTGGACCTCTACTCCCTATCATATCGTACAAAAAAATTGATGAAGTTTACTCCATAATACAGAGCAAATCGAAACCACTCGCTTTCTATTTGTTTTCTTCGAATCAAACGCAAATAGAAGAAGTTCTAAGGAGAATTAATTTTGGTGGAGGCTGTATTAACGACACAGTTATACATCTTGCCAATCCTAATTTACCTTTCGGAGGAGTGGGAGATAGTGGAGTGGGCAGCTATCATGGCAAGAAAAGTTTTGAAACTTTTACTCACTATAAATCAGTCTTTCATCAATCTACACGAGTGGATATTCCAGTTCGGTACCCGCCATATAAAGGTAAAATGGGACTTTTAAAATTTTTTATGAACTAAAGTTTAAAGCTTGCATCAAACCATGGTTTGGAAAATTTTTGGCCTTCGCTGGCAAGACTTCTGTTTTGGGACACGGATTTTGTTGAAGAATAGTGCCAAGACAGCATGATACAAAAGCTAAAAATAAAAAGCATTGAAAAGAATTTATTCCAAAAATGAGTCATGTTCCATCCTCTCTTTTAAGGTATATAGTTCTTGTCGGTTATTTTGATAGAAACTTTAGTCAACTTTTTTAGAAATATCCTTGCCTTTGGTCCTAGAATCTGTTGTCTAGCAATTCTCCCATGAATTATTATGAAAGGAAGTATGTTTTAAGCTTTAAAAAGTTAAAGGTTATTTGTGGTAAAAATTTTCTATTTTTTATTTTTCTTTTGTATTTCGATCCCTCCATCTTTTTCTCAGCTTCTTAAAGAGAAAATTTTAATTGGAAGAATAGAGTGGGTTGAAATACCTGGTTTTAAAGTTAAACAAAGAGCCAGAATTGATACAGGGGCAAAAACAACATCGATGCATGCAGTTAATATTTCTGAAGTTCAGCAGCAGGGTGAGCTATTCGTAAAATTTCAAACTCAAGATAGCGATGGTAAAAATGTTGAATTGACTAGGAAAGTTGACACAACTCAAAAAGTTGCAAATACAGCAGGATTTATTACAAAAAGATACGTAATTAAGGAAAAAGTTAAAATGGGTCCAATTGAAAAAGAGATTTTGGTAAACCTGAATGATCGTTCAAATATGGAATATAAGTTTCTAGTAGGAAGAAATTTTTTGTTGGGACGATTTGTGGTTGATGTCGCAAGGTCGCACGTTCTAGGTGATAACTAATGAAAAAAATAACTATTCCAATTTTACTCTTTATTTTTTGTCCTCTATTTTTACTTTTTTACAAATCTCATTATCTAAATCTTTCACTATTGCCTCAGATGGTGGATGATGTCTGGAATTTTCATCTTTCAATTAAGCCAAAAGGGGAAAGTAAGGTCGTTTCTTTCCCGATCCCAAGGTCAGGACTCGGGATAAAAGTTTCAGATGAGCGATTTAGATCAAAAGAATTTAAAACATTACTTGATTCTAATTCTGATAGCTCAATTGTAACGTGGGCCTCTCATGAGTTTATTCAAGATGGTATCAATTATTCATCTCGAATTGATATCCAGCCAATCGCTTATAAAAATATTCCAAAAGACTATACAGAATCTTATCCAAAAAACTTTGATAAATTTCTTAAAGTTCCCAATTTGACCCAAGAAGAAGTCGATGCGGTCTCTTTACTTGAGACGGCGATTCTCGAAGGAACTGAAGATAAAACCAGTATTATTAGAAAGCTTTATTATTATCTCTATGAAGAAATTCAAAGAAATACTGATAATAGAACGATTCTTTTAACACTTAATACAGGCAAGGGTTCGGCATTAGCGAAGGCGAAGCTTTTTAATATTATGGCGAGGAGAAAAAACATCCCGTCTCGTATTGTCGTACAAGTTCGAATGCCTAAAAAAAATAAAAATGAAAATGAAAACAAGATCAGATTTTCTTTTTCAAATGAAGTTTTATTAAATAATAAATGGATTCCAATTGATACAAATAGAGGATACTTCGGAGAGAGACCAGAGAACGTTCTAGTTATTCATAGAAACTTTGAGGATGTAGAAAAAATTATCTCTAAGAAAAATGTTTCCTATTCCATTCAAATGGAAAGGGCAAAAATAAATAGGTATAATAAATCAGAATATCGAAAAGAAGTTTTAAAAACAGACTCTTGGCTTTCTCGATTTAGTTTATATAAATTACCACTTCCTCTTCAAACAATGTTTACAACAATTCTCCTTATTCCACTTGGCACTCTAGTTCTTTCGATTGCTAGAAATATTATTGGAATTCCTACTTTTGGAATCTTTACCCCGATTCTTTTAACACTGTTTTTTAGAGAGACTTCTTTTGGATTTGGTTTATTGTTTTTTGGTATCGTAGTACTAGTTGGAATTGGTGAGAGATATATTCTAGATAAATTTTATCTTTTAGCAGTCCCAAGGCTTTCAATTATACTAACGCTCGTTATTTTACTTATGATTAGTTACTCGTTAGTCGCCTCTGATATATCAATAATTTCGCAAAAACATTTAGCCTTTTTCCCAATTGTAATTGTCACAACAAATATTGAAAGACTTTCAATTATGATCGCAGAAGAAGGGGTTTGGAATACGCTTAAAACGTTGTTTGGAACCCTCGTAATTGCGATTCTTGGTTATTTGTTATTTTCAATTCCTGTTCTTGAAATGTTTATGTTTACTAATCCAGAGATTTTATTTTCATTAATTGGATTTTTAATTCTCATAGGGAAATATAAGGGATACCGACTGTCGGAGTTCTTGAGATTTAGAGATCTAGTTCGTCAAAGAAATAAACTCAAGGCGAGCCATTCATGATTTTTCATGATTTAAAAAACTTGGGAATTCTTGGGATTAATAATAGGGTTGGTCGCTACATCCTCAGACACAATAAAAGAAAAAACTATCCACTAGTTGATAATAAAGTTCTTACAGCTGAGAGAGCTGCCGCATGGGGGATTGCCATGCCTGAGAATTATCTTGTGATAGAAAATTATGGGACTCTTAAAAACTTACATCTTAAACTTCAACATTATGACTCTTTTGTCATTAAGCCAGCTAGAGGATCCCAAGGAAATGGGATTATCGTCATCAAAGAAGTGCTTAAAGAGGTCGTCGGAGAAGAGATAAAGCTCATGTTTCGAAGATCTAACGATAAGTTAATGAATATTGAAGAGATTAAGCATCATATTTCTGGAATATTATCTGGTCTTTACTCACTCTCTGGTCAGAGTGATACGGCAATTATTCAAGAAAAAATAGATAAGCATCCTATTTTTAATGATTATTCGTATGGTGGAATTCCAGATATAAGGGTTATTGTCTTTGAAGGTTTTCCAGTGATGAGCATGGTTCGTCTTCCAACTAAATCTTCTGATGGCAGGGCCAACTTACATCAGGGTGCAATTGGGGCTGGTCTTAATCTTTCAAATGGCAAGACGAATAATGCTGTCATAAATAACCAGGTCATAGAAATTCATCCAGATACTGGCCATGCTCTTTCAGGATTAAAATTACCTTTTTGGCGAGAGATTTTAGAATTAGCGGCCCACTGTTACGATATGGTTGAGCTTGGTTATTTAGGGGCCGATATTGTACTTACTCCAGATAAAGGACCTATACTTTTAGAACTCAATGCAAGACCAGGATTAGGAATTCAGATTGCCAATCTTGCAGGACTGGTTCCTAGGCTCGAAAAAATCAGACCAGAAATACTTAAAGGTTTAATGGCAAAAGAAAGAGTCGATTTCTCTATGGCCAATTTTTAAATGTTATCTAGAATTTGAAAGAATTCATTTGAAGTTTGCGAAAGGATGAGTTTTCTTCTTAATTGTTCCCCATCTTTTGTTTTTGATAACATATATCTAGAAACAGATTTACTCTGTTTGAGAAGTCCTCGCTCTGAAATTCCTTCATTAAGTAAATTTTCTCTGTAAGTTTTAAAAAAACTTTTAATGTTAGAATATTTTTCTAAGTCTGTTTCAACAAATTTATTACTTTTATAATTTTGAGCGATCCAGGGAGTTTCAAGGGCTCCTCGACCCATCATAACACCAAAACATCCTGTTTCATTAATCATTCTATCTATGTCTTCTGGGCACCAGATATCGCCATTACCAATAATTGGTACTCTAGATATTTTTACGGCCTTTGAGATGAACTCCCAATCAGCAGGTTCTTTGTACATTTGTGTTCTTGTTCTTCCATGAACAGTTATCATGTCTGCGCCACCGTCATTGAGTAGCTTTATGATATTTTCAAAATCGTTGGTATGATCAAAACCAGTTCTAATTTTTACAGAAAATCTTCCAGAAAAATTTTTTCTAATGATAGAGATAATATTTTCAATGGCCTTCAAGTTTTGAAGTAAAAAAGATCCTCCGCCATTTTTACAGACTGTATTTGATGGACATCCAAGGTTTAAATCTACCCACGGAATTTTTAAATCTTCCAGATCATCAACCATTTCTTTAGTGTAAGCTTTCTCTGAGGTTAAAATTTGAAATAGTGTATTTTGTTTTACTGATTCATTGTAAAAAAGCTCTTTTCCCAAATGTTTTATTAAGTGTTTTCGAGGATACCTTCCAGCGGAGGGAACCCTTAGAAAATCACAGGCAAGATAATCCCATTCTGGATAAAGAGAAAGAATTGTTTTTCTGAAGGTCTCGTCTGTGATGCCTTCCATGGGTGCTAAAAAAAGAGATTTGGGTTTTAAAGCTTTCATTCTTTTAATTCATCAAAATTTTTAAAAGTGAGGGTGCAAATGAAAAAAAGAAGAAAGATTAATTTAAAAGAATCACAAGTAATATAAAGATGATGAAAAAATTGATGCTCTTGTTGAATATCAGGTATTCCTCTGACACTAGAAAGACCCATCAGATCAGCCTTATACCATAAGTGAGTAAGCTCGATAATTTTTGGAGTTAAGTAGAAATGATAAAAAAGAGTTAGTATCCACAGAACTATTGAAATAATTAAAAGCCATTTTTTGATTTTAGTTTTTCTGATTACAAAACTTATAAAAGAAAGAATGAAGCTACTTAAAACTAATTCAATTGAATTAAATTTTGAAAAGATGGCCATTCCAATTTTCCCAGCTAGAAAAAATTGATCAATTTCAGAAAAAAGCAAACGGACCGCAAAGAAGTTTATAAAGAAAGAAATCCCGAACCAGATTGATGCGAAAGAGATTGTTAATTTGTTTAAAATTCCTACTGACATGATTTGCAAGTATCAAAACTCCAAACGTTTGTCAGTAGGTTAATAGATCAAGTGATTAGTCTATTCAGGACCTTTGTCTGGTTCCATCTGAGATTGCATAAAGTTTTGAATGCCAACAGATTTAATAAGGTCACGTTGTGTTTCCAGCCAATCAACATGATGTTCTTCTGATTTTAAAATAGAAAGGAATAGATCTCTGGTTGCATAATCTTGTTCAGATTCAGCAATTTTAATACAAGATTTTAAATGAGGAACGGCCTCATACTCAACTTCTAGATCAGCTTCAATCACTTCAGAAACACTTTGACCAATTCTGAGTTTATTAAGTTTTTGAAGATTTGGTAGTCCTTCTAAAAATAGAATTCTTTTTATAACCATATCAGCATGTTTCATTTCATCAATAGAGGCTGCATATTCAAGTTTGCCAAGCTTTTCTAGGCCCCAGTTTTGAAGCATTCTTGCATGAAGAAAGTACTGGTTAATGGCGGTAAGTTCTTTGGTGAGAACAGAATTAAGAGCATCAATAATTGCTGGTGAGCCTTTCATAAGAACCTCAAGTTAATAATGGTTAAAAGTCTGATGTATTCTACTGAAAATTGAAAGAAGATTCAAAAGAGTTTAATAGGGCTAAGAATTGTTTGAAGAGTCAGTCTTTGCAGGAATTTTAAGATTACTGCAATTCATCATTTGATTCACGGCATCTTCAATGCATGTTCCGCAATCTGTTCCAACACCCAATGTTTTTAAGATTTCTTTTGGTGTGGCATTTAATTTGGCAGTGATAGCATCTTGAATTTGTTTTTCAGTAATACCTTTACAAATACAAACGTACATAAAATACCTCTGGTTGTAGTACTAGTTATACTACTGTTCGGTATATCATACAAATGTTTTATAAATATTTCATGGTTTGATAAGAAAATTACGTGAAATCAACTACCTAGATTTCTCTTTTTAGATGCTCCAGAAGTCTAAAGAGGCCTAAAGTTGTCATCGACCATTTAATGCGCTCTTTCATAATTGCTTCGTAAAGATCATCGGGGGTGAAGTAGCGAACGTCTAATATTGTATCATCCCCATCTGGATTGGTAAGTTTTGAAGGTGTCAGTTCTCTGGCTATAAAAAAATACTGAGTACTGTTAACAGTTCCAGAGCCATTTATAACCATCAGTTTCTCGAGCTTATTTGCTTTAAAACCTATTTCTTCTTGTAGTTCTCTTTGAGCGTTTTCCTCAGGAGTACCTTTGTTGTGCTCTAGGATTCCAGATACGGCCTTAAGCCTTATATTTGGTTTTTCATGGGGACGCTTTTCTTCAATTAAAATGATTTGTCCGTTTTCAGTTATTGGAAAAATGATAACGCCATCGGGTAAGTAGGCCCTTTCCCAGACGATTCCATTAATTTTTTCTTCGGTCACTTTAATTATGTTTCCCTTGTAGACTTCTTTTTCCATTGTTTTTTCCCGTTTAAGAAATTACTTATGTCAGATCATTATTCGGTGTTTGTAATTTTTTCACTTTAGCTTAACAAATGATCCTTATCAACTCGATACATTGTAGGATAGGTGGAAAATCAGGAGAAAAAAGCGTGAGTTTTAGAAAGTTCAAAATTCTTAATACAAAAAATAGTTCATCCTCTGATCTTGAGGAAATCGAGATATTATTTAATCTTGATCATATTATTTCGATCAAGCCTATTCGAATTGTGAAGTCGGATAAAATCATCAACGGATTTTGGATAAGAACTTCAAATGGAAAAAAGTATAGAGCTTCCACAATACCCAATGATTTGCTGGAGCTAATTGGTGAGAAATATCAGGGATCAATAAGCATCAGTCTTGATACAGAAGATCAACCTTTTCAATAGTAAATTCTCTAAAGTGTCTGCTTAATCCCCCGAAAAGATTTTCGAGGTGGATTATGATTGAGTTGCTTCAAAAGTATTTTTCAACAAGAAAACTAGATAAGAAAAAATATATTGATCATTTCTTATCACAAAAAGAGCATGCCTGGATTAGCTCGGGGCAAGGTTTTGAGAAAAAAAACTTTTTAAACCTTTTTAACTTGATGCCTGCAGGCTTACTGGAGAAGGTATTTGTTCATACACCTATATCTTTTATTAGAAGCGGAGAATTAGAACTCTATTCTCCTGCGAGTCTATTTAAAAGCACTGTGATTATATTTCCAGAATATCAAAAACTCATTACTCAAAATGATCAGATTTCTACCGCTTATTTAGCTCATGAGCTCGCTCTTATTTTATTGGAAATAGAAGGAAAGGCGTATGATCCAATTACAAGTGAAATAGAGGCTGATAAGTTTGTTGCGGATCTAGGTCTTACTTTTGAACTGGAAAAATTTCTTTTACTTCTTGATGAGTCAATGGAAAAGAGAATGCGCTTGACTTATCTCACGCTTCACTACTTTAATGAAGGTAATGAGTGTTAATTTAAAATTTATAAAAAAAATAATCATAACAAACATGATCCTTATGTCCCAAGCTTCTTATTCAAGTCTCCCTGATGGGTTTAGTTTATTAAATGAAAAATGCCCCACCATAAAGATTGAAGCTTCTTATGCAACTGTTTCCAATTTTACAGGTCAAGTCGTGGATGGGTATTTATCTAAAAAGGTTTTTCTTACTAACCAAATGGTGAATACTCTTTGTGAAATACAAAAAAAGATTGAACCTCAAGGATTAAGCTTAAAAATATTTGATGGCTATAGGCCAGTCAGAGCAGTCGACTTTTTTAAAAATTGGGCAGCCAATAGTAGCGATGATTTAGAATTAAAAAAGTTATTTTATCCTTTTTATACAAAACAGGAGTTGTTTGAAAAAGGATACATTGCTTCAAAATCAGGACATTCAAGGGGAAGTGCCGTCGACCTAACATTGATTGATTTAAAAACAAATCAAGAATTGGATATGGGGACTCGATTCGATTATTTTCATGAATCATCAAATACTCATTCAAAATTAATTAAAACCCATCAATATGAGAATAGACTTTTTCTTCTAAAGTTAATGGAAGATTATGGCCTTAAAAATTATTCCAAAGAGTGGTGGCACTTCAGTCTCGTCAATGAGCCATATCCTGACACGTATTTTGATTTCATCATAAATTAAGATCTGGATAATGAATGTTCGAAATGCTCTTTGTTGTTTCTTTCCAGTATAAGTAGATAAACAGTGGTGAAAGAATTATTAGATAAATTTTAAAAAATAATTTCATGCGAGTATTTTTCAATTAATTTAAAGAAGTGTCTCATTAAGATTTCATTAAGAAATAGAACCTGATTAGTACTTTTTTGCCTACTGCTGACCACTTTTGTTCACAATAAAACTTAATCTTATAATTAACCTTGAGTGGCTTAGTTTTTAATATACTTAAGGGAATAACCGTCGTGATGGGTCAGGCAAAAAAGATAGAAGTAGTTAATTATTCAAATTTTAAAAAACTTAATGGACATCACCCATTCAAGCTTCAAGTGCCAGAGGGGAGAATTGAGTATAAGGCCAGATTTAAAAAAGGTGGCCGAGTAAACTTTTTCAATTTTAACCTCGCAAGAGAAATGGGACTTATACCTCATCATCACATTGATGAACTTACTCCAGAATTGACTAAGGAGATTTTAGAAACATTTTCATTGGTTATTATTAATGAGTACGATATTGAAAATAAATTGAAATTTTCTGATTCTGAAATACGGCCCGAAAGCTTTATGGCCACAAGGTATCTACAGTTACAGCATCCAAATAAACAAGGAAAGACCTCTGGGGATGGAAGAAGTATCTGGAATGGAATTGTTGAGCATAACGGAAAAACCTGGGATGTATCAAGTTGTGGAACAGGAGCAACAAGGTTATCTCCGGCCTGTAATATCAATAAAAAATTTTATAAGACTGGGGATCCGTCTATCTCCTACGGTTGTGGATTATCTGAGGTCTCCGAAGGATATGAAACGTTATTTTTTTCTGAGACACTTGCAAAAAACGATATTAAAACAGAAAGAATTTTAGCCATTATTGAATTTGAAAAAGGGTTAGCAATTAATGTCAGGGCCTATGAGAATCTTATTAGGCCGAGTCACTTTTTTTGTCATCTTAAACAAGGAA